>Ga0207706_10005792_pt1 | contig 11497 bp, 9 predicted proteins | sample KBSC53metaG_FD_184318 | JGI IMG/M metagenome (GOLD analysis project Ga0207706, IMG submission 184318) | Corn rhizosphere microbial communities from Kellogg Biological Station, Michigan, USA - KBS C5-3 metaG (SPAdes) (version 2) | ecosystem: Host-associated > Plants > Roots > Rhizosphere > Soil ... | reverse complement strand
GGGGTATCGGCGTTGTACTCCAACAGCTTCGCAGGCGAGCGGGCGTCGTAACGCAGGTCGAAGCGCCCGTAGACGTACGGATCGGAGCGTCGCCACGACTCGGCGATCGGCTGCCAACTCCACTCCGGAAGGCCGAAATCCGCGTACCGCTCCATGAGCACGACCTGCTCGACGGCATGCAGGCACATCGAATGCAGCAGTTCGACGTCGGCCTCCAGCGCCAGCACCTCATCCATCTCGAACTCGTAGTACACGGACTCGTCCCAGTACACGCGGTCCCCTCCGGCCGCATCGAGCGCGGGCGTGCCGAAGACGAGCCCCTGTGCTTCCACGATCGACAACCAGTCCGGCCGCCGCTCCGTTCTGACGCGTTTCACCAGCCGCTGCTCTAGCCGCCGCCGCTGCCAGAAAATTTGCTGCCAAGACCGCCGCGTTGGATGGTGGTGCCCGACGACGTCTTGACGGTGGTGCCCTTTGGCGCGATCGTGGTGCCCCCAGCCGGCCTCGCCCCAACGGTTCCGGTGCTGCCGTAGTAGTAGCGGTACTGGTGGCCGCTGTAGATGAAGAGGCCGCCGATGCCGCCGCCGTGGCCGGTGCAGTAGCTGTCGGGCACGATGATCGGGCCGCCCGAGGCGTCTTCCTGGACGCACTGCGCGTTGACCGTACGCGGCGACAACGCCCAATAGCCGAGCGCCGCAACAACACCAACTACACCGACGACCGCGGCACCACCCTTCAGCCGCTGGTTGCGTTGATACCGCTTGAGTTCGGCCTCGACTCGTGCTTTCTCGAGCTCTTGGCGCTTGCGCTCGGCCTTCTCGCGGGCCCGGGTCTCACCGACGGTAGGCGGGCGCGGTCGTGCCGTCGCGGGATCCTGAAACCGCATGCTGCCACCGGGCGAGGGCTGGCCGGGCTGCCGGCTCTGCTCGTCACCGGGCGAGCCGGTGTCTTCCCCCGACGGACCGTTTCCCTGCGGTGGAAATTCCTCCGACCCCACTCATGGCTCCTCGTCGTCGCTGCGGTCCGGTCCATGTCGAAACGTCCCTGCAGGTCCAACCTCGCAGGCAGTCTGCCACAGCACACGCCGTCGATATACGACATCGCGCACGGTGCAGCCGCTCCAGGTCGGAATGACCCTATCGTCCTGCCTGTGTGTCGACGAAGTCGATTACGGCCGCCGCCACTTCGCGATGCACAGTCTCGTTGAGAATGTCGTGGTGCGCGCCGGGAAACTCCTTGAGCTGCAGCGGATCGATCTGTTCGGCGTAGGCGCGCACCGGATCGATCGGCGCGATCGGATCATTGACGCCGTGCACCGCCAGCGTCGGCACTGTGAGCTTGGGCAGTTCGGCGCCGAACCGGTCCCACGCCTTGTCCAGTTCTCGCGCCAGCGGCAAACCGTCGGCATCGACGAACGCCAGTGGGTCGTTCTCCAATGAATCGAGATAGAACGGGTCACCGGAGAGCCAGCTCGGGTCCAGATCGAATGAGCTGTCGGCGTCGAGCATTTCGGGGATCGGAACGAGTGGGGCGCCGGAGATGACGCCCGCCCGGTAGCGTTCGGGCTGCCCCAGCAGCCGGAAGAGTGTGACGACCGAGCCGAACGAATGCCCCTGCGCGATCAGCGGCAGTCCGGGACGCTCGCGTTCGGCGAGTTCGGTCAAGGTGTCGGCCAGCGCCGAGCTGTCCTCAATCGACCCGAAGTCTCCCCGGTCCCCGGGGCTGAGGCCGTGGCCGAACTGATCGACGGCCCACAGGTCGATGCCCGCGGCGTTCAGCGCGAAGCCGTACCGGTGATAGACACCGGTGTGCTCGCCGAAGCCGTGCAGGAAGATGACGGCCGCGCGTGGCTCGGCGGCAGCCCAGTGCCGGTAGTAGGCGTGCCCCTTCGGGTGATCGATGAACGGCATGCCATGACTGCAGCAAGATGCGCGTCCAACCGCAAGCGGTCAGATCAGGATGGGTGTCTTTTCTCGCCTTCGTGGCGGATCCTGGAACCATGGGCGGTGTGTGCCGGGCCATCGTCGCAAGCGGCGCAATTTTCGGCGTCGCGCTGCTCAGCGCTGGTATTTCGAGTGCCGCTGAGCCGGTCCAGCTGAAGAGCCGATTGGGCGATTGGTGTCTGGACGGCCCGAACGGGAACAACGCGGCGACGGTGGTGAACCCCTGCAATGGGTCAAACTCCCAGCGCTGGGTCCTCAACTCCGCCGGTCAGATCGAAAGCGCCGCATTCCCCGGGCGCTGCGTGAGCATCAGCGACGCAGCGGATAACACCCCGGCGATGCTCGCGCCGTGCCAGGCGAGCGCGAACAACATGCGTTGGGCTGCTCAGGGCAACGGCCAGGTCACCAGCGCCCTCGGTCCCTGCCTCAACGTTTTCGGCGGCGTGGCCCAGCCGGGGACTCCGGTGATCGCATACCACTGCATCGCCGATGTCGATGACGAGAAGTGGGACAGCGTTCCGTGACCTCTCTTGGTCACTGACGCCGGCCGAGGAGGACGTCGCGCTGTTCGTGCACGCGGTCGCGGATCGCGTCCACCACGGCGGCGACTTCTGGCCTGCGCAGGGTCTCGGCACGGGTGACCAGCCAATAGGTCAACTGGATCGCCACGGCGTCGGGCAGCACGCGGACCAGGTCGTCGTGGCGGTCGGCCATGAAGCACGGCAACATGCCGATGCCTGCGTCGGCCCGGGTTGCTTCGACGTGCACGAAAACATTGGTGGACGTGACTGATTCGCGCATCGCAGGCGCGAAGCTCGTGGCGATGTCCAGGTCGTCGACCTGCAACATCGAGTCGATGAAGTAGACCAGGGGATAGCGGGCGAGATCCGCGATGCTCGTCGGCATCCCGTGCTCGGCGAGATAGCGGCGGGAACCGTACAGACCGAGGCAATAGTCGCCGAGCCGAATCGCCTTGGCGCGATGGACCTTCGGCTCACCGACGACCACCTCGACATCGAGGCCCGATCTCTGCTGGGTGGCCCGTCTGGTGGTGGCGACGATCTCGACCGCCACGTTGGGGTGTCGGCGTTGCACCTGTGCGGCCGCAGGCGCGGCGATGTACGCGCTGAATCCATCGGTGGCCGATATCCGCACCACGCCTTCGAGGGTGCGCATGCCGCCGGGGTCCACGGTCAACGAGCGGACCGCCGATTCAACGACCTCCGCTGCAGACAGGGCCTCGCGGCCGAGCTCGGTGAGCTCCCAGCCGCCGCCGACGCGCGCCAGCACCCGGCCGCCGATAGAGGATTCCAGCGCGGCGATACGGCGCGAGATCGTGGTGTGGTTGAGGCCGAGCTCCTCGGCCGCGGTGTTGTACCGCCCGGACCGGCCCACCGCGAGCAGCACCAACAGGTCATCGGCGCTCGGGCGGCGGCCTGACGATGGCGCGGGCATATCTGCATTTTTGCAGATGGCTGCTGCAGTTTTGGCCATTGCGTGCCTGTGAATCTGCATGAATACTCACTTCAGATCTGTGTCCGCTATCACATCTGAGGCAGGAGTGTGCGATGAGTGTCCCCTACGACCTCGCCAAGCCGGGTGGGGCATCGACCGCCCTCAACGGTCGCACGGCACTCGTCACCGGTGGTGCGAGCGGGATCGGTGCGGCGTGCGCCAGGGAGCTTGCGGCTCACGGCGCGACGGTCACGGTCGCCGACGTAGACGAAGCCGGCGCGAAGGATCTGGCGCAGGCCATCGGCGGGCAAGCATGGACGGTGGATCTCCTCGATGTCTCATCGCTGGAGAACCTGCGGCTGGAGGCCGACATCCTGGTGAACAACGCCGGTGTGCAGAGCATCAACTCGATCGTCGACTTCGCACCCGAGCGATTCCGGACCCTGGTGGCACTGATGGTGGAGGCGCCGTTCCTGCTCATCCGGGCGGCGCTTCCGCACATGTACCGGCAGAAGTTCGGCCGCGTCATTAACATCTCATCGGTGCACGGCATTCGCGCTTCCGAGTACAAGGTCGGCTACGTCACCGCAAAACACGCGCTGGAGGGCCTGTCGAAGGTGACGGCGCTCGAGGGCGGCCCGCATGGCGTGACGAGCAACTGTGTGAATCCCGCATACGTCCGCACGCCGCTGGTGACCAAGCAGATCGCCGACCAGGCCCGCACCCACGGCATCCCCGAGGATCAGGTGGTGGCCGAGATTCTGCTGAAGGAGAGCGCGATTAAACGGCTGGTCGAGCCGGAAGAGGTTGCCGCGCTGGTCGGTTGGCTGGCCTCGCCGGCGGCAGGGATGGTAACCGGCGCGTCGTACACGATGGACGGAGGCTGGAGCGCCCGATGACACATGCCTCAGAGGCGCTGGTTGCTCCGCAGTGGCAGCCGACGGAACGCGATATCGCCGACGCACGCGTCACCGATTTCGCCCGGTTCGTGCAGCAGCGCACCGGTGCACCGATAGCGGATTACCGGGCGTTGTGGCAGTGGTCGGTCGACGACCCCGCCGCGTTCTGGGGTGCGCTGTGGGAGTACTTCGACCTCGGTGATCCCCCCGACAGCGTGCTGGAAAGCGCCGAGATGCCGGGGGCGCGGTGGTTCCCCGGTGTGCGCCTGAACTATGTCGACCAGATCGTGCGCAATGCGCGTACCGACCGACCCGCCATCCTGCATGTCAGCGAAGGCGACGAGGTCACCGAGCTGTCATGGCACCAATTGCTCGCCCGCACTGCGGCATTCGCACAGACGCTACGATCGCACGGTGTGACGGCAGGCGACCGTGTCGTCGGGTATCTGCCCAACATCCCCGAGGCCGTCGTCGCGTTCCTCGCCAGCGCGAGCATCGGCGCCATCTGGAGCGCCTGCGGGCAGGACTATTCCGCGAAGGCGGCGCTGGATCGGCTCGGCCAGCTGGAACCGGTCGTCCTCGTCACCGCCGACGGATATCGCTACGGCGGCAAGACCCATGACAAGCGCGATGACGTCGCCGCGCTGCAGGCAGGTCTGCCGACGCTGCGGGCGACCGTGCTGGCATCCGAGCTCACCGCGGAGGGCGCCGATCAACTCGAGACGGTCCCGGTCGATTTCGACCATCCGCTGTGGATTCTGTTCTCGTCCGGCACCACGGGGCTGCCGAAGGGAATCATGCACGGGCACGGCGGTGTCGTGCTCGAGCATTTGAAAGCCATTGCGCTGCAAGCAGATATCGGTGCCGACGATACGTTCTTCTGGTACACCAGCCCGAGCTGGATGATGTGGAACTTCCAGGTCGCGGGTCTTCTGGTCGGTGCGACGATCGTCTGCTACGACGGCAGTCCGAACCATCCGAAGCCGGACGCGTTGTGGGACATCGCCGGCCGAATCGGCGCTACGGTGTTGGGAACCAGCCCTGGCTACGTATTGGGTTGCGCCAAGGCGGGTGCGGTCCCGCGCACCGAGCACGACCTGTCGGCCCTTCGAACGGTCGGCATCACCGGCTCGTCACTGCCGCCTTCGTCGTCGCTGTGGCTGCGTGACAACGTCGGGGAACGGGTGCAGGTCGCCTCGATCAGCGGCGGCACCGATGTGGTGTCGGCGTTCATCGGCGGTGTGCGCACCGTGCCGGTGTGGCCGGGGGAGTTGTCCGCGCCCTACCTTGGTGTCGCGATGGACGCCTGGGACGAGTCGGGCAAGCCGGTGCGCGGCGAGGTCGGCGAGCTGGTCATCACCAAGCCGATGCCGTCGATGCCCGTGTCGTTCTGGAACGACGCCGACGGTTCCCGTTATCGCAGCGCCTATTTCGAGATGTTCCCGCGAGTCTGGCGGCACGGCGACTGGATCACCATCACCGGGCACGACAGCATCATCGTGCACGGACGCTCCGACTCGACGCTGAACCGGCACGGCATCCGGATGGGCAGCGCCGACATCTACCAGGCCGTCGAGAGGCTGCCGGAGGTTGCCGAAGCGTTGGTCATCGGCGCAGAACAGTCCGATGGCGGTTACTGGATGCCGCTGTTCGTGGTGCTCGCTGACGACGCGGAGCTTACCGACGAGCTACGCGAACGGATCAAGCGCACGATTCGCGACGAGGTGTCCCCGCGGCACGTGCCCGACGAGATTATTGTCGCCCCAGGCGTTCCGCACACCAGGACCGGCAAGAAGCTCGAGGTGCCGATCAAGAAGCTGTTCCAAGGCGCTGACCCCGCGCGCATTGTCGAGAAGAGTGCCGTGGACGATCCCGCGTTGCTCGACTGGTACGCCAACCTGAAGCGTTAGTAGCGTTACGCCGCATGAGGTCGATTGCGTCTGTGGTCAAGGGTGGGGTTTCGACGGCGGTATCCGCTGCCCTGCTTGCCGGCTCTGTCGGTGTGGCGGCTGCCGACGGCCCTGGCGAATTGACCGTGTCGGGCGATGTCCGAAACCCGCTGACCGTCACCATGACTGCGCTGCAGGCGTTTCCGTCCAGGAGCCAAGCGGTGGCCTTCGAAACCAGCGCGCGGACGGAACATCACACCTATACCGGTGCCGTACTCGACGATGTGGTATCTGCAGCGGATCCGGTCGTCGACGCCGCCGCGAAACATCCGTCGCTGTCGATAGTCGTCCTGGCGACCGGAGCCGACGGCTACCGTGCAGCGCTGGCGTGGGCCGAAGGCTCGCCCGATCTTTCTGCCACCCCGATTCTCGTTGCGTATACAGAGGACGGCCTGCCACTCGGGCAGCCCAGGCTTGTCGTCCCAGGAGACTTGGAGGGCGCCCGCTACGTTCGGGACCTCGTCGACCTACGTGTCGCCAACCTCGCTCCCGCTTAGCCCAGCCAGGACCCGATGCGGCGCAACGCTTCCTCGATGTCGCCTCTAGGGCCCGCGAACGACAGCCTGACGAATGATCCGCCGCGCACCGTGTCGAAGTCGATGCCCGGCGCGATCGCAACACCGGTGTCGTTCAACAGCTTCGAGCAGAACGACAGCGAGTCCGTGGTCAGGTGCGACACGTCGGCGTACACGTAGAACGCGCCGTCGGTGGGGGCCAGGCGGTCGATACCGATCGAGCGCATTCCGTCCAACAGCAGTTGCCGGTTCGCCGCATAGTGATGCAGCAGCGCATCCGCCTCGGTGACCGATTCCGGTGTGAACGCCGCGACGGCGGCCACTTGCGACAGCACTGGTGGACAGATCGTGAAGTTACCCGTCAGGCAGTCCACCGCCCGCTGCAACTCCTGCGGCACCAGCAGCCAGCCCAGTCGCCATCCGGTCATGGCGAAGTACTTCGAAAAGCTGTTGACCACCAGTGCATCTCGCGATGTCTGCCACGCGCAGCTGGTCTCAGGAGCGCCCGCGTAAACCAGCCCGTGGTAGACCTCGTCGCTGATCAGCCGGACGCCTTTCGACTCGCACCACGAAGCGATCGCCGCGAGTTCCTCGGGTGGAATCACCGTCCCGGTGGGGTTGGCAGGGCTCGCCACGACCACGCCCTGCACCGGCGGATCCAGGTCAGCGAGCATCTGCGCCGTCGGCTGGAAGCGGGTATCCGGTCCGCAGGGCATCTCGACGACCTCGCAGCCCAGCGCCGACAGGATGTTGCGATAGCAGGGATAGCCGGGGCGGGCGATCGCCACTCGGTCGCCGACGTCGAAGCACGCAAGGAACGCCAGCAGGAAGCCACCGCTCGACCCGGTGGTGATCACGACTTCGTCGGGGTCGACGAGGAGCCCATGGCGTTCCTTATAGGAGCCTGCAATCGCGGAACGTAACTCCGGGATGCCCAGCGCGACCGTGTAGCCGAGAACGGAGTTGTCCAACGCGTCTTTCGCCGCTGCCCGCACCGCCGCGGGAGCGCCCGCGCTGGGCTGGCCCGCGGATAGGTTGACCAGGTCGCCGTGCGAGCGCTGGCGCTCCGCGGCGGCCAGCCACACGTCCATCACATAGAACGGTGGAATACCGGCCCGTAGCGCAACGCGATCGCTCATCCGAGCCAGGCTAACAAGCGGGCTCTTTGCGACGGCTGGAAACCCCGACCACGGCGGTTGGTCTAAGTCGCGGACCCGCGACCAGCCGAAACGGTAGGCTCGTCTGAGCTGGCCACCGGTGAACTTGGGCGTCGCATGAACAGTGTGCTCAATCGATCAGATCCGCACTGCGCTGTATGCGGCAACAGTCCGCGCGAACTCGCGCGGTTTTGTGATGCTTGTGGCTCACCTATAGCTCCGCCGCAAACAGCCCTCGAGCGTAAGCAGATCACCATCCTCTTCGCCGATGTGGTGGAGTCGATGAGTCTCGCTGCCACGTTGGAACCCGAACGATTCCGCGAAATCATGTACCAACTGCTCAATCGATCCGCGGCAGTGGTACAGCGCTACAGCGGCACTGTCGACAAGTTCACGGGCGACGGGCTGATGGCGTTGTTCGGCGCGCCCGTCGCCCTTGAAGATCACGCGTTGCGTGCATGCACCGCGGCCGTGGAGATCCAGTCCATCGCGCGTGCGCTCGCCGATGAAGTTCATCAGCGAGACGAGGTCGATCTACAGCTACGGATCGGGCTTAACTCCGGTGACGTGATCGCAGGCGAGATGGGCTCAGGCCCAAACAGTTACACCGTGTCCGGACATCCCGTGGGGATGGCGCAGCGGATGGAGTCTGCAGCGCAGGCCGGCGGGATCCTGTGCTCTGAGCCCACGGCTCGACTTGCTGGGCCGTCCGCCGTATTCGGACCTGTAGAGCTCATTTCAGTCAAGGGCGGCAGCCATCCGATCCAGGCCCGGCGGCTACAAAGCGTTGAGTCGGATCACTTGGTATTGGGACGCGACGACGGGCCATTGGTAGGCCGTGATACCGAGATGACTCATCTGCTAAGCGTGTTCGACGCACAACAGCTGACGGCAGTGAGCATTGTCGGCGATGCCGGCGTCGGCAAGAGCCGAATCATCCGCGAATTCACAGCTGGCGTCCACGGTCGCGGTGCCACGACCGTCATCACGCGGTGCGAATCGCACGCCGAACACGTTCCCCTACACGCCTTGTCGCGCATGTTGCGGGGGTTGTTCGGTCTGCATGGGTTGGACAATCTCGCGGCGCGGGCACGCGTTGCCGAACGGGTGAAGGGTGTGCCTGGCATACGACACGCCGATCGCCAGCTTGTGTTGGATCTGCTGTCGATCAGTGATCCTTCAGCGCTCGCCCCGGCGATCAGCGCAGATTCGCGTCGGGCCCGGCTGGTCGGGGTGATGGCGAGAGTGGCCAACACCGGGTCCAGCCGAACGGCGTTCATTGTCGAGGATCTTCATTGGATCGACGCTGCCAGCGAAGAGGTGTTGGCCGCCTTCGCGGCGATGCTCGCCGCGGAACACGCAATGTTGGTGGGTACCTCGAGGCCAGGGCATGACGGGCCGCTCCATCACACTGCGCAGGCTTCTATCGTGCTGTCACCTCTGGACGGCACGGCCACGGCGACCCTGGCGGCAGCGCTGGTCGGGGGGCATCCGACGGCATCGACGATTGCGGACCGCGTCGCGGAAGCATCGGGCGGCAACCCGTTCTTCGTCGAAGAGATTGTTCGAGATCTGGTGGGGCGGAGTGTGCTGGAAGGCAGTCGCGGCCAGTATCGCCTCGTCGGTCGGTTGACGTCGATTGCCGTGCCGAACACCGTGCAGTCCGTCATCGCAGCGCGTATCGACCGGCTGCGCCCTGATGAGAAGTCGGCACTCAACGCGGGCTCCGTCATCGGGTCTGGGTTCGACCTTGATGAGTTGCGAGCGCTTCTGCCGGATACGCGCACCGTGACACTGGACGGCCTCGTCGCGACGGAGCTCATCGACCAGATCCAATTCGTGCCCGCACCGCGGTATCGGTTCCGGCATCCGTTGGTGCGAACCGTGTGCTACGAGTCGCAACTTCGGTCAACCCGGGCGTCCCTTCACAGACGGCTCGCCATATCGCTCCAGCAGCGCAACGGCGAAGCGGCAGAACAAGATGCGGCGCTGATCGCCAAACACTTCGAAGCGGCGGGGGAACTCGCGGAGGCCTACTCGTGGTACATGCGCGCCGCGAGCTGGCTGCATAAGCGTGACGACGGAGCGGCCCGCGACAGCTGGCAGCGAGCCCGCACGATCGCCGACCGGCTGCCGGTGGAGGAGGGCGGCACCGACCGGCGCATCGCACCGCGCGCACAGTTGAGTTTCTCCGCCTGGGTTGTCGGCGGTGATGATGAGGAGGAGAATTGCTTTGACGAATTGCGTGCACTGACAGCGAAATCCGCCGACAAGCTGCCGATGGCGCTGGGAATGGCAGGCCGGGTGTATTCCCTCATCACCAACCAGGGCCGTTCGCGCGACGCCGCGACCCTGGCTGCGGAGCTCGATGAGCTGTATTACACAATCGACGCGTCGGCGGCGGACCGGGCCGAAATCTTGACTGCCATCGCCCTCGCGGAATACATGACGTGCAGGTTTGACAAGGCCCTGCAGACGATCCAGCGGCTCCGCGAGATCGGCGAAGATCTGACCGGCTATGACCAGGGGCCGGTGATGGGCATGTCTGGTGTCATCAAGGTGATGAGCGGGCACCGCCTGGACGGGTTGCGCGATCTCGAAGTCGCTCGCCGATTGGGTCTCGAATCCGATCCGGTTACGTTGGCCGGTGCGGTGGCGTACTGGGTTGACCTCGTGGTGTTCGGATTCGAGCTCGTGGGTGACGCGATGATGACCGAAACTGCGCGTGCCCTTCGTCTCGCCGAAGAATATGGCGACGGCTCAGAGTTTGCGACATACGGGCTTTCTATCGCGCGCTGGGCCCGCGGCACGGCACTGCTGAATTGTGGGCCCGCGCGCCGTTCCGAGGCGCTGGAGTTGTTGCGCCTGTCGCGGGAGTTCGGCCGCGATGTGGCCGTCGGCCCCATCGACGCGCAGATAGCGGCCGCAAGGCGGTGGCGAGGCGACATTGATGATGAACTCGTCGACAGCCTCAAGGCGAAGGTGGTGTCCGGGCTGGATGCTGGCGACTTCACCACCTACTTCGGCTACGGCGCTACGGAATTGGTCAAGCTTCTCCTTGCCCGTGCCCGCGAAGACGATTTGAAGTCCGCGCGTCGGATCGCAACTCAGCTCGCAGCTGAAACTAGTGCGATATCGCAACCAGCGCTTGAGCTTTGGCCGTTGCTATGTCGGATAATGCTGACCGATGTGGAGGGCGACACCGTCTGTCATGCAGCGGCGCTGGCGCGGTACCGTGACATTGCCGAGGCGCTGGATGCCCGAGGCCATCTGGTCACGGTCGCAAAGATATCCAAAGCCGGCACATCGTAACGAGGTATGGCCATGGACGACGAGCACTACGCGATCAACAGAGCCTGGTGGGACGAACGTGCTCCAGCGCACGCGAGTTCGCCGGATTACGCCGTGCAGGAACTCATCGCAGACCCGACGCGGCTGTCCGATGTCGTCCGGTTCGATCTACCCCGCCTCGGCGATATCAACGGACAACGCGGAATTCATCTGCAATGCCACATCGGCACCGACACGATCTCACTGCACCGCCTCGGCGCCGCGATGACAGGCCTCGACTTCTCGTCG
>Ga0207706_10005787_pt1 | contig 11499 bp, 10 predicted proteins | sample KBSC53metaG_FD_184318 | JGI IMG/M metagenome (GOLD analysis project Ga0207706, IMG submission 184318) | Corn rhizosphere microbial communities from Kellogg Biological Station, Michigan, USA - KBS C5-3 metaG (SPAdes) (version 2) | ecosystem: Host-associated > Plants > Roots > Rhizosphere > Soil ... | reverse complement strand
TCGCGCTTCTCGACGTGCTCGTCTCGACCGGCCACTACCTTTCGCTCGCTCGCGTCTTGCGCAGTCCGCTGTTCAGCGCGACCGATCACGACCTGCTCGCGATCCGTGCCCGGGCGGCCGAAGGCGCGAGCTGGTGGCGCGCCCTGCGCGAGCTCGAGGCGCCGAGCGCTGCGCTCGAACGCGCGCGGTCGCTGCTCGGCCGTTGGCAGTCGCTGGTCGCCGCGCTGCCCCCTCATGACCTGCTCGATCGCGTCATCGTCGACGGCGACGTCCACGCGCGCTACGCGGCCGCGGTGCCGCCCGAGCAGCGCGCGTTCGCGCTCGACGCGATCGACGCCGTCCTCGCCCAGTCGCTCTCTCTCGACGGCGGTCGCTACCTGACGCCGTATGCGTTCGTTCGCGCGCTCAAGCAGCGGGCCGTGAAGGCGGCATTGCCCGTGCGCGCCTCGACCGTGCGCCTGCTCACCGTGCACGGCGCGAAGGGGCTCGAGGCCGACACGGTGGTCGTGATGGACACGGAGCCGGAGCCCGTCAACCCGCCGACGACGACGCTGCTCGTCGAGTGGCCGGTCGAGGCCGAGCGGCCGACGCGGTGCGCCTTCGTCTACAACGAGAACCGCTGCCCGCCGTCCCTTCGAGCGGCGCTCGACGAGGAGCTGCGCGCACGCGAGCGCGAGGAGCTGAACGCCCTCTATGTCGCGATGTCGCGCGCGAAGCGGCGCCTCGTCTTCAGCGCGACCGAGCCCTATCGAACGCCGATCGGTCCGACGTGGTGGGGCCGGGTCGGCGCGGTGTGCCCGGCGTCGGCGCAGCGCCAAGCCCCGCTGCTCTTCGAGTTGCCCGCCGCCGTCGCCACAGCGTCGCCGCGAAGCGACATCGTCATCCCGACGTTGCCGACGTGGAGCGCGTCCTCGGGCGGAGCCGGGGTGCGGCCGACCGAGACAGCGGCGGCCAGCGCGCGCATCGGCCGCGCGGTCCACCGCGCGCTCGAGTGGGTCGTCAACGATCCGGCGCTCGATCGCGACCAAGCCGCAGAAGCGGCGGCGCGCGAGTTCGCAGCGCCGGTCGAAGCGGTGCGGCACGGCGTCGCCGCCATCGTCGAGCACCCCGATGGCGCGCGCTTCTTTCGCGGCCCGCAGATTCGCTGGAGCGGCAACGAGGTGTCGATCAGCGACGCGGGCGATGTCCTTCGCATCGACCGCCTCGCGCTCGTCGACGGTGCGGAGGGCCCGGTCTGGTGGGTGCTCGACTACAAGCTCAGGCACGCGCCCGAGGAGCTCGACGAATATCGTGTCCAGCTGCTGCGTTATCGGGCAGCGGTCGCGCGCGCCCAGCCCGGCGAGTCGGTTCGCTGCGCCTTCGTCACCGGCGACGGCAGGGTCGTCGAGCTCGTGTAACGGTGCAGCGCTTCACGGCAAGAAACCTCACTTTCCCGGCGCTGATCGCGCCATCGGCCAGGGCTCCGGTAGGCTCCAATCAGCCCAACTCCGTGCCCGCGATGCCGCCCGCTGTCGCCACCCTCATCCGTTCTTCTTCGCCGCCGCGCGCCTTCGGCCACTTCGCCCTGGGTCGCCGGCTGGCCAAGAGCGAGCTGACGATGCTCTGGCTCGCGACCGACACGCGAACGGGCACCGAGACCTTCCTGTCGATGCCGCTGCGGCCGCCGACGGGCGCGTCGAGCATCGGCAACTGGCTCCTCACCGCGCGGCGCGCGGCGCGGCTGGATCACCCGAACATCGCCAAGGTCGCCGAGTGCGGGGTCCACGAGCACTGGCCGTACGTGGCGGTCGACCGCCGCATCGGCGTGACGCTCGACGAGTGGCTCTCGCACCATCCGGCGCCGAACGTCGACGACGCAGCCGGGTGGATCGCGGGCGTCCTGCGCGGCCTGGCCTTCGGCCACGACGCGGGCATTGCCCACGCGGACCTGCAACTGCACCACATCCTCGTCAACGAGCGTGGCCACGCGAGCGTGATGGCGCTCGGCGTCGCCGGCGCCGAGCCGGTCGACGTCGTCTCGGTCGCTCCGCGCGGCCGCGATGGCGTCGCCGCGCCGCTCGAGCCCGCCGCCTTGCGCGCGCAACGCGCCGCGGCGGAGCGCGACGTCCTCGCCTGCGGCATCGTCCTGCATCGCCTGCTCGCCGGCGTGCCGGCCCTGGAAAGCAGCGACGTCGCGGCGGTGATCGAGCGGATGGCGCCGCGCGGCCGAGAATTCGTTCGGCTGCCCTGGACGACGCCGCATCCGATCGCCGAGCCGTTGCGCGCGATCGCCAATCGCAGCACGTCGGCGCAGGTGCGGCTGCGCTATCGCAACGCGCGCACCTTCCTCGGCGCGCTCGCCGGCTGGCTCGAAGCGACCGCCGACGACGACGGCGGGCCGCTGGCGCTTCTCCTCGATCGCCTGCGCACCGTCGGCCATCTGCCGGCGCTCCCCGGCCTTTCGACGCGGGTGCAGCGCATCACCTCGATCGAGAGCAAGCGCACCGACGAGATCGCGCGCCATCTCCTGCCCGACATGGCGCTCTCGTTCGAGCTGCTCAGGACCTACAGCTCGGCGCGCGTGCAGGGAACCCAGATCCCGGGCAACGGGCCGGTGCTGACGCTGCGCCGCGTCGTCGCGCTGATCGGCGTCGACGGCGTTCGCGAGGCGGCGAACAGCCTGCGCGTCTGGCCGGGGCCGCTCGACGAGGAGGGCGCGCGCGCCCTGCGCGAAACGATCGATCGCGTCCGCCTCGCCGGCCATGTCGCCCAATCGCTGCGTCCGGCCGGCTACGACGGCGAGGCGGTGTACCTGGTCGCGGTGCTGCAAAGCCTGGGCCGGTTGCTGCTGCGCTACCACTTCGCCGACGAGGCGGAGCAGATCCGCCAACTGACGCTGCCGTTCGCAGCGCCGCGCAGCGAGGGCGAGCCGCCGGCCGAGCAACCCGGGCTCGACGAGAGCGCGGCCGCTTACGCCGTTCTCGGCGTCGACATCGAGGCCTTCGGCAACGCTGCGACCCGCCAGTGGGGCCTCGGCGATGACGTCCTGCACATGATCCGCCGCCTGCCGGTCGATGTGCCGGTGCGCAAGCCCGACAGCGACGACGAGCTGCTGCGCATCGTCGCCAGCGCCGCCAACGAAGCGGTCGACGCGCTCGAGCTGCCGCCGGCGAAGGTGTCGGCGGCGCTCAACGAGGTCGTGCTGCGCTACACGCGCACCCTGCGCCTGACGGCGCGCATCCTCCACGATGCCCTTCGCGACGCGAAAGTCGCGCTCAAGAGCGACGGCACAGGATCTTCGCCGGCTCGCGCCGCCGAAGCGGACGGCGATGCGGACGGCGACGACATCGCCACCAGCACGGCGATGCCGGCGCCGACGCCGATCGAGCCGCCCCTAGATCGCGAGCAGCACCGCTGAGCTGGCCGCGACGGCCACCACCAGCGCGAACATCAGCAGCCGGCCGACGACGAGCGACTGGCGCCGGCCCTCATCGGCCGAAGGATCGGAGAGGAACGACGCAGAGTCGACGAAAGGCGATCGCATGGCGGTCTCGGCGGGTGCAGGCGAGACTCTAGGCAGCGTCGCCGCGGGCGTGAATCCACACGACGAGGGATGCCGTCGCTCGCGGCAGCGACGGCAGCGGTGACGTCAGTGCCGCACTTCGCGCGCGTCGACGAGAATCGGCGGCGCAAGCTTCGCCTGCGCCGGCCGATGCGCGGCTTTGCTGCTGCTCGGGCGACGCGCCGGACGGGTGCCGGCCGAGCTCGGCGGCACGTTCGGCGGCACATAGTGGCCGTCGCCCGTGCGGTGCGCCGGAACGAAGACGTCGCCCGGCGCCGCACCTGCGTCGGGCGCGAACGCCAGCGCGAGCGCAAAGAGCGCGAGGAGAAGGCGGACGTTGCTCATCGCGATGGTCAAAGGTGACGAGCCTGACCCCGGCACTGGTCGCAACGGTTAGGGCTGCTTCGTTCCCGACCTGACCCGGTTGGCCGCGCTCCCATGCGGGGAGGCCCGTCGCCTGCGATTCTAGGCGGCCGGCCGATGCGGCCGCCGTGAACTAAAGGCGAACGCCGAGCTCTTCGCCGCCGTACTCGACGTCGAGCGGCTCGATCACGAGGCGGCGCGGTCCCGCCTCGACACTGCCCGCGACCCAGGCATCGACGCCGGCCTTGCGCGCGACCGCGGCGGCGCGCTCCGCGTCTTCCGCGGGAACGAAGACGGCGAACCCGGCGCCCATGTTGAACGTGCCGTAGGCCTCGCGCGCGTCGAGCCCGGCTTGCTGCTGGATGAAGGACAGCACGGCCGGCACGTCGGGCAACTGACGGATGCGATAGCCGAGTCGCGCGGGATGGCGCATCAGCTTGCGCCAGCCGTGGCCGGTGACGTTGACCGCATAGCGGACGCGAATCCCGGCGCCATGCAGGGCCTCCGTGATCGGCGAATAGAGCACGGTCGGCTCGAGCAGCGCCGCGCCGAACGACGTCGGCACGGCGCTTCCCGGGAGCGGCGTGAGGTAGCCGCGCGGCAACCGCTCGACGAGGCGCCGCGCCAGCGTGACGCCGTTGGCGTGGATTCCGCTCGAGGCGAGCAGGACGATCGCGTCGCCCGGCGCGAGGTGCTCGCCGAGCGACAGCCTCGTCTTCGGGCTGACGATGCCGGTGCACGCGGCGGCGAGATCGATCCGGCCGCCTTCGACGATGCCGGCGAGCGCAGGCGTCTCGCCGCCGCCCCAGGAGACGCCGCACTGGTCGCACGCCTGCTTCCAGCCGCGCACGAGCGCTTCCGAGCGCTCGCCGTCGTTGAACCAGTCGGAGCCGCCGGCCGCCCAGTACGCCTGGACGACGAGCGGCGTGGCGCCGACGGTGATCAGGTCGTTGACGGCCATCGCGATCGTGTCCTGCGCGATGCTCGCGTAGAAGCTCTGGCCGGTGAGCGCGGCCATCTCGTCGGCGACGATCGCCTTCGAGCCGAGGCACTCGACGATGCTGGCGAGGTAGAACGGCCCGACGTCGAGCACGTAGGCCGACTCGCCGCGCGACGACTCGACCTCGCTGAAGCCGTGCCGGTCGAGGTGCGCGCCGGTCGCGAGCGCGGCGCGCTGGGCATCGAGCTTCAGCGGGTCGATGCGGCCGTAGTCGACGCCGGAAGCGCCGTAGCTGAGCGGGCCGGCCGGGAGTAGCGAAGCGGATGAATTCGAGGCGGCCACGTTGACGTGGATTATCCCGCAGCGGGCAGGCCGGGAAGGGGCGACCCGTAGAATCGTTCGCATGTCGTCCACCGTGCTGGCGCGCAAGTACAGGCCGCGCAACTTCGAGACGCTGGTGGGGCAGGCGCACGTGGTCCAGGCGCTCGCCAACGCTCTCACGCAGCAGCGCCTTCATCACGCGTATCTTTTCACCGGCACGCGCGGCGTCGGCAAGACGACGATCGCGCGCATCCTCGCCAAGTCGCTCAACTGCACCGGGCCCGACGGCAACGGCGGCATCACGGCGCAACCGTGCGGCGTGTGCGCCGCCTGCCGCGACATCGACGCCGGCCGCTTCATCGACTACGTCGAGCTCGACGCGGCCTCCAACCGCGGCGTCGACGAGATCACGCGGCTGCTCGACCAGGCGGTCTACAAGCCGGTCGTCGGCCGCTTCAAGGTCTACCTGATCGACGAAGTGCACATGCTCTCGACGACGGCCTTCAACGCGATGCTGAAGACGCTCGAGGAGCCGCCGGGCTACCTGAAGTTCATTCTCGCGACGACGGACCCGCAGAAGGTGCCGGCGACGGTGCTGTCGCGCTGCCTCCAGTTCAACCTGCGGCCAATGGCGGCGGAGACGATCGTTCGCCACCTCGCGGCGATCCTGGCGGCCGAGGACGTCGCCGCCGAGACGGCGGCACTGAAGCTCATCGCACGCGCTGCCCGCGGCTCGATGCGCGATGCCCAGTCGCTGGCCGACCAGGCGATCGCCTACGGCAGCGGCCGGATCGAGGAAGCCGCCGTGCGCCAGATGCTCGGTGCGGTCGATCGCAGCCACGCGGCGCGCTGCATCGAGGCTGCGGCGGCGCGCGACGGCGCCGCACTGATCGCCGCCGTCGACGGCCTGCGCGAGCTCGGCCTGTCCGCTGCCGGCGCGCTCGAGGAGATGGCGGTGTTGCTCCAGGAGATGGCGATCGTGCAGGCGGTGCCCGACGGGCTCGCCGCCGACGATCCCGACAGCGACGTCGCCCGTCGCCTCGCGGCCCTGCTTCCCGCCGACGAGACGCAGCTTCTCTACAGCATGGTCCTCGCCGGCCGTGCCGAGATCGCGCTCGCGCCCGACGAGTACAGCGGCCTCGTCATGGTGCTGCTGCGCATGCTCGCGTTCGCGCCCGCCGACGCGCGCGCGACGCCGATCGTGCCGCCGACACCGCTCACCGCGCCGGCGTCGGCGCCGCGCGCGACGGCATCGGCCCCGACTCCGGTCGCCATGGCGTCGTCGGTTGCAGCGCCCGCACAGACGCGCGCTCCGCTGCCGACGGCGCGGACCGTGCCGGCGGCGTCGGCGGTCCCCATGGGGCCGACGGCGTCGACAGTCCCAGAGGCGTCGACAACGGCGCGGGCGCCGACAACAGCGCGCGTCGACCGGTCCGACCCGACGGCGGCACCGGTCGACGGCCCACGTGCCGCCGATCTCTGGACCGCGCTCGTTCAGCGCCTCGCCGCCTCGGGAGCCATCGCGGCGATGGTGCGTGAGCTGGCGATGCAGGCCGAATGCATCCGCGTCGTCGACGGTGCCGATGGCCGCCTCTGGCAGTTACGCGTCGAGCGCGAGAACCTGCGCACACCGGCGTTGCGAGAGCGCCTCCAGGCTGCGCTGGCGCAGTCCGAAGGTCGCGCCGAGCGGATCGAGATCGAGGCGGGTGCCGTCGCCGACACGCCGGCAGCGCGCGAAGCGGCCGAGCGCGATCGCCGCCAGGCCGAGGCCGAGCGCGTCATCCAGGACGATCCGCTCGTCAAGGCGCTGATGGCGCAGTACAAGACGGCGCGAATCGTCCCGGGCTCGGTCAGGCCGCCCCCGGCCCCGACCCCCTGACTGCGCCCGGCGCAGCGACGAGATCACAGGAGCACACGACATGATGAAGGGTCAACTGGCCGGCCTGATGAAGCAGGCACAGGCGATGCAGGACAACCTCAAGAAGGCGCAGGACGAGCTCGCGACGATCGAGGTCGAAGGGCAGTCGGGCGCCGGCCTGGTCAAGGTGACGATGACCTGCAAGCACGACGTCAAGCGCGTCGTCATCGACCCGAGCCTGCTCGGCGAGGACAAGGACATGCTCGAGGACCTCGTCGCCGCCGCCTTCAACGATGGCGTTCGGCGCGCAGAAGAGGTGAGCCAGGAAAAGATGGGCAAGCTCACCGCCGGCATGCCGCTGCCGCCCGGCATGAAATTGCCGTTCTAGTGCCCCCACGCTCTCTTCGTTCGCTGCCCCCGGCGGGGGCGCGCGGCCGCCTTGGGGCGACCCGCCGACGGCCGCGGTCACGCGTTCGTGGCTTCTGAGCCCTCGCTCGAAGGCCTCGTCGAGGCCTTGCGCCGCCTTCCCGGCGTCGGCATCAAGTCGGCGCAGCGCATGGCGTGGCACCTGCTGCAGCACGACCGCGACGGCGCGCGCCGGATCGCCGAGGCGCTGCAGAGCGCCGTCCTGCGCGTTCGCCATTGCGAGCGCTGCCATACCTTCACCGAGGCCGAGGTGTGCAGCATCTGCCGCGATCCGTCGCGCGATGTGCGCCAGCTCGCCGTCGTCGAGACGCCGGCCGATCAGGCCGCGCTCGAGCGCACCGGCAGCTACCGCGGCCTCTATTTCGTGCTGATGGGCCGGCTCAGCCCGCTCGACGGCATCGGCCCGACCGAGATCGGCGCGCGTCAGCTGCTCGATCGCGCCGCCGACGGTCAGGTCGAGGAAGTGATCATCGCGACCAACTTCACCGCCGAGGGCGAGGCGACGGCGCACGTGCTCGCCGAGGCGCTCGGCTCGCGCGGCATCCGCGTCACGCGGCTGGCGCGCGGCGTGCCGATCGGCAGCGAGCTCGAGTACGTTGACCTCGGCACGATCGCCCACGCCTTCGTCGATCGCCGCTGAGCGGCGTCGACTGCCGGCGAAGCGCGGCCGACGCCGCGCGCCGTCAGTTCTTGGCGACGACGTGCTTGTGGGTGATGGTCGTCTTGGTGGGCTTGCTGCCCTTCGCCGCGCCGCTCGCCGCGACGCGCGACGAGTGCGGGCTGCGCGGGCCGCCGCTCCGCGAAGCCGTCGCCTGCCCCGCCTTGTTCGGCACGTAGACGACGATGGTCTGGCCGGCGGCAAACCTCGCGCCAGCGCCGACATCGTTCCACTGCGCGACCTGCGCGGCGCTGACGCGGTAGCGCTTGGCGATCGTGTCGACATTGTCGTGCTTGCCGGCGCGCAGCGACAGCTTGCGCAACGGCGGCGCGTCGGGGGCGAGCATGATCGTCGCGTTGTCGGCGACGGTGCTCGAGACGTCCACAATGATCGCGTTGTTGCGGCGCGGCACGAGCAGCGTCGATCCCGCCTTGATGATCATTCGCGCCGGGATGCGATTGACCTCGCGGAACTCTTCCTCGGGCATGCCGGCCGCGTGCGCCGCCTCCGCCGACTTCATCGACTTGGGCGCGATCCACGTCGTCCAGCTCGTCAGCGGGCCGCGGTGCTGCGGCAGCTCGCGAACGAAGCGGTTGGCGTTGTCGTAGGGCAGCAGGATCTGCGGCGTTCCGGCGGCCAGGATCACCGGCCGGTTCATCTGCGGATTGAGGTTCTGGAACTCGTCGCTCGTCATTCCGGCGAGCCGGATCGCCAGCACGACGTCGATGTCGTGCTCGATCGGCACGCTCAGGAAGTACGGGTGGTTGTAAAGCTCCGGCAGCTGCAGGTTGAAGCTCGCCGGCCGGCTGACGATGTTCTTCACCGCCTGCAGCTTCGGCACGTAGCCTTGCGTCTCGGCCGGCATGCGCAGGCTCATGTAGTCGGTGCCGAGGCCGGCGCGCTGGTTCTTCGCGATCGCCCGCTGGACGCTGCCTTCGCCCCAGTTGTAGGCCGCCAGCGCGAGGTGCCAGTCGCCGAACATGCCGTAGAGCTTCTGCAGGTAGTCGAGCGCCGCGCGCGTCGAGGCGAGGACGTCGCGCCGGTCATCGCGAAAGACGTTCTGCTTGAGCTCGAAGTCGCGGCCGGTCGAGGGAATGAACTGCCACATGCCGGAGGCACGCGCGACCGACATCGCCTGCGGGTTGTAGGCGCTCTCGATGAACGGCAGCAGCGCCAGCTCGGTCGGCATGCCGCGCTTCTCGAGCTCCTCGACGATGTAGAAGAGATAACGGCCGCCGCGCTCGGTCATTCGCGCGACGTAGTCGGGCCGCGATGCGTACCAGCGCTCGCGGTCGCGGACCAGGTCGCTGTCGAGATCGGGCATCGCGAAGCCGCGGCGAACGCGTTCCCAGAGGTCGACGCGGGCGGCGCGCGCGTCGAGGTCGAGCCGGACTTCCGGGCGCAGCGGGTCGACCGGCACCGGCGCGGTGACCTGTTCTTCGGCAGACGATGCGGAAGCGACCTGCGAGTCCGGCGCGGAAGCAGCGGCGGCCACCGGCGGTGCGACCACGACCGGCGGTGCCTCGGGCGCCAGGACCGCCGTCGTCGGCGGCACCGACCCGCACCCCGCGAGAAGAAGAATCGGCAAAGCGAGCCAGTGCAAGGTTCGCGCCGCCCGGGGCTGCGTGTCGGGTCGTGTCGTCATCGGAATGGGTTCTTCCAGATTCGAAGAGCAGCCAGCGTATCGCCGCCCGAGATCATCGGCCCATTCGTGCGCAACGGCGCGACGTAAGCGATGTGACCGGTGGTTCGTGCCGCGGCATCGGTCACGGAGCGGCAGGCTGGCGCAGCATCGGCGCGGCACTGAACGACCGCGCGGAGGTGCCTCATTAGAATCGCCGCCATTCGAGGCGCCGGGCAACTGCGAATCCGGGCAGGGCGGTCAGGTTCATGACGGAAGGCGCGATCATACAGTTGCCTCAATGGCTGAAGTCCCCTGCGGGGCAGTACCTGCTCGCGTGGGAACAGCGTCATCTCGATCACGCCGTCGCCGATCTCTTCGGCTTCCACGCGCTGCAGCTCGGCTTGCCGCAGCTCGATGCGCTGCGCGCCAACCGGATGCCGCATCGCTGGCTTGCGGTCGAGTCGGCGCGCGACGACGAAGTTCCTCCGGGATTGCACGAAGATGGATCCGGCACGTCCAAGGAAGGTGGCGTGGAGGGCGAAGACGCGCGTGTTCTTGTCGTGCCGCCGCCGTCGCTGCGCTGCCATTTCGACGCCTTGCCGTTCGACGCCGCCAGCCTCGACCTCGTCATCCTCCCGCACGCGCTCGAGCTCGCGCGCGACCCGCACCTGGCACTGCGCGAGGTCGAACGCGTCCTCGTTCCGGAAGGCCGCGCGATCATCGTCGGCTTCAATCCGGCGAGCCTGTGGGGCGCCCGACAGAAGCTCGGTCGCCTGCGCCGACGCGTTTCGCGCACGTCGGGCGAGCTGTTCCTTCCGCATTCCGGCGAGTTCGTCGGCTACCGGCGCCTGCGCGACTGGCTGCGCCTGCTCAGCTTCGAGGTGGAGGCCGGTCGCTTCGGCTGCTACATCCCGCCCCTCACGTCGGCGCGCTGGCTCGCGCGCTTCGGCTGGATGGAGCGGGCGGGCGAGCACTGGTGGCCGGTGTTCGGCGCGCTCTACTACATCGTCGCCGTGAAGCGCGTGCGCGGCATGCGCCTGGTCGGCCTGATTCGCAAGGACGCGCGCCTGAAGGCGGTCACGGCGCCGGCGCCGGCCGGCATCACGCCCAACGCGAGTCAGGTGTCGGCCGAGAGCGACGAGACCGCAGGCATCATCGGGCGATGAAATGGATCGCCTACACCGACGGCGCGTGCGCGCCGACCAACCCGGGCCCGTCCGGCTGGGGTGCCGTGCTGATCGCGCCTGACGGCGTGGAGGCGGATCACTACGGCTACATCGGCTTGGGCACGAACCAGATCGCCGAGCTGACGGCGGCGATCGAAGGGCTGGCGCTGGTTCCCGCGGGCGCAGAGGTCGAGCTCGTCTCCGACAGCCAGTACGTCCTCAAGGGCCTCACCGAGTGGCGCGCGTCGTGGGAGCGCAAGGGCTTTCGCAACTCGAAGGGCGAGCCGGTCGCCAACCTCGCGCTCTGGAAGCGACTGTTCGCCGCTGCCGACCAGCGCCGCGTCAGCGTGCGATGGGTGCGCGGCCACAACGGCGACCGCTGCAACGAGAAGGCCGACGCGCTCGCCAACAAGGCGCTGGCGCTGAAGACGCGAAGCGACGCGTGAGGACGCGCCGGGTTGCCCGCTAGGGCAGGCTGCGCTCGACCTCGAGCAGCTGGAAGCGCGCCAGCGCGAGGTTCGTGCGGTGCTTCTCGAGCAGCGCGACGAGCACCAGGTCGGCGTGGCGCTGAAGTGCGCGGATGAGCACGTGGCGCGATCCCG
>Ga0207706_10005781_pt1 | contig 11505 bp, 15 predicted proteins | sample KBSC53metaG_FD_184318 | JGI IMG/M metagenome (GOLD analysis project Ga0207706, IMG submission 184318) | Corn rhizosphere microbial communities from Kellogg Biological Station, Michigan, USA - KBS C5-3 metaG (SPAdes) (version 2) | ecosystem: Host-associated > Plants > Roots > Rhizosphere > Soil ... | reverse complement strand
TGCGACCACGAACGTCAGGTCGAAGAGCAACTCCAAGGGCGTCGCCACCCGGTGTTCCTCGTGCGGGTCGCGGCCCGCCATCCGGCGGATGCGATGCACCTGCACCGATGGGGAGCCCTGCGGTTCAGCCTCACTCATTGATCCCGTCCTTTCACAGCTACATTTCACCCCATGACGGGCGCGAAGAAGTTGGTGATCGGCGCGAGCGGGTTCCTCGGCTCCCATGTCACTGGGCAGTCATTCGACCGCGGCGACGACATCGCTCGCGCGTCGCGGCGGTGCGCAATGCGATGTGCGACTGCGGCGACGTCTTCGACTGTGTCGTCGACAGAAGGGCGTGGCTGCGCGACCCCGCGCCAATGTTTCGCACCAATGTCGAAGGCCTGCGGCACGTGCTGGACGCGGCGGTGGAGGCCGATCTACGGCGTTTCGCCTTCACCAGCACCATCGGCATACCCGCCGGGGCGCCCAGTTCTTTCCGGAGAATCGACAGCGCGGCAAAAACAAGTAGTGGACTACGCATGCCTTCTTCAGACATCGGATTCAAGATCAACGTGTGGCCGAAGAATTCTCGCTGAACCTGCTAGGTCAATTCGCCGTTCACCGAGGTGAGCAGCCTGTCGAGCTGCCTCCGGCATGCCAACGACTGATCGCACTGGTCGCGCTGAAGCGCCGGCCGGTACACCGGCTGTGGGTCTGCGCGAAGTTGTGGCCGCATGCCCAGACGCGGCGCGCCATCGCGAGTTTGCGCTCCACGATGTGGCGGCTGCGGCCGGTCGGCGCCGACCCACTGCTGGAGATTGATCCGCAGTACATCGCGTTGGCGCCGGGCGTGTCGGTGGACTGGTACGACGCGGTGGACCAGATCGGGTTCCTGCTCGACCACGACGACCCCGCAGCCGTAAGCCCCCAGTTCGTGGCCGACCTGCTCCCGCTGCTTCGCGCAGGACAACTGCTCGACGGCTGGGCCGAGCCCTGGGCGTCGAGCGAGCGCCAGCGATACCGCGCGATGCGCAAGGCAGCGCGTGACACGTTGAGCGGCGGCGCCGAAAAGCAGGTAGCCAACTACGCGTGTGGCTCCATGCGTTCGCTACATACGCTTCATTCACCCAGAAAGACCAAGGACGACTCGAGAGAACCATGAACGCGCTGTTGATGATCTGCATGTCCGTCGGCACACCGCTTGCCGCACTGGGCCTGTACGACCTGCAGACGCGACTCGAGCGGTGGGATTACGACCGCCACGCAGAGGATTGAACTGAGTCGACGCAGCCCCGCATCGTCCTACCGTGATGGGATGGAACACCTTTCCGACGACGTTGTCGAATTCCTGTCCGAAGGCACCCGCACGGGACTGCTCGGTTACCTCGCTTCCGACGGCCGCCCTCTTGTGGCACCAGTTTGGTTCGTCGTCGACGACGGCGAGCTGGCGTTCAACACCGGCAAGACCACCGCGAAAGGCCGAGCGCTTGCACGTGATCCACGTGTGGTGATGTGTGTCGATGATTCTCGTCCGCCCTACTCGTTTGTCCAGGTCCAGGGCATCGCCTCGATCGGCGAGGATCCGCAGGAGGTTCTCGACATCGCGACACGGACGGGCGGTCGCTACATGGGCGCCGACCGGGCCGAGGAGTACGGCCGACGCAACGGCGTTCCCGGCGAGCTGGTGGTGCGCGTCAAGCCGACCAAAGTGCTCAAGTCGTTCAATGTGGCAGAGTGACTGCGCGCGAGGCGCGCTCGATGCGTCCACCGAAGCCGCGCCCGAACTTGGCCAGCAGCGGTAACACTCTCATCGTCTGGTTACGCGCGAATATACCGAGCCGCGACGCGGGCAGCAGTGTCGACATGCCGTCGGTGGCCAGGGCCTGATTGAGCGCGACGTTGGGCCGAAACTCGCTTTCCCACAGGTCAAGCGCCGTCGCCGGATCCGCCTCCGCGGCCAGGCGGTGGGCAAGCAGGAAGGCGCCGATCAAGGCGAGTGAGGTGCCCTGGCCAGACATCGGCGACGGACCGAAGGCGGCGTCACCGAGCAGCGCTACCCGACCGGTCGACCATCGCGGCAACCGGACCTGACTCATCTCGTCGAAGTAAAAGTCGTATGCGTCGGGTAGCGACTCGATCAAACGTTTTGTGTACCAACCCATTCCGGTGAAGCGCCGACGGATCAAATCGTATTGAGCCAAGGGATCACCGAAATCGATGTCGAGCGGCGGGCTGCGGAACAGCAGCACCACCTTCGCGCGCCGGTTGCCCCGCACGGTGAACATGGCGGCGGCGCGCCCTGGTTCGTTGTAGAGCACCGCCCGGTCGCGCAGGCCGAGCAGGTTGTCGACGGTGTAGATCGACAGATACGCACCGAGATGATGGGTGAGTCCGCGCTCGGGGCCCAGCGTGAGCTCACGAATGCTCGAGTGCTGGCCGTCGGCGCCGACAACCAGATCGACCTCCCTGGCGGTGCCGCGGTCGAATTCGACGGCGACGCGGGCGCCGTCCTGTGTCAGCGACCGTACCAAGTCGCCGAACGTCACTTCGACGTCGTCGCTCACCGCGCCGAACAGGATGCGCACAAGGTCGTCACGCATGATCTCGATCTCGCGATCGCCGCGTGCCTCGTGCATCGGCCGCAGCGCCACGTCGTAGCTGCGCACACCGTCGGGCCGCACCGCCGACAGGGTGAGGATCTGCGTGCGGGCGTCGCGCACCGCGGTCTCGAGACCCATCCGTTCGATCACCTCGAGGGCGGTGCCGCGGATGTCGACTGCGTGCCCACCGACGCGCAGCTCGGGGGTGCGCTCGACCAGCACCGGCCGGTGACCTCGCCGCTCCAGCCAGTAGGCCAGCGCGGGGCCCGCGATGCCGGCGCCCGAGATCAGGATCTCCAGCGGCCGTCGCACAATGCCAAAATATCCGCCATGAGTATGCCGCCGGCGCCCTACGCCGTCGGTGTGGTGCTGGCCGCGGGCCTTGGCACACGTGTGGGCGCCGACGGCAACAAGGCGTACCTGCCGCTGGCCGGCCGCAGCATGGTGGCCTGGTCGCTGATGGCCGTCACACGGGTGCCGCAGATCGCGCGAACGGTGCTGGTGTATCGCCGCGGCGAACGCGACCTCGCGCGCAAGACCGTGACGGCGGAGCTGCCGGCCGCGACGGTCGAACTGGTCGAGGGCGGAGACAGCAGGCACACCTCCGAGTACAACGTGCTGCTCTACCTCGCCGACGACATCAAATCGGGTGCGGTCGACGTGGTGTTGATCCACGACGCCGCCCGACCGCTGGCCGGCCCCGACATGTTCGTCACCGCGCTATCCTTCGCTCGCCGGTTCGGTGGTGCGATACCGGCATTGACCATTCCGGATGTGGTGCAGCAGAGCCCGGAGGGTGTCGAGCCGACCAGCGCGACGGGCAGGTTGGTCCGGGTACAAACCCCGCAGGCGTTTCGGGCGCAACCACTGCTGCGCGCATATCGTGCTGCCGCTGCAGATGGATTCGAGGGCACCGACACATCGTCATGCATCGAGAAATACACCGATGAAGAAGTCCGCACCTTTCCCGGTGACGCGGCCAACATGAAGGTGACCTACGCGGACGACGTGACCGTCGCGACACGCCTGCTCAGTCGGCGGCATGCCGGCACGTGATGATCGCCTCGACAAAGGGGGCGTCCTTTGGTAATTCGGCGACGAACGCGTCGGAGTCCCCGTCGACGAGGGTGATCGGCGTACCGGCGCGAAGCGACTCGTCAAGTTCGTCGAAATCGTCCGATGTGCGGCTCGCCAGCAGCTGGGACAGTTGCTCGAAGGTGAACCCTCGCGGGTACTGCACTGCCCGCAGCATCGAGCGGTCGAGGGTGCCGGTCACGGAGCCGCGCGCGTCGACGACCTTCACGCTGTCGGTCACCGCCAGCACCGGCATCGCGACGAGATTGCCGCCCTGCAGCGCGGCAACCACCCGGTCACGCACGCTCGCCGGCGTCAAGGGGCGACGGATGTCGTGAACCAGGACGTGGCGCGGCCCGTCGTTGAGGTACTGAAGCCCGGCAGCCAGGCACTGCGCGCGTGAGCCCGGATCCTCGGCTACGGCGACGCCGACGGCTGACAACCCGTGCGCCGCAAGGGTTTCGCGGACGGCATCGGCCATCGGTTCGGCGACGGCGACCACCGCGGCGCCGCGCATGGTCAGCGCGACGCGCACCAACGGCGCCTCCCCCGCCAACGGCGCGAAAATCGCGTCGGCGTAAGCCACGAACGCGTCCGGCAGCGGGACGATGGCCGCAAGATCAATGGCCATCAGCGGAACCTGTCGAGGTACGCGTCCCAATCCCAGCCGGACAGGAACTTCTCAGCTGCGGCATACCCTTTCGCGTACAAGGCCTCGATCTCGTTGTCGGAGATGTCGAAGTCGAGGAAGCCGACGTCGGTCGAGTCCACCCGGATCGCACGGGCGTTGACCCAAGGCTCGTTGAGGTAGGCCTGATCACGGCCCACCAGCGCCGTGGTGATGACGCCTTCCAGAAGGTGCGGTGCGCCGAGCATGCGAAGGGGCGCGAGTGCGGGGATCACCTTGTCGTTGCCCTCGGGCAGGTTCGGCAACACCGTGACCCCGAAACTGGGCCAGCGGGGTTTTCGGCCGTCGGGGCGATCTAGTGAGTCGATCGGGAAGTTGGAGAGGATTCCGCCGTCGACCAACGTAGAGGTCAAACCGGTTGAGCCGCGCAGCGTGACCGGGCGGAAGAAGAACGGAATCGCCATCGATGCGCGCACCGCATCGGCCACGGACTGTTCGTCCGGGTCCAGGCCGTAGACCCTGTGGTAGTCCCATGGCAGCCGCACCAACTGCCCCGTCGTCACATCAGCGACGGTGACAACCAGCTTGTAGCGCTGCTCGGGGGGCAGGTTTTCGTCGCGGATGGCCAGGTCGCCGAACGTGCCCACGCCGAGGTTTTTCAGCTGGCTGCGGACCCAGTCGTGTGCGTAATCCCCCTTGTAGATGCCGCTCCCCCGCAGCACCGCCCACGACGGACCCACCACAGGAAGGCGTTCAACAACGCCGGGGTCGGTGAACTTGTGGTAATCCAGCTGCAGTGCAAGCTCTTTGACTTCCTCTGGGCTGAGCTGGTCGCCCATCGACGCGGCCGCGACGATCGCTCCGACGATGGATCCCGCCGACGTACCCGATACACGCTGTGCTCGGTAGCCGCCGTCCATCAAACCAACGACGGCCCCTACCAGACCGATGCCCTTGACGCCGCCACCCGACAGCACCAGGTCCGCAGGCTTCGGCTCCGCCACCGCGCCGACGCTACACGGGGTCGAACGACGAGATCAGCCAGGTGTCGTTGATCTTCTTCAGGCCCACCTTGACCGCACTCGCGGCGAACGAGCCGTCGGGATTCTCCTTGCTGATGGTGTTCTGGTTGATGAACACCAGCACCACTGCGGAGTCCGGATGCATGTCGGACACCGCGGCCCGCACGACGGAGGCAGCGGTCTTCACCGACTTCTGCTTGGCGGCCGGCGTGAGGATACGGCGAAGCTCGCCCTGCCGCAGTGGTACGCCGAGAACGGTCAGTTCGTCACCACCAAGTTCTTCGGAATGAAGGCCAATCACTACATCCACAAGCACGGCATCTCCCAGGCGACGCTGGCCAAGGTGGCGACCAAGAATTTCCGCAACGGTGAGAAGAATCCGAATGCGTTCCGGCGCAAGCCGATTCCCGAGGACGAGATTCTGAAATCGGCCGTGCTGAACTACCCGCTCACGCAATACATGTTCTGCGCCCCCGACGAGGGCGCGGCGGCGGTCATCATGTGCCGCGGCGACATCGCGCACAAGTTCACCGACAAGCCCGTCTACGCGCGGGCCACCGAGATCCGCACCCGCACGTTCGGCGCCTACGAGTTGCATGCCACATCGGCGCCACTGGACGAGGACGCCTCCCCGACCGTGTACGCCGCCAAGGCCGCTTACGAAGCAGCAGGCATCGGCCCGGAGGACGTTGACGTGGCCCAGCTGCAGGGCACCGACTCGGGCGCCGAGATCATCCACATGGCCGAGACGGGGCTGTGCGCCGATGGTGAACAGGAGAAGTTGATCGCCGACGGCGAAACCGAGATCCACGGCTCGCTGCCGGTCAACACCGATGGCGGACTGATCGCAAACGGTGAGCCGATCGGCGCCTGGGGCCTGCGGCAGGTGCACGAGCTGGTGCGCCAACTGCGCGGCGAGGCCGGCGATCGTCAGGTGCCCGGCGGTCCGCGGGTCGGACTGGCGCAGGTCTACGGCGCCCCCGGTACCGCGTCGGCGACGATCCTGAGCCTGTAAGAACCAGATCGCCGAATCGGAGTCCGGCGCGAAAACAAGGTTCTAGGGTCTCGGAAATGATGTTTCCGCGTGCATGCGTAGGGGCTAGGCCGTTGCTCGGCATGCTGTCGGCAACGGCGCTGGCGGCTGCCTGCATCGGCGTCCCGTCCGCGGCCGCCGACGACGACCCGCCGCCTCCACCGCTGCACAACGTCCACTACACGGTGTGGGCCGAGCAGCCGTTCAACGTGGCGATCTACTACGGCGACACCGACCCGCCGAACTGGGCGGACTACAGCCATGATCCCTATCAGTTCAGCCCGAAGGTCGACGCCGACGTCGGCCCGAATCAGCAGTGGAACCTCGACGTTGGACTGGCGAACCCCGATGAGTGGGCGATGGTGGTCGCGAGCACCGGCGGGGAGTCAACGAAGAGCCCCAACATTCACTGTGCGCTCGCCGTCGACGGTGTCGTTGTGAAGACACATCAGGGCCCCAAAGGTGCGCTCTGCTCGCTTCGCAACTGGTAATCGTGGTCGGGTGCCGGCAGTGGTTCGCCTTCGAGTCGGCGCAGCCATGCTTCGCAGTACTTGTACGTCTCGTCGTGGCCGGAGGACATGCCGAGCGCACGTTCCATGACGATGGCCTGTGACACGCTCGTCGCAAACACCGTCCAGACCACCGGCGGGACATCTGAGGTGCCGACGCCGTAGCGCTGCAGCGCAGCGGCAATCGCCTTGTTCTGCTCCTCGCGGAAACGTTCGGCGTAATAGACGATTTCGGCCCGCAATGCCTTCCGATGGTTCGCCAGGCCCATGAACTCCATGGTCAGCCGGGTGGCCTCCGGCATGGTGCTGAACCTCCACAGCGCCCACAGTGGCTGCCGCGACTCCAGCGCAGTCTTCAGGAGGCCGAGTCCCTCCTCGGCCCTGCGGCGGAACACCTCAAGGAAGAGATCCTCCATCGTGCGGAAGTAGTAGTGCACGAGTTGCGCCTTAAGGCCGGCCCGCTCGGCGACCCGACGTGACGTGACCGCGGCGTAGCCCCCCTCGAGCAGCAGTTGCTCGGCGGCATCGAGCAGCACGCCGCGATTCTTCGCGTCCGGCGCTCCGATTCTTCGCGCCGATGCCATGCCGTTTCCTCCCATACCTGCTGCCGACCGCGGTCGACAGGCAGATGTTAGACCCTCGGACCGCGATGTCTCCTTGACCGTGACTCTACCGTCATGCTAAGCATGTGCTCAGCATAATTCGTTTCTCGCACATCAGCACGCGTCCAGCCCATTGCAGCGACAATCGGCTCCCCGGAAGGAAGCGCACTAGATGACCACCGATTACGACTCTGTCGACTACTTCACGGATCAGTCGTTGGTGCCCGACCCGCATCCCTACTACGACCACATCCGCGAAAAGGACCCGGTGTGCTGTCCGGTCAACAACGGCGTACTTGCGGCCACCGGCTGGGAATCGGCCAACACCGTCTGCCCTCCCTGCGGTATGGCCCGCAAAGCGGGCTACTGTATGCCTCACCCTTCGGTCTAATCAATACCCCTAATTGGAGCTACTAGCGGCATGGTCACCATGAGGGACGTCGCGAAAGCCGCTGGCGTATCGCAGGCATCAGTCTCGTATGCATATAGCGGCTCGCCGCGGATATCACCCGGACTTCGCGAACAGATCTTCGCCATCGCCACCGAATTGGGTTATACGGGCCCCAACATCGCCGGAAGCAGTCTGCGTCTCGGACGCATTGGCACCGTCGGCGTGCTGGTTCCCGGGTCACTCGCCCTTGCCGTCGAGGATCCGTCCACCATGCTGTTGCTGAAGGGGATCGTCGAAGTCAGTGAACTGACCGATGTCGCGCTCACACTGCTTCCGGTCGACGGTCCCGGCCTCACCGACGACGCCCGCCCAACCAAGCCCGCCGCGTTGCGGGGCCTGGTCGACGGGGTCGTGATGCACTGCCTCCCCAACGAACACCCGGTCGTTTCCGCCATGGTCGCCCGTCGCGTTCCCGCGGTAGCAATCGACTCACCGCGATTGCCCAACATCCCGTATGTGACGGTCGACCACAGGGCAGGCGGCGTCCTGCAGATGGGCCACGTACTGGCGTTGGGGCACAAAAGGATCGGAATTATCACCGACCAGTTCGGCCCGGTCAGCATGCCTGGATTTCGCAGTCACGCCGATGCACGTGCAGCGACAGAAACATACCTTCGAGAGCGACTTGCGGGATACTTCGACGCCTGTGCAGCGGCCAAAGAAGTCCGCGAGCAGGACATCCGCGTGATTGAGACCGCCGGAATCGACATGCAAAGTGGCATCGCCGCGGCCAGAGCGTTGATCGAGATGAACCCCACGGCGATCGTCGCGACGTCGGATGTCCACGCCGCTGCGGCGATTCGTGTCCTGACAGACCGGGGTATCCGTGTCCCCGAAGACGTCTCGGTGATCGGTTTCGACGACGCGCCGATCGCCGACTTGATTGGACTCACCACGGTTCGACAGCCCTTGGTAGACAAAGGCAGGACCGCGGCCACGATGTTGCTCGACCTTATCAACGGCCACAGTCGCCGACGGTCAGTAAAGAAGGTCGAACTCGTCATTCGATCTTCCACCGCGGCCGCCAGTTCGTGAAGGTCTCTTCTGGTTCTAGTGAATGCCAACGCCACAGGATGAATGACCTTGTCAGGAAAGGCATTAAAGTTCTGACGACGCTTGCCAGATGTTGATGTTCGCGTCAGTGGCGTACTCGTCGATTGCCGCAAGTTCGGCGCTGGAGAAGTCGAGATTAGCCAGGGCGCCTACGTTTTCGTTGAGTTGGGTAACGCTTGAAGCCCCAATCAGTGTCGAGACAACCCAGAGGGTCTCGTAGCACCCACGCCAACGCCATCTGCGCCAGGGATTGACCGCGCGCGTCAGCGATTGCTTTCAGTCCGCGGAGTTTTGCAAGAACGTCGCCGGTAATCGTCGACGAGGAAAGGGTGGGACGATGGGTGGCCCGGTTGATGTCCGTAGCGATCCTGCGACGCCCGCCAAGGATCCAATGTGTGTGGCACGCCCTGGTAATCAACGTCCATGTCACGAATCCAGCCTGGCCACGCCAACTGAACAGCATTGTCCCGTTCTGGGAACGTTTCTTTGTGCGCCGGCCTGTCGGCTGCATGTTTCCAACACGACAACCTCAGCTGCCGGCGACGCCGGGAGAGATCTGCTTCCTGACATAGTCGGCCAGGAGTTCATGGGCGTGGGTGGTGAAGTGCTCGCTGGCAACGAAAATGTAGGTGCGGTCGGCGTTCGGTTCCTTCCATGCATCTGCAAATTGCAATAGTCTTGCCCCAACTCCAAGCAGGCGTCTTCGCCGGCACCATGGGCGAATCCATATTTGTCCGCGTTAGCGAGAAGATAGTCAACGAACGCGGCGGTGTCGAGAATGGTGAGGTGAGGATCTTTCGGCAGGCGGGCCACAAGCTGGTCGTTGTAGACGGAGGTTAGCTCGCGCACGTAATCGCGCGCCGCCGTCGACTCGAACCAGGGCAGATAGGAAAGATCAAACAGCTTGAAAACCAATAGGTGTTGGGCCCCGCTCGCAAGAATCTCTTCCGCGGTCCGCGCTTCCGCGCTGGCGGCGTCTTGAACTCGCTTGCGTTCGGCCGCCATCACCTGGGCTGAGGGCATCTGGTTGTCGCGCAGACCTTGTGCCAGGGACGCGTCAAATCTGGGGTCGTAGTTCAGTGCGACGTCGTTAGTGCCGATATACAGGGTCACCAGCTGATCCGGTTTGAAGGTTCGCGTGCTGCGCAAGGTAGCGCTCAACTTGGACCTCGGCCGAGATCGGGGTGCCGTTGGGGTTTTGCGAGACTGTCGAATAGGGCTTGCTGGCTCCCCCCTCGGCGTAGTTCAGCCCTCCCGGACCTGAGATGCCTGGTTTGCCTTGGTACACATCATCGTAGGAGGCGACATGCTCATTCGGGTCAGGCGATTGGGTGAAGTCTGCTGCGATGTGCTGTGCCCACGTCATGCCGGGATTCGTTGTGAACCTAAAGCCGTAAGTCCCGGCATCGGTGAGGCTGTCGCCGAAGAAGACCGCAGACGTGATCGACGTGGGCGGGTCTGATGGCTCTGCAGCTACGGGTGCACCGCCCACGCAGACAGCCGATGCGACGACAGCCGCCACGGACATTGCCGCCGTGCCAAATCGATTGAAGCCCATTTGTTTTCCTTAACTGTGTGGTCGGCCATGCACGGAGGCATCGTCATTGGGGATCAACTCGTAGTCGCGCTGAATCGACTAGTTCGTCGAGGACATCCGTCGGGGCCACCGCGATATTCGCCGACGACGATGGATTCGTGCGTCTCCGGATCATCGTCTGGATTCATCGCCGGTGGATGGCCACGCCGCCGCACCCGGCCGAACCCGCGGAAGATGCAGTTCAGCCCCTACGCTCGAGGGATATTGCGGGCTGCGCTGGCTCGGGTTGCACGACAGTGCTCGCCTGGGACGCGGGGGCGACCACCGCATCGGCCTCATCGGCATGCAATTCGTGAATTTCAGACTTGAATATGCGCATCGATTTGCCCAGCGACCGCGCGGCATCAGGCAATCGCTTCGCACCGAACAGCACGATGACCACCACAGCAACGATCGCCCAGTGCCAGGGACTGAGACTGCCCATTGAGTTACCTCCCTATCGCCTACGGCACGCTCGGATCCGAGTGCTGTGCCAGTGATGGCAAGTGTCTCGTTCGTTGACCGGCGAAGCGAGAGACAATTCGTGAAAAGGATGCGGCATCGGTTGCGCATAGGTGTGAGTGGCGCTGGTGAACTGATGCCGCTCGGCTGCAGCCGCAGCTCGCCAAGGACGCCAGCTGAATTTGGCTTGCAGCACCCGGTTTGTGGACGGCAAGCCGGCAAAGTCGCAAACAATGTCGACGCCGCACAGGAACGAGCAACTGAATGTCATTGTGACGAACGGCATCCCGCACCGTGTACGTCGCTGTGCGAAAGTCACGCGACAGACGTGTGATGGAACCGTCCGTGATGGTCTGCGCACGGATGGCTTGGTGCCTTCGATAGCCAAAGTGACACACGACGTCTGATCCCGTGATCGCTGGGACGTCGCCTACGGCAGGTCCGCCGCTGCTCACCGACGAAGATCGACTTTGCGAATCGTATCACCGCAGATTAAAGCCGCTCCCCCCTAGT
>Ga0207706_10005777_pt1 | contig 11507 bp, 6 predicted proteins | sample KBSC53metaG_FD_184318 | JGI IMG/M metagenome (GOLD analysis project Ga0207706, IMG submission 184318) | Corn rhizosphere microbial communities from Kellogg Biological Station, Michigan, USA - KBS C5-3 metaG (SPAdes) (version 2) | ecosystem: Host-associated > Plants > Roots > Rhizosphere > Soil ... | reverse complement strand
ACCTCGGCAAGCCGCGCGACCTCTCGAAGGTGTTCGACACCGTCGAGTACGCCAAGTGGAAGTCGTTCCGCGAATCGGAAGACTCCCGCTACGTCGGCCTCACGCTGCCGCGCTTCCTCGGCCGCCTGCCCTACAACCCGAAGGACGGCACGGTCACCGAGGGCTTCAACTACGTCGAGGACGTCGACGGCTCCGACCACTCCAAGTACCTGTGGGTCAACACCGCCTACGCCTTCGGCGCGCGCCTGGTGGCGGCGTTCGAGAGCTACGGCTGGTGCGCGGCGATCCGCGGGGTCGAAGGCGGTGGCCTGGTCGAAGACCTGCCGACCCACACCTTCAAGACCGACGACGGCGAAGTGGCACTGAAGTGCCCGACCGAGATCTCGATCACCGACCGCCGCGAGAAGGAGCTGAGCGACCTCGGCTTCATCCCGCTGGTGCATTGCAAGAACACCGACTACGCGGCGTTCTTCGGCGCCCAGTCGGCGCAAAAGGCCAAGAAATACGACAGCGACGCGGCCAATGCCAACGCGGCGCTGTCGGCCCAGCTGCAATACATGTTCGCGGTCTGCCGCATCGCCCACTACATGAAGGCGATGATGCGCGACAAGATCGGCAGCTTCGCTTCGGCCTCGAATGTCGAAGACTTCCTGAATCGCTGGATCAGCCAGTACGTCACCTCCGACGACAACGCCACGCAGGCCGTGAAGGCGCAGTACCCGCTGCGCGAGGCCAGCGTGCAGGTCTCCGAGGTGCCGGGGCGCCCTGGCGTGTACCGCGCGGTGTCGTTCGTGCGGCCGCACTTCCAGCTCGACGAACTCTCGGTCTCGCTGCGCCTGGTGGCCGAGCTGCCCCAAGGCAACCGCGGTTGATGCAGTACGGAGCGGGTCCCGTTTTCGACCCTTTTAGCCCTGAGAGGGGCATGACCACCTGAGTGGAGGAAAGATGAAAGATATCTACGTCGTTTTCAAGAATGGCGACATCAAGGGCGAAACCCGCGATGCCAAGCACTCGGCCGACAAGGCCATCGAAGTCCAGTCGTGGGCGCATGTGATCCAGCAGCCGAAGTCGGCGACCGCGTCGACCGCCGGCGGCCACACCGCTGAGCGCACCGAGCACGGCGAAATGATCTTCACGAAGGACATCGACGCCGCCAGCACCAAGCTGTGGCAGGCCGCTTCGGCCGGTACCGTGTACAAGGACGTGGAGATCTATTTCTACCGCGCCCTGGGCGGTTCGGACACCACGCAGACCGGCAACAAGCGCGTCAACTACCTGAAGATCCAGCTGAAGAACGTGCTGGTGAGCAAGGTCGAGGTCAACATCGGCGGCCACGGTGCCACCAGCGCCGACGAGATCCCGACCGAGACCTTCGGCCTGCGCTACTCCGCCGTGCAGTGGACCTACAACGACTCGCCGCTGGACGGCGCTTCGCAGAAGAACACCAACGTGTCCGGCATGTGGAACCTGGCCAAGAACGAAGTCAGCTTCAACTGATTTCGCACTGGGTGCAGTCGAAAGAGCGGTACTTGCTGCCGCTCTTTTTTTTCTCTCGTCGTTGGAACCCCCATGGTCCGCTTTGCGCCATCCCTCCTCGATCGCCTGCTCGACGACGCGCCTCAGGCCCCGGCCGAGTACGCCACGCCGCAGGTCTCGCTCGAGCAGCTGAAGGACTCCGTGGTGCGAGACCTCGAGGCGCTGCTGAACGCGCGCTGCGGCCTGCGCCGTGAGACGCTGTCGGATCATCCCCAGGCCCAACGTTCGATCCTCAGCTTCGGCATGCTCGATTTTTCGAGCATGAGCCTGGCCAACACCGACGAGCGCGATGCGATCTGCCGCGCTATCGAGAGCGCGATCAGCGCCCACGAGCCGCGCCTGAAGAACGTGCGCGTCGGCCTCGGCAACGACAGCAGCATCAATCGCCTGCTGTTCACGATCCAGGCGCTGCTGGTGGCCAACCCGGCCCGCGAGCCGGTGAACTTCAATGCGATGCTGCAGCCCTCGACCCAGCTCTACTCGGTGAGCAAGGCGCGGCGCAACGCAGCACTCAACTGAGCAGGAGCCGCGTGTGGACGACCTGCTGAACCATTACGAGCGCGAGCTGGCCTTCCTGCGCCAGCGTGCCAAGGGATTCGCCGAGCGCTACCCCAAGATCGCCGGGCGTCTGCAGGTCTCGAACGAGATCGCGGAAGACCCACACGTCGAGCGGATGATCGAGTCGTTCGCGCTGCTGACCTCGCGCATCCACAAGCGGCTCGACGACGACTTTCCGCTCTTCACCGAGACCTTTCTCGAGGTCCTGTATCCGCACTACCTGCGGCCGATGCCGGCAGCCTCGATCGTGCAGTTCGATGCCGAGGGCGCGCAGGCGCAGATGAGCGCGCCGGCCGTGGTGCCGCGCGGTACCGCCCTGCAGAGCAAGCCGATCCAGGGCGTGACCTGCCGCTTCCGCACCTGCGCCGACGTGACGCTGCTGCCGCTGAAGCTGGCTGCCGCCAGCTATCGCTCTGCGGTGTCCGCCCCGGCCGGTTCACGGCTGCCGGATCACGCCACCTCGATGCTCTCGCTGCGTTTCGAGCTGCTCTCGTCGCAGATGAATTTCGATGCGCTGGGCATCGAGCACCTGCGGCTCTATCTCGATGGCGAAGCGGCGCAGGTCAGCGCGCTGCGCGAGGCACTGGCCGCGCGTGCGGTGGGCGTGATGCTGCAGGTCGACGAGGTCGGCCCCTGGATCGGCCCGTTGCGCCCCCGCGGCTCGGGCAAGAACGCGCTGCCCCGGCTGGCCGGCTTCGACGATGACGAGGCGCTGCTCGAGATCGATGCGCGCTCGCACCCGGCCTACCGGCTGCTGACCGAGTACTTCGCGTTCCCCGAGAAGTTCAACTTCATCGACCTGCCGTGGCCGCAGGAGGCGCTGCGCGGCAGCCCACGCCGCAGCCTGACGCTGCACGTGCTGTTCTCGCAGGTGCGCAGCGATTCCGACCAGACCCGTCTGCTGGAAGGCGTGACGCCCAAGCAGTTCGTGCTGTCGTGCGCGCCGGTGATCAACCTCTTCAAGCAGCGCGCGGATCCAATCCGCGTCACCCATCAGGCAAGCGCGTATCCGCTGGTGGTGGATGCGCGCCGTGCGTTCGGCTACGAGATCTACTCGATCGACAAGGTCTTCCGCGTGCAGCAGACGCCGCTGGGCGACAGCGTCGTGGAGTTCCGGCCGTTCTATTCGCTGCAGCATTCCGACATCCACGACGCCGGTGGCCGCTACTGGCATGCACACCGCGACGAATCGTTGGCGCAGCAAAGCCCCGGCTACGAGACCGAGCTGGCCATCGTCGATGTCGATTTCGACCCGGCCGCGCCGCAGGCCGACACCTTGTCGGTCGAGGTCACGGCGACCAACCGCGACCTCCCGCAGCTGCTGGCCATCGGCCACCCGGGCGGTGACCTCACGATGGATGGCGGCAGCGTCGCGCGCGCGATCCGGCTGCTGCGCAAGCCCACCGCCACGGTGCGCTTCGAGCGCGGCCGCGGGGCGCTGTGGCGCCTGATCTCGCACTTGTCGCTCAACCACCTGTCGCTCGCCGCCGGCGGGGTGGACGCGGTGCGCGAGATGCTGCGCCTGTATGACCTGACGCGCGCTGCCGCCAACCGCCGGCAGATCGACGGCATCACCGCGCTCGACTACAAGCCCACCACGGCTTGGCTGCCCGGCCAGCCCTTCGCCACCTTCGTGCGCGGCATGGAGGTGCGCATGACGCTCGACGAGGAGGCTTTCGTCGGCGCCGGCCTGTCGGTGTTCGTCGAGACGATGGACCGCTTCTTCGGTCTTTACGTGCACGCCAACAGCTTCACGCAGCTGGTCGTGCTGTCCGCCCGCAGTGGCGAGGAGTTGTTCAGATGCCCGGCCCGAAGCGGCGAGAGCCCGCTGGTGTGATCGACCGGCTCCTGGAGGAGCCGTATCGATTCCAGTTCTTCCAGGCCGTGCGGCTGCTGGAGCGCTGGCATGCGCGCAGCAGCGGCACGCCGCGGCGCGAGGTGCTGGGGCGGCACGTGCATTTCCGCAACTCGCTCGCGCTGACCTTCCCGCCGAGCGAGATCGAATCCCTGCGTGCGCTGCCGCGCTCGCCCGAGCACGACGGCGCGCCCGCGCCGCTGCCCGAGATCGAGATGGTGCCGGCCTTCTTCGGCATGCTGGGCGTGGGCGGGGCCTTGCCCTTGTTCTACTCGGAGCTGTTCGCACAGCGCGAGGCCTACAACAAGGACACCGCCGCCCGCGCCTTCCTCGATGTGTTCCAGCAGCGCGCGGTCTCGCTGCTCTACGAAGGCTGGCGCAAGCATCGTCTGCATCTGCAGTACGAAGACGAGCGGCGCAACCACTTCCTGCCCTGCGTGCTGGCGCTCACCGGCCTCGGCCAGCAGGCCCTGCGCGACCGGCTGAGCAACGAGCACGGCGGCGTGATGGATGAATCCATCGCCTACTTCGCCGGCACCTTCCAGCAGCGCGCCCGCTCCGCGGTGCAGATGCAGCGCGTGCTGGCGGAGTTCTTCGGTGTGCAGATCCGCGTCGAGCAGTTCGTCGGCCGTTGGCATGAGCTGCCGGCCGAGGCGCAGACGCAGCTCGGCACCAGCGGCGGCGTGCTCGGCGCCTCGGCGCTGGTCGGCGAGCGCGTGTGGCAGCGTGACCTCTGCATGCGCCTGGTGATCGGCCCGCTGACGCGCCAGCAGTTCGGCGACTTCCTGCCGCAGGGCCGCAGCGCCGGAGCCTTGCGCGAGCTGCTGACGCTGATGTCGGGCGTGTCGCTCGAATACGAAGTGCAGCTGCTGCTGAAACCCGAGGCGGTGCAGCCGATCACGCTGGGCGGCAACGGCCCGCCGGCCCGCCTGGGCTGGGACACCTGGCTGCACAGCCAGCCCCCGGAACACGCCCTCAACGACGCCCGATACGACATCCACGCCGCGGCCTGACGCCCCGGCCCTCACTGCCCTGCCCCATGACCACCACGCTGAAGACGCTGATTTCGAAGCTGAACGACACGACGCGCAAGGCCGCCGAGCGCGCTGCCAACCTCTGCATGGCGCGAGGCAACTACGAGGTCGACCTGGAGCACCTGTTCCTCGCGCTGCTCGACCAGCCGCAGAGCGACTTCGCGATCCTGTGCCGGCACTTCGAGGTGCCGGCCACCGGCCTGCAGCGCGACCTTGAGGCCGAGATCGCCCGCTTCAAGACCGGCAACAGCCGCACGCCGGTGTTCTCGGCCCACCTGCCCACGCTGCTGGAGCATGCGTGGCTGATCGCCTCGCTCGACACCCACACGCCGCGCATCCGCAGCGCCCACCTGCTGCTCGCGCTGCTGACGCAGCCCGATCTCTCGCAGCTGGCGCTGCGCGGTTCCAAGCTCTTCGTGAAGTTCAAGCTCGACGAGCTGAAGCACCGCCTGCCCGAGCTGACCGCAAAGTCGCAGGAAGCGGTCGACACCGTGGCGCCCGGCACTGAGGCTGACGCGCAAGCCGCCGGCGAGCCGCAGCCCGGCGCTGCCAAGACGCCCGCGCTCGACCAGTTCACCACCAACCTCACGCAGCGCGCGAAAGACGGCAAGCTCGACCCGGTGATCGGCCGCGACACCGAGATCCGGCAGGTGATCGACATCCTGATGCGCCGCCGCCAGAACAACCCGATCCTCACCGGCGAGGCGGGCGTCGGCAAGACGGCGGTGGTCGAAGGCCTGGCCTTGCGCATCGCGGCCGGCGACGTGCCACCGCCGCTGCAGGGCGTGGCGCTGCATGTGCTCGACATGGGCCTGCTGCAGGCCGGGGCCTCGGTGAAGGGCGAGTTCGAGAACCGCCTGAAGAACGTGATCGACGAGGTCAAGAAGAGCTCGCACCCGATCATCCTGTTCATCGACGAAGCCCACACGATGATCGGCGCCGGCGGCCAGGCCGGCCAGAACGACGCCGCCAACCTGCTGAAGCCCGCATTGGCGCGCGGCGAGCTGCGCACCGTGGCCGCCACCACCTGGAGCGAATACAAGAAGTACTTCGAGAAGGACGCCGCGCTGGCGCGCCGCTTCCAGGTCGTCAAGGTCGAGGAACCGAGCGAACCGATCGCCGCCGCGATGCTGCGTGCGATGGCCGCGCTGATGGAAAAGCACTTCAAGGTGCGCGTGCTCGATGAGGCCATCACCGAGGCCGTGCGCCTGTCGGCCCGCTACATCAGCGGCCGCCAGCTGCCCGACAAGGCGATCAGCGTACTCGACACCGCCTGCGCCAAGGTGGCACTGGGCCAGAGCGCAACACCGGCCGCGATCGACGACGTGAGCAAGCTGCTCGAGCGCCTGGGCGGCGAGATCGCCGCGCTGGAGCGCGAGGCCGCCACCGGCCTGCCGCACGGCGAGCGACTGGCCGAGCTGCGCACCCAGCGCGAGGCCAGGCAGGCCGAGCTGCAGGCGCTGCGGCAGCGTTTCGAGCAGGAGAAGGCGCTGAGCGACGAGATCCGCACGCTGCGCGCCGAGCTGGAGGCCGAAGGTGTCGAAGCGCCAGCGGCTTCCACCGAATCGCCGGCCACCAAGTCGCGCGGCAAGAAGGCGCCCGCTGCGCCGGTGCTGAGCCCCAAGCAGGCCGCGCTGAAGGGCAAGCTCGATGAGCTGGCCGCCATCCAGGGCGAGACGCCGATGCTGCCGCTGCAGGTCGATGGACACGTGGTGGCCGAGATCGTCGCCGCGTGGACGGGCATTCCGCTGGGCAAGATGGTCAAGGACGAGATAAAGACCGTGCGCGAGCTGAAGCCCCTGCTGGAGCAGCGCGTGATCGGCCAGTCGCATGCGCTCGAGGCCGTGGCCCAGCGCGTGCGCACCTCGCGCGCCAACCTCGAAGACCCCAACAAGCCCAAGGGCGTGTTCCTCTTCGTCGGCCCCTCGGGCGTGGGCAAGACCGAGACGGCGCTGGCGCTGGCCGACATCCTCTACGGCGGCGAGCGCAACCTCGTCACCATCAACATGAGCGAGTACCAGGAGGCGCACACCGTCTCGGCGCTCAAGGGATCGCCCCCGGGCTACGTGGGCTACGGCGAAGGCGGCGTGCTCACGGAGGCGGTGCGCCGCAAACCCTACAGCGTGGTGCTGCTCGACGAAGTGGAAAAGGCCCATCCCGACGTGCTGGAGCTTTTTTTCCAGGTGTTCGACAAGGGCGTGATGGACGATGCCGAAGGCCGCGAGATCGACTTCCGCAACACCATCATCATCCTCACGTCGAACGTCGGCTCGTCGAGCATCATGCAGGCCTGCCTGAACAAGCCGGCCGAGGAAATGCCGGACCCCGAAGCATTGGTCGAAGCGCTGCGGCCGCAGCTGTTCAAGGCCTTCAAGCCGGCCTTCCTGGGCCGCATGAAGACGGTGGCGTACTTTCCGATCGGCGACGAGGTGATGGTTTCGATCATCAAGCTCAAGCTCGACCGCATCGCGCGCCGCGTGCGCGAGAACCACAAGGCCGAGTTCAGCTACGACGAGGGGCTGGTCGAGGCCGTGCTCGCGCGTTGCACCGAGGTGGATTCAGGCGCGCGCAATGTCGACCACATCCTCAACGGCACGCTGCTGCCCGAGGTGGCCGACACCGTGCTCGCCCGCATGGCCGAGGGTGAGCCCATCGCGCAGATCAAGGTGACCGCGGCGAAGGATGGCCGCTTCAAATACAAGGTGAGCTGATGGACCCGATCCAGCTGATCCTGCAGGCGCTGGGAGGCGCCGCCGGCATCACGCAGAACCAACGCCTGCTGCGGCTGCACACGCCGCTGGGGCCGCAGGTGCTGCTGGCCGAGCGCGCGGAGGTGATCGAAGGCATCGGCCCCGACGATGGCGCGCCTCATGCGGGCTTCAGCATCCGCCTCACCGCGCTGTCGACCGACACCTACCTTGAGCTGGACGACCTGCTCGGCCAGCCGGTGCTGCTGGAGCTGCTCACCGCGCAAAGCCGCAGCGACCTGCGGCCCTGGCATGGCCATGTCACCGGCTTCAGCCTGCTGGGCAGCGACGGCGGCATGGCGCGCTACGAACTCGTGATCGAGCCCTGGCTGGCCTTGCTGCGCTGGCGCCAGGACAGCTTCGTGTTCCAGGACATGACGGTCATGCAGATCGTCGATGCCGTGTTCCAGCGCCACAACGGCCAAGGCCAGCTGGTGCCCGCCTGGCGCTGGGAACTGGCCGATGCGGCCGCGTATCCCCGGCGCTCGCTGTGCATCCAGTACAACGAGAGCGACTTGGCGTTCGTCAGCCGGCTGCTCGCCGAAGAAGGCCTGTTCTGCTGGTTCGAGCACCAGGGCGATGCGGCTTCGGCCACGCTGGGCCAGCACACGCTGGTGATCGCCGACCACAACGGCTGCTTCAAGCCCGCCGCGACTGCCCGGGTGCGCTTCACCCAATCGGGCAGCGCGTCGTTCTCGGAAGACGGGCTGCAGAGCTGGCAGGCCGCACGCCGCCTGCGCACCCACAGCGTCGATCTGGCCAGCTTCGACTACCGCAGCCTCGGCCTGCGCGGTGTGGCCGCCCAGGCTGAAGCCGCCGGCGACGTGCCGCTGGCCGCGATTGACGTGCCCGGGCTGTATGCCTATGAAGACAGCGTCCAGGGCGAGCGCCTGGCCGCCGCCTGGCTGCAGGCGATGCAGGCACCGGCGGAGCAATGGCGCGGCGTCGGCCAGGTGCGCAGCCTGTGCCCCGGCAGTACCTTCGAAGTGCTGGAGCACCCCAGCGGCGACGCCGGCCCCTTCGTTGCGCTGCAGCTCACGCACCATGCGCGCAGCAACCTGAGCGCCGACATGCAGGCGCAGCTGCAGCAATGGCTGGGCGACCTGCCCGCGTGGGCGCGCGTGCCCAGCGCGCAGCGCGGCCGCTTGGCCAACGCCGGCGAGGAGCCGCTGTACCGCGTGCAGCTGCAGGCGCAGCGCAGTGCGACGCCGGTGCGCGCCCCGGCCACCGCATCGGGCCCGCTGCACCGCCCGACGATCCACGGCGCGCAGACGGCGCTGGTCGTCGGCCTCGACGCGCCGGTGCACACCGACCGCGATCACCGCGTGAAGGTGCAGTTCCATTGGCAGCGCGGCAGCGCGTCGTCGCACGCGCTCTCGCACGACCAGGGCTGCAACGCCCCCGCCTCCGATGCCTCGGGCACCTGGGTGCGCGTGAGCGAAGCGATCGCCGGTGCCAACTGGGGCAGCCACTTCGTGCCGCGGCTCGGGCAGGAGGTGGTCGTCAGCTTCATCGACGGCGACATCGATCGCCCGGTGATCACCGGCGCGGTCTACAACGGCGTGGGCCAGGCGCAAGCCAACGGCGGGCAGGACGGCCAGGGCAACAGCGTGGCCGCGGGCAACGCCAACGCCACCGGCAACGCGCCGGCATGGTTCCCCGGGCAGCAGCCCAGCGGCGAGCTCGAAGGCCACCGCCACAACGCGGTGCTCAACGGCTACAAGAGCCAGGAACTGGCCGCCAGCGCCAACGGGTCCGGCGGCTACAACCAATGGGTGCTCGACGACACGCCGCAAGCCAACCGCATCGAGCTGTCGAGCACGAGCGAGAGCACGCGGCTGCAGCTGGGCCACCTGCTGCAGCAAAGAGACAACCAGCGGCTGCAGCCGCGCGGGCATGGGGTCGACATCACCACCGCGGCCTTTGGTGCGGCCCGCGCGGGATCGGGGCTGCTGCTCAGCGCGCACGGCCGGCAGCCGAGTACCACGACAAGCCAGCAGATGGACACGCGCGAGCCGCAGGCGTCCATCGAAGCGGCGCAGGACCTCTATCTGACCCTGGCCGATTCGGCGCAGAAGCACGAGACGAAGCTGCAGGGCGAAGCGGAGCCGAAGAAGCTGGCCACGTTCGCCGCGCAGACGGCGCTGACCGAAAGCCTCAAGGCCATCGACGGCAGCGAGGCGAATGGAGAAGGTGGTGAGGACAGCATCGGCGGCGGGCTGGGGCGCCATGCGAGCTTTGGCCGGCCGGACATGGTGCTGGCCGCGCCGGGCGGCGTGGGCTGGTTCACGCCGGCGAGCGGCGTTGTGAGCGCCGGTCAGACGACGACGCTGGTGGCGGGGAAGGACCTCACCACCACCGTGCAGCGGCATCTCGCGACGGTCGTCAAGGACGGGTTGGTGTGGTTCACGTACGGCAAGGCGCAGGACGCGAAGAAGCCAAATGCCGAGACGGGGATCAGGCTGCATGCGGGTACGGGCAGCGTGAGCGTGCAGGCGGCGAGCGCAAAGGCGCTGATGGCGGCGGACAAGAAGGTCGAAGTGGCCTCGGTGACCGACGCGGTGACGGTGGGATCACCCAAGCATGTGCTGCTCAGCGCCGGCGGGTCTTCCATCCGTATCACGAATGGGAGCATCACTCTGACGACCGGCGGCCCGGCTGTTTTCAAGGCGGCAACCAAGGAACTCGGAGCAGCCGCCAGCGCAAGCACGCAACTGACGCTTACGCCGGTGGGCTCACTCTACGACGAGCAATTCGTCGTCAAGGACGAGCACACCGGCGAGCCCCTGGCCTTCCTGCCGTACCGGATCACCGACTCCTCCGGAAAGGTCATTGCCGAAGGCAGGACCGACGAGCACGGCAAGACACTTCGCGTGCTGACCGCGAAGGCCGAGAAACTCCAGCTCTTCTACTAAATCAGTACAGCGCTTGCGATGAGCTTCGATCCCACCATCCCCACATCAGGCCCAGCGGATTCCCCCGCCAAGACCGGAACGACCAACGTCACTCGCGGCAGCGTGGTGGACTCGTTGTATACGCCGCAGCCTGTGCTGTTTTTCAGACCAGATACCGGCGAGTTCATATTCGTGCCACTTTCGGATCTGACCGGTCTGGAAAACGAATGCCGGCGTCTCGATGCGGCCATCGTCCAGTTCCATTCCGCCAATTCGGCTCTTGATACCGCATTGGCGAAGGCGCATCAACAAGCTGCGCAGATATTGACGGCTCATGCCCAGGGGGAGGCTTCGCGCAAGAGTCTGGAACTTTCGTACAAGCAGGCCATGGAGGCGCGCAAGCAACTCTATGGTGAGTTGAAGCCTCTGGCCAAACTTGATGCAGGACGAAACTCCGTCATTGAACTCATCCCAATTCTGAACACCAAGGACAAAGGCAAAACGACGCAGTGGTTGCGCGGAAAGAAGATGACCTATGTGAGGTCAGACAAAATCAAATCGCACTGGAAAACCTACCCTTTGCGGGCCGACCAGACTAAAGCAGCGACAAAGAGCGTTCTCAAGAAAGACGAGTCGGGCCGGACGAAGCTGGACAAGGAGTCGCTTGTCAAAGGCGTTACCGAACTCAAGAAGAAGTACAAGTCCGAGTGGCTCAAGGTCGAAGAGCATGCAGTGCAAGGAGTACTGTCTGACTGGGCAGAATCGTGGAACAAGAAGCTGAAATGGGACTTTGCCAAGGAGCATCCTGACGCCGCGCTGGCCCAGTGCGTCGACTTGTCGGCCTCGGCGCAATTGATGCGCTATCTCGCCGGCGTAGGTCTCA
>Ga0207706_10005775_pt1 | contig 11513 bp, 7 predicted proteins | sample KBSC53metaG_FD_184318 | JGI IMG/M metagenome (GOLD analysis project Ga0207706, IMG submission 184318) | Corn rhizosphere microbial communities from Kellogg Biological Station, Michigan, USA - KBS C5-3 metaG (SPAdes) (version 2) | ecosystem: Host-associated > Plants > Roots > Rhizosphere > Soil ... | reverse complement strand
ATTTGAAAATTCTTTCAACAAGTTCCATGCGAGCTTATTTCTTTTTTTGTCAGTAAGAATAAGTCCTTCGTCTTCGTATTTGGAAATCAAAATTGCGAGAACATAAAAGTCTGAAAGTTGTCTGAACCGTGTTTCCTGTAACTTGGGAAACGTTGTCTTTATACGGTTTAATACACGAACAACTTTTGTTTTTTGTTTATTAACTTGAACAGCAGTTAACCCTTTGCCCATAATTTTATCTAATGCAGCTTTTTTGTTTATCACGTCATCACTGCCTATTGAAAGCATAATTTCGCAGAGCAATTCAACGTGTTTCATTCTCGAAATTTGTCCTGCACTTAGTATACCTGTCCTTAAAAAATAATCCTTATACTTTTCTGCAACATTTGCCGCAGTTTTAAGAAAAGAACTATTGTAATATTTTGCATGTTGCTTTTCGGCAGAAGTAAGAGCCTTTCCTGTTGAATTTATTCTCACAAACAAATCAATAATGTCAGATAAATCTCCATCCACTTCAATTGTGTAAAGTTTGTAACCTTCAATACTTGACTGTCGGTTTTTGCGTTTTAAATAGTTCCAACCAAATTCTATACTCTCTGAATTTTCCTCAAGCTGTGTTTTCACCCTAAATCTGTTTCCACGCATAACGCCCATGAACATGAGAATACTTTCAAGTCTCTGTTTGCCGTCAATAACATCATAAACGATTTTGCCATTTTCTTCACGTCTATATAAGAAAATTGCCGGGACTGGATAATTTCTAATAACGCTCTCTATCAGTTTTGCCCGGTCTTTTGTTGTCCAAACCGAGTTGCGTTGAAAGCCGGGGTTCAAGTTTAATTGTCTGTTGTTGTAAAGATGCACTAAGTCATGGATTGGCTTAGGATAAGAATTATGATTTAGGTCTTTTCGCATTTGTTGTGAATTTTTAGAAAGTGTCACTATAACCACAAATATTTATGAAATAATTTTAAATCCAAAATTTTTCAGTAGTGGTTATAATATCCCTTATTCCAAAACTTTTTTTATTTCTCCAACAAGAATGCATCCGCAAACTTTTAATCCTGCTTTTAATAAAGTTGCTTTCGATGCTTTGTTATTGATATTGCATCTTGCTGCAGGAACTCGTCCTTTCAAATATGCTTCCTTTTTTAATTCCTGCACAACAAAAATTCCATAGCCTTTTCCACGATGTTCTTCCTTTACTTCCATGAACATATCAATGTAAGGAAAATTGTAATTTCTTACAAAGCCGCCTGTAGCAACTGGTTCACCATTCACTTCCAAAATATATTCATTCGGATCAAAGTTGAGATCATCTTCGGCTTTTTGTCTTTTGAAAGTCGCACCGTCAATTTTAAAATCAGTTAAATAATGATCTTCAAAAAGTATTGCTTCAGCATTAATGTTTCTCGCATGTTCATACAACATAGTTGATAACAGCAAATCATTACTTTGGCATTCGATAAATGAAACGTTTGATGCTTCAATAAATTTTGGAAAAACAACGCTCGCAAATTTTCTGAAAGGTTCAATCAAATAAAACTCAAAAATTGTATCACGATCTTCGCGTTTATCTTTCCCCCAAACACTTCCATAACCAATTTTTGTTTGATCCATTGTAAACAAATAAGTATCGGCCCAATTATAGTCGTGGCATTTGTTATAGATGAACTGAAATTTATTTTCGTGAAGAAATAAATTGCGGAATGATTGTATTTCTTTCAGGATTGTTTTCGATACATTGAGGTTCATAATTTAAATATAGAAAATCAGCAATGATTTTATAATAAATTATCAGCCATCTCAACCAACTTATTCACCGTTTTCCAGTTCCTTGTTGTTGCATTTACTTTTAACTTGTTTTCAAAAAAATTATTGGAGAGCTTGGTGATGCCGTAACCGTTAGGACAATACAAAAAAATTTCTTTGCCGATAATGATAAATTTATCAGGAGAATAATCGATGTCTTTAATGTTGTCAACTTTCGCTTTATCGGGAAGTTCTTCAAGAAATGTTACATGAAGTTTTTCGATAACGACGTTTGGTTCTTTCAATAAAGGGTTCACAACAAGTGTGTTCTTCATTTCCTCAATGCTCCTGATAATTACAGGCACATGAAAATGATATTTTTCAGTGATCGCATTTTCAATTTTTTTGGCAAGCGCTTCATCACGTTGCTTGTTTGCTTCGAAAATAATATTACCACTTTGAATGTAAGTGGTAACATTTTTAAATTTCAAATCTTCATACAACATTTTCAGATCAGTCATCTGAATTTTCTTCTGCCCGCTTACATTAATGCCTCTTAAAATGGAAATATAAGTTTGCATAGCAGGCACAAGTTATTTCATCTTTAGATTTAACGCTAACGAATTGCAGTGTTATAATAAAGGAGTGACACGTTACTAATTCGTTGCCATTTCACGCACTTCAACGATGCCGTTGTAATTAAAGATCGGGCAGCCTTTTGCAGCTTCAATTGCATCTTGCAGATCTTTTGCTTTTATTACTACGTAACCACCTACGATTTCCTTACTCTCTGCATACGGTCCATCAATAACTTTTTCTACACTTTTTAATACAGCACCATTTTTGGTAAGACGTTGTCCACCAAAATATTTTCCCTGCTGCGTAAGTTCTTCCATCCATGTCTTCCATTTCATCATGGCTTGTTGTAATTGTTCCGGAGTAGCTGTTGCAAAATCAAGCCCGCTTCTGAAAAGCAATAAAAAGTCTTTCATGTTTTTGGTTTTTTAGTGAATGATTTTTTATTAATAACGAATTGGTTTTATGCAGCAGGACAAAACGATGTAATATTTTTTACTTTTTGTTACTGGCAGTATTGCTACTATTATGCTTTTGTGCAGTTTATCCTGAGCCTGTCGAAGGATTACTCCCTGTGCGTTCTGAACTTCACGCTGCAAATTTTAAATATTTAACTCAAGAAAAAATTTCTTGATAAATTTGAGAAGGTAATTTTTCAATTCTTCATTTTCTCCCAACTCAACTGCTATGAAAAAAACAACGATAATCTATTTGATTATTTTCTTTGTTTTTAATAGTTGTACTTCCCACCAGGACAAAGGCTCTATTCAATTTATTCCGCTGAGCGCAAAAGATTTTAATGCTCCTGCGGATACTTCATTCATACCTCCTGAATCAAAAGAATTCAATGAAAGAAAAAAATGGCATGATAGCTGTATGGGCACTTCATTTCCTGCAAATGCATTCTTCATTCGCACCGTAGATACATTTCATCTTGGTGATATTGTAAACAACAAAACAATGAAAGTTGTAGAACGGCCAACTCCGCCTGATTCTTCTTATTCGCCTTCTTCAATGATCCTGAATGTCATCACCAAACCATGTTACTACAAAGCACGGTTCAATATTTCAATAGATTCATTTTTTAAAAATCATATCACTTTAAGACTGCCAAACATTAATAACAACATCAACAACGAACTTAATGATGTAATAAATAATTCAACTTACACAGAAGTGGAATCTGGTTCATGGGTATATCTTGAATTAACAGATGCACTCGGTAAAATTTTAGATACCACAAAAAATACTCGTTGGCTGAAATATAAAGCAGCACTTCTTCAACCCGGTAACATGGTGCTTATCCGAAGCGCAGCCGTTACAGATATTAGCTTTTATATTCATCCGCAAAAACCGATCTCAGAAAAATTGAAAGCTGTGTTGCTGCAAAAACCTTCTGCAACTCTTGAAGGTTTTGATCTTCAATCGCAAATTTTTTTTATTGATGAAAACAACATTGAATTAAATTTCAAAGGATACTTCCAGTTAATGGGGCAATTCATGAAATGCGAATTGCATTGAGTGTTTCAACCACAGATTACACAGAGTTTATTTCACAGAAAATGCCATAAGTACTCTGTGTAATCCGAGCCTTAATCTGTGACCTCTGTGGTTTTATTCACACAGGTAGATGAAGGCGATTCTTTTGAACCACATAGAAACATAGTTACATCGAGTATCACATAGTTTTTTCTATGTGTTCACCTCTGTTTTCTACCGTGTCTATGTGGTTCAAGTTTGCTCAACAGAATTATCTTCAGAGGAAGTGTGTGGCGCTCCGAAGAAATCCGGACAACAGACAATGCCATGCTAACTAATGTTCGGTTCATAATAATTCTTTCCTCCATGAAAATCATTTTTCGTTTTCGTCGACACATTTAAGGTCATCATCTCATTTGCACTGAAAAGATTTTTTCCCCCATATAATTTTGTGCCGATTTTAAATCGAACACACACAAAGAAAATATATGAAAAAGATTTTTTTACTCGCTATCGCAGGCTTTTTAACCCTAAATCTTTTTGCTCAGTTTCCTGCCGGCGGAACAGGCAAAGGAAATCCGCAGGCAGCGAACATCGGACATGTTTATGGAAAAATTGTAGATAGCCTGGGCAAGCCGGTTGGTGATGCGTCTGTGGTTTTATTGCAAACAAAATTTGATACATCAACAAAAAAGAAAAAGGATGTTTTGCTGAAAGGCGGTGCAGCTACTGCAAAAGGTGAATTTGATTTTGATCAATTACCGATGTTCGGCCAGTTGAAATTAAAAATTACGGCCGTTGGTTATAAACCTTATGAACAGCAAGTTTCATTCATGCCAAAGATGGATCCGAATGCAAAGCAAACCGCTCCTTCAGGAAATGGTACTCCAAATGCAAATGCAATGTCCAGCTTCATGAATAATGTTGATAAAGACTTAGGTAATATCAAATTAACATCAGATGCATCTACGCTTGCAGGTGTAACGGTAAGCGCCACAAAGCCAATGATGAAAATGGACATTGATAAGAAAGTTTTCAACGTTGAAAAAAATATTGTGAGCGCAGGCGGAACAGCATTGGATGTAATGCGCAATGTCCCTTCCGTGATGGTAGATATTGATGGAAATGTAAAACTTCGTAATGCGACTCCGCAAATTTATATTGATGGAAGACCTACCACTTTATCTCTCGATCAAATTCCTGCTGACGCAATTGAAAGTGTTGAAGTAATTACAAATCCTTCTGCAAAATATGATGCGTCAGGCGGCAATGCAGGTATATTAAATATTGTATTGAAGAAAAATAAAAAATCCGGTTACAACGGAAACCTGATGGCTGGCGTTGATAAAAGAGGCGCGGTAAATGGCGGAGGCAACTTCAATGTGCGCCAGGGAAAAATAAATCTTTCTGCTGCAGTAATGGTAAATCAAATGAAGAACAGAGGAACAGGGCATGTTGACCAAACAAATATCGGCGATACACAAACCCACATTTATCAAAACAACAATAATCGTTCAGATGGTGCATTCGCATTCGGAAGATTAGGTCTTGATTATTTTGTTACCAACAGAACTACATTATCTCTTGCGGGTGTAAAAGTGCATGGGGAATTTAATCCCGGCGATGTGATCGATATTTATACAGACAGTTTATATAATACACCATATACAAAGAGCTATTATTCACAACGGGCAACTGATGGTAAAAGAGAGTTTAATGCAACAGGCATACAGTTTGGTTTCAAACACAACTTTGCAAAAGCGGGAGAGGAGTTAACCGCAGATGCAAATTATTTTTCAGGAAAAAATAAGAACGATGCTCTGTACACAACTACCAACTACACAAGTGACGGTACATACACCGGCACAGATCTTCAGCACGAAGTTGGCAGTGGTTCAAACAGTTTCTTAACCTTACAAACAGATTATACAAAACCGATCAACAGCAAAACAACTTTGGAAACTGGTTTGCGTGCGCAAATGCGCAAAACTATAAGCAACAATGATACTTACATTGGTTATGATACAAGCAGTTTGGTAAAGATGCCGAACGCTGCAAGCTATTACAATAACCGTGACAATGTTTATGCTGCTTATGCAAGTTTAAAAAGTTCAATAAAAAATTTCGGGTATGAAGTTGGGTTACGTGCAGAAAGTTCAGACTACAACGGTGATCTTACAAGCACAGGACAAAAATTTAAGAACACATATCCGATCAGTTTGTTCCCTTCATTATTTCTTAGCCAAAAATTGAATGCAAAGCAGGAATTACAATTCAGTGTTACACGCCGCATAAACAGGCCAAATTTTTTCAACCTGATTCCATATACAAACCGTTCGGATAAATTAAATGTAACGCAGGGTAATCCTGATCTGAAACCGGAATTCACTTATTCATTTGAAGCTTCATACGGTAAAACATTTAAGAAGAACAGCAACATACTTGCATCCATATATTACAAACACACAACTGATCTTATCACAAGATATCTTACTGATCAAGTTGATGCAGTAACGGGTAGTTATATCACAACATGGGTTAACGCCAATTCAAGTTATGCTTACGGCTCTGAACTTACTTCAGTGAATTACTTGACCAAGTGGTGGGACCTTACAAGCAACATCAACATTTACAAATCAAAGATCAATACAGATAATATCAGTGGTACTTCACAGGATGCAATGTTGAGCTGGTTTGGAAAATTGAACAACAATATCAAGTTGCCGAAAAATTTCGGAATACAGATCAGCGCGATGTATCAAAGCAAAACAAATTTACCGGTGAATAACAACCAGGGTGGAATGGGCGGACCTATGATGCAGGCTCAGAGCGCATCTCAGGGTTATATCAAACCTTTCTGGGGAGTTGATGCAGCCATAAAGAAAAGTTTCTTAAAGAACCAGGCAGCTACGATCACTTTAAGTGTAAGCGACATTTTCGCAACACGCAAACAAGATCAGTACTCTTACAGTTCATACTTTGTTCAGGATTATTATCGCATCAACAATCCGCAAATGTTTAAACTGAATTTCACTTACCGTTTCGGTAAAATGGATATGTCGCTCTTCAAACGCCAGAACACGAAGGGTTCAGGAGCACAGGATGCTATGCAAATGGGAGGCCAGTAGCATGTAAAGCTTGTACAATTTGTACAAGCTTTTTATAAATCATCTGTTCAATAATTTTTTTGATACCGGCAGCGGTTTTTTATGGCATCGTCTGTTGCGTCGCAATCACTTCATCTCAATAACAAGTGGCATCAGTGGAAGTTTGAAAATTGGGACCTTTTATTCCTCTTGCTGAACAGTGTTATAAACGATGCAGTGTGCGACGCAACGGCAGTGTCATGGTAATTCAAAAGCTTGGTTCATAAAAATATTTTATAAAAACAACCACATGAGACATCTGAAACGATTACTTGCTTTTTCTTTTTTAGTATTCACTTCTGTTTTTTTGCAAGCACAAACAAATTTTTTAGAAGTTGTACAAACCAATGCCGGCGCGGTTTCAGGAACATTGAACAGCGATGGCGATATTCATATCTTTAAAGGAATTCCTTTCGCTGCGCCACCAATAGGTGCTTTAAGATGGAAAGCACCGCAGCCTGTACAACCATGGAGCAGCGTAAGAAAATGTGATACATTCGGACCGAGTCCAATGCAAAACTCACCCGCACCTTTCAGCATGTGGACAGAAGAATTTTTGATTCCGAAAAAACCTATCAGCGAAGATTGTTTGTACCTGAATGTTTGGACAGGTGCAAAATCTTCAAACGAAAAAAGACCTGTGTTAGTTTGGATATATGGCGGCGGATTTTCAAGCGGCGGAAGCGCAGTACCCATTTATGATGGCGAAGCAATGGCGAAAAAAGGAATTGTGTTTGTAAGCATCAATTATCGTGTAGGAATATTTGGATTCTTTGCGCATCCTGAATTGACGAAAGAATCATCAACGCACTCTTCGGGAAATTATGGATTGATGGATCAGATCGCGGCATTGCAATGGGTACAAAAAAATATTGCTGTATTTGGCGGTGATCCAAATAATGTAACAATCGCAGGGCAATCTGCAGGTTCGATGAGTGTGAATTGTTTGGTTGCATCGCCACTTGCAAAAGGTTTATTTGAAAAAGCTATTGCAGAGAGTGGTGCGTTTTTGGTATCGAATCCCTTAAGAGGCAGCACAACATTGCAACAGGCAGAACAAGACGGAGTAAAGTTTGCAACATCATTGAATGCATCTACAATTGAAGATTTAAGAAATTTACCTGCAGAACAATTATTGCAAGAATCTCCGCGTCTTGGCGGTGTTATTGTTGATGGTTACGTTTTACCGGAACCAATTCCGCAAATTTTTGCTGAAGGAAAAGAAAATAAAATTTCATTGCTAACAGGTTGGAATGAGAATGAAGGCATCATGTTTGGACCTGCAAAAAAAGCTGTGGATTTTATTAAAGATGCACAACAACAATATGGTGATGATGCAAAAACTTTTCTTCAATACTATCCTGCTAACAACGATTCTGAAGCAGCAGTATCACAACTAAATCTTTCACGTGATCAAATCTTCGGTGTTCAAAATTATACGTGGGCAAACTTGCAAAGTGAGCAACCAAATGCGAAAGTATTTGTGTACAGGTTTGCACGCAAAGTGCCTGCAACAGGTGAATATATAAAGTATGGAGCATTTCATACAGGCGAAGTTCCTTATGCTTACGATAATTTGAAATTTGTAAATCGTCCATGGGAAGATGTTGATCATCAACTTGCAAACATTATGTCATCTTATTGGGCAAATTTTGCAAAGACAGGAGATCCTAATGGTGATAATCTTCCTGTATGGCCTGCATATACAACTTCAAATAAAGTAGTGATGATTTTGGATAAGCAGCCGGAAGCGAAGCCGTTACCTGATATTGCATCACTTGATTTTATGTATAAAAAAATGAGAGTTAAATAAATATTTAGTTGTATCTCGCAAAGCACGTAAAGATTGTAAGGCACAAAGCTCAACTCTTCCTTTTGTACTCTTTAGTGACTTTGCGAGATATTAAATAACTTCAACGCAAAATTTTTCTATGAATAACAAACCAATTCTGCTTGCTCTCTTTTTTGTTTTTTTTGTTACTATAATTAATGCGCAACAAAAAGTAATTCAGCTCTACAACGGTGCGGCTCCCGGTTCTGAAAACTGGACATGGAATGAAGCCGGGAATGATAGCAATCTATGGAACACAAAAGTGGTGTACAATGTTTCTCACCCAACGCTTACCGTGTTTGAGCCTGCTTCTAAACAACAAGGAGGTACTGCAGTGATCATTTGTCCGGGCGGTGCATTTCATGCGCTTTCAATTAACAGTGAAGGTTTCGATGTAGCAAAATGGCTTGTAAAAAAAGGTGTTACCTGTTTCGTATTGAAATATCGTCTGGCGCATAGTGTTACTGATGATCCTGTAAAAGAAGTAATGGGGAAATGGGGCAAAAAAGAATTTGATGAAGAAAACAAAGCTGTAATTCCACTTGCAGTTGCAGATGGCAAAGCAGCGATAGCTTATGTTCGTGCTCATGCCGATGAATATGGAATTGATAAAAATAAAATCGGCATCATTGGATTTTCTGCAGGCGGCACTGTTACCGCAGCCGCCGCGTTTAATTATACGGCTGACAACAAACCAAATTTTGATGCACCTATCTATGCATACTTCCCCGATTCAATGATCACAAATATTGCAAGCGATGCTCCGCCGATGTTTATTGCAGCAGCAAGCGATGATGGTCTTGGACTTGCGCCACACAGCGTAAATCTGTATCAGCGTTGGCTTGCAGCAAAACATTCTGCAGAGCTGCACATGTATGCAACGGGCAATCATGGCTTTGGCATGCGTGTTCAACATCTTCCTTCCGATACATGGATAGAACGTTTTGGTGATTGGCTGCAGCAACAAGGTTTTGCAAAAGGAACTGCCTCATTAAATTCTTCACAAATTGAAAGAATGCAAATGATCTATAACGATTGGCCAAATCTTGCAAAGTATAAAGAAGAAAATGAAAAACTTGCTACACGAAAATCAACAAAGTCACGTGTGGTTTTTATGGGTAACTCTATAACAGAAGGTTGGAAGAATACAGATTCTGCATTTTTTGCCGATGAAAAAAATTATATCGATCGCGGCATTAGCGGTCAAACAACTCCACAGATGGTTCTGCGTTTTCGCCAGGATGCCATCGACCTGAAACCCGCTGTGGTAGTGATCCTGGCAGGCATCAACGATATTGCACAGAACACAGGCCCGATGACGATTGAACAAACTTTCGGCAACATAGTTTCAATGTGTGAGCTTGCAAAAGCAAATAATATTCACGTAGTAATTTCTTCCGTGTTGCCTGCTTATGATTTTCCCTGGCATCCGGGTTTGCAGCCTTCGGAAAAAGTTATTGAGTTGAATAAAATGCTGAAAGATTATGCGGAAAAAAACAACATTGTTTACTGTGATTATTTTTCTGCAATGAAAGACGAAAGAAATGGTTTGCCAAAATCACTTTCGGGTGATGGTGTGCATCCGAATCTTGACGGATATAAAATAATGGAACCGCTTATTGATAAAGCGATAGCTGAAGCATTGAAGAAGTAAGGAGTTTGAATGTTTGATTGTTTGAATGTTTGATTGTTTGATTGTTCAAAGTTCAACATTCAAACGGTTAAATGTTGAAACGCTCAAACTTGCATTGCAGTAAAAGTGTGCGACGCAACAGAAGCTTAATTGAAAATAAAAGTTCGGTACATAAAAAAATTTTTTCTCTAACTTTCATTGCGTTAATTTAACGCAATAATATTTTTAAATACATAGCTACATGAAACATCTGCTTCGCCTGCTGCAAATTTTTGTTTTGTTCATATCCATTATCCTTGTTTCGTGCAACCAAAAAGAATCAGTTGCAGATAATCAAAAACCTGAAGACAACCGCTTTACAAAAGTTGTGTTGACGCAAGGTTTTGATGAACCGATGGAAATGACTTTTTTAAATGATGGACGTGTGCTGATCGTTGAAAGAAAAGGAGCGTTGAAATCTGTTGATACAAAAACAAACATGGTGAAAACCATCGCTACAATTCCTGTGAACACAAAATATACAAGCAAGGAAGGCGTGGTTACAGAAGCAGAAGAAGGACTGATGGGAATTGTTGCACATCCTGATTTTGCAAAGAATCACTGGATCTACATGTACTATGCAGATCCAACTGATACAAAGCATGTGCTTGCACGCTGGGAGTTGCATGGCGACTCATTATATCCTTCAACAAAAAAGGTGATACTTGAAATTCATACACAAAGAGAAGTGTGTTGCCATACCGGTGGAGGAATGGTGTTTGATAAAGAAGGTAATCTTTATTTAACAGTTGGTAACAACACGGCAAATCCACCTTCAGGAACTGCATCATATGATGAAAGACCGGGAAGAAGCAGTTGGGATGATCAGCGAGGCTCGGGAAACACAAACGATCTGCGTGGAAAAATTTTGCGCGTACATCCTGAAGATGATGGCAGCTATACAATTCCTGAAGGAAATTTATTTGCAAAGGGAACACCAAATACGCGTCCTGAAATTTATATCATGGGTGATCGCAATCCGTGGCGTGTTTCTGTTGACAGCAAAACTGGTTGGTTGTATTGGGGTGAAGTTGGTCCTGATGCTGCGGTTGATTCT
>Ga0207706_10005774_pt1 | contig 11514 bp, 6 predicted proteins | sample KBSC53metaG_FD_184318 | JGI IMG/M metagenome (GOLD analysis project Ga0207706, IMG submission 184318) | Corn rhizosphere microbial communities from Kellogg Biological Station, Michigan, USA - KBS C5-3 metaG (SPAdes) (version 2) | ecosystem: Host-associated > Plants > Roots > Rhizosphere > Soil ... | reverse complement strand
CTTGCGACTGATCGCGCTTGCAGCGCTTGCGGCCGTCGTCACGGCCTGCGGCGGGGGAGGCGGGGGTGGTGATGGTGGCGGCAACCCGCCACCGCCAGATACGGGGAGTCTCAGAGTGACTGTCACTGACACCTCCGGAGTCAGTGTCAATGACGCCGACGTCCGGGCTACGGTAGGCTCCGCGAGCAAGAGCGGATCCACGGACGCGGCCGGAGTCGTGCTGCTGTCCGGAGTCAACGTCGGGACGGCGTCTGTGGCGGTCTCCCGATCCACGTTCGTGAGCCAGACGGTCTCGGCCACTATTACGGCGGACCAGACCACCGACTTGGCAGTGGAGCTTGTTCGCGCGACTTCGGCGGCGGGGGGGTCACTTACCTCTCGAGGGGCCGGACCTGTCGTCGTCGGCAACAATATGACGTTCGAGATTGAGGTGATCGTGGTAGATAGCGATTCGCAGCCGATCACGAACCTGACTGCGGCGGACTTCGTGCTCAATGCGTGCGTGGAAGACACGAACACTGCCAGAGCCGATTGCGTGATTAAGCAAGACATTGCCTTCGACTCGGCATACAGCTCAACGACTGCCACCGCGCAATTAGCGGTCGTTGTGCCAGGCGGTGCGGCGCAACCCTATGCCGCAGGCCTGTTGCTCGACCAGAGTAGGAGCATCAGCGGCTCCGATCCGACCGGGGCGAGGCTGTTCTCCGCGAAAGCATTTCTGGACGGCTTGGGTGGTGGAGATCACGCTCTGCTCGCGGCGTTCGCAAAAGACGACACGACCGCGGCGGAGATTCCCACGCAGCCGCTGACGGTGTATCCGCCATTCAGGGACGCAACCACCGCAGACGACGCGCCATCGTACTATGACACCCTGGACTCGCTCGCTGACCTCGTGGGCGGCGGTACGCCGTTGTACGAGTCGCTGGACCTGTTGCGGGATGAGGTGTTGAATGACGCGACGCTCCCGGCCGGTATAGCGAAGGCCATCGTCCTTTTCACCGATGGTGAAGACACCTTTTGCGGCGGCCCGAACACCTGTCGTACGCGGCGCAATACATCGATCCAGAATGCGGGTGGCCTGCGTTTCTTCACGATCGGACTGTCCACCGCGATCGACTTCGAAGCGATGGCCGACCTCGCGAACAAGTCGGGCGGCGCGTTCCTTTTTGCGAACAGCGCCGAACAGTTGATTCCATTGTACGGCACGGTCGGGGAGCTCTTGAGTCTCAGCCTCCCTACGTATCGGCTGACCTTCAGTGTTGATGCTGATGACCCGAACGCATTTGTCAACGCGATCGCTCTCCGGGGTCGCGTCACCGTCGACGCAGGCACCGGCTCGGGCACGTTCGAAGTGCCATTCATCGTCGGCGTGCCCTGAGACGACACCCATAGCATGGGATTGACGACGAGGCCCCGCTTGCGGGGCCTCGTTCTTTCCCGCCCCGGCGCGTATACTCCGCCGCCCTTTTCACCGCCCGGTGATCCCGTGAGCCTCGATCCGACGCATCAACTGCGCAACATTGCGATCATTGCGCACGTCGATCATGGCAAGACCACCCTCGTGGACCAGCTTCTGCGTCAGTCGGGCACCTTCGATTCGCGCAAGGCGCTGGTCGACCGGGTGATGGACTCAAATGCGATCGAACGCGAGCGCGGGATCACGATCCTCGCCAAGAACACTGCGATCCGCTGGCGCGACTACCGCATCAACATCGTCGACACCCCAGGCCACGCCGACTTCGGCGGCGAGGTCGAGCGCGTGCTGTCGATGGTGGACTCCGTGCTGCTGCTCGTAGACGCGGTCGACGGCCCGATGCCGCAGACCCGCTTCGTTACCCAGAAGGCGTTCGTGCACGGGCTGCGGCCGATAGTCGTGATCAACAAGATCGACCGGCCGGAAGCGCGCCCCAACTGGGTGCTCGACCAGACCTTCGATCTCTTCGACCGTCTGGGCGCGACCGAAGCGCAGCTCGACTTTCCCGTGGTGTACACGTCCGCCCTGCTGGGCTTCGCCTCGTACGATCCTGCCCACCGCGGCGGCGACATGAACGCGCTCTTCGAGGCTGTCGTGCGTCACTGTCCACCACCCGCGGTCGACCAGGAAGGTCCGCTGCAGCTCCAGGTGTCGCAGCTCGACTACTCGAGCTACGTCGGCGCGATCGGAATCGGCCGCATAAAACGCGGCACGCTCCGGCGCAACATGCCCGTCGCGGTGGTCGATCGCGGCGGTGCAGTGCGGCAGGAGCGGGTGATGCAGGTGCTGGGCTTCCTCGGACTCGATCGCATCGAGATCGAGGAGGCTGCGGCGGGCGACATCGTGGCTTTTGCCGGCATCGAGCATCCGGCGATCTCGGACACGCTCTGCGACCCCGCGCAGCCGGAGCCACTGCCGCCGCTCGTGGTCGACGAGCCGACCATCAGCATGACCTTTGAGGTGAACAACTCGCCCTTCGCGGGGCGCGAAGGCCGTTTCCTCACCAGCCGGCAGATCCGCGAGCGGCTCCTGCGCGAGGCGCTGACCAATGTCGCGCTGCGCGTCGAGGAGACCGAGGATCCGGACAAGTTCAAGGTCTATGGACGCGGCGAGCTGCACCTGGGCGTGCTGCTCGAGAACATGCGGCGCGAGGGTTACGAGATCGCGGTGTCGCGCCCGCGCGTGGTTACCAAGGAGATCGACGGCGTGCTCAACGAGCCGTACGAGATCCTCGCGGTCGACGTCGAGGACTCGAGCCAGGGAGCGGTGATGACCGCGCTCGGCAGCCGCGGCGGGCAGCTCACCGGGATGCAGCCGGACGGCAAGGGCAGGGTGCGGCTCGACTACGTGATCCCGGCGCGCGGCCTGATCGGCTTCCAGACCGAGTTCCGCACGCTGACCTCGGGCATGGGGCTGCTGTTCCACGTCTTCGACCACTTCGCGCCGGTGCTCGACCGGTCGATCGCCGAGCGCCAGAACGGCGTCATGGTCGCAAACGCGCAAGGCACTGTGCTCGCCTATGCGCTCTTCAATCTCCAGGAACGCGGTCGGCTGATGGTCGCTCACGGCGACGAGGTATACGAGGGCCAGATCGTCGGCATCCACAGCCGCGACAACGACCTGGTCGTAAATCCCCTCAAGGCCAAGAAGCTCACCAACATCCGCGCCGCCGGCCGCGACGAGAACATCATCCTGTCCAATCCGGTGCGGATGACGCTCGAGCAGGCGATGGAGTTCATCGACGATGACGAACTCGTAGAAGTGACGCCGGAGTCGATACGGCTGCGCAAGCGTGCGCTCAAGGAACACGAGCGGCGTCGTTCGTCGCGGCTCGAGGAGGCCTGAGGAACTGCCTCAGGCGGTGCGACGGATCACGTCCGGTTCGCGAGCGATCAACGTTTCCAGCGCCTCGACCGGCTGCGGCGCCGCGATATAGTGCCCCTGCGCATACTCGATGCCGATGTCGGCGAGCCGCGTCAGCACCTCCGCGGAATCGACGCGCTCGGCGATCGTGCGGATCCCCATCGTCTGACCGATCTGCGCGATGGCCTCGACCAGCCCGCGATCGACCCGGTCGTGTGCCACGTTGTGCATGAACTGCCCGTCGATCTTCAGGAAGTCGACCGGCAGGTTCTTCAGGAATATGAAGGACGAGAGCCCGCTGCCGAAGTCGTCGAGCGCGAACCGGCAACCGCGCTCGCGCAGCTCGCGGACGAAGTGCTTTGCATTGGCCAGGCTGCTCATGGCGGCCGTCTCGGTCATCTCGAAGCACAGCGCGCCGGGGCTCACGTCCGCTGCCGCAATCTCCGCGAGCACAAAATCGAGAAACTGCTCGTCGTTGAGTGTCGTGGCGGAGACGTTGATCGCCAGAATGAAGGGTGCTCGCCCGGTGTCGCCGCGGCGGTGCACGTGCCGTGTGCAGGCCTGTCGCACCACCCAGCGGTCGAGCGCCGGCATGAGGTTGAAGCGCTCTGCTGCAGGGATGAACTCCGAGGGCTGTACCAGCGCCCCGTTCTCGTCCTTCATGCGGAGCAGCAGCTCGAAGTGCCGCAGCTTCTCGACGCCGGCGCGGATCGGTACGATCGGCTGGCAGACGAGCAGCAGGCGGTCCTCCTCGCAGGCGCGATTGATGCGCGACACCCACTGCATTTCGCGATGCCGCTCGGGAGCTCGCCCCTGTCGATAGGTCTGCACGCGGTTTCGGCCGGAGTCCTTTGCCGAGTAGCACGCGACGTCCGCGGCGCTCATGACGGCCGCCAGCGATTCCGAGTGCGCCGTGATCTCCGCCAGCCCGATGGACACGCCGACGTTCATCACCCGGTCCTGCCACACGAAGCGGAAATCCCGGATGGCCTGTCGGAGGTTTTCGGCAATCCGCTGCGCGGTTTCGAGCGTGCAGTCCTGCAGGAGCACGCCGAACTCGTCGCCGCCGAGGCGGGCGAGGGTATCGGTAGTGCGGATACGGGTCTGCACGACGCTCGTGAGCTGTTTCAGGAGCCGATCGCCGGCCTGGTGCCCGCAGGTGTCGTTGACCACCTTGAACTGGTCGAGATCGAGATAGAGCAGCACGTGGCTCACGCCATCGCGACTGCGCGCGGCGAGCAGCGCCTCGTTGAGCCGCGATTCGAACTCACGACGATTGATCAGCCCGGTGAGCGCGTCGTGGCTTGCCTGGTAGACGAGCGCGCGCTGCAGCCGGCGTTCCTGGCTGACGTCGTGGAATACCATCACTACGCCGACCAGCCGTCCACCGCGATCGCGGATCGGCGCCGCCGAGTCCTGGATCGAGATTTCGATGCCGCTGCGGTTGATGAGCAGCGACTGCTCGTCCATCTCTACCATGCGCCCCTCGCGCAGGCAGCGGACGATCGGGTTCTCCACTGGCAGGCGGCTCGACTCGGCGACCAGATGGATCACCTCGCCGACCGGACGGCCCGCGGCCTCCGCCGAAGCCCAGCCAGTGAGCTGCTCGGCAACAGGATTCAGGTACTCGACACGTCCTTCGGCGTCGGCGGTGATGACGGCGTCGCCGATCGACTCGAGCGTGACCTGGGCTTTCTCCTTTTCCTCGAACAGCTGGACCTCGGCCTGCTTGCGTACGGAGATGTCCGCGATCGTGCCCTCGTGGCCGATGACCTGTCCGTGCTCGTCGCGGACGAGTCGCGCGTTCTCGACTACGGTGATGACTCCCCCGTCGCGCCGGCGAAGCTGATACTCGGCGTTGCGCACTACGCCATCGCGCATCAGACCGGCCATCACTGCGTCGCGGTCCGCGGCATTCACATACAGTTCGCGCGTCGAGGGCAGGGCGAGCAGGTCGTCCGCGCGCTCGTAGCCGAGCATCCGCACCAGGGCCGGGTTGACCGATTCGAGCCGCCCGTCGCCGGTCGCGCGATATACGCCTTCGATGACGTTCTCGAACAGGCCGCGATAGCGAGCTTCGCTGCGCCGCACTGCCTCTTCCCCGCGCATGCGCTCGATGGCGATGGCCGCGAGGGCCGTGAGACGCGCCATCAGCTCGAAGTCGCGCTTCAACGGGCTTCGCGGCTGCCGGAAGTAGAGCGCCACGGTGCCGACCATCCGGCCGTCGGTGACGCGGACGGGCGTCGACCAGCACGCGCGGAGACCCGCGGCGAGCGCGGGCTTGCGCAGATTCTCCCAGAGAGCGTCTCGCGCGATCTCCGCGACCACCACCTGCCGCTGCAGGAAGATCGCGGCCGCGCAGGATCCGTTGCGCGCGGCGATCCCGACCTCGCCGATCGCCTTGAGGAACTCGCGCGACAGCCGCTGACCGGCGATGTGACGCAGGTGGCCTGCCGACTCGTCATAGGTCGAGACGGTACAGAGCGCGTCGGGTGTCACGCGCTCGGCGGTTTCGGAGATCGCCTCGAGCGTAGCCGCGAGGTCCGCGTTGCTCGTCATCCGCTCGAAGACCCGCCGCTCGCCGATTGCAAGCAGCTCGCTGCGCTTGCGCTCCGTGATGTCGGTGATGCTGCCGCGAATCAGCCTGCGGCCGGACGACGGCAGCCGGACCATGCGGACTTCGCAGGGGATGTCGTGGCCGTGCGCGTCGCGGTGCAGCCACTCGAAGCACGGCGCCTCGCCCGCGAGTGCGCGATCGATGTAGCCGCGTGCGATGCCGAACGACGGCGTCCCGTCCGCTTGCTCGGGCGGACTGATCCGCTCCGGTCCCGCGGCCAGCAGTTCCTCACGCGACATCTTGAAGAAGCGAACCGCGTTGTCGTTGCATTCGACGAAGTGACCGGCGTCGGTGTCGAGCACGACGATCGCTTCCGGGGCGTTTTCGACCAGCGTGCGGTAACGCGCCTCACTTTCGCGGATCGCCGCCTCGGCGAGCTTGCGGTCCGTGGTGTCCCGCAGGCACACGATGTAGACCGAGCGCCGGTCGAGCCGCACCTTGCTCACCCCGATCTCGGCGTCGAACAGGGAGCCGTTGCGATGCCGCCCGCGGGTCTCGCGCGGCGCCAGGTCGAACTGCGTATCTTCGACGGACTCGGCCAGCTCGTCGAGCGCGCCGGTAAGCCGCGGGTGACGCGCCAGTGAAGGGATCAGAAGGTCGAGCCGTCGATCACGGACCTCGGCCTCGTCGTATCCGAACACGCGTTCGCCCGTCGTGTTCATGGTTTCTATGCGTCCGATTTCGTCGACGGTCAGGATCGCGTCCTTGACGTGATCTACGATCGCCTGGAGCTGAGCGGAGGCGTTCTCCCGTACCTCGCGGGCGGCGGCGGTGGTCTCGTCGGCGAGCAGCTTCATCGAGCGTACGACGCCGCGGCGCTCGTCGTCCCACTCCGCGTAAGCCGCACTGACGGCGAGCAGGAGCTTGCGCACGTCCGGCGGGCCGTCGTCCTGGCGAGCCTCGTCGAGCTGCTTGTTCAAGAGTGGGTGCATGCTCATCGCCAGCCCCGCCGCGGGGCAACCAGGGCCCTCAGATAATCAACCGCCCGCTGTCCGCGCGATCCACCGGCGGCCCTCTGCTTGAGAGCCACGCGGCGTGGCGGGATTTCGGCGGCGCCGACAGCAGATCCGCGTTCCGCGGCGCGCACGAAGTCGACCGGCCGGATGCCAAACCGGCGCATGCGATCGACGTTACCCATGTGTCGCTGGGAGGCTCGATCCATCGCTGCCACGCAAAGCCGTGCCGCCCCTAAAAGAGGGGTTGATCGCAGGGATAGTAGGCGGCCCTCCGACCGGGCGGATGTGACCTGCGTCTCATTCGAGGCTGGCTCCGGGACCGGCCCTCGGTACAATCCATTCCCGCTTGTTCATTTGCCATCCATGACCCGACTCGCCACCGCACGAACCCGCAGCAGGACGCTGCTCGGGGCCGACGACCCGCCGCCCTACGTCATCCTCAATGAACATGGTGTCGCCCCGGCGCTCCTGGTCTGCGATCACGCGAGTCGGGCGTTTCCCAGCTCGCTCGCCCGGCTCGGACTGCCGGAACTCGCGACCTGGCAGCATATGGCCTGGGACATCGGCGCTGCGGAGCTCACCCGCGGGCTTGCCGGCGCGCTGGGCGCGCCCGCGGTGCTCGCCGGATACTCGCGTCTGGTCGTCGATTGCAACCGACCTCCCGACGACGCCGAGGCGTTCCGCACCGTAAGCGACGGGCACGAGATCCCCGGCAACCGCGCGCTCACGGAGTTGGATCGGGCACAACGCCTGGCCTGTTTCTTCGATCCCTACCATGAGGCTATTGGGGCGATGCTTGCAGGCTTCCGCCTGCGTGACGTGGTGCCGCTCCTCGTCTCGGTGCACACCTTCACACCGACGATGGGCGGGAGCGATCGGCCCTGGCATGTCGGTGTCCTCTGGGATCGTGACGAGGCGAGCGCACGGTATCTGATCTCGGGGCTGAGGGCCGAGACGGGACTCGTCGTCGGCGACAACGAGCCCTACAGCGGCAAGCATCCGGCCGACTTCACGGTCCATCAGCACGCCGAGTCGGCCGGGTTGCCGTACGTCTGTCTCGAGATCCGCCAGGACCAGTTCGAGTCGCCCGCAGGGACGGAACGCTGGGTGCGACGCCTGGCAAAGCTGATCGGTCCGATGCTCGAGGATCCGGCACTGCGGCGGCTGCGATCGGGAGAGGCCAGGTGGCTGCGCGCGAACCGCCGCTGAGTCTCGGTATCGAGGAAGAATACCTGCTCGTCGACCGCGAGACCGGGGCCGTCGCGAGCGAACCACCCCAGGAGCTCTTCACGGAGCTGAATGCACAGACGGCGGGGCGTGCCTTCCCCGAGTTCCTGCGTTCTCAGGTGGAGGTCGCAACACCGGTCTGCCGCGACATCGCCCAAGCGCGGCAGGAGCTCACGCAGCTGCGCAGGGCGGTGATCGAGACAGCGGGTCGTTTTGGCCTCGCGCCCATCGCCGCATCGACGCATCCCTTCTCCCTCGCCTCCAGTCAGAAGCGCACGGATAAGGAACGTTACGTCGCGCTCCTCGAGGAGATGCAGGGCGCCGCACGGCGCATGATGATCTGCGGTCTGCATGTCCACGTCGGGATCGACGACGACGAGTTGCGCATCGACCTGATGAACCAGCTCACGTACTTCCTGCCGCACATGCTGGCCCTCTCCTGCAGCTCGCCGTTCTGGGAGGGTGAGCAGACCGGCCTCATGTCGTTCCGCATGCTGGTGTTCAACGCCGTGCCACGGACCGGGTTACCGGAGCCTTTTCCGAGCTGGAGCGAGTACCGCCGACACACGGACACGCTGATCGAGACCGGGGTGATCGTCGATACCTCGCGCATCTGGTGGGACCTGCGGCCTAGCGCGCGTTACCCGACGCTCGAAACGCGTGTCATGGACTGCTGTACGACGCTTGAGGACGCGATCAGGCTCGCGGCGCTCAATCAGTGCCTCGTGCGCGCCCTGTACCGGCTGCGGCGCGCCAACCAGCGCTGGCGCAACTACCCGCTGCTGCTTGTGGGGGAGAACCGCTGGCGGGCGATGCGCTACTCGTTCGACGCGGGTCTGCTCGATCTTGGCCGGCAGCAGATCCGCCCGTACGCGGAGCTGCTGGAGGAGCTGATCGAGCTGGTGCGGGAGGATGCGCAGGCGCTCGGCTGCCTGGAGGAGATCGAGGGTTTGCGCCGGATTCCGGCGCGCGGCACGAGCGCGCACAGGCAGCTCGCGGTGTACGAGCAGGCGCGGCGCGAAGGCGCCACCGAGCCGGTGGCGCTGCGCGCGGTCGTCGACTGGCTCGTGGCCGAGACGGCGCGCTGCTGAAGATCCACCATGCGCATCGCACCGCTGCAGCGCCGGGTAAGTGTCGCGCCAATGATGGCGTACACCGACCGCCATTTCCGCTACCTGCTGCGGCTCGTGAGCCCCACCACGCTGCTCTACACGGAGATGATCACCGCGCAGGCGATCGCGCACGGCGGCCGCGAACGACTGCTGGCTTACGATGCGGCCGAGCACCCGGTCGCGCTGCAGCTCGGTGGCTCGGACCCGCGACTGCTCGCCGACGCGGCGAGCGCGGGCGCCGCACTGGGCTACGACGAGATCAATCTCAACGTCGGATGCCCGAGCGAGCGGGTTCAGAGCGGCAGCTTCGGCGCCTGCCTCATGGCGGATCCCGAACTCGTGGCGGATTGCCTGCGGGCGATGATCGAGGCCGTGCCGACCGAGGTGCCGGTGACGGTCAAGTGCCGAATCGGGATCGATACCCAGGACGACTATGGATTCTTCGAGCGGTTTGTAGCAGTCACGGCAGGATCGGGTGTGCGGGTCTTTATCGTGCACGCCCGCAAAGCCTTTCTCTCCGGCCTGAGCCCGAGGGAGAACCGTGAGGTTCCTCCGCTGCGTTACGAGGTTCCGCAGCGCCTCAAGCGGGAGCGTCCCGACCTGACGGTGGTTCTGAACGGCGGCCTGCGCAGCGTCGCACAGGCCTGCGAGTGGCTGCCGCACTTCGACGGGATCATGTTCGGCCGGCAGGTCTGCGAGGATCCCTGGCTGCTCGTGCACCTCGACGCGACGCTTTGGCCCCAAATGACTTCGCCCACGCGGGAAGGGGTGCTCGCGCGCTACGCCGATTACGTCGACTCCCGGCTCGCGGAAGGTCACCGCCCCGCGAGCCTGCTGCGTCATGCTCAGACCCTGTTCACGGGGTTTGCCGGGGCCAGGGCCTGGCGCCGGCTCCTGAGCGAACGCATCGCGCGCGGCGATGCGGACGGCGATGTGCTGCGGAGCGCCCTGCCGGCCCTGCGCGCCGTGGTCGCCGGCGGCGGGCCGCACGATCTGGTCCGGCCCGCACGGACGGGAACCTGAGCGGCCCTTGTATAATTCACGGGCAGCCGGCCACGGCTGAGGTAGCCGCATGCCGGAGCCGGGGGTTGTACCGCTGATGAACGCCGAGACGGAGGTCGCGATTGTGTTCGCCGACGTCGTCGGCAGCACGCGGCTGTACGAACTGCTCGGCGATCACCAGGCACGAGACATGATCTTGATCTGCGTCGAGCTCATGCGCGGCTCGACCGAGCGCAACCGCGGCACGGTCATCAAGACCATCGGCGACGAGATCCTCGCGATCTTTCCGACCGCGAACGACGCCGTCAACGCCGCAGCCGAGATGCAGCACGATATCAGCGGACATCCCGCGCTCACCGTCCAGGGGCAGCACGTCGCGATCCGGATCGGCTGCCACTTCGGCCCGGTAGTGCTCGAGAACAAGGATATCTTCGGCTCGTCGGTGCACACCGCCAACCGCATGACCAGCCAGGCCAAGGCCGGGCAGATCGTGCTGACGTCGGACACGGTCGGGCGGCTCACGCCCGAATGGCGCGCCTGCACGCGGCAGATCGACGTGACCTCGGTTCGTGGCCAGAGCGAGGAGATCGAGCTGTACGAGGTGCTGTGGCATCAGGAGGACGTGACCAGCATGCTGCCCTCGATCGCGCTCGGCGCGCGTACCGGGCACCGGCCAAAGCGCGTCAGGCTCTCCTTCCAGGGCCGCGAGTACCTGCTCGAAGACGCAAACAAGATGCTGACGCTGGGGCGGGCGGAGGAGAACGACGTCGTCGTGCAGGGGACGCTGATCTCACGGTTGCATGCTCGGATCGAGATCAACCGCAACCGCTGCCTGCTGGTGGACCAGAGCACGAACGGCACCTTCGTCACCAGCGAAGGAGGCAAGGAATCGTTTGTGCGGCGCGACTCGGTCGCGCTGGAAGGCCAGGGGCTGATCGGGCTCGGGCACCTCCCCGAGGAGAACGCGCCGGACGCAATCCAGTACCGGCTCGAGAACTAGCCAACCGACCCTCGCCCCGGATGCGAAGACACAGCCGCATCGTTGCGGCTGCCGGTTGCCGACCCGATTCGCGGCGGCAAGGCATTCGAAGCGCTCGTCGAGTCGTGCCTCGGTCGCGGCCCCTGACCGCGCCAAATGCGCGACCAGGCGCGATTCAGCCGAGCGCGGCGCGCGTCTTGCGCTGCTCGCCGGTGAGCGTATCCGGCACGCGGTTGCCGAAGTCGTCGAGATAACCCGCAATCTCGTCCATTTCGGCGCGCCAC
>Ga0207706_10005773_pt1 | contig 11516 bp, 10 predicted proteins | sample KBSC53metaG_FD_184318 | JGI IMG/M metagenome (GOLD analysis project Ga0207706, IMG submission 184318) | Corn rhizosphere microbial communities from Kellogg Biological Station, Michigan, USA - KBS C5-3 metaG (SPAdes) (version 2) | ecosystem: Host-associated > Plants > Roots > Rhizosphere > Soil ... | reverse complement strand
ACCTCGGTCTTTCCCAGCAGGAAGAAATCGACGTCATTCGCCGGCAAGCTATCGTCGACCGGTGTCTTGATCTCGTCGCCTGGCCGCGCCGGACGCACGAGGTGCGGCGTGACGATGATCGCGAGGTCGGTTTCGTTTTTCTGAAATGACTTGCTCGAGAACAGCACACCCAGCACCGGGACACTGCCGAGCCACGGCAGCTGCTCGATGGCATTCTTGTTGTCGCTTTGCAGCAGGCCGCCGATCACAAAGCTTTGGCCATCCCGCAATTCAACGGTCGTCGAAGCGCGACGAACGGTCAGCGCCGGCACGGCGACGCCGTTGCTGACCGAGATCGTATGGGTCGTATCGATCTGGCTCACCTCGGGCTCGATCTTCATGTTGATCAGGCCACGGCCGAGCACAGTCGGCGTGAACGCCAGGCCGACACCATACTTTTTATAGTCGACGGTGACCTGGCCGAACGATCCCGCGACCGGGATCGGGTATTCGCCGCCGGCCAGAAAGCTGGCGGTATCACCGGACAGCGCCACCAGGTTCGGCTCGGCCAGGCTGCGCGCAATGCCCTTCTGCTCCAGCGCGTTGATCAGAACATCGGCGGTGGCGCCGTTCGCCACTATTCGGGCGATCAGGAAGCCGAACGGCGATGCGCCAGAGAGAACGCCTGCAGCAGCCTCCGTCGCGGCGCTGACAGGCAGATTGTTGGCGCTCGCGCGATTGCCGATATTGGTGATGCTGTTCTCGCCAAATCGGTTCCACTGGACACCAAGCTCGCGGCCTGCCGTCCGCGAAATCTCGATGAAACGCACTTCCAGCATGACCTGCTGCGGAGACATCACCGATACCGTATTGATGATTTCCGGCCCGAACTGGCGCGCGATCGTCACTGCCTTGTCGAGAGTGGCCGCATCGGAAATCTCGCCCGACAGCATGATGCGGCCGTTGACGGTGGAAGCCTCGAGTCGCGAACCGGGGAAGCGCCGTTTCAGCTCGTTGGTGAGCCGGGTGATGTCATACGAGACCTCTACGTCGAAAATGCCGATCATCTTCTTGCCTTCGGCATAAACCGACACACGGGTCGTACCGATCTTCTTGCCAAGAATCGACAGCGCATGATCGGTGAGCGGATTGACGTCAGCCACTTCCGGATCACCGACCACCACATCAACAAAGCTGTTATCGGTGCGCACGTCCTCAGACTTGCCGATCGGCACAGTCACCATGACGGTCCGATTGGTGCCGCTGATCTGGATCGTTCGCGACTGCGCGTAGGCGTCGCCGATCATGCCCAAAATCGACGCTGCCAGGGCAATGGCGAGCGTGATCGCAAGATCGCGCAGCCAGTTGCCACGCTTCGTGGTCCTGTCCTCAGACCGCCAGCGAAAGCCGACGTTAATTTCATGATGCTTATTCACGACACACTCCCCCACCCCTTCGATGATCCCAAAGCCTGGAGTTACCAGGTGACTTGCCTCCGCTCCGTCGCAGCCGAGACCCCATTACTTTCCTCAGCTGGAACGGTGTATTCCTGCTTCGCCGACGCGCGGGTCACCACAACTGTCGTGGTGGCAACCTTGTCAGTGCTAACCGGTTCGTTGGTGCCCAAATCGTTCAGTGTGACCTTGCGCGTCCGTACCTCGGCTGTTTCGCCGGCCTTGCGCAGCAACAGCGAGAGGCTGCCGACTGACGCCGCAAGCCACAATTTCTGTGCATCGACGGTGTCGACTTCCAGCGTGACCGACTTCGCGACGGCCGCCTTGGCGGCGCGCTCGTCAGCACTCTGATCGACCGCGAGCACGCGGGTGTTCTGCAACACGACCTGAGTGGTGGCTGATCCCTTTTCGAGCTGACGCGTGAGCACGACATCAACATGATCGCCGGGCAACACAAACCCGCCAACACCCTCGACGTCATTGACGCGGATGGTCACGGCCTTCATGCCTGGCTTGACCAGCGCCGACAGCGTCGCACGCTGGCCAGCTCCGGTAATCTTGAGTGCGAGCACGGGCTCGTTCGCCTCGATCGCGGCCAGCACAACGCGGCGGCCGCCGGACATAACATCGCTGATCCTGGCAAAGGCGCCGCTCGGCAAAGCGTCAGACGGCCAGGGCACCTCTTGCAGCATCGACGCGCTGAGCTCGGTGCCGAAGCGCAAAGGCTGTTTTGCGACGACGACGGTTTGCGACGCCACCTGCGTCTTGTTCGTCTCGAGATTCTTCGCCCGCATGCTGGCCTGATTGTTGAGCCAGACTTGAGCGATGAATACTGCGAGCAGGCCGAAGACGACGGCAAACCCGATCATGACGATGGTACTGGCACGCACGGCGACAAGCCCCGTTTGACGCAACCGAAATCTTCTTCGGTCTGTTCGTGCGAACACTAGAGGCGATGGAGTATTGAATTACTAATATCACTGCCGCAATTGTGCCTATGCTGAAGAGCACATGAACTGGTACCGTTTAAATCTGGTAGCTGAAGTCTGATCACCTTTAGAGTAACCTTGCACAAAATTAAGAATACTGGTTCGTATACTTGCGCGCGCGATAAGAAAGGATTCAGCCTGATGGCGCGGCGGGCATTCAGGAAAGCCCCGCAAATACGGGGCTGTCGCCCACAGGCCGGAGGAGCTCGGATATCGTCAAGGCTAAAGCACGGTTACTAAAATACGACGGGCGGCGTTGCCCGTGCGGCGGCGTTGCGGCAACATGCCTTACCCGTCGCAAGACCACGACCATCGCATCCGAAGCCGGAGCGCGGTGACATTTTCCCGGGAGAAAACTGCAGATGTCGAAACCTCGCATTAGTTATGTCGATCCTTCAACGATTAAGGATCCGGCCATGATCGCCGAATTCGAGCGCTGCGCGCGAGAAGGAACGCCGCGTCCGGAAAGCCAGGCCGTTCGTGCACATGTGCCCGCGACGTTCTGGTCATTCGCCAACACCTGGCGTGACGTTTTCAAGAACGGAGTTGCCGACCACAAGGTCAAGGAGCTTTGCCGGATCTACGTTTCGCGTTCGGTGCTGTGCGAGTTCTGCGGCAACCAGCGTTCGATCAAGGCGGCCAAATCCGGTCTCAAGGAAGATGACTATTCCGACCTGATCAACTTCGAGAGTTCGACACGTTACGATGATCGGCAAAAGGCAGCCTTGGCTTATGCCGAGGCGATCACCTGGGACCTGCCCGCGACAGATGAGCTATGGGACCGCCTGCACAAACACTTCAGCGAGCCGGAGCTGGTCGAAATCGGCTATTTCGTCGCCATCACAATGGGCCAGCAACGCTGGCTGCGGACACTGAACATCGAACATCATCAGATTCTCGCCGGCACCGACGCGTCGATGGCGCCCGGATTTGAGAGCCTGGACGCACTCGAGCGTTCAAAAATGGCCGAAGATTATTGGGCCAAGATCAACGCCAAACCCTCAAAGCAGGCTGCAGAGTGACAAATCAGACGACCATGCCATCTGCCATTCGTCCAGCCTCCGCCGCGCAGGGCACCAAGGTTGAACCACGCATTCGAGTCCGCAGTTTAGGAAAGTATTACGGCGCGCTCGAAGTGTTCCGCAACATCGACTTCGATGTCGGCGAGCGCGAAATCGTTGCTATTGTTGGTCCATCCGGCTGCGGCAAGACCACGCTGCTGCGTTGCATCGACGGTCTGCTGCCGCACGACGCCGGCGAGATCTGGGTTGGCGCCGAGCGTGTCACTGAGCCAATCGCCGGTGTCGCGATGGTGTTTCAGCATTTCGGGCTGTTTCCATGGAAGACGGTATTCGAGAACGTGGCTTACGGTCTGCGCATGGCCGGGACCGCGAAGGCCGAGATCGAGCGCAAGGTGCCGGTGTTCATCAAAATGGTGGGCCTCACGGGCTTTGAAGAGGCATTTCCTTATCAAATGTCCGGCGGAATGCAGCAGCGCTGCGGTCTCGCCCGCGCTCTTGCGGTCGAGCCCAACGTATTGCTGATGGATGAGCCGTTCGCCGCGGTCGATGCGCAGACACGTGAAATCCTTCAGTTCGAGCTGTTGCATATCTGGGAGCAACGGCCGACGGCCATGGTCTTCGTTACCCACTCAATCGAGGAGGCCGTGCTGCTCGGACATCGCGTGATTGTGCTCAAGGGACGGCCCTCAAGCATTCATGAGACCATCACCATCGATTTGCCTAATCCGCGTACGCGCGAGACACTGCGGGAGCCCCGCTTCGCCGAATTGCGCGAACGGGTGTGGGGCACGCTGATGCGGGAAGCCCGAGAAGCCGAATTTCATCTCGAACGCTGAATAAGAAAATAATGAAGCTTGAAGGGAGGATTCCATGATCCGTAGAACCATGACGTTGATGGCTGGCGGCGTGCTGCTGGCCGCACTGCTTGGGGTTGGTGTTCCGGCCGCGGCACAGGGCAAGAAGATTGTCGTTGCAATTCCGGGCATCCCGCCGATCTATTCGGTAACGATCGCTTTCGTCGCGGAAAAGCAGGGTTTCTTCAAGAAACATGGCGTGGATGTCGAAATCCGTCCGTTTGACAACGGCACTGCGGCCGCACGCGCAGTCGTGGCCGGCGACATCGACATGGCCTGGTCGCCGACGCCGCCGGTGATCAATCAGGTCTCCAATGCCGATGTCCCGCTGGCGGCAGTCTACGGAATGCCCAATCCGGACTGGGTGATCGGCACGACCGAAGAAGGCAAGACCTGCAAGGATCTCGTCGGCCAGGACGTCGGCGTCGACTCGATCAACGGCGCGCGCTCGGTGGCGTTGCGCTCGATGCTGACCGGCTGCCCGGGCGTGAAGATCGAAGACACCAAGCAAATTGCCCTGGGCTCCACGCCGGGGCCCGCATTGCTCGCCGGCCAACTGCGTTTTGCCGTACTGCACCTCGACGACCTTGCCGAGATCGAACATCAGGGCAAAAAGCTGCACGTCCTGCTGGCGATGAAGAATACCAATCCGACCAGCCACTATCTCATCATGGTCGTGCGCAAGGACAATCTGGCAAAGAACCGTGACGCCATTGTGCGTACCGTCGCCGGTATGATCGAAGCGGCGAAATTCATGCAGGATCCGAAGAACGCCGACGTCGTCGCTGAAATTGCATCCATCACGGGGCATAACAAGGCTGTTAATAAGGCAGCCTTGAAGGCGTTCCTCGACATCGACTTCTGGGCCGCGAAGGACGACGGCATGCCGCGCAACAAGATCGAGGCGGTTGCCGCCCTCATGAAGAAGATCGGCTCCATCAATCCGGACAAGGAACCGGTGAGCTACGACAAATTCGTCGACACCAGCGTCTGGAAAGACGCCAATGCGATGGTGAAGTAACGAAGGGGCTGCATCACGCAGTGCTCTATCCGTCACCCTGAAATGCGCGCCAAGGCGCGCTTCAGGGTGATGGCGATAGGTTTGTCATCTGTTGCCTACTGGATCGATGTAAGTGCTCAGCAACGCCATTCGCCGCCACGCGCCTGTCTGGATCAGCGTATTCGCAGGCATCGCCCTCTGGGAGATTGCCGGGCGGAGCACCAGCAAGGCTTTCATGGTGCCGTTCTCGGAAACACTGGTGCGGCTCTGGCAGCTGGTGGTGAGCGGCAATTTCCTCACGCAACTTCTCGACTCGGCAAAACTGTTCCTCGCAGGCTTCATTCTTGCGCTGATCGTCGGTATGCCGCTCGGCATGCTGCTGGCGCGCATCCGGACGCTGCGCATCGGCGTCGAGCCCTACATCATGATTCTCTACGCCACGCCGATGGTGGCGCTGATCCCATTCATTCTCTCAATGATGGGCTTCGGCTTCGCACCCAAACTGCTTGTTGTATTTCTATTCGCGGTTTTCCCCGTGCTCTACAACACAGTGGAGGGCGCGCGCAGCATCAAGCCCGAGCTCATCGAGGTCGCTCAATCCTTCCGCTCAAGTGAATGGGCGCTGTGGCGCGAAGTGATGCTGCCCTACACCCTGCCGTACACGATGACCGGCGTTCGCCAGGCGATCGGCCGCGCACTGGTCGGAATGATCGCGGCGGAATTCTTCCTGTCTGCCACCGGCCTTGGTCAGCTCATCATGAGCGCCTCACAGAATTTCGACACTGGCGGCGTATTCGCTTCGATCCTGATCATCGGCCTGCTCGGTATCGGTTTGACGCGGATTGGCCTCGCCATCGAACAGCATTTCGCCCGGTGGAGACAGTAGCGATGGCCGAGCAGGCTCTCTCCACGCCCGTCCCCGCGACCCACAAGCCGGCGGCGAGCCGCTCGTCCGGTGCCTTTGTGCCGCGCTTGATCACGGGACTCGCGATCATCCTTGTGTGGGAGATCGTGGTTCGCGTCTCCGCTCCGGCTTACGTCGCAAAGCCAAGCGGCGTCCTGCTTGCGATCCCCAGGGTCATCATCGAGCCGGCGTTTCTGCAGGCGCTTGGTTCCACGCTATCGGCGGTAGCCGAGGGCCTCGCCATCACGCTCGTCATCGGCACCGTCTTCGGACTGCTCATGGGACGCAGCCCCACATTCGACCGGGTCTTCCGCGTTTACATCAATGGCTTTAATGCCATGCCGATGATCATCGTGTTGCCGCTGTTTTCGTTGTGGTTCGGTTATTCGGGCGCGGCCCGCATCGCCACCATTATCTTCGCCGCAATATTCGCCATCACAATGAACGTCGCCGACGGAGCCCGCTCGGTGCCACGTGAATATCTGGAGGTGTCCCGCTCATTCCGCTCCGGCCGGCTGCGGGCGTTAACCGATATCATCCTGCCGGCTTCCATGCCCTATTTGCTCGCGGGCTTCCGGCTCGCCGCCGGCCGCGCATTGATTGGCGCGGTGGTGGCGGAGTTCTTCCTTTCGGTCGGAGGGCTCGGCTACTACATCCTCTATAATTCGCGCTCCTATCATCACAACGAAGCCTTCGTCGGCGTGCTGCTGCTCGCGGGCTTTGGCGTCGGTTTTGAATTGCTGGTGAACTGGACGACGCGGCACTTCATGCCCTGGTATCGTCGCGATGAAAAGGCGAGCTAGCGCCCCTCTTTTACGATCATCACAAGGAAATTCTGCATGTCATCAGACCCCTTGCTCAAGGCCGCGATCGCGCATTGGGGCCCTCGGTTCGTCGCCAACGGCGTGGTGCTGACCGATTTCGAGGAGGTCACCGGTTCGATCTCTTCATATGACGATTGGTGCAGTGCCTGGTCGGCACGCGCCGGACATCACGAGAAACTCGGACGTGACGCGCTCGCGAAGAAACATTCGTTGACGGCCGGAGAATGTCTGCAACGTGCCGGCGTCTACTATCACTTCGCTTCCTTCCTCTTCGTCCATGACCAGGCGCAGATGAAAGCCGCGCACAGGAAGCAGATCGAATGCCGGCAGATGGCCCTCCCTCACTTGAGACCGTCCGGCGAACGTGTCGAGATCCCGTATCAGGGAAAGACGCTCGCCGGCATCCTGCGCAAGCCGGCGGGCATCGAGCGGCCACCGGTTCTGGTGATGGCGGTCGGACTCGATTCGACCAAGGAAGAAGGCGACGCCTACGAAGCACCGTTCCTTGCACGCGGTATCGCAACGCTCATTTTCGAAGGGCCGGGCCAGGGCGAAGCGCAATATGACTTCGCCATTCGCGGCGACTACGAAGTGCCGGTAAAGGCCGTTATCGATCTCGTCGAAAAGCGGGCCGATCTCGATGCCAAACGTCTTGGCATGTGGGGCGTGAGCCTGGGCGGCTACTATGCCCCGCGAGCCGCGGCATTCGACAAACGCATCAAAGCCTGCATCGCACTGGGCGGACCATTCAACTGGGGCGCGGCCTGGGATGGCCTGCCGGAACTCACACGCGATGCCTTTCGTGTGCGCAGCCACTGCAAGACGCAGGACGAGGCACGCAATAACGCCAGCACACTGTCGCTTGAAGGCGTGGCGCAGAATATCACCTGTCCGCTCTTCATCGTGAACGGACGGCTCGATCGCATCGTGCCGGCCAAGGACGCCGAGCGCCTCGCGCGTGAGGCGAAAGGGCCGGTCGAGTTGATGATGATCGAGGACGGCAACCACATTGCGACCAACCGCGCCTATCGCTGGCGCTCGCAAAGCGCCGACTGGATGGCGGAGCAGCTCAAATAATATGGAAGCCGCGTGGCATTGCGTGCAGCCGCTCAATTCCGGTGTTTGTGATCAACACCATCTCGCCGCTCTGCACGCCGGCCTTGCCATCGCGGGTGACGACGTTCGGCTGAATGACCACTGTCTGTCCGGCGCGGAACGGTTCCTGTGGCACGGGGCCGGCCGGGCGGCTCTTGCAGCCGAGGATCGGCGGCAGATAACCGCCGCCATAGCCATGCAAGAGATCGTCGATGATGGTGAAGCCGGCGTCCTCGATCACGCCTGAGGCCTCGATAACTTGCGCAGGCGTCGCGCCCGCCTTGAGCACCGCCGCAATCGCATCGAACGCCGCGTCTGCCGCCGCATGCAACTCGCGGTAAAGCCTGTTCGGCTCGCCGAGTGCAAAACTCCGCAGCACCTGCCCCGGATGCTCCCAGAACGCAGCACTGATCTCGGCCACCACCGCGTCTCCCGCCTGCACGTTTCGCATGCGAGGAAACTGACGGGGGACGCCGAGATCCGGCGATTTCATCGACGTAACGCCGATGTAATGAATGACATTGGTCGCACCGTGCGAAACGTAGGCACGCTCGACCAAATCGCCGAGCTCACGTTCGTTCAGTCCCGGCTCTAATCCGTCACGCAGCGCCGCCATTCCGAGATCGCTGAAATGCGCGCCGATGCGCAACCAATCAAGCTCTTCGGCAGATTTCACCTGCCGCAACCGAATATAGTCGCGGTTGAGGCTCTTCAGTTTTTCGAATTTTGCCGAGAGGACGGCGTGCTGTTCAGCGCTGACCGGGCCGATAGTTGCAACGCGGTTCTGGCGCGCGCCGCGCTGCTCCAGCACCTTGCTCGCTGCGGCGATCGACGATTCTCCGCCCCAGGCCACATCGGCCTTGTCGGCGAGAATCCCCGCCTGTGGCGCGTGGTTGACATATTGGACGAACAACGCGTCGCGCTGGCCCGGCGTCAGCACGGCGACCGCCTCGGCGGTCACCGGCCATTGCGTCAGCCATTGCACGGCGGAGCCGAAGCGGTTGGCGCCGCAGAAGACAAGATGATCGCACTCCGCCGCGGCCAGAAGCGCTTCAATGGCCGCGCGCCGGCGCACCATTTCCGCGTCGGAAAAACGCGGATATTCAGTCTCGGTTATGCGCGCGAGATGGGAAGGTAGTGTCACGTGGCTTTCTTCGGCAGCGCCACGATCATGTCAAGCTCGACGCGCGCCCCCGGCGACGATAACTGGTTGATGCAAACGGTCGTACTTGCCGGCCGCCAATCGCCGAAATATTTGCCCATGGTTGCGTGCATGGCGTCGGCATCGCGGAAATCGGTGAGATACTTCGTGACCTTCACGACGTCGCGCCAGCTCGCGCCGGTTTCGTCGAGGATAGACTTGATCGCCTCCATCGCACGCGTAGTCTGCTCTTCGATCGAGTGCGGGTGTATGTGCTCGGCGTCCACATGCGGGTGTTTGTGATAAAGCGGCGACGGGGTCGCGCCGGACAGAAACATCAGGTCGCAGGCGCCGACGATCCGCACCGCAGGGGCGTACGGCATGGTGTGCGCCTCTTCCGGCTTCGGATGCACGGGCTCAAGCCGGAAGCTCTGCTGCGGCTTGCTCATCACGGTCATGGCGGGACTCCTTATCGGCAGACAAATTTGCGCTATTTGGGACCGAAAAACCCCTCAGCGCAACCGGTACACTTGATCGGGCTTGATCAGACTTGGTCGTACTTGGTCGTACTTGGTGGGACTTGGTGGGACTTGGCCGCATCGCGTGTTGATCGCCGCGCGGGAAACGCTAACGTGCGGCCGACAGGAGAGCCCGAATGCCTTCGACGATCCTCGATTCCGCGGTGTTCCGCGACATCTTCACCACCGAAGCAATGCGGAATGTGTTCTCGGACGAGAACCGCGTGCAGAAATATCTCGATTTCGAGGCGGCGCTTGCGCGTGCGCAAGCCAGGCTCGGTATCATTCCGAAGGAAGCGGCTGCCGAAATCGTCCGCCATTGCTCGGCCGACAAAATCGACATGGCGAAACTGAAGGAAGCGACCGAGAGGATCGGCTATCCGGTGCTCCCGGTCGTGCAGCAGCTTGTGAAGCTTTGCAAAGACGGGCTTGGCGAGTGGTCGCACTGGGGCGCAACCACCCAGGACATCACCGACACCGCCACCATCATGCAGATCCGCGAGGCGCTTGCCATCATCGAAAAGGATATCGACGGCATCTGCGACGGGCTGGCGGCGCTCGCCAGGAAATACCGCGACACGCCGATGGCGGGGCGCAGCAATCTTCAACAGGCGGTGCCGATCACCTTCGGTTACAAGATGGCGACCATGCTCGCCGCCTTCGAACGCCATAAGCAACGGCTGAGGGAGATCAAGCCGCGCGTTCTGGTGGGCGAATTCGGCGGTGCCGCCGGCACGCTATCCTCGCTCGGCAAGGATGGGTTGAAAGTACAAGACGAGTTGATGAAAGAGCTCAAGCTCGGCCAGCCGGAGATTTCCTGGCACACGGTGCGCGATCGCATCGCCGAAGTCGGCTGCTTTCTCGGCCTGGTCACCGGAAGCTGCGGCAAGATCGCGTTCGATGTGAAATTGCTGATGCAAACTGAGGTCGAGGAAGTCTATGAGCCATTCCATGCCGGCCGCGGCTCATCCTCGACCATGCCGCAGAAACGCAATCCGATTTCCTCGGTCTACATCACTGCGCAGACCGCTATGGTGCGGCAGCTCGTTGCCGCACTGCTTGAGGCCCAGGTCGAGGACCACGAGCGATCGACCGGCCCTTGGGAAATCGAATGGATCGCACTGCCCGAAATCTTCATGCTCTCGGCCGGCGCGCTGGCGCAGACGCGTTTTCTGGTCGAAGGCTTGCAGGTCAACGAGAAGAAGATGCGCGAAAATCTGGACATCACCAAGGGGCTGATCATGTCCGAAGCGGTGATGATGGGGCTCGGTGCCGATCTCGGCCGCAACAAGGCTCATGATCTCGTCTACGACATCTGCCGCGAGGTTGTTAAAACCGGTCGTCCGTTGATCGACCTGCTCGTCGAGAACAAGGAAATCAGCAAGCATGCCGACCGCAAGAAGCTGGAAAAACTGGTCGATCCCGCGAACTATCTCGGTGTCGCCGGCGAGATGGTCGACCGCGTGCTGAAGATGCGCGGGAAGTAGCGCTGCGGTGTCGTCCGGGGCGGGAACGACAAATCAAACCTTCGGCATCGTTTTCCAAATCGCCATTGCAACCCCGAGCGTGGCGAGACCAATCAGCACAAACAACGCCGGAACGGTCGTTCCGTATTTCTGCAAGGCGGCGACGATGACCGTCGCGCCAGTCATGAACGCGGCGTTGAGCACATTGACTGCGGCAATCGTGCGGGCGCGGTGATCCGCACCGCTCCAGGCCTGCACCGCGGCAAAGGC
>Ga0207706_10005771_pt1 | contig 11519 bp, 10 predicted proteins | sample KBSC53metaG_FD_184318 | JGI IMG/M metagenome (GOLD analysis project Ga0207706, IMG submission 184318) | Corn rhizosphere microbial communities from Kellogg Biological Station, Michigan, USA - KBS C5-3 metaG (SPAdes) (version 2) | ecosystem: Host-associated > Plants > Roots > Rhizosphere > Soil ... | reverse complement strand
TATCTGCGCATGACTCGGGGTCGATGCGGTTCGCTACTCCTTCATCGTGATGGACTTGCACCATCTACTCCTTGCCGGTCTCCCGGCGCACTCCGGTCTTCCCCCGTAAACGGACGTCGTCTGGGCCAGTGAGCATGTCTCAAAGGTGCGACATTCGGACATCGGTGAAAGCCCCGGATTCGCATCCGGGGCTTCGCGTTGAGCCGAGTCAACGCGTCGGCTTGAGCGTGTTCTCGATCATGTAGGCCGCGACCCTTGGGCCCACATCATCGCTGGTGCGGATCGCGAATCTATAGTGAACGCCGCCCCAGACGCGGACATTCTTCTGCTCCTCAGCCATATCGGCTAGGCTGGCGAACTGCCGCGTTCGCATCGGATCCCGGACATCGGTCGCCGTGAACGGAATGGCCTTCACGGGGCCGAACACCGATTCCAGGACCGCCGACGCGATCGTTGCGTTGATGGTCGCCTGCGAGGGGTATTCGGGATGCATCGGCGTCGGGTTGAACGAGGTCCAGCCGGCATCGCGCTCGGTTGCATCGTTGCCGTCCTGGTCGCCATTGCGGATCGCGGTGACGGGCCGCCAGAAGTTGTAGGTGTACTTGGCGTCCCAATTAACGATGTAGGCATTCGCTAGGCTCATGTTGAGCAGCGCAAACAGGCGGGCACATTCGGCGAGCGGCATCTCTTGCTTCATCGCGAGCTCGCGCGCCGCCGCCTGCCACGCGGGGCCGAAATTGACATTATCCCAGAACTTCACGGCCTCGGTTTGCTCAGGAGTACGCGCCGTGCTCTTGATGCCGCCGAGGCTCTTGACCTCGTTGTAGTCGCGGGCCCACTCCGCGCTCGACAGTGCCGGCGGCGGGCCAGGCCGGGACTGGTCGGCGCTCTTCAGCGCCCACGGCTTCGCGCGCGCATATTGCTCCCACAGCGGCGGCGTCGTCGGCACGTAGGCCCCAGGGGTCGTGTGCGGCCGGTAGGTGTCGGGGGCGTTGGTGCCGTCGTTAGCGCGGTCGGCCTGGACCGCCTCGGCCACCTCCATACCCAGTTTGATGCCTTCGGTCTTGGCGGGCCCGTCCGGGATCGCCTTCAGCGATGCCGCGTAGGTCTCTTCGATCTTGGCTTTCTGTTCCGGGTAGATCTGGGTGAGGATCTGCCGCGCGGCCGTCGCGGCCGCAGACTCGGCCGACGCACCCTGTGCGACCGGAAGCGTCGCGATCACGCGGGTGTAGCGATTTTGCACCGTGTTGATCGCGTCGGACATCGCGACATGCACCATCGCTAGGGTGCGCAGTTTGGGATTGTTGCCCACGTCTTTGGCCACCAGGGCATTGGTGGTCACGTTCCAATCGGTGACGACATCGGCACGCGCTGGCGCGACCAGCAAAGGTACTGCCGCCAGCTCTAAAACGGATTTCATTGTAAGACTCCCGTTTTTTTCATCCACGCGATGGCGTGTTGTTTCACGCCCGGTGGGCATGGGCATTTTATCCCTGCCCACTTCATCTTGGTGTGAACTACCTCACCTGTGGCGCGAGACATCCGAGCGGGCCATCGGTTTTTTGCCGCGCGGTAGCCATCCGCCCGGCGATAGAATCGGTCTCTGGATTCTGTTGTGGGTCAAAGCCGGAAGTCGCGACCTCGCGGCGGGATGTCTGCTTCACCCCTCGAAAGCGGACATTGGACGGACATTCGCGGAGGTCCGTTTCGTGCCACAAACAGACACATGCATCGCAGCAAGAAAGCTCTATTCGATCACCTCGTCGGCGCGGACGAGTAGTGAGGAGCACTCTCAGCGAGCGACCCATATCGTAGTTAAATCCCGGGCGATAATGCCCCCGCTGCTTGTACTTTGGCCATCGCGAAAGCCAGCTTTTCCAGTTGCCGATCATCTTGCCGTTGCCCACGAGACTTTTCATATGTTCGTGGGCACACTTCGCGTTACATCGAGGGCTGGTGACTTAGCCAAAATAAGCTTGGTGAACTTCCTCGGTCTTGCCGAGCTCGCTTGGCTTGCCTTCCATCACCACCCTGCCCTTGGACAAGACATATCCGTAGTCGGAGATGGCAAGCGTTTGATGCACGTTCTGCTCCACAAGAAAAATGGAAATGCCACGCTCGTTGATCTTGCGGATGATGTTGAAGTTCTCCTTAACGAGGATCGGCGACAAGCCAAGCGAAGGCTCGTCGATCAGCAGCAATTTCGGCGCTCGCATCAGGCCCCGACCAATCGAGACCATCGCCTGCTCGCCGCCCGACATGGTGCCGGCGAGCTGCATCCGGCGTTCGGAGAGGCGCGGGAACAAGCGAAAGATTTCCGCCATACGCTCCTGGGTAACTGCATCCGAGGGTTCCTGGTAGGCACCAAGCCGCAGATTCTCCTCGACCGTAAGTTTGGGAAAGACCTTGCGGCCTTCCGGGATGCAGGCCACGCCCGCGGCGATGACTTTGTGGGTCGGTAGCGCGGTGATGTCCTGACCGTCAAATGCAATATTGCCCGCACGCGGCGGCGTCAGCCCCAGGATCGAGCGGATCAGCGTAGTCTTGCCGGAGCCGTTGGAACCGAGCAGGCAGGTGATGCGCCCAGGCTCTACCTTGAGTGAGATGCCTTCGAGCACATCCGCCTTGTCATAAGCGGTGTAGACGCCCTCGATTTCCAATCGGCCGGTCATTACTCCACCCCCAGATAGGCTTCCTGCACCTGTCGGTCGACAGCGACCTGACGGTACGGCCCTTCCGCGATCTTGCGGCCGAAATTGAGTACCACGCAACGGTCGGTGATACGCTCGATCAATCCCATTTCGTGCTCAACGATAACGATGGTGAGGTTCCGATTGAGATCGCGGACCTGCAGAATGTCGTCCATTAATTCCTTGGTCTCGTCATGCGTCATTCCGGCTGACGGTTCGTCCAGCAAGAGCAGCTTTGGCTGACTAATCAGCGCGCGGCAGATCTCGATGCGGCGTCGGTCGATCATCGGCAGCCCGGCGACCGGTTCGAGCATCCGCTCAGCAAGCTGCGGCTCGAACACTTCGATGAGCGTGCGGGCTGCCACATAATTGACCTCGAACTCGCGCTTGAATTGGCCGCGCCGGACTAGATTGAACCAGAGCCCTTGATTGAGCCGCTTGTGGTTGCCGATCATGATGTTGTCGAAGATCGACAACGGCAGCGATAACCGCGAGCGCTGAAAGGTGCGGGAAACGCCGGCGTTATAGATGGCGCGCGACGGGGCGCGCGTAATGTCCGCGCCCTCGAAGGTGACGGAGCCGCCGTGCGCGCCGTATATTCCGGTGACTACGTTGAAAATGTTGTCTTGCCCGACCCATTGGGTCCGATCAGGCCGATGATTTCGTTAGGCACGACGGCAAGATCAAGATTGTCCAGCGCCACGACGCCGCCAAATCTTCGGGTCAATTCGCGAGCCTCCAGCAAATAGGTCATGCCCGCCCCCGGGGAAAATAACGCCGCACCGGCCGCGGCAGCAGCCCCTCGGGACGAAATAGCAGCACCACAATCACGATCAAGGCATAGAGGAGGAATCGGTATTCCTGGATGGTCTGCAATTTCTCAGGCAAGACCAGGACGATGAAGGTGGCTACCACCACGCCCCATGGGTTGCCTATGCCTCCGAGCAGCAGGATTGAGACCATGATCAGCGAGTCGGCGAAGGTGTAGTTGTTGGGAGCAACGAAGCCACCGACCATTCCGAAGAGCGCGCCGGCGAGGCCGATAACGAAATTACCGAGCACGAAGGCGGTGATCTTCCAGCGCGCGATATCCAGTCCGAAGCAACTCGCTGCGGTCTCATCGAGCCGAATCGCATCGAGGTTGAGCCCGATCCATGACCGTTCCAGCCGCCGCACTAGGACGAAGGTGCTGCACAGCAGCAGCATGCTGATCACAAAATAGTTGAGGTAGAACGACATCTCGATCCTACCGATCTCGAAATTGTCGTTGAACGACCAGCCGAGGATGCTCATGCCCTTGACCTGCATACCTTGTGGCCCGCCGAGCACGTCGTTGACTTCCAGGAATGTCTTGAGCAGCAGCGCAAATGCGATGGTGACCAGCGCGGCATAATGGCCGCGCGTGCGCAACACCGGGAGCAGCAGCAGCGAACCAATCAGGGCGGCAAGCGTCCCGCCAATCAGCAGTACCAGGAGGTGAGGCACGGCAGTGTAGGTATTGAGCACCGCCGAGGTATAAGCGCCGATACCGAAGAACGACGCACCCGCGAAGTTAAGCACGCCGGCATAGCCAAATTCGATATTCAGCCCGAGCGTCGCCACAGCATAGAGCAACACGGTGACGAACAACAGCAGCACGAAATGATTGTCGTGGAAGAACGCCGCCACCACGCAGGCGGCGAGGATCGCGTATGCGCTGAGCACACCCTCGCGCTCGGCAAAACTTCGGCTTACCGGATCGAGCCAGTCCATGTAATGGGCGGCGAGCACGGCGACGATGCCGAATGCCAGCAGGCCAATGACGAGCGGCTGCATTTCGACAGCCAGCAACGCGATCAGATAGGCGGTCGAGAACGCCACAGCGACAACGCCCGGCAACACGGGAGCCTGCGGTTCCTGCATGACTTCCGGCATGCGCTCAGACCCGCTCACTGATTTTTTCCTGAATCAGCCCGGTCGGGCGCCAGGCCATCAGGGCGATCACGACGGTGAAGGCAAACACGTCCTTGTAGGCGCTGGCAAACGGCAGCGCGACGGCGCCGAGGGTCTGCAACGCCGCGAACAGGAAGCCGCCCAGGATAGCGCCGTAGATGCTCCCGAGCCCGCCGATGATCGCGGCGGAAAAGCCGATCACGCCGAGCAGCAGCCCCATGCCGAAGTTAATTTCGTTGTAATAGAGGCCGTTCATCACGCCACCGATGGCGGCCAGGGCCGACCCAATCGCGAAGGTGATCAGCACGACGGCGGTGAAGTTGATACCCATCGTTCGCGCGGTCTCTTCATCCTGCGCCACCGCGCGGATGGCGAGACCGAGCTTGGTGCGGTTGAGCAAAAGCCGCAGCCCGACGATGATCGCGACGCCGGTCGCCAGCATCATGGCGTTGTCGAACCGGAGATTGAACTGGCCGAGGTTAATTGAATCAGTTGGAAGCAAGGCCGGGAACGGCTTCGGGTTGGCGCCTTGCGGGTAGAAGAGCCGAACCATTTCGCGCAGCACTGTGCCGAGCATCAACGTGATCAGCAGTGTGTTGAGCGCCGGCGCGGAGCGCAGCGGCAGCACCAGGTAGCGCGCGATTAGCATGCCGAGCGCCGCCATGGCGAGGATCGCGACGACCAGTACCGCAAGCAGCAACAGCGGGGTGGAACTGACCCCGACCGAGCGCAGTCCTATATAGGTCGCCAGCCCAGTGAAGGCGCCGACCGTCAGCACATCTCCATGCGAGAACTTGATGATATCGAGCACACCGAAGAACAGCGTGAAGCCGACCGCGACGAGCGTATACATCATGCCGAGCATGAGACCGTTCATGATGTATTGCGAGAGGAGCCCCACGTCCATGTTTTCTGATCCTGTGCGGACCGCGAAGGCGGAAGCGGGACGGGAGCTGGTGCCGCCCGTCCCGCTGTCGGCTATTTCTGTCCGGAAAGCTTGCGCTTGCCCGAGGCGTATTCGCTGTCCTCCCACTCCACGAACTTGGCGTCCTGCACCACATATTTGGTGATCAATGCCACGGTATTCTGGCCGTGATCGTCGAACGTGATCTTGCCGATGATCGAGTCGCGGTCTTTTACGTTGGCCAGTTCCGCGATGACCTTCCTGCGATCCGGTCCGACCTTTTCGATTGAGTCGAGGATCAGGTCCATAGCAGCATAAGAGAAAGCGCCGTAAGCTTCTGGCGGATTGTCGTACTTCTGTGCGGCATACTTCTCCAGGAAAAATTTCCCGCCCGGCAGCTTCTCGGTCGAAGCGCCTTCACGGAACGCGAGTGCGCCTTCGGCAAGCGGTCCGAGCCCTTGGATGAAAGCATCCGACACTATACCCGAGGTGCCATCGAACACAGCCTTGATACCGAGCTTGTCCATCTGCGAGCGGATACGCACGCCGATCGGTGTAAGCCCGCCGAAATAGATCACCTCCGGATTCAGTGCCTTGACTTGCGTAAGTTCGGCGGTGAAGTCCTGCTGGTCTGAGGTGACACCGAACGTGCCGACGATCTTGCCACCCAGCTTGGCGAGAGATTTGCTGAAATACGCATTGTGACCTTTGCCGTAATCGGTAGTGTCGTGGATCACCGCGACGGTCTTGAAACCGAGTTTAGAGATGAGTTCGGCATTGACGTCGTTCTGGTCGATCATGGTACCGTTGACGCGATGCACCTCCGCATACTTGTTCCGGTAGGTGATGTCCGACAGCACTGCGCCCCACACGATGATAGGGAAGCCGAATTTGTGATAAATGTCGACGGTAGCGATCGCTGTGGCGGAGCAATAATGCGTCGCCCCGGCGATGATTTCCTTGTCCGCCGCCATCTTGGTGGCGACCTGCACGGCCACGTTCGGCTTGCATTCGTCATCAAGCACAACGAGCTCGTATTCGTATGTCGCTTTCGCATCGGCATTGCGCAGCTTAACGGCTAGTTCGGCGGAGTTTCGACCGCCGATCCCATTGACTGAAACGCCGCCGGTCAACGGTCCGATGAAACCGACCTTGACCTTGTCCTTCGCCTGCGCAGTCACAACCAGCGCTCCGACGAAAAGCGCGGTTGCGAAAAAAAGACCTAGTTGCCTGACGATTCTCGACATTGGTTCCTCCCGGATGGATCGGTCCCTTCCTTATCCTCGTTCGAATTGTTATGAAAGCGTTGTTCCGCATCCTGACTTGCCCAATGTCCGCATTGCGGCGGCCGGGACATTGTTGACTTTCGTTCGTCCCACCAAACGCAGCAGATGCGGTCGAGCCCTTTCGCAGTCTGAAGCCTATAAATCACCCCGACATACCCGTTTTCGCCGGGCCAAATTCCGCCGCAGCATCGCGATCAATCGGGACCGAATCCTGCATTCCCAAGAAAATCAACACCAGGTCAACCACACCCCTTGCAAATCCGTGACCGCACCAACACGCGACGACCCTTGCCAGCCGTCACCAACCGACCCAACGTTGCAAACCGGTTTACCCCGATCAACGGACATTGCCAGACCTGCCCCGTTGGTCCGTTTCGTGCCAAATCCAGCCATCGACCAGCGTAGAAAAGGGTCGGCCCCTCCATTACATTTGCTCTGGACCGCTCAACGAGGGCAGATCATTCAGGGTCATTGCCTAAACGAGCCAGCGTTTGCGGCGCTTGTAGTGCTTCACATCGCGGAATGATTTGCGCTTGTCCCCGGCGACGCCAAGATAGAATTCCTTGACGTCCTCATTTGCAGCGAGCGCCCGCGCCTCGCCGTCCATCACCACGCGGCCATTTTCGAGGATGTATCCGTGGCTGGCATATTTGAGCGCCATATTGGTGTTCTGCTCGGCGAGAAGAAACGAGACACCTTCCTTGACGTTGAGACCCTTCACGATCTCGAAGATCTCTTCGACGATCTGCGGCGCGAGGCCCATCGACGGCTCGTCGAGCAGGATCATCTTCGGGCGCGACATCAGCGCGCGGCCGATCGCGCACATCTGCTGTTCGCCGCCCGACGTATAGCCGGCGGTCGAACCACGCCGCTCCCTGAGACGTGGGAAATAGGCATATACTCGCTCGAGATCTTGCGCGATCGCGGACTTGCCGTCCTTGCGCGTGAAGGCGCCGGTCAAGAGATTCTCTTCGACAGTGAGGTGCGCGAAGCAACGCCGCCCCTCCATCACTTGAATGCAGCCGCGCCGCACCAGCTCGCTTGGCGACAGGGATTGCACTTCGACGCCGTCGAACAAGATCGAGCCCTTGGTGACCTCGCCGCGCTCCGCATGCAGCAGATTGGAGACCGCCTTCAGCGTCGTTGTCTTGCCCGCGCCGTTGGCGCCAAGGAGAGCGACAACTCCACCCCGCGGCACACCCAGCGATACACCCTTCAACACGAGGATGACGTGACTGTAGACAACCTCGATATTGTTGACCGATAGAAACAGCGCTGCCGCTTCTGTCGCCGTAGCGGCCCTAGGAATTGACACGCGGCCCTCTCCAAACAGTTGCTGCTTTCGAAAGATCCGGGGGGAGGAACGCTCCTCCCGGATCTCTGAGAAGCGTTCAGCTCTCTTTCGAGCAGTCGCGGGGTTGGATCTTCTTCTCCGCGGCATACTTCGCGGAAACATCGTTGACGAGCGGTTCGGTGATGGATTGGTTGGCCGTGTACCAGTCGGAGATGATTTTCCAGCCCTTGCCGTCCCACTGCTGTACGCGCGACTCGCGCGCGCCTTCGTGGTCGGAGCAGGAAATCTCGATCGGCTTCAACATATCCTCGAAGCCGAGTTCCTTGAGACGTGCATTGGAGACGCTGAGGTTCTCAAGACCCCAACGAACCTGCTCGCCCGTCAACGGCTTCTTACCGAACTTTTCCTGCGCCTTGCGGATCGCCTCCACGCCGAGCATGGCATTCACCAACCCGCGGTTATAGAGAACTTCGCCGACCTTGCCAGGCTCCGACAATCCTTTGCCCTTTGCATAGACGTGCTTCTCCATGTCGGCATGCACGGAGAATTTGCCTGCGCCATGCTGGAGCATCAGCGCCTTGTAACCAGCGGCTTGATCGCCTGCGGGCGTCACATCCGGCTCAGCGCCTGACCACCAAACACCGAGCATCTTATCGCGCGGATAGCCAACGGCCGCCGCTTCCTTGACTGCCGTGCCGTTCATGACGCCCCAGCCCCACAGCAAAACATAGTCCGGCCGGTTCTGGCGGATCGCCAGCCATTGCGACTTCTGTTCTACACCGGGGTGCGTAACCGGGATCGGTGTAAACTCAAACCCGTGCTTCTGCGCCAGCACCTGCAGCGTCGGAATCGGCTCCTTGCCGTACGGGCTATCGTGAAAGACCAGCGAAATCTTCTTGCCTTTCAGCTTGTCGAAGCCGCCGAGCTCCTTGGCAACGTGCTGAATCGCGATATCGGCCGCGGACCAGTACGTGCCGAGCAGCGGAAAGTTGTACGAGAACACCGCGCCGTTCTTGGAATCGGCACGGCCGTAACCCATCGTGATAATCGGGATCTTGTCAGTCGCGGTCTTTTCGGTAAGAGCGAATGTAATACCGGTCGACAGCGGGTTAAAGAAGGCTGCGCCGGTTGGGCCCTTGCCCTTGAGGCGCTCGTAACACTCAACGCCCTTGTCGGTGGCGTAGCCGGTCTCGCATTCCTCGAACAGAAGCTTGACGCCGTTGATGCCGCCGTCGCGTTCATTGATCAGGTTGTAATAGTCGGACATGCCGTTTGCGAACGGTACGCCATTCACGGCGTACGCGCCCGTCCGGTAGGACAGAATCGGGATGAACTGCTCGTTCTGCGCTGCAGCCGGAGTCGCAAGCGCCACGCCGGATAGTACGGCTGCCGCCAGTATCAACTTGTTGCGTGCCATATCGACGTCCTCCTCCTTCAGCTCGGCTTTGCGATGCCGGGTCCTGTTTTGCGGGCTTCCTTGCTCCTTCTGCCAAAGACCGCCGCTCCGCGTTGCGATCTCCGGCTTCCTTTGCGCTGACGGCCCCTTCAGTAGGGAAACGGCCAAAGTCTGAGCTTCTCCTTGCCAAGCGAGATAAGCCGGGCAAAGCCATGTGGCTCCTTGATGAGAAGATAGCAGATCAACGATCCAAAGATGATGAATTCCAGGTGTGTGATCGTTTCTGTCGACAGCGGCACGCCGAACTGGGTTGGAATCAGGTTCAGCATGATCGGTAGAATGAGGATAAAGGCCGCACCTACGAACGAACCCATGATCGATCCCAGGCCGCCGATGATCACCATAAACAGAAGCTGCAGCGAACGGTCGATCGAGAACGCGAGCGGCTCCCACGAACCTAGATAGACGAACGCCCAGAGTGCGCCCGCCACGCCGACGACAAATGAAGAGACCGCGAAAGCCGTGAGCTTTGCGTAGAGCGGCCGGATACCGATCAGCTCGGCAGCAATGTCCATGTCACGGATCGCCATCCATTGTCTGCCGAGATTGCCGCGAACGAGGTTCTTCGTCAGAACCGCGAACACCGTTACGAAGATTAGGCAGAGTAGATAGCGCTCGATCGGCGTGCCCACGACCAGACCGAAGAAGTTCAGCGTCGGTGCATTGACCGACCCTGACGGCGCGTAATTGGTGAACCACGACACCCGCAGGAACACCCAGTCGAAGAAGAACTGCGCTGCGAGCGTTGCAACCGCCAGATAGAGGCCCTTGATCCGCAGACTGGGAACACCGAAGAGGATTCCGACAACCGCCGCCGTGAGCCCGCCGAGCAAAATGGATAGCAGTACGGGCAACGGCGGGATCGAAATCGCGAAGCCAAGCGAAGCAAGCGGAATATGAACGCCGGTCCCCAACTTGTAGGCAGAGTACGCGCCTATGGCCATGAACGCGCCGCTGCCGAGCGAGATCTGGCCGCAATAGCCGACAAGAATGTTTACGCCGATAGCGGCCAGTGCGAGGATCAGGAAGGGTAGCAGAATGGCCCGTAGCAGATAGTCGCTGCCGAACGGCCAAATGTGGAAGTTGGCCAGCAGCGGCACGCCGATGAAGGCGATACCGAGCAAGATGGCGAGCGCCACACGGTCCTGGCGGATCGGGAAGATCGCCATATCCTCCGAGTAGGTCACCTTGAATTGGCCAGCCTCGCGATAAAGCACAACTAACTCCTTGTCTCAGATACGTTCGATAATCCGCTCGCCGAACAGACCCTGCGGCCGCACGAGCAGCACCGCCAACGCCAGCACATAGGCGAACCAATATTCGATACCGCCCCCTATATGCGGCCCCAGGAACCCCTCGGCGATCTTCTCGCCCGCACCCACAATGAGCCCGCCGACAATGGCTCCTGGAACGGAGGTAAAGCCCCCAATGATCAGAACCGGCAAGGCTTTCAGCGCGAGAAAAGTGATGGAGAACTGTACGCCCAGCTTGGTACCCCACACGGTCGCTGCAACCAGCGCAACGAGACCGGCAACAAACCAAACCACGAACCAGATCCAGCTGATTGGAATCCCGACCGACTGCGCGGCCAGGTGGTCGTCGGCAACCGCCCTGAGTGCGCGACCGGTCTTGGTGCGCTGGAAGAAAATCGCGAGGCCGGCGACCAGAATGCCGGCGATAAAGCCGCCCCAGACATCCAGCTTGTTGACCAGAATTCCACCCGGAAAGAGGTTTTCGAACAGGAACCAGGCGTCCGTCGGAAACAGCCGCAAAGGGTAAGCATCGGAACCGAAGATCATCTGCGCCGCACCCTCGAGGATGAATGTCACGCCTATAGTGGACATGAACAGCGTGAGGCCGTCCTGGTTGACAAGAGGTCCGATCACGAACCGCTCGACCAGCCAGGCCGTTATCGCCATGATCACGACTGCGAAGCCGATGCCGATGGCGATAGAAG
>Ga0207706_10005770_pt1 | contig 11520 bp, 11 predicted proteins | sample KBSC53metaG_FD_184318 | JGI IMG/M metagenome (GOLD analysis project Ga0207706, IMG submission 184318) | Corn rhizosphere microbial communities from Kellogg Biological Station, Michigan, USA - KBS C5-3 metaG (SPAdes) (version 2) | ecosystem: Host-associated > Plants > Roots > Rhizosphere > Soil ... | reverse complement strand
CGGGTCATTGGGAATAACCGTTCCAATAACTTTAAAGTTTTCAGCAAGAAACTTTTTGGCTACGGCTTGCCCGAGATTTCCCGATACCCCGGTAATAATGACTGTCTGCATAGATCATAATTGAAATTTGAAGTTAAGACGTTTAGGCCTAACCCATTTGAGAAATGATTCTCTGTGATTCTCTGTAATTTTTCTTCGTGCTCCGTGGTTATTTTTTACCACAGAGACACAGAGTTAAATGCAGAGAGGAAAACAGAGTTAAGCTGTCCCGATATATGGTCACATTGTAAAAAAAGGATCAGCTAAGAATAGCTGATCCGGTTTTAATACCTACTTATGGTAATTCTAAATTATGCAGTTCCAATTGTAAATGTCCTCTGCCCTTCCCGTCCGTATGTGTTCAAGCCTCTGTTTCAATTTAGCTGATAAATTTTCATGGCTATACTCGGGCAAATGAAGATCAACACCACGAATATTAATGGTTTTTACTGGCGCGATGACCGCTGCGGTACCAGCGCCAAAAGCTTCTGAAATAGTATTATGGTGAAAGGCCTTTTCTAATTCATCAAGACTCACCGGTCGTTCTTCTGTTTCATATCCTATAGTTTTCGCAAGCGTCAGCAAACTATCTCTTGTTACACCATCTAAAATAGTGTCCGATAACGAAGGTGTGATCAACTTACCGTCGATGGCGAACATGATGTTCATCATTCCTGACTCTTCGATAAATTTATTTTCCCTGGCATCGGTCCATAGCACCTGGTCGTATCCCTGTTGCCTTGCCAACTGTGTTGGATAAAAAGCACCGCCATAGTTTCCCCCGCATTTTGCAAAACCGGTGCCACCCGGCGCCGCCCGGATATATTCTGTTTCCACCTTCAGTCTAATAGGCTTCGCAAAAGTGGAAGGCACGGGTGAAGTAATAACAATAAACCTGTAATCACTGGAAACCCGTACTCCCAGGAATTTCTCTGTCGCAATCACAAATGGGCGGATGTACAGAGCACAGTTTTCCTGTGTTGGTATCCAATTCTTATCAAGGTTAATTAACTGTTTCAAACCTTCCATAAAAATTTCCTTAGGCGGAACAGCCATGCACATTCTTTCCAATGATCTTACAAAACGCTCATAGTGCTTGTCAATTCTGAAAATATTAGCGTTGCCATCCTGCGTGCGAAATGCTTTCATGCCTTCAAATACTGTTTGTCCATAATGAAAAGCCAAAGTAGCGGGGCTGAGTGAGAGATTGGCAAAAGGAACGATCTGCGCCTCATGCCATTGCTCATTGAAGTAATCACAGACCAGCATGTGATCTGAGATCTGCTTACCAAATTCAAGATGTTCAAAATCTACTTCATGGATCCTCGAGTGGGAAACTTTCCTGATCCTGATCTCTGTTGTTAATTCCATATGACTATTATTATTTAATTATTGATAGCGATCTCAAAAAAGCAGCAATTTGGTTCTCTCTGGTAATGCGCTGCTAAATTTCGGGTGTTCGTTAATTTGAAAATACCCAGGAAATCAAATCCCGCCGATGTGTAATATTCTATCAACCTGGTATTGTTTCCCAAGGTATCAAGCCTTACATATCTTCTTCCTTTTGATAAAGCATAAGCTTTTGCCCATGGCACGATCACATCAATAAACCTGTTTCCCCTGAAAGCAGGATTGGCCGCGAGGCGATGAATGTAGATCGAATTGTTATCATCCTTTTCTCCCCAGATCTCTTTGTCATCAAATGTAATGGACCAGTTACAGGCAATTTCACTACCGATCATTATCTTCCATTGTCTTTTGTCCCTTATCTCCTTCTCAATAAAAGCCCTCTCAAACTTTGGCCATACAACCATATTTTTTTGTGTCTGCAATTCAATGGCTGCATCATACAATGTCAAAATCGTATTTACATCGTCTAATGAAGAGTTCTTTATATCCAATTTTCTATTTATCTCTGTTGTTAACTCCATGGTTTCAATTCTTATATCAACAAATGATCAGGCACAACATGTTTCTTCTTCCACCGCTACAGGCAGGCACATCACATAATACTCGAAAGTTTGAGCACCAATTGTAAAATAGCTTTTGCCTGCTCTTATAAATCCATTTTTTTCATAGAACCGGATAGCCTTCGTATTGCTGATGTGTGTATCAAGCCAGAGATAATCAGGGTGGACCTGGTTGGCCAACTCAAGAACAGCCTGCATCAGCGCTGCGCCGGCACCGCTTCCATGATAATACGAGAGAACATATATTTTCTGGAGTTCCATTTGTGCTATTGATTCGATCTGTTCATTCAATGAATATTTTTTCACTTTGGCAAAACCAACGGGCACATTTTCTACAAATGCTATGAAGAAAACATTGTTCTCTTTGTGGATGCTTTTTGCGATCTTATCAATGCTGTAGGTGTATTCAAGATATTCGGACAGCGCGATCTTATCGCTAAAAAAATGTCCGAACGCGTCCCGAAAAGACAGTTTGCCGATCGATGAAATTGTTTCTGCATGTGATGAATTGGCCTGGATGACTTTTATATTCATAACACAAGGTTTAAGGTTTTACATCATTGAGTTTTCAATTTTTTTGATTCACGGTTGACCAGCCACACTCCACCCAACGTGATCACTGTTCCCAATAACATATTTGCATTCATCTTTTCCTGTAGCAAGAGCCAGCCCAACCCGACAGCAACGATCGGGTTGATATAGGCATAAATGGAAACCTGCGCAGGCGGCAGTTTGCTGATGGCAAATGCATAGGCCGAATAGGCGAGGAGAGAACCAAAAAAAATAAGATAAAGTAAGGCAAACCAGGAAGCATGACCTGTATCAGCGAGGTTAACATATTTACCGGTCAACCCGCAGACAACAAGAATTACGACCCCGGCAAAGAGCATTTGCAATCCCACTCCAAATAAAATATCAACAGATAATTTTTGCTTTGAAGAGTACACCGTGCCAAATGACCAGCTCAGTGTCGAAAGGAGTGCAAGCACAACTCCAAAAATAAACGACCTGTTGTGTATTTGCCCAAGGTAATCGTAAAATATAGTGACAACGCCTCCGAGACCAATGATCATCCCAAGGATCATCAGTCTTGAAATTTTTGTGCAGTGTGAAAGCCATATTGAAAAAACTGTAACAAACAGTGGAACGAGTGCCGCAATAATAGCCGCCAGCCCGCTGCTGATATATTCCAGTGACCATGTCAGCAACCCATTTGCAAAACAAAGGAGAAATATTCCCTGTATGGAGATCTTACGCATTATCTCTTTGCTCGGCAATGAATAACCTTTTGCCAGGAAGAAACCGACCAATATTATCCCGGATGAAAATTGGCGAATACCTGCCATGAAAAGTCCAGGCATGTGCTGCGCTCCTATTCTTGACGCGATATAAGTAGTGCCCCAAAAAAAACTCACAATGGCTAAGGCTATGTATGCCCTGCTTATTTCTTTTTTCATTTGTTGGTCTCCTTTAACAACACTACACAAAAATCTTTCAAAATTTTAGTAAAAAACAGATTCAGTTTTTGTATTTTTGACTATATCAGATTTTTTAACAATTGGGAAAGCAAATCAAAGATTTCAGATTGCTATTTTATCATCACCCAATTTTAAAAATTGAATTATGAAGTCAACTACAGCAACTGATGATCATCTTTACCTGCAGGTAGCGGGAGGTATTGAAAAAATGATAGCAGACGAGATACTGAAGATCGGTGATAAACTTCCATCCGTAAGAATGTTAAGTGAAGAATATGGCATCAGCATGGGTACTGCTTTCCAGGCCTATTACCACCTGGAGGGGAAAGGCTTGATTGAATCACGCCCCAAGTCGGGATACTATGTCCGCTTTACTCACAAACGCTTCCCCGCCCTCCCAAAACAGGTGCTTCCGGAACCAATTTCGCATGATGTGAGCGTTAACGAGATGATCAATTCAATTTTCTTTGACAATACTTCTGATGGTGTAATCAATTTTGCAATGGCGGTTCCGGATGCTTCTTTATTACCGGTAGCCAAGCTAAATAAATCGGTTATCCACTCATTGAGAAATGGAAAAGAAAGCTGCATCGGTTATGAACAAACACAGGGAAATATTGAACTGAGAGAACAAATAGCAAAACTTTCTTTTAACTGGGGCGGCAAAGTGAAGCCCGAGGAGGTAATCATTACAGGAGGTTGTCTTGAGGCCATTACGATTTGTTTGAAAGCCGTCACAAAACCCGGCGATACTGTGGCGGTTGAATGTCCTACTTATTTTGGGATTTACCAGGCCGTCGAAAATCTCGGATTAAAAGTAGTGGAGGTTACTACCTGCGGCACGGATGGTATCGATCTTGACTGCCTGGAGAAAGTAGTTAATACGTGTAATATTAAAGCCTGCATTGTGGTTCCCAATTTTAATAACCCCTTGGGCAGTTGCATGCCGGAAGAAAACAAAAAGAAATTGGTAGAGATCATTACCGAACATAACATTCCACTTATCGAAGATGATATCTATGGTGAATTATATTTTGGAAAAAGCAGGCCGAAGACATGCAAATATTTTGATAAGAAGGGGTTGGTGATGCATTGCTCCTCTCTTTCCAAATCATTATCTCCGGGGTACAGGATCGGTTGGGCAATTCCCGGAAAATTTAATCACCAGGTAAAGCAAGTAAAAAGAATGCTGAACATTTGCAGTCCGACGTTAACACAGGTAGCCACTGCTCATTTTTTGAAAACCGGTCGTTATGAATATCATTTGAAAAATTTACGAAAAGCCTTGCATACTCAGTGTCTGCGATACATGCAGGCAATCATCGAATATTTTCCTGCCGATACAAAGATCTCAAGACCTCATGGTGGTTTTGTATTGTGGCTTCAGTTGAATAAAAAAATAAATTCATTCAAGTTACGTACAGAAGCAATGAAGCATCAAATCTCGATAGTGCCAGGCAGCGTTTTTTCTGCAAACTGTAATTATTCTCATTTTATACGCATCAGTTTTGGAAAACCCTGGAGCGAAGATGTGGATTATGGATTGATGATGCTGGGAAGATTGATCAAGAAAATGATGTAGCTGCTCGTGAAACGTGAGACGTGAATCGTGAATTGATAGCCTCAACATTGTATCATAGCAATTTCGTTCATCAAATAAAAAAAACCCCGATACCCCGGGGTTTAATACATTAATCTGGGTGGCGTCAACCTGAATACTGATTCCATCAGCATATGCTACAGCTTGGATACATGAGTCTTTCCCATAGCAATTAACAAGTGTAGTAGGAAGTGGATTTACGGCGAAATTTTCCGGTCGCTAAACTAGTAAAAAGAACCGTTCCCGTCAATAGGCGTGAATAAATAAATCCTGGTCAGGTTTTCCCATTTTTCCTTTTAAAATAATAATACAGCGGAATGCCAATGGCTGTCAGCAACATACCAAAAAAAGAATTGATGAATGGGACTTTTCCCTTCGCATAATTATCGATATCATTATACAAAGTAGTGGCTAAATAAAACCCTGTAAACAAAATAAAGACAGCAGGCAGGACCGGGTACCCCTTTACCCTGTATGGCCTTTCCATGTTTGCCAATTTTTTACGGAGAATAAAAACGCCGGCTACTACCAATCCATAAAACACCCAGGACATGAAAATGAACATATCGGCAAGAATATCGAACGAACCACTTAAAACAAAAAGGCAACTCCAAACTCCAAGGATCAAAACTGAATTACCCGGTGTTTTGAATTTCGAATGAACCTTACCTGCCCACGGGAAAAAACTTTTTGCCTCCGACATAGCAAAAACAACCCTTGCATTTGCCAACAGGTTCACACTCGTAGCCCCGAATGTCGAAATAACAATTAAGATCGCAACAACTGTCCCTCCCGTCGCTCCCATAACCTTTCCTGTAGCATCGCTTGCAACCAACGGAGATGTTGCCATTTCATCGATCGGTAGAACATACATGTAAGCAAGAGTCACGAGAACATAAATAATGATACACGTAGATAATCCCATCAATAAACCTTTTGTGATATTCCTGTTCGGGTCTTTGATCTCACCCGCCACCATGTTTAAATTGTTCCACCCATCATACGATGCAAATGCACCGGTAGTTGCAGCCATAAATGCGGCAACAAGAGACCATCCTTCAAAATGAAAATCTTTTCCGTTAGTAAAAAAGTTATGAGCCGAACCCTTACCTGAAAACAATATTCCGAATACGAGTATCACCAGAGCCGATGCTTTTACAACGGTTGAAACAAACTGGATCGCATTCCCGGATCTGACACTTATATAATTGGCTATTGTATTGATCAAAATGATCACAATCGCCAATGTCTTAACACCAAAATTTTGCAAAGGTAAAATATCACCGATCATCGGAATATGCAGGACTATTGAATGTTCAGTCGTCTCGTTGAAGTGAGGGAGATGAATAAAGTTCCCGGCATAACTTGCGCACACAAATGAAATAGCTGCTATGGCAGCTGTATTGATAACCGCTATGCTTCCCCACCCATATAGATAGGCAATAAGATCACCGTAAGCTTTTCTCAAATAAACATACTGACCTCCGGTTTCAGGAAACATGGTTCCCAGTTCAGCGAATGCCATGGCGCCAAAAAGTGAAACAAACCCTGCAACGATCCAAACGGTAATTAATAAATACGGCGAACCCAGCTGACTTGCCATGGTAGCCGGTTTCATAAAAATACCGGAGCCAATAACGCCTCCTATTACGATGGTGGTAGCGGACCAAAGTCCGATGGTTTTTTGAAGTTGCGTCATTGTGAATTTAAAAATTCAGCAAGCAGCCGGTGAAAATGATGCGTTCCTCTTTCTTTTGTTACAGAATATCTTCCATGGTTGTAAAATCTTGATCGCACTCCACGCTGCACCTTTTGCACTATCTCCTCATCCTCCAGTTCCACTTTGTCAAGATCACCACCGGCACCCTTATCTCTTTTTTCTTCCTTCCATACATAGCTTAAAAAAGACACTTTCGTCCGGTCAACAGACAAAGGCTGCACGACATTAATGGACAGGCCCCAGGGATAAAAATTGAACATCATATTCGGAAATACCCAGAAATAATAAGCGGCGATCTTTTTTCCATGATCGGGCGATGAAAAAGGAAGTTCAAAACAATCTTCGCCCGTTTTACTGATACCGATCTGCAAGGCAGAAAACGGAAAGAAAAGTTCTGTTTCGTAATCGCTATAATCGATCAGGGCATTGAGCCCGGCATGAACGAATGGAATATGGAAGCCTTCCAGGTAATTTTCACAATATAAAGCCCAGTTGGCATCAATAGAAAATTCTTTTGAAAGGTCAGGGCGGAAATGGAATTCATTCAATGGCATCCACTCCACTCTTTCCATCAAATCTTTTAAAAAATGTTGTGGCGGGAACTTTGCAGTAAATGTGGTAAATAAAAAATGATCCCAGTGAAATAAGGGCAGCGAGTGAAGATCATCGTCGGCTGCAGGAAAATTCTTCACCTCCCTGAACTCTGGCATCGATCTGAATTTGCCATCTAGCTGGAATGATCTTCCGTGATACTTACAACGCAGGTTATTTGATTTGCACGGTTCATAGATCAGCAGATTGCCGCGATGCGTACACACATTTGAAAGGCAATGGATCTTCCCTGTTTCATCTTTTGTTAGTAGCAAGGGCTCATTCAGATAGTTGGCAAGTAAAGTGAAAGGATAACAGTTATTGTTTTCATTCACTAACGTGGTATCACCAATAAAATGCCAGCATGAAGAAAAGACTTTCTCCTTCATTTCCTGAAATAATTGCGGCGAGGTGTAAATGCTGCTGTCAATCGTTTTTGCCCTGGAGATATCCGGATCAACGGAGAATCGGTTCATCATAAATGACAATTGAGCGTTGAGTGTGAACATTTATTGGAAAATGTTCAATATTTGATTTTCAACTTCAATATTCAATGAAAATAAGCAAGGAGGCTGAGACTAAAAAATAGTCCCGCCCTTACAGGTAAGAGCGGGACCATCAATAAAATTTTTACAAATCAGGCAGCAGCGACCGTTTTTTTGCTCATTCCCAAAACCCAGCCAACAACGGAGCCAATGATGGCAGTCATAACTGCGGCAGAGGCAACATCAGCAGCGATGCCCTTCAACGACATCCCCTTTCCAATTCCATACATCACCAGATCAAAGCTCAAACTCATCAAAAGTCCTACGACAAAACCAGTACCTGCTCCACTGCCCGCTGTTGACACATTTCCTTTGCTAAGGATGTAGGCCAACAAAAAACCACTGGCGAGATTGCCAACAATCATTGCCCACCATACCATATTGTCCATGTTCACCGCCATTCCATTGCTATCAAAGAAACTTTTCAGCAACAGGCCGTAGAAAACATAGCCAAGAAGGAAATAGAGAATACCGCCGACAAAACCGCCGACGATGAATTTCTGTGAATTCATAACAGTTGATTTTGGTTAAAAAATAGTTTTGGCTATTCGTAATATAGTCACTTATTCTTCTTTCCTGAAATAAATTAATGAACCGATGTGGAGAACATACCTAATAAAAATCCCGCCAGGAAGGCGGGATTTAAAAAAATTGCCCCCCGCCAAAGGCGGGGTTGGGTTTAATAATCCATTCCACCCATGCCTGGAGCACCACCCGGATGCATATGAGGCTCTTCTTTCTTAGGTTTGTCGGCCACCACACATTCAGTGGTCAGCAACATGCCTGCGATCGAAGCTGCGTTTTCCAAAGCAATACGTGTAACCTTTGTAGGATCAATTACACCAGCTTTATAAAGATTCTCATATTCTTCTTCCTTTGCATTAAATCCAAAATCACCCTTTCCTTCTTTTACTTTCTGAACAACGATAGAACCTTCAAGACCTGCATTCGCAACGATCTGGCGAAGCGGTTCTTCCAATGCTCTTTTTACAATAGCAATACCTGTTGTTTCATCTTCGTTTCCGCCTTTTAATTTTTCCAATGCTTCTATGGCGCGGATGAAAGCTACGCCACCACCGGGAACAATACCTTCTTCCACAGCAGCTCTTGTTGCGTGTAATGCATCATCTACCCTATCCTTCTTTTCTTTCATTTCCATTTCCGTGGCGGCACCGATATTCAGCACAGCTACACCACCGCTTAACTTAGCAAGGCGTTCCTGTAATTTTTCTTTATCGTAATCAGAAGTTGTCGTTTCAATTTGTGCCTTGATCTGGTTCACGCGGGCAGTGATATCATCTTTCTTTCCTTTACCGCCAACAATGGTTGTGTTGTCTTTGTCGATCACCACTCTTTCGGCCCGGCCGAGATAGGAAAGATCTGCATTTTCCAGTTTGTAGCCCTGTTCTTCGCTTACTACAATACCTTTTGTAAGAATCGCGATATCCTGTAGCATTTCTTTACGACGATCCCCAAAGCCCGGAGCTTTTACTGCTGCTACTTTAATAGTACCGCGTAATTTATTTACCACTAATGTGGCCAGTGCTTCACCCTCAAGATCTTCAGAAATGATGAGAAGCTGTGCGCCCTGCTGAGCAACCTTTTCAAGAATGTGAAGGATGTCCTTCATATTGCTGATCTTTTTGTCATAGATCAGGATATAAGGTTTGTCAAGTTCAGCTTCCATCTTTTCGCTGTTGGTGACGAAGTAAGCAGAGATATAACCACGGTCGAATTGCATACCTTCAACTATGTCAATGCCGGTTTCTGTTCCCTTTGCTTCTTCAACAGTGATCACCCCATCCTTGCCTACCTTACCAAAAGCCTCGGCGATCAATTTTCCTATGTTCTCATCATTATTCGCAGAAATAGAAGCCACCTGCTGAATTTTTTTGCTGTCAGTACCAACAGTTTGTGATTGGCCTTTTAGATGTTCAACCACTTTTGCAACTGCTTTTTCAATACCTCTTTTCAGGTCCATTGGATTAGCGCCGGCAGCTACATTTTTCAAGCCTTCGCTAATGATTGACTGGGCAAGAACGGTAGCAGTAGTAGTACCGTCACCTGCAATGTCTGCAGTTTTTGATGCCACTTCCTTTACCATTTGCGCACCCATGTTTTCGATGGGATCTTCCAGTTCAATTTCTTTTGCTACAGTTACACCGTCTTTGGTAATACCCGGAGCACCAAATTTCTTTTCCAGGACTACATTGCGACCCTTTGGCCCAAGAGTTACTTTCACAGCGTTGGATAAAGCATCAACGCCCTTTTTCATTTTATTTCTTGCTTCAACATCGAAGAAGAGTTGTTTTGCCATAATTAGTAAACCCCAAACCCCTAACGCTAGCGCTGAAACTACAGCGTCGGCGCAAAGGGCCTTTAAACCTGTGGAGTTAAACAGGCTTTATGATTTGTAGATAATATTAATTAAAGAACTGTTCCCATTCCCTCTAAAGGGTTAGGTTATACGATAGCAAGGATGTCACTTTCTCTCATGATCAAATAGTCTTCACCTTCGATCTGGATCTCTGTTCCGGCATATTTACCGTACAAAACAGTATCACCATTTTTTACCGTTACCGGTTCATCTTTTTTGCCGGGACCAGCAGCGATCACAGTACCGCGCTGGGGCTTTTCTTTTGCTGTATCTGGAATAATAATACCACCGGCTGTTTTTTCTTCGGCGGCAGCAGGTTTCACTATCACCCTGTCATGAAGTGGGGTAACATTTAACTTCTTAGCCATAATTGTATTGATTTTTGAGATTTTAAGAATGTAGACAAGCTTTTCTGGTTTGGGATGACCCGTCCGAATCTACCATTCGCTACGGGCGTGCGAAGTTAGGCTAATAATATGCCATTTGGTGAGATAACTGAAAAATTTTCAGAAAGAACCCTCATTATCATTTTTTGTCGGTAAAGAGCGGAAATTTTTTCAAGCCGTTCATGTCATTTTTTCACTAGCTGCCCATTGGTACAGGATTTATGAACCTCTTCTCCGCGAATTTTTCTTTTTGTAAAATAAACTACCCGGATTATGAAAAGGGAAACTCTTGAAGGGCTTACGCTGTCTGAACTCTGCGATCTCCTTGTTGACAATACCATTCTTTTATTTGACTCGATAGAGAAAAAAGCAGATGGGGTCACTGTTCGCGATCTTAAGAAACAAGTTGAGGTGATACAGGAAATAATCAGGAAAAAACGAAAGGAACAGGCGGCTTAATCCCGTTTATTTACTCTTGGAATTCGCTGCTCCAGCATCATCAGGTCCGCGAGGACAATGGCAGTTACCGCTTCTAATATGACCGGAACACGGAGAGCAATGCAGAGGTCATGGCGCCCTTTAACGGAAGCTGTTTCAACCTTGCCAGTTTCCCAGTTCAATGTGTTTTGTTCCTTCGGGGTTGATGAAGTTGGCTTGATAGCTATTCGAAAAACCAACTCATTGCCATTGGTTAAACCACCAACAATGCCACCTGCATGATTGGTTCTTGTTTTTCCCTCCATATTCTCTATAGGGTCGTTATGTTCACTGCCAAACATTTTGGCAGCGGCAAACCCGGTTCCGAATTCGATAC
>Ga0207706_10005767_pt1 | contig 11521 bp, 12 predicted proteins | sample KBSC53metaG_FD_184318 | JGI IMG/M metagenome (GOLD analysis project Ga0207706, IMG submission 184318) | Corn rhizosphere microbial communities from Kellogg Biological Station, Michigan, USA - KBS C5-3 metaG (SPAdes) (version 2) | ecosystem: Host-associated > Plants > Roots > Rhizosphere > Soil ... | reverse complement strand
GATGGTCAGGCCGAAGTTCTTGAAGAACTGCCCGGAGATTCCCGGCATCAGGCCGACCGGCAGGAACACCGCGACGATCGACAGGCTGGTCGCGACCACTGCCAGGCCGATTTCGTCGGCCGCGTCAATCGACGCCTGGTAGGCGCTCTTGCCCATGCGCATGTGCCTGACGATGTTCTCGATCTCGACGATCGCGTCATCGACCAGCACGCCCGCAACGAGGCTCAGGGCCAGCAGCGACAGCTCGTTCAGCGTGAACCCGAGCAGATCCATGAACCAGAACGTCGGGATCGCCGAGAGCGGGATCGCCAGCGCGGAAATCATCGTCGCGCGCCAATCGCGCAAGAACAGGAACACCACGATGACCGCGAGAATCGCGCCTTCGATCATCGCTTCCATCGAGGTTTCGTACTGCTGCTTGGTATAATCGACGCTGGTGTACAGCTGGGTGATGTCGATGCCGGGATTCTCGGCCTCGATCGCCTTCAGTTCCTTGATCGTGGCATCGTAGACAGTGACGTCGGATGCGCCCTTCGAGCGTTCGATGCCGAACGTCACGACCTGGCGGCCCTTCATCTTGGCGATCGAGCTCTGCTCGGAATAGCCGTCGTAGACCTGGCCGACCTGGTCGAGGCGGATGGTCCGCCCGCCGCCGAGGCTGATCCGCGTGTTGGACAGTTGCAGCGCGGTGTCGGCGTTGCCGAGCACGCGGACGGACTGGCGCGAGCCGGCGATCTGCGCGGCGCCGCCGGCGGCATCGGTGTTCACCTGGCGCAGGGCCTGGTTGACCGCGCTCGCGGTAACGCCGAGCGACTGCATCTTCGCCGGATCGAGCACCACGCGAATTTCGCGATCAACGCCGCCGGCGCGGCTGACCGAGGCCATGCCTTCGATCGACAACAAGCGGCGCGAAATCGTGTCGTCGATGAACCAGCTGAGCTGCTCCATGGTCATGTCGTCGGCGCTGACGGCATAATAGCCGATCGGACCGTTGCCGCCGGCCTCGATCTTGGTGACCCGCGGTTCGAGAATGCCGTCGGGCAAGTCGCCGCGCACCTGGTCGAGCGCGTTCTTGACTTCGTTGACGGCGTTATTGGAATCGGTCCCGATCAGGAACGTGACGGTGGTGTTGCTGTTGCCTTCGCTGGCGGTCGACTGGATTTCGTCGACGCCGTTGACCGAGCGGACGGCCGCCTCGACCTTCTGGGTTATCTGGGTCTCGATTTCGGTCGGCGCGGCGCCGGGTTGGCTGATCGAGACGTTGACCGCGGGGAAGTCGATATCCGGCGAATTGTTGACGTCCATCCGGCTGAACGAGACCAACCCGGCAAGGGACAGGCCGATGAACAGCACGATGGGGACGATCGGGTTACGGATCGACCACGCGGATATGTTGCGGAAATTCATGACCCGAGCCGGAGCACCCTACCGCTTGTTCGGCAGGACCGGCCGCACCTTGTCGCCCGGATTGAGGAACCCGGCCGCGCGCAGGACGACAGGCTCGTTGCCGGATAGGCCCGAGACGATCGCCGTACCCTCGTCGGTGACGGTTCCAGTCTTCACGTCGCGCCGCTGGACCTTGTTGTCCTTGCCGACGACGTAAACATAGCTGCCCTTCGAATCCGACATGATCGCGCTTTCGGGCAGCCTCGGCGCAACCACCGTGCCGCCGTTGATCACGGCCGAAGCGAATCCGCCGGGATGGATGGCCGGGTCGTACGGCAGCGCGATCCTGACCACGCCTTGGCGATCGGTCGGATCGATCATCGGCTCCTTCTTCCAGATCCGCCCGGTAAAGACCTTGTCCGTCCCGACGGGCGTGACCTGGGCGGTCGAGCCCACGGCGATCGAACCGAGATCGTCTTCGCCGACTTTCGCGAGAAGCTCCATCTGGCCGTCCTGGGCCATCGTGAACGGCGGGGTCTGGCCGCCCGCGCCGAGCACCTGGCCAACCTCGACGTTGCGGTCGAGGATCAGGCCGCCGACGGGGGCCACGATATTGAGCCGGGCATTGCGCGCCAGCAGCTCGCGGTAGGAAGCCTGGGCGACCTTCACGCGGGCGACGGCGGCATCCCGCGTCGAGGTCAGGCGATCGACATCGGCCTTCGAGATGAACCCGCGGTCGACCAGCTTCAGTGCGCGGTCGAGATTGGACTGTGCTAGCGAAGCATCGGCCTTGGCGACCTCGATCTGCGCCGCCGAGCCTGAAGCCTGCTCGTTCTGCACCGAGCGGTCGATCACCGCGAGGATTTGCCCGCGGCGGACCCAGTCACCGACCTGGACCGGCACCGAGATCACGCGCCCGCCTTCGCCAACCACGCCCACAGCTACTTCATGGGTCGCTGCCAACGAGCCGGTCGCGTTGATCAGCCCCGTGACGGTCGTTCGGCCAGGCTCCACCACGGTTACCGTAGGCGGCGCGTTTTGCGCCGATGACTCGAGCGCATTGCCCTCGTCCGCGCCGGGCGACATCATCCATGCGGCCAATGCCAGCAAGACCGCAGCGACCGCGACGACGACAATGACCCGCCGGCGCCGCGCACGGCGGCCATCGATCTCGATCTCTTCGACCAGCGCGTTGGGCGCGCCGCCCAAATCCGCCATTGTCGTCTCGTAGTTCATCGCAAGTCAGAGTCCCGCTGGCCCGACGGAGGGGGGCCATATCACAGTTAAGAGTACGCCGCATCCAAAAGGCGGCGGCCCGGGAAGGCGCATAGTGCGCGCGACCGGGCCATGCAATCGGCGCTTCTATCAAAAGCGTTCGGGAGCCGACGAGTAATAAATTGTCGTAAATGAAAAGGGCGGACCCGCATTGTTGCGGACCCGCCCTTTTCGTGACGAAAACGCGTTATTTAGCGCACGCGCCCGCGTTGAACGAGGTTGACGATCGCCAGCAGCACGATTGCGCCGACGATGGCGATGATGAACCCGCCGAGATTGAACGTCTGGATGCTGCCGCCGATTCCGATCAGCGGGGCGATCACGGCGTTGCCGAGGATCGCGCCGATGATGCCGACGACGATGTTCCAGAAAATTCCCATTGAGCCATCGCGAGCCATGACCATGCTCGCCAGCCAGCCGGCGACGCCGCCGACGATAATTGCAACAATCCAGCCCATACCAAATCCTCCTGCTCTCACCGCGCATCTTGAGCGCTCTGCCGGGATAAACCGCAGTGCACCGAATGCGTTCCCCGGTGGACCGAAGAGTCAGGAAGGATCAGAGTCAGGCCCGGTCGCCGGGCCGCGGCGTCAGTACTTGAGCTGGCGCTCGTAGAGATCGCGGTAATGCTGGATGCGCGTGACCCGCAGGCCCTGCATGCCCGAGCGATCGACCGCGCGCTGCCACGAGGCGAACTCTTCGAGCGTCAGGCTGTAGCGCTCGAGCACTTCGTCGATCGTCAGCAAGCCGCCGTTGACCGCCGCGACGACTTCCGCCTTGCGCCGAACCACCCAGCGTTTGGTTTCGGGAGCAGGCAAGTCGGCGATCGTCAGCGGCTCCCCGAGAGGGCCGATGACTTGCGCAGGACGGATTTTCTGGTTCTCGATCATTATGTCCTCGGGTCGTCGCTCGCGGCGCCGTTCGTATTCGGGCGACCCATGCCGCCGGCGGTTTTGCCATTGGCTAAATCATCAAAGTTAATAGGCGGTTTGCCATCGCCGAGCTCGGCGATATGGCGTGCCGAATCCGGGTCGAAACTTGCCCCGCCAGCCGTTTCGCCGGTGCCCGGCTCTGTCCGCAGTTCGCGCACGGCGTCGAACCGCGCGACCAGATCGGACCACGAAACCGGGCGCAGTCCGCCTTGTCCCGGAATGGCCCGGTCGAGCGGTTGCGCGGCGGCGGCGCTGGGAAGCTTGCCTTCGAACATGACCCGGTCTTAGCCCGCCAAGCGTCAAGAACAGGTAAAGCCGCGATTTACTCTGCGTTAGTGCCGGTTAACGCGGCCACGCCGCCTTTGCCGAGCGCGGCCGAGCCGTGTATGGGCGCCGCGCAATGACCGCTGCCGCCCTTCTCGACGATCCCGCCGCACTGTTCGGCTTGCCGCGCGCGGCAGCGGCATGCCGCATCGTCGTCGCCATGTCGGGTGGCGTCGATAGTTCGGTGGTCGCGGCGCTCGCCGCTCGCAGCGGTGCCGAGGTGATCGGCATCACGCTGCAGCTTTACGACCATGGCGCCGCTACGGGACGCAAAGGGGCGTGCTGCGCGGGCGACGATATCCGCGACGCGCGTGCGGTCGCCGACCGGCTTGGCTTTGCGCATTACGTGTTCGACCATGAAAGCGCCTTTCGTGAAAACGTGGTCGAACGCTTCGCCGACGACTACCTTGCCGGCCGAACACCCATCCCGTGCATCCGCTGCAACATGGGACCGAAGTTCACCGATCTTCTGAGGATGGCCAGAGAGCTCGGCGCGGACTGCCTGGCGACCGGCCACTACGTTCGCCGCAAGATCGGAGCCGCGGGCCCGGAATTGCACCGCGCGCTAGATCCGGCGCGGGACCAATCGTACTTCCTCTACGCGACGAGCGAGGAGCAGCTCGATTACCTGCGGTTCCCGCTTGGCGGGCTGCCGAAGGAAGATGTGCGGCGGATCGCCGGCAACTTCGGTCTGGCGGTCGCCACCAAGCCCGACAGCCAGGACATCTGTTTCGTGCCCGATGGCGATTATGCCCGCATCGTCAGGTCGCTACGCCCGGAGGGCGCACGGCCCGGACAGATCGTTCATGCCGAAACCGGCGAAACCCTCGGCGAACACGGTGGAGTGATCCACTTCACGGTCGGCCAGCGCCGCGGGCTCGAGATCGGCGGCCTGCCAGAACCGCTCTACGTCGTGGCGCTCGATGCCGAGGCGGCCGAGGTGCGCGTCGGGCCCAAGCGCCTGCTGGCGGTCGCGGTAGCGCGGCTTGTCGAGACCAATCGCATCGGACCGTTGCCGGAGGGGCCGCTGACCGCCAAGGTCCGCTCGCTGGCGAAACCGGTGCCGATCACCCTCGACGGGTCCTTGGGGGACGGCGCGGCGGCTACGATACGGTTTGCCCAGCCCGAGTTCGGGGTCGCTCCGGGCCAGGCGGCAGTCATCTATTCCGGCGATCGGGTTATAGGCGGAGGCTGGATCGAAGCGACCGGGCCCTATTCGTCCCAGGGATCGAGCACGCAGCCGTAACCCTTGCGATAATGGGCGGTTTCGCTGGCGATCAGCGGGACGTAGCCGGTGACGCTGCGATCGTCCTCGTCGTCGCTGAGAAAGACCGCCTCCATCCGCGGCTCGAAATCCTTCTTGCAATCCTTCAGGCTGCGCCCGGCCACGTAGCGGCAGGCGCAGGCGTTGCGCGCGCCCGCGGCGGCACCGGTTTCGGCAAAGCCGTAGAGCGGGGCGCGGTAGAGCCAGCCGAGGGCGGCGAGCGCGAGCACGAGGACCATCGCGATCTTGAGCCAGGTCGGGCGCCTGCGCGATCCTTTGGTCTTTGCGGTTGCCATGCGCTCCTGCCTGGGAGATGGATGCGCGCCAATGCCGCGCCGCGCCTTTCCTAGCCTCGCCTCGATCCTGCTGCCAGCCCTGATGCTTGCGGGCTGCGGCGAGCCCGCTCCCTCGCAGCCGCCGTTGTCGCCGGCAGCGCTCGCGGCGATCGCGAAAAACCCGGGCGTGCCGCGCGAAAAGCTGGCGCAAGCCGTCGATGGCCTGTTCGCCCGCCATGATATCGGCGAAACTCGCGCGGTGCTCGTTCTGCATGACGGTAGGATGGCCGCCGAACGCTACGGCGAAGGATATGGCCGGCAGACCAAATTCCTCGGCTGGTCGATGTCGAAGACGGTCACCGGCGTGATGATCGGCGCGCTTGTCGCCGAGGGCCGGCTTCGGCTTGACGATGCGCCGCCGATACCCGCATGGCAGCGGCCGGGCGATCCCCGCGGCGAGATCACCTTGCGCCAGTTGCTGCAGATGCGTTCGGGCCTGCGGCACAAGGAGAACAGCGAGCCGATCTACGATTCGGGCGAAGTTCGGATGCTGTTCCGCGACGGACGTGACGACATGGCCGCATGGGCCGAAGCGCAGCCGCTCGCGCATGAGCCGGGACGGGTGTTCACCTACTCGACGCCGACGGGGGTGATTCTCGCCGACATCGCGGCGCGCGTGCTGGCGCCGGGCGCCAGGCCCGACCCCCGGCGCCAGGCCGTGGCGGAGTTCTTCGAATCGCGCGTGTCGGGGCCGCTTGGCGCGCCCTCTTTCACCCCTGAATACGACGCAGCCGGAACGCTGATCGGTGGCAGCATGATCTGGGCCACGGCGCGCGACTGGGGCAAGTTCGGCGAGATGCTGCGGCACAAGGGCTCGGTGAACGGCGCGCAACTGGTGCCGAGGGGTTGGGTCGAGTTCATGACCGCGCCGAGCCCGCGCTCACCCGATTACGGCGCGATGACCTGGCTCAACCGACCTTCGGGCGGCAAGCGCGACGAACTGTTCGCCGATAAAGGACCGAAGGACGCATTCGGCCTCGTCGGGCACCTCGGGCAATATGTCATCGTCGTGCCCTCGAAGGGCCTGACCATCGTCCGGCTCGGCAAGACCGATGGACCGGACCGTCCGGCGCTGATCAAGGCGATTGGCGACCTCGCCGCGCTCTATCCCTCGAGGTAGAAGCTGCCCTCCACCACGGTCACGCAGTGGCCTCCGAGCCAGGCCTGCTCGCCCTCCAGCCGGCAGGTGAGGTCGCCACCGCGGCGCGAGGCTTGGTGGGCGGAAAAACTCGTCCGGCCCAACCGCGGCGCCCAGAACGGCGTCAGCGCGGCGTGAGCCGAACCGGTCACGCTGTCCTCGTCGACCCCGGCACCGGGCACGAACACCCGGCTGACAACGTCGGTGCGCTCACCGGGCGCGGTGCAGATGAACTGGTCGTCGCCGAGCGCGGCGAGGCCTTTGAAATCGGGCGCCAGCGCGCGGACTTCGGCCTCGCTGGCAAACAGGTAGATTCCATAGCGATCGCCACTGCGCCAGACTTCCCGCGGCTCAGCGCCAAGCAGCTCGACCGCCTCGGGCCAGTCGCCTCTCTCGGTCTTGATGGTCGGCAACGCCAGCTCGTAGCCGCCGCCGGCAACCCGCCGCACCTCGAGGATTCCCGCCTTGCGCGTGCGGAAGGTCGCCCGCTCGCAGTCATCGCGCCCGATCAGCACGTGGCCCGAAGCGAGGGTGGCATGGCCACAGAGGCGGACTTCGAGCGCCGGCGTGAACCAGCGTAATTGCCAATCGGCCGTCGCGGTCTCGTCGCGAACGACAAAGGCGGTTTCGGCGAAGTTGTTCTCCGCTGCGATCGCCTGCAGCAAATGGTCGGGCAACCATTCGTCGAGCACCATCACGGCCGCCTGGTTTCCGGCAAACGGCTGCGCCGCAAAGGCATCGACGTGCCAGTAGGGAAGCTTCATTCGTGGCTTTCGGCGAGGCCGGGCAGGAGCTCTTCGGCGGCGCTGCCGGTTTCGTTGACCAGGCCCTCGGGATCGGGGTGGATCAGCACTTCGACCCCGGGAAAATCGCGTTCGATGCGTTCCTCGATCTCGTCCATCACCCGGTGTGCCTCGGCGACCGTCATCGACCCGTCGACCATCGCGTGGAACTGCACGAAGTCGGCCGCACCGCTGGTGCGGGTGCGCAAGTCGTGCACCCCCTTGAGCTCGGGATGGCGCGCCAGGGTGGCGAGAAATTGCTCGCGCTTCTCGTCGGGCCATTCCTTGTCCATCAGGTGGTCGATCGCCTCGGACGATGCCCGGAAGGCGCCCCACCCCAGCCACAGCGCGATGGCGAGGCCGAATAGCGGGTCGGCCCCGGCGATGCCGAGGTACCGGTCGAGCACCAGCGCGGCGATGACGCCGAGGTTGAGAAACAGGTCCGACTTGTAGTGGACGTTGTCGGTCTTGATCGCGAGGCTGTTGGTCTCGCGGATCACATGACGCTGCCACCACAGCAACACGAACGTGCCGGCGATGGCGATCAGCGAGACGGCGATGCCTTCGGTCGCCGCCGCGACGCGTTCGCCGGCGATCAGCTGGCTGATCCCGCGAAAGGCGAGTCCGAACGCCGAGAGCGAGATCAGCACGACCTGGAACATGGCTGCCAATGCCTCGGCCTTGCCGTGTCCGAAGCGGTGCTCCGCGTCGGCCGGTTGCGCAGCAATCCATACACCTACCAGCGTTGCCACGCTGGCGATGAGGTCGAGCGCGGTGTCGGCGAGGCTGCCGAGCATGGCGGTCGAATCGGTTTGCACGACCGCCCACACCTTCAGCCCGACCAGCAGGAGAGCCATCGCGATCGAGGCGAACGCGGCGCTGCGGGTCAGCCGGGCGCGGGTCTGCAGTTCATCGGTCATGGGTAGAGCAGCGTGCTCGTCCAGCGCTCGCCCTCGCGGGTGAAGCGGCGGCGTTCGTGCAGACGGTTGGGACGATCGTGCCAGAATTCGAAGGCGTCGGGCGCCAGGCGGAAACCGGTCCAGTGCGGCGGGCGGGGCACCGTCTGCCCCTCAAGCCGCGCGGCCAGCGCCTCGACCCGATCGAGATAGGTCTTCCGGGAGTCGAGGGGTCGCGACTGGTCCGAAGCCGCCGAGCCGATCTGCGAGACGCGGGGACGCGAATGAAAGTAGGCGTCGGCCTCGGTGGAAGTCACTTCGGTCAGGGAGCCTTCGATTCGAACTTGCCGGCGCAGGCTCTTCCAGTGAAACAGCAGCGCGGCGTGCGGGTTTTCGGCGATCTCGCGGCCCTTGCGACTCTCGGCGTTGGTGTAGAACACGAAGCCGTCGGGCCCGTGACCCTTGAGCAGGACCATGCGCACCGACGGGCGCGCTTCGGCCGTGGCGGTGGCCAGCGCCATGGCATTGGCATCGTTCGGTTCGCTCGTTTGCGCCTCGGCGAACCATGCATCGAACAGCGCGAGCGGATCGCCGTGCGGGATGAGGTCTTGATCGGCCTGCATGGTGCATGCCGTAGACTCAGCGCGGCGTGGAGGAAAGCGCCGCTTGCGCAGCGGCACTGTTACACTTAGCTAACACGCCATGGCCGATCCATATTCGACCCTGGGCGTTGCGCGAAACGCGAGTGAGAAGGACATCAAGTCCGCTTACCGCAAGCTCGCCAAGGAGCTGCATCCCGATCGCAACAAGGACAATCCCAAGGCGGCGGAGCGCTTCTCAGAGGTCACCAGGGCCTATGATCTGTTGTCAGACGCCGACAAGCGCGCGAAATTCGATCGCGGCGAGATCGACGCCGACGGCAATCCGGCGATGCCGTTCGGCCATGGGTTTGGGGGTGGCGGTGGCGGGTTTCGCCGCGGCGCGGGCGGCGCGGGCGGATTCTCGGCGCAGGACTTCGAGGGCTTCAGCGGCGCCGAGGGACTCGACATCGGCGACATCTTCGAAGGATTGTTCGGCGCGCGTACCGGCGGACCGGCCGGTGGAATGGGGGGAGGCCGGCGTCCGCCCCCGCAACCGCCGCGGAAGGGCGCCAACGTGCAGTATCGGCTACGGGTGCCGTTCGCCGACGCCGCCGCGCTCAAGCCGCAGCGGATCACGCTGGCCGACGGGAAGACGATCGACCTCAAGCTTCCCGCGGGGGTTGAGGATGGCACGCAGATGCGGCTGTCCGGCAAGGGAGAACCGGGGCCGGCGGGCAACGGCGATGCGCTGGTGACCATCGTCATCGAGCCGCATGCCCACTTCCGCCGCGACGGCGACGACGTCCGCCTCGAACTGCCGATTACTCTCGACGAAGCGGTCCAGGGCGCCAAGGTCAAGGTTCCCACCGTCGACGGCGCGGTCATGCTTACGGTCGCTCCCGGCTCGGGCTCGGGTAAAGTGCTGCGGCTCAAGGGCAAGGGCTTCACCCGCAAAGGCGGTGGCCGCGGCGACCAGCTGGTCATGCTCGAAATCGAGCTGCCCGACGACGTCACCGAGTTGGCCGGCAAGCTCGACGGCTGGCGCGACACGCGGAACGTGCGCGCGAAGCTCGGCGTTTGAGCCGGGGCGCCACCTTTCCCGCAACTCGACAGCCCGCGCCCGGCTGGCCATAACCCGAGGGCAATGGAGCTTCACGGCCTCCCCGATATCGACAGGCACGGCCCGCCGGTCGAGGACCTGTCACCCGAAGGCCGCCGCAAGGCCGCGCTGCGCCATCGGGCGGGCTTCCAGGAGCAGGTGCGCGAGCGGGTCGGCCCGGGATCGCGCGTGTTCTGCGTGGCCCAGCGCGTGCTCGTCGGCACGTACAACGACGGCTTCATCCACGCCGGCAACCTCGCCTACATGGCGGTGCTGGCGATCTTCCCGTTCTTCATCACCGGCGCGGCGATCTTCTCCGTCATTGGCGAGCAGAGCCAGCGCGCCGCCTCGATCAACGCCATCCTCTATGCATTGCCGCCCGTTGTCGGCGACGTGATCGGCCCGGTCGCGCGAACCGTTATCCAGCAGCGCACCGGGTGGTTGCTGTGGATTGGCGGCCTTGTCGGACTGTGGACCGTCGGCAGCCTGATCGAGACAATCCGCGATGTCCTCCGGCGCGCCTATGGCACCGAGCCGACCTCTGCCTTCTGGAAGTATCGCCTGTTCTCGACCGGGATCATCATCGCCGCAGTGATCATGCTTCTGCTGAGCCTCATAGCGCAAGTGGTGATCGGCGCGGCGCAGGAAGTGATCGACGCCTACTTTCCCCAGCTCGGCGATGTACTCGGCTCGCTCGCGCTTTCGCGCGTCGTCCCGGCGTTTGGCCTTTATGGATCGCTCTATCTGCTGTTCTACACCCTGACTCCCTTTGCCTATCGCCGGCCCCGCTATCCCAAGTGGCCCGGGGCGTTATTGGTCACCATGTGGTGGATTCTCGTCGCGTTGGCTCTGCCGCCGCTGCTGCGCAGCGTGTTCAGCTACAACCTCACATACGGTTCGCTCGCGGGCATCATGATCGCGCTTTTCTTTTTCTGGCTCGTCGGCCTAGGGATGGTTATGGGCGCCGAGCTCAACGCGGCACTGGCCGAGACGCCGGAAGAAGAGCAGGACCACATCGGCCAGGCTGACAACCGCGCCCGGGCCGCGGAAGGCGACGAGACGGAACGAGAGGAAGCGACCGAATGACCGGGCTGATGGACGGCAAGCGCGGGTTGATCATGGGCCTCGCCAACGACAAGTCGCTTGCCTGGGGCATCGCCCAGAAATTGCGCGCGCACGGCGCGGAGATGGCCTTTTCCTATCAGGGCGAGGCGCTTGCCAAGCGCGTGATCCCGCTCGCCGAAGAGCTCGGCTCCGACTTCACGTTCGATTGCGATGTCTCCGACATGGCCTCGCTCGATGATGCGTTCGCCAGGCTGAAACAGCGCTGGGAAACGATCGATTTCGTCGTCCACGCGATCGGCTTTTCCGACAAGAGCCAATTGCGCGGCAAGTTCTACGACACGACGCTCGACAACTTCCTGATGACGATGAACGTCTCGGCTTACTCGTTGGTCGCCGTGGCGCAGCGGGCGCGAGCAATGATGCCGAATGGCGGATCGATCCTCA
>Ga0207706_10005765_pt1 | contig 11526 bp, 10 predicted proteins | sample KBSC53metaG_FD_184318 | JGI IMG/M metagenome (GOLD analysis project Ga0207706, IMG submission 184318) | Corn rhizosphere microbial communities from Kellogg Biological Station, Michigan, USA - KBS C5-3 metaG (SPAdes) (version 2) | ecosystem: Host-associated > Plants > Roots > Rhizosphere > Soil ... | reverse complement strand
CGACTGGCGCGCGTTCACCACGCTGGTGCGCTTCGACGTCGGCTATCACGGGGCGTTCAAGTGCAACCTCAGGCGGATCGAGGACTACCCGGCGCTGCGCGGCTACCTACGCGAGCTGTATCAGTGGCCCGGCATCGCCAAGACGGTGAAGCTGGATGAGATCAAGCGCAATTACTACGCGCTGACCGACAGGCACCACCTCTATCCGATCGGGCCCGAGATCGATCTGTCGACCGCGCATGACCGGGGGCGGCTGCCGGGCAAGGGTGTGATGGAGAGCTAAGACTCCTTCTGCGAAATCGCCTATGGTCGAAGCGGACGTGGAGGATTCGCCGATGTTCGTGGGGAAGTGGTCGCGTGCGTTTTTCGCCCTGGCCGTCCTGGTCGCGTACCCTGCGGCTGCGCAGCAGGCACCGGACATCGTTGGCGACTGGCAGGGCCAGATCGCGCTTCCCACCGGGAACCTGACGATGGCCGTGCACATAAAGCGGGGGGAAGGCGGCGCGCTCGAGGGCGGAATCGAGAACTTCGACCAGAACCCGGGTAACTCGGCGGAACTGAGCGACATCGTGGCCAGCGACGGGAAATTCTCCTTCAAGGTTCCGCGCGTCAATGCCACATACACGGCCGCCTGGGACGAAGCCTCCCACCAGTGGAAGGGGACGCTGACCCAGGGCCAGGCGCTGCCGCTCAATCTCGCCAAGGGCAATCCGCCGAACAAGCCCGTCATCGCCGGGCTGGACGGCGTTTGGGTTGGCAGCATAGAGGTCAACGGAGCCAAGCTGCGCCAGGTCCTGGCCGTGCATACCGTACCACAAGGAACGTTCGCGCTATACAGTTCGCCGGACCAGCTCGTTAACGGCATTCCGGTGACCGACCTGAAGCGCGACGGTTCAAAGGTCACCCTGGCTACGATCGGGGGCTTGGTGAAGTTCGCCGGCACGCTTTCCCCCGACGGGGCCAGCCTGGCGGGCACGTGGACAGCGCCAAACCAGCCCGATGCGACGATGACCTTCACCAAAGCGACAGAGGAGCAGATCGCCGCGCGTCGCAACCCGGCGCGGCCGCAGACGCCGAAGCCGCCGTTCCCCTACAAGGCAGTGGAGGTCGCGTTCGACAATCCGGCTTTCCCCGACGTTCACCTGGCCGGCACGCTCACGGTGCCCGCAGGGCGCGGCCCGTTCCCGGCGGCGATCATGATTACCGGCTCGGGCGCGCAGGATCGCGACGAGACGCTGCTCGACCACAAGCCTTTCGCCGTGATCGCCGACTACCTGACTCGCCACGGCATCGCTGTGCTGCGGTTCGATGACCGCGGCGTCGGAAAGTCGACCGGCATCTACGAGACAGCGACATCCGCCGACCTCGCCACCGACGCCAACGCGGCGTTCGCCTACCTGCTGACGCGCCCCGAGATGCGCAGGGATGCAATCGGCTTCATCGGCCATTCCGAAGGCGGGATGATCGGGCCGATCGCCATGGCCAGCAACGACAAGGCGGCATATTTCATCAGTCTGGCCGGGCCGGGGACCGACCTGATTCAGCTCATGCTCTCGCAGCGCCGCCTGGTCGCCACGCAGATGGGCTTGAGCGAGGCGCAGGTCGACAGTCAGGAGCCGGTCATGCGGGCGGTGTTCGAGGCCATCGCCAATGCCGACACGTCGAAGGCAGGCTACGACGCTGCGATGGCCGTGATGACCCCGGAAGCCAAGGCGAAGATGGGCATGCCCGCCGACACAGACGGCGCGCTGCTGGTGCGGCAGGTCTCCGGTCCGTGGTTCCAGTACTTCCTGAAGTACGATCCCAAACCTTTCTGGGAGCGCATCAAGGTGCCGGTCCTCGCGTTGAACGGCAGCCTCGACCGGCAAGTGCCGCCGAAGGAGAACCTGGCGGCAATCCGCGAGGCGCTGAAGGACAATCCGGACGTCACAGCCGTCGAGCTGCCCGGCCTCAACCATTTGTTTCAGCCGGCTACCACGGGCGCGGTCGGCGAATACCGCGATATCGAAACAACCATCGCCCCGATAGTGCTCGAAACAATGAGTGATTGGCTGACCAAGCACTTCGTCAAGGGCTGAATGAGCAGTCGGCCCGACCTGATTGTCATCGGCGGCGGTTCGGCCGGCGCGGCGTGCGCGGCGCGGCTCGCCGAGGCGGGCAAGCGGGTGCTGCTGGTCGAGGCGGGCAAGTCCGATGCCGACATCCGCAGCAAAGTCCCCGCGCTGATGAGCGGGATCGTCCACACGCCGGAATTCGACTGGATGTACAAAGCCGAGCCTGACGCTTCTGTCGGCGAGCGTGTCGATGTGTGGCCGGCGGGCAAGCGCCTCGGCGGAGGGAGCGCGATCAACGGGATGATGTTCATCCGCGGCCACAGGTGGGACTACGATCACTGGGCCGAGCTCGGCGCGACCGGCTGGGACTACGCCAGCGTCTTGCCGTACTTCCGGCGGATGGAGGATAACGAGCGCGGCGAGGACGAGTGGCGCGGGAAGGGCGGGCCGATCGCGGTCAGCGAAGTCCGGAGCAGATACGAAGTGACCGACGACTGGATCGAGGCGGTGCAACAAGCTGGTTACCCGCGCTCGCTCGACCTCAACGGGCGCGAGGCGGAAGGTGTCGATCACATACAGCTCTCGCAGCGGCGCGGGCTGAGATGTTCGACGGCGGCGGGCTACTTGCGCCGCAAACCGGCGACCCTCGAGATACTGCTCGAAGCGCAAGTGCTGAAGATCGAAACCGATGCCGGCCGCGCGACCGGCGTGACGATCCGCCGTGGCGGCGAAATCCTGACGCTCACCGCCGGCGAGGGCGTGGTGCTGTGCGCCGGGGCGCTCAACACGCCGCGGCTGCTGATGCTGTCGGGGATCGGTCCCGAGAAGGAGCTGCGCCATCACGGCATTACGGTGGTGCGGGACTTGCCCGGCGTCGGCGAGAACCTTCAGGAACACGCGGGCGTCCATCTGGTGAATGAGGTCAGCGCGCACACGCTCAACGACGATTCGCGCGGTCTCAACGGGGTGAAGCAGGTGCTCGCGCTGGCGATCGCCCGCAGCGGCGCGCTGACGACCGGGATTGGCCATGCGCAAGCGTTCGTGAAGAGCCGCGAGGGGCTGCCGGCGCCTAACCTGCAGCTCGCCTTCTCGGCCTTTGCGTTCGACGTCACCGAGAAGGGCAACCTGGCGCTGCGCAAAGAAAGCTCGGTGTCGACCTTCGTCGCGCTGATGCGCCCGCAATCGCGCGGGCGGATCACCTTGCGGGCGAACGATCCCGATGCGTCGCCGCGGATCGAGCACCTGCTGCTCGGCGACGAGGACGACGTCGAGCAGATGATCGATGGGCTAGAGATCGCGCGGCGGATCATGGCCCAACCGGCCATCGCGCCGTTGGTGACTCGCGAGGTTCGACCCGGCGCGGAACTGTCGACGCGCGAGCAGCTCGGCTTCTACGTCCGCGCTGCGACGATCCCGATGTTCCACCCGGTTGGCACCGCCAAGATGGGCGCGGGGGACGACCCGATGGCGGTGGTCGGGCCCGATTGCCGCGTGCGCGGGCTGGCAGGCCTGTGGGTCGCCGATGCCTCGATCATGCCGACCATCCCGCAAGGCAACACCAACGCCACCGCGATCATGATCGGCGAACGCGCCAGCGATCTGATCCTGGGCGCCGTGCGCGCGAAGCGGGCGGCTTAGTGCTTCGCTTGCTGGCGTTCCTGCTGGCCCTGCTTCTGGCCGCGCCCGCCGCCGCGCACCCGGTGCCGTTCTCCTATCTCGACCTGAAGTTCGAAGGGCAGGGCCTCAACGGTACCCTGACGGTTCACCAGTACGACCTCGCCCACGAATACGGTTTTCCCGATCCGGCGATGGCGCAGGACGAGCACTTCCTCGAAGAGCACGAGGTGGAGATCGTCGCTCTGTTCAATGACAGGATCCACCTCGCCGCCCCAAAGCCGGTGCGACTGCAATGGACCGGGATCAAGCCGCAGCCGGCGCGAAGCGCGATTCAGTTGACCTTTCGCGTGCCGGGGCCGCTGGGCGGCAAGCTGACGTACTCGGGCGATGTTTTTCCCTACGATCCCAGGCACCAGACCTTCGTCAACGTCTACGACGAGGGCGCGCTGCGCGACCAGTGGATCACCGGCGCCAGCAGCCCGCCGAGGACCTATTACCGCGGCAACGGCCAGGGCGTGATCGCGGTGCTCAAGACCTTCGTTCCGGCCGGGGCGCACCACATCTGGATCGGCCCCGACCACTTGCTGTTTCTGCTCGGGCTGCTGCTGTTCGGTGGTAGCTGGCGGCGCCTGCTGGGGATCGTCACCGCCTTCACCGTCGGCCATTCGATCACGCTCTCGCTGGCGGTGCTGAACGTGGTCGTGCTGCCCTCATGGCTGATCGAGCCGGGGATCGCGTTGACGATCGTGGTGGTCGGCGCCGACAACCTGATGCGCGGGGAGGGCAGGGACATCCGCACCGCGCTCGCCGGCGTTTTCGGTCTGATCCACGGCTTCGGCTTCGCCACCGTGCTGCAGGAGTTCGGCCTGCCGCGCGGAGCGCTGGGTTGGTCGCTGTTCGGCTTCAACTTCGGGGTGGAGCTCGGACAGCTGGCGGTGGTGCTGCCGCTGGCGCTGGCGCTCGGCTGGCTCTGGCGCACGCGCCCGAAGCTCGCGCGGCAAGTCGCCACGGCAGGCTCGATCGTGGTGATCGCCGGCGGCGGCTACTGGTTCCTGCAGAGAACCGTGTTCGCTACTTAGCCACTTCGCTGGCGAGCATCTCGGGCGTCGGCGGCGCGGTGTCCTTGGGGTCGGAGCCCTTGTGCTTGTCGGTGGCCGGCAACGGCGCACCGTTGGCGACCCCGAAGCCGACCGGCTCGCCGGCGAGTTCCAGATAGGCGACGTTTACGTTCATGTTCGCCCGTGCCCGCGGCGTGTTGCCGTATTCGAGACCCCTCTTGATGTTGGTGTCTAGCAGAGGGGCGAAGTCCGGGTTCTTCTGCAGGTCGGCGACGGCCATACCCGGCGGGTCCCCGGCGTCATAGTGACGCTTCGCGGCGTCAGCCAAGGCTCGGTCGAACTTGGCGAGGCGCACCAGGCCAGCCCAGTTGTTGATATGCCCGTGGCCTTCCTCGACCAGGTCCACTTTGCCCTTCACGGCTTTGACGAGGGCTCCGGTCTCCTCGGCGATCGCTTCGGCGCCGCCGGCGGGCAGGAAAGGCGCCATGTTCCACGCCATTACGTCGCCCATGGCCAGAAGCCGCGCGGCAGGGAAAAGCACGAAGGTATCGCCGTTCGTGTGGCCGCGACCAAAGTGGTACAACTCGATCCGGTCGGCCCCGGTGCCGATCGTCATGCGGTCCTTGTAGGTTTCGGTCGGCAGCAACGCCGGGCTGGGGCGTGGCCCGGCGGTGAGCTCTTCCTTCGCCCCCTCGTTCATGACGATCCGGACGTTGGGGTAGTGTTCCCGGAAAAAATCGTTGCTACCGACGTGATCGGGGTGGCTATGGGTGTTGATGATCAGCTTGATCGGCTTGTCGGTGACCTTCTTGACCTGCTCGACGATCGCCGGCCCGTTGCCCGGCATCTTGGTGTCGACCAGGACGACGCCGTCCTTCTGCACTACCACCAGCGTGTTCCCACCGCCGCCGAAGATCTTGTAGATGTTGCCTTTGACGTGCTCGATCGGCTCGGGCGGCGGCAACGGTGAACGCGGCGGACCCGCGGGCCGGGGCGGCGGTGCCCCGGGAGCCGGAGGCGATTGTTGCGCCGCAGCCGTCGCAGCGAGACTGCCCGCCGCCAGAATTGCGAGAACCACCTTCGTGTTCATCCCGTCTCTCCCTCGAGGCTCGACGATTCGCCAGCATCGTTGACTCTGTCTAATCCGGGAGGTGCGATTGGCAAAGCGCGGAAGTGTAGCGAATGGTCACGAGCGCTCGCTCGGACTTCGTCAGGCGCCGTTGGCGGCGGCCCCTATCCGTTCCGCCAGGGACACCGTTTCGAGCGCGCGAGCGGTTTTGCGCAGCAACGCATGAATATCACCCACTTCGGCGGCGAGCTCGGTGTAGGCGCGTTCGAGCGCCGGCTGCAGGTCCGCGAACCTTTCGAGATTCACGCAGCCGGCCTCGGTCAGCGAATAGAGCTTCCGCCGGCGGTCGGTCGGGCACTCGATCCGCTCGACAAGGCCAAGCTGCAACAGCTTCGGCAATTTTTGCGAGACGAGCTGATGCGACTTCTCCAGCGCGTCGGCCAGATCGGTCGCAGTTGCCGGTTGAAGGCGGTCGAGTGCGACCATCAGCGAAACCGAACGCACCGGAATGGCGATCTCCCGCGCCGAGAATAAAACCTGCGACTGGCTGGCGACAAGATCGCTCAGGTCTTCGGCCAGCCGCCCGAGAAACGTCCGCCCTTCGTCAGCCGGGTTCATGCGCCCTCCGTTCAATCCAGGCGGGCATAGCGCAGCACGGTTCCGTCACGGAAGACCCGCTCCATCGCCACCACCCGGCCATCCTTGCTGACGAGGCGGATGCGGTAATCGTCCGCCCCTTCGGCGGCGAACAGGTCCTTGCCCAGCGGCTCGAGCGCAAGCGAGAAGCGCCCGCGCCAGCGATAGAACAGACGCCCGTTTTCGAGCACCAGATCGCGGCCTTCGTAGCGCCCCTGCGCGCGGGTCAGCACGGCCGGATCTGGCGCCGCATGGTCGAGCCGCACGTCGACCGCCGGCAGGAACCACGCCGCGTCGGCATGCGCTTTTGTTTTTGCCAGCCCCTGCAGCATTTCTCGGTGCGCCACGTCGAGCGCATCGATCGAAGGGACGGCGCGGTCCGGGACGACGCCGATGCCTTCGAAGTCGCCGCCATCTACCGGATCGCGGATCTCGCCGAACGGGATCTGCAGGAAGAACCTGTCGTCGAGCGGAACGCGAGTGACGGGGTGCGCGCCGCCGGCGGTCGTCTGCCCGACCAGGGTCGCCCGGCCGAGCTTCTGCAGCGCGTAAGCGAACCATTCCGCGGCAGAGAACGAACTCGATCCGGTGAGGACGTAGACCGGGACCTGCGGCATCCGCTTTCCCGGCAGGCCGGCGAGCACCCACTGGCCCCGTTCGACGCGGGCGCCGCGCTCGTTGTAATAGTACTGGAACAACAGGCGGTCCTGTCCGGACGCGAACAGATAGCTCGCCAGCAACTGCGCCATCTCGAGCGTGCCGCCGTTGTTGTATCGCAGATCGAAGATCAGCCCGTCGGCATGCTGCACGAAGCGCATCGCCGAAGTCGCCGTGTCATAGCCGGCTTGCGGGTCCGCGAAATGGTCCAGCCGGATGTAGCCGATATTGCCGTCGAGCATCTCGATCTTGCGAAAGCCGTAGTTGGTGGCGGTCTCGAACTCGGTTTCCTGCGCGCTGACCGAGCCGGGCTTGCCTTCGTTCGCGCGGTATTCGGCAACCCAACGGGGATCGGCGCCGAGTTGGAAATGCATGTCTCCGCTCGCGTCGACCAGATCCTTGGTGACGGCGGCAGCGAAGTCGCGATCGCTCTGGAGGGCCTCGTAGCCGCCCTTCTCGGCCTTCGCCCTGAGGGTGGCCACCAGCGCCGGCACTTTGTCGGGAAAGACGTAAGTCTCGCCTAGCGCTTTGCCCAGTTCGTCGATGACGGCCTGCCTCTCATGAGCGTTCAGACGATCGCTCGCCTGCGCCGGACCGCCAGCGGCGAACGAAAGGCCAAGGGCAACGAACGCGATTAGAAACTTCATCGGGCGATCTCCGCTGTGGAGCATTCATACAACATATTGCGCAATATGTTGCAAGTTATTCTCCGCGCGATGCCCGTCGACCCATCCTAAAGAATGTCGGTGTCAGTCGAGCCGGGTGACCCAGCCGTGCTTGTCATCGGCGGTGCCGCGCTGGAGCGAGACGAGCTTGTCGCGCAGGCGCTGCGTGGTCTGGCCCGGGCCGCCCGAGCCGATGGTGAACTCGCCATCGTGGCTGGCGACCGTGCCGACCGGGGTGACCACCGCGGCGGTGCCGCAGGCGAAAGCCTCGACCAGCTTGCCGCTCTTCGCGTCGGCCCGCCATTGGTCGATGGCGTAGCGCTCCTCGCGCACCGTCAGGCCTTCCTCGCGGGCCAGGGTTATCAGGCTGTCGCGGGTGATCCCCGGCAAGATCGTGCCGGTCAGCGGCGGCGTCACCAGGCTGCCGTCGTCGAACACGAAGAACAGGTTCATGCCCCCGAGTTCCTCGATCCAGCGGTGCTCGGCCGCGTCGAGGAAGCACACCTGGTCCATGCCGCGGGCGACGGCGTTGGCGTGCGGCACCAGGCTGGCGGCGTAGTTGCCGCCGCACTTGGCCGCGCCGGTCCCGCCCGGCGCGGCGCGGGTGTAATCCTGCGAAACCCAGATCGACACCGCCGGCGCGCCCGACTTGAAGTAGTTGCCGGCCGCGCTGAGGATGACGAGGAACTTGTACTGCTTGGCCGGGCGCACACCGAGGAACGCCTCGGTGGCGATCATGAACGGGCGGATGTAGAGGCTGCCGCCTTCGACCGAGGGGAACCAGTCGCGGTCGGCCATGACCGCTTGGCGGATCGCCTCGACGAACGCCTCTTCCGGCAAGTTGGGCATCGCCAGCCGGTCGGCCGAACGATTGAAGCGGCGCGCGTTCTCATGCGGACGGAACAGCGCCATCGTGCCGTCGGCCAGCTTGTAGGCCTTGAGGCCTTCGAAGATCTCCTGCGCGTAGTGCAGCACCGCGCAGGCCGGATCGAGGCTCAACGGGCCGCGCGGGCCGAGCGTGGCGCCGTTCCAGCCGCGGTCTTCGTCCCAGTCGATCGTCACCATGTGATCGGTGAACACCTTGCCGAATCCGGGATCGGCGATAGCCTGCTCGCGCGCGGCGGCTGGAACCGGCGCCGGATGGAAGATGCGGGTGAAATCGATAGGGTGGTCGGCGCTGTCAGCCATGGTCGGTCTCAGGTTGTGGATGCGGCTGCCTGTACAAATATTTCAATATAGGCAAGCAATTTGTAATAAATGGTAACCATTGCGACTACCGTGATCAGCCGTAGCGGCGCGGCGTGTCAAATTGAAGGGCTTTGGGAGCGCCGCAAAATGAGAAGGGCCGCTTCAGCTTGGCTGAAGCGACCCTTCGCATGGTCAGCGGCCAGAAGAGCCGCCCACGAAGCCTTTATCGGCGAAAGTTCAGATTACCGATAATGCTCCGCAAGGGTCGTTTCCGACCTCCCTGCTGAACCATGAGACATCGGATCACCTCCTTTCGCGCTTAGAGCCGGACCCCCGTTTCACCGGTGGCCAAGACCCGCGTGGACCGCTGGCCTTGGGTCAAATGTGAGTCGTTTCGCGCAACAATACAAGCCTTGCATTTCGGTTTTTCACTGTCAGAATTTGCAGCTTGGGCCCGCGTGGGGGAGCGCGGGCCTTACCTGTTTCAGCGGCAGTCCTCGATCACCCGGATGACCTCCGGCCAGCTCGGCAAGTAGAGCGTCGGTTCGCCCGCCACCTCGACCGCGAAACGGCCCTTCGAGAAGGCGATGGCGTCGAGGAACGATTCGCCCGCCGGCAACGCGGCGGCGACAAGGTGCTCGACACTGCCCTGCGCGGGCGATGCCGAGAAGCTGCGCGAGACGCTTTCGGTGCGGATCGTCATCGGCTGCGGCGTGGACGAGGCGCTGGTGCGGCCGATCGAGACCGCATGGCTTGCCCTGTCGCAGCGCACCGCGAACAGCGGTTGCCGTTCGGCCGGGCCGAAAGCCGCTATCGAAGCGCCTGCCTGGGGTATGTAGTACCAGGTTCCCGGCGTCTGCGGCGCGTCCATCCAGGTGGAGTAAGTCGGTTGGGGCACCGGCGCTGGCGCCGGAGCTGGCGCAGGAACTGGAGCCGGTGTTGGGACGGGCACCGCCGCGGGTGGGGGAACGCAGGCCGCCAGGGCAGCCAGTGGCAGCATGGGGAGTGCGAAGAGGAAGCGTTTGCTCATCGTCCCTCTGTGGCCGAGCCGCGGGATTGGCTCAAGCGCAACGAAACGGCTAAGCGCACGCAGATGGCGAAGCAGCGCATCGATCAGCTCATGGTGTCGCGGGGGCTTGCTGAGAGCCGAGCCCGCGCGCAGGCCCTGGTGATGGCCGGGCTGGTGTTTGTCGACGATCGAAAGCTCGACAAGTCTGGCCAGCAAGTGGCTGAGGATGCGGAGATTATTGTCAAGGGCCGCGATCATCCGTGGGTCAGCCGCGGCGGCGTGAAGCTGGCCCATGCGCTCGACCATTTCTCGCTCGACCCGGCCGGCGCGGTGGCGATGGACATCGGCAGCTCGACCGGCGGCTTCACCGACGTGTTGCTCCAGCGCGGGGCGGCGCATGTGTTCGCGGTCGATTCGGGCACCAACCAGCTCGCCTGGAAGCTGCGCCAGGATCCTCGCGTGACGGTGCTCGAGCAGACCAGCGCGCGGGTGCTCACGTCCGCGCAGATCGATCGGCCATGCACCTGGGTGGTGTGCGACGCCTCGTTCATTTCGCTCGCCAAGGTGCTCGAGCGCCCGCTTGAGCTGGCCGAACCCGACTGTCGTCTGGTCGCGCTGATCAAACCGCAGTTCGAGGTCGGTCGCGACGAAGTCGGCAAACGCGGCGTGGTGCGCGATCCAGCGCTGCACACCCGGGTCTGCGGGGAAGTTCGGCAATGGCTCGAAAGCAGCGGGTGGATGGTCGAGGGGATTGTTGAAAGCCCGATCACCGGCCCGGAGGGCAATGTGGAATTCGTCATTTCGGCCCGACGGGGGACGGTCTGGTAGCCGCCATTGCGTGGCACCGATCCGCTCGCCAATATCCCGGCGCACGAATCATCGGATTGAGCATGAACCGCCTCGCATCGCCCGCGCAGCTTCGCGCCAGCTTCTTCCGCTGGGCCCTGTTCATTGTCCCGCTGGTGCTGCTGCTCGGCTTCCTGTCTGGCAAGCTCGGCGGCAGCACGGCCGACAGTCCCTGGTTCGCCGCGCTTATCAAGCCAACCAACTATCCGCCGCCACTCACGTTTCCGATCGTTTGGACGGCGCTCTATGCGATGATGGGCGTGGCCTTGGCCCTGGTCTGCGCGGCCTGGGGCGCGCGCTTTCGGGCCGTGGCCATCGTCCTGTTCGTGGTCCAGCTGGCGATCAATCTCGCCTGGACCCCGGTGTTCTTCGCGCTGCACGAGATCAAGGTCGCGCTCGCGATTCTCCTCGCACTCGACGTGGCGGTGCTGCTGACGACCGCGCTGTTCTGGCGCGTGCGCCGTCTCGCCGGATGGCTGATGGTGCCTTACGTGCTGTGGATCCTGTTCGCGACTGTGCTCAACTGGCAGATCCTGGAGCTCAATCCGAACGCCGACGGGGCGGACGCCTCCTACGCGGTGCAGCGGATCGAATTGTAGCTTGCGGAGCAGCGGGTCGGGCCCCACATTCGCCGCCATGCAAAGCGAAAACCCCCGGATCGCCGACCTCGTCAAGGTTGCCAACAGCGCCGCCGGTACGTTCGCCGGCATGACCCGCGAAGCCCGCG
>Ga0207706_10005764_pt1 | contig 11526 bp, 11 predicted proteins | sample KBSC53metaG_FD_184318 | JGI IMG/M metagenome (GOLD analysis project Ga0207706, IMG submission 184318) | Corn rhizosphere microbial communities from Kellogg Biological Station, Michigan, USA - KBS C5-3 metaG (SPAdes) (version 2) | ecosystem: Host-associated > Plants > Roots > Rhizosphere > Soil ... | reverse complement strand
CCTGCGGCGTCGATGCCCGCGTCGGCCCCCTCGAGCGTCGTCGCGAGCGGCAACAGGCTGACCCTCGAAACTGCCGGCCCGTCCTGGGTGGATATCCGCGACGGCAACGGCAAGGTGCTGATATCGCGTCTGGTGCAGGAGGGCGAATCCTTGTCCTTCGACGTGCCGGCCACGCCGGTGCGGGTCAAAATCGGCAATGCCGCCGCCACTCGCCTGAATTTCCGCGGCCTGCCGGTTTCCTTGTCCAACGTCGGGCGTGACAACCTCGCCCGCCTCGAACTGAAGTAACGGCGCGCCCGTCGCGCTGCCACCCATGACCGATCTCCAAGCCTCTTTTCCCGGTACCGGCGAACTGATCGCCGCCGCCGAGCCGGCGCCGCGACGCTCCCGCCAGGCCCGTGTCGCCTGGGGCGACCATGTCGTGACGATTGGCGGCGATGCGCCGGTGCGGGTCCAGGCGATGACCAATACCGACACCGTCGACGTGATCGAGACCGCGGTCCAGGTCAAGGAGCTGGCGGTGGCGGGCTCGGAGCTGGTGCGCATCACGGTCAACACGCCGGAGGCTGCGCAGGCTGTGCCGCACATCCGCGAGCAGCTCGATCGCATGGGCGTTCATGTGCCGCTGATCGGCGACTTCCACTACAACGGCCATCGCCTGTTGACCGAGTTTCCCGAGTGCGCAAAGGCGTTGTCCAAGTACCGCATCAACCCGGGCAACGTCGGCAAGGGCGACAAGCGTGACCGCCAGTTCGCGCAGATGATCGAAGCCGCCTGCCGATGGGACAAGGTGGTGCGCATCGGCGTCAACTGGGGCAGCCTCGACCAGGAGCTGCTGGCCGCGCTGATGGACGAGAACGCCAAGCGCGCGCGGTCGTGGGACGCCAAACAGGTGATGTACCAGGCGCTGATCAGCTCGGCGCTGCAGTCGGCCGACTATGCGCGCGAGCTGGGCCTCAACCCCGACAACATCATCATCAGCTGCAAGGTCAGCGGCGTGCAGGACCTGATCAGCGTCTATCGCGCACTGAGCCGGCGTTGTGACTACGCGCTGCACCTGGGCCTCACCGAAGCCGGCATGGGCACCAAGGGCACGGTGGCCTCGGCCGCGGCGCTGTCGGTGCTGCTGCAGGAGGGCATCGGCGACACGATCCGCGTCTCGCTGACGCCGCAGCCCGGCGAATCGCGCACGCAGGAGGTCGTGGTCGCGCTCGAGATCCTGCAGGCGCTGGGCTTGCGCCACTTCAATCCGAGCGTCACCGCCTGCCCCGGCTGCGGCCGCACGACCAGCACCACCTTCCAGGAGCTGGCCAAGCAGATCGACGACTACCTGCGCATGCAGATGCCGGTGTGGCGCAGCCGCTACCCCGGCGTCGAGAACATGAAGGTCGCGGTGATGGGCTGCATCGTCAACGGTCCCGGCGAGAGCAAGCATGCCGACATCGGCATCAGCCTGCCCGGCACCGGCGAGGCGCCGGCTGCGCCGGTGTTCATCGACGGCGAGAAGGCGCTGACGCTGCGCGGCGAAGGCATCGCGCGCGATTTCCAGAAGATCGTCGAGGACTACATCGAGCGCCGCTTCGGCAGCGCCACCGCGGCGCATTGACGCCGGCCGCTTCCTTCTTCGCTCCCTCGATCCGAACGCGGCCGTGCGGCCGCCTTTTGCATTGGTCTCCACATGGCTGAAATCCTGCGTGCCGTCAAAGGCATGAACGACATCCTGCCGCCCGATTCGGCGCGCTGGGAATGGTTCGAGGCAACCGTCCGCTCGCTGATGCAGCGCTATGGCTACCAGAACCTGCGCACCCCCATCGTCGAGCCGACCGCGCTGTTCGTGCGCGGCCTGGGCGAGGTGACCGACATCGTCGAGAAGGAGATGTATTCCTTCGAAGACTCGATGAACGGCGACAAGCTCACGCTGCGCCCCGAAGCCACCGCCGGCATCGTGCGCGCGATGGTCGAGCACAACGCGCTCTACAACGGCCCGCTGCGCGTGTGGACGCAGGGCCCGATGTTCCGCCACGAGCGGCCGCAGAAGGGCCGCTACCGGCAGTTCCACCAGCTCGACGTCGAAGCGCTCGGCTTTGCGGGTCCAGATGTCGATGCGGAGCTGATCCTGCTGGTGCGCGCGCTGTGGCGCGAGCTGGGCCTGGTGGAAGGGCGGGACGTGCGGCTGGAGCTCAACAGCCTGGGCCAGCCCGAGGAGCGCAAGGCGCACCGCGACGCGCTGATCCGCCACTTCGAGCAGCACGCCGACCTGCTCGATGAAGATGGCCGCCGCCGGCTGCACACCAACCCGCTGCGCATCCTCGACACGAAGAACCCGGCGATGCAGGCGGTGGTCGAGAGTGCGCCGAAGCTGATCGACTTCCTCGGCGAGGCCTCGCTGGCGCACTTCAATGCGGTGCGTGCGGTGCTCGATGCGGCGGGGCTCGAATACCGCGTCAACCCGCGCCTGGTGCGCGGCATGGACTACTACAACCTCACCGTGTTCGAGTGGGTGACCGAGCGGCTCGGCTCGCAAGGCACGGTGTGCGGCGGCGGCCGCTATGACGGGTTGATCGAGCAGCTGGGCGGCAAGCCGGCGCCGGCCGTGGGCTTCGGCCTGGGCATCGAGCGGCTGCTGCTGCTGATCGAGGAGGTCGGCATCGCGCCGCCCACCTCCGCCCCTGCCGCCTATGCGGTGGTGCCCTCGGCAGCTTCGGTGCCGCAGGTGCTGGTGGCGCTGGAGCAGTTGCGCGCCGCCGGCGTCTCGGTGCAGATGCATGCGGGCCAAGGCAGCATGAAGTCGCAGTTCAAGCGGGCGGACGGCAGCGGCGCCCGCTATGCATTGATCTTCGGCGACGAGGAGCTGGCCCGCGGCGAGGTGTCGGTGAAACCCCTTCGCGATGCCGCCGCGCAGCAGCGCAGCTGGCCGCTCGCCCAGCTGCCGCAGCTGGCGGCCGAGTTGCTCAACGCATAATCCAACCCTTTGACACGCAGCGCCCGCCATGGGCGCCGTCGCTATGGCCACTCAACTCGACTTGCAAGAACAAGAACAGCTCGACGAACTGAAGGCGTTCTGGAAACAGTACGGCAACCTGATCACGTGGACGCTGATCCTCGTGTTGGGGGCCTACGGCGGCTGGAACCTCTGGAACCGCTACCAGGCGGACCAGGCCGGCAAGGCCAGCGCCATGTTCGACGAGTTGCAGAGCGCGGTGCAGGCTGCCGATGCCGACAAGGCCGGCCGCGTGTTCACGGACCTCAAGAGCCGGTATCCGCGCACCGCCTTCGCCGAACGCGCCGGCCTGCTGGCCGCCAAGACCCAGTACGACAAGGGCCAGCTCGATGCCGCCAAGGGCACTCTGGCCTGGGTGGCCGAGAACGCCTCCGAAGACGAATACAAGGCGATGGCGCGCCTGCGCCTGGCCGGCGTGCTGCTCGACCAGAAGCAGTACGACGAGGCGCTGAAGCAGCTCGATGCCGTGAAGGCCAAGGAGTTCGAGGCCCTCGTGGCCGACCGCCGCGGCGACCTGTTGCTCGCCCAGGGCAAGAAGGAAGAAGCCAAGGCGGCCTACCAGGCGGCCTGGAAGGCCATGGATCCTTCGCTCGACTATCGCCGCGTGATCCTCGACGCCAAGCTGACGGCCCTCGGCGCTGCGCCTGAAGCGTCGGCCGCCGCGTCGGCCGCGGCCTCTGGAGCGAAGTGATGGTGTCGCGCCGTGTCCTTGCCCGCAGCGGGCTGGTGCTCGTCATCGCCGCGCAGCTCAGCGGCTGCGGCAGCATGAACCCGTTGAACTGGTTCGGTGCCGACAAGCCCAAGCCGGCACCGCTGGAGGCGGTCACGCCCAAGATCGCGGGCCGCCAGGTGTGGAGCGCCAAGGTCGACAGCGTCCAGTTCCCGCTGGCGGTGAACGTCAGCGGCTCGACCTTCACGGTCGCCGGCACCGATGGCACCGTGATGGCGCTGGATGCCGAGACCGGCCGCGAGCTGTGGCGCGCACAGGTGGGCAGCCGTGTGGCCGCCGGCGTGGGCAGCGACGGGCGCTTTGCCGCGGTCGTCACGCGTGACAACGAAGTGGTGGTGCTCGAGGGCGGCGCGGTCAAGTGGCGCCTGACGCTGAACTCCCGTGTCGCGACGCCGCCGCTGGTGGCCGGCGAGCGTGTCTTCGTGATGGGCGTCGACCGGGCGGTGCAGGCCTTCGACGCACTCGATGGCCGCAAGCTCTGGGTGCTGCAGCGCCCCGGCGATGCGCTGACGCTGGCGCAGCCGGGCGTTGTCGCCGCCTTCAAGGACACGCTGCTGGTCGGCCAGGGCCCGCGCCTCACAGGTGTGGATCCCTTGCAAGGCACGGTGCGCTGGGAAGTCCCGGTCGCCGCGCCGCGCGGCACCAACGAGGTCGAGCGCCTGGCCGACCTTGTCGGGCCGGTCGTGCGCGCCGGCGATACCGTGTGCGTGCGCTCGTTCCAGTCGGCCGTGGGCTGCGTCAACGCCGAGCGCGCCTCGCTGCTGTGGAGCAAGAACATCGGTGGCCAACAGGCGGTCGGCGGTGACGATCAATACGTGTTCGGCGCCGATGCGTCGGATCGCGTCTCGGCCTGGCGCACCGGCGGTGGCGAAGTGGCATGGACGCATGAGCGCTTCCTGCACCGTGGCCTGAGCGGCCCGCTGAGCGCCGGCAAGACCGTGGTCTTCGGCGACAGCGAAGGCTACGTCCATTTCCTCTCGCGCGAGACCGGCGAGACCCTGCTGCGCCTGCCTACCGATGGCTCCGCCGTCGTGGGGACACCGGTCCGATCGGGGGCGACCGTCCTCGTCACCACCCGCAACGGCGGACTCTTCGCCTTCCGCCCCGAATGAAACCTGTCATCGCCCTGGTCGGTCGCCCAAACGTGGGCAAGTCGACGCTGTTCAACCGGCTCACGAAGAGCCGGGATGCGATCGTGGCCGACTTCGCCGGCCTCACGCGCGATCGCCACTACGGCGACGGGCGGCTGGGCCAGCGCGAGTTCATCGTCATCGATACCGGCGGCTTCGAGCCGGAGAAGCCCACCGGCGTCGTGGCCGAAATGGCCAAGCAGACCAAGCAGGCGGTGGCCGAGGCCGATGCCGTCGTCTTCGTGGTCGACATCCGCAACGGCCTGTCGCCTCAGGACCAGGACATCGCCCGCTATCTGCGCCAGGCGAACAAGCGCGTGTTCGTGGCGGTGAACAAGGCCGAGGGCATGGCCGAGTCGCCGCTGCTCGCCGAATTTCATGAGCTGGGCATGGGCGACCCGCATCCGATCTCGGCGGCGCATGGGCAGGGCATCCGCAGCCTGCTCGAAGCCGTGCTCGACGAGTTCGAGTTCGACGAGGAAGAGCCCACCGAGCCGGAAGAGGGCGCGCCGATCCGCCTCGCGGTCGCGGGGCGGCCCAACGTCGGCAAGTCGACCCTGATCAACACGTGGCTCGGTGAAGAGCGTCTGGTGGCCTTCGACATGCCGGGCACCACGCGCGATGCGATCACCGTGCCCTTCGAGCGCCATGGGCAGAAGTTCGAACTGATCGATACCGCGGGCCTGCGCCGCAAGGGCCGCGTCTTCGAGGCGATCGAGAAGTTCTCGGTCGTGAAGACGTTGCAGGCGATCGCCGATGCCAACGTCGTCGTGCTGCTGCTCGATGCCACGCAGGGCGTCACCGACCAGGACGCCCACATCGCCGGCTACATCCTCGATGCCGGTCGCGCCGTGGTCCTTGCGATCAACAAGTGGGATGCGATCGACGGCTACCAGCGAGAGATGCTGGAGCGATCGATCGAGTCGCGGCTTGCGTTCCTCAAGTTCGCCCCCATCCTGCATATCTCGGCGCTGAAGCGGCAAGGCCTGGGGCCGCTGTGGAAAGCAATCGCCGATGCCCATGCGTCAGCCATCAAGAAGCTGTCGACACCGGTGCTGACGCGCTTGCTGCAAGAAGCAGTGGAACACCAGGCGCCCAAGCGTGCGGGGATGTTCCGTCCGAAGCTGCGTTATGCGCACCAGGGCGGCATGAACCCGCCGGTCATCGTGATCCACGGCAATTCGCTGGAGCATGTGACCGACGCCTACAAGCGATACCTCGAAGGGCGCTTCCGTGCGCACTTCGGGCTCGTGGGCACGCCGCTTCGCATCGAGATGCGTTCCTCACGCAATCCGTTCGATGAAAAGGGTTCGTGAGGTATTTGGGATTAATCGTCCCCCGGTCGCCACCTGTGTGTTAACGTGGCACTTTCCGGAACTTTCAACACGGAGCATATCGTGAGCAACAAAGGGCAACTTCTACAAGACCCGTTTTTGAACCTGCTGCGCAAAGAGCACGTGCCAGTGTCGATCTACCTCGTCAACGGCATCAAGCTGCAGGGCCACATCGAATCTTTTGACCAGTATGTGGTGCTGTTGCGCAATACCGTCACCCAGATGGTCTACAAGCACGCCATTTCCACGGTCGTGCCTGGCCGCGCGGTGAACTTCCACGCGTCCGACGCCAACGAGCAAGCCTGACCGGCGCCCGTAGCCGGCGGCCACTGAAGTCGTCTTCAACCTTGACTTCTGAAGTCCCCCCGGTCGAGCCCCCCCATGGCGAGGCGGCGCGAGCCGTTCTCGTCGGGGTCGACCTCGGTCCCGGTGCCTCATTCGATCCCACGCTTGACGAGCTGGCCCTGCTGGCCGAGTCCGCCGGCGATGAGCCGGTGGCTCGCCTGATCGCACGCCGCAAGGCTCCCGATGCGGCGCTGTTCGTCGGCAGCGGCAAGGCCGACGAGATCAAATCCCTGGTCGGGCAGTACCACGCCCATGGGGTGATCTTCGACCAGGCCTTGTCTCCCGCACAGCAGCGCAACCTCGAGCGCCATCTCGGCGTTCCGGTTGCCGACCGCACCGCGCTGATCCTCGAGATCTTCGCGGCACGGGCCAAGAGCCACGAGGGCAAGCTGCAGGTTGAGCTGGCGAGGCTGCAGTACCTCTCGACGCGCCTGGTCCGGCGATGGAGCCACCTCGAGCGCCAGCGCGGTGGCATCGGCGCCCGTGGCGGCCCCGGCGAAGCGCAGATCGAACTCGACCGCCGCATGATCGGCGAGCGCATCAAGTCGGTGAAGCAGCGCCTCGAGCGCGTGAAGCGCCAGCGCGGCACGCAGCGCCGCGCGCGTGAGCGCAGCGGCACCTACCGCGTCTCGCTTGTCGGCTACACCAACGCCGGCAAGTCGACGCTGTTCAATGCACTGGTCAAGGCGCGCACCTACGCGGCCGACCAGCTCTTCGCCACGCTGGACACCACCACGCGCGCGCTCTACCTCGAGCAGGCCGGGCGCTCGGTGTCCTTGTCCGACACGGTGGGCTTCATCCGCGACCTGCCGCACAAGCTGGTCGAGGCTTTCCAGGCCACCTTGCAGGAAGCGGCGGATGCCGATGTGCTGCTGCACGTGATCGACGCCTCCAGCCCCGTGCTCGAAGAGCAGCGGCATGAGGTCGAGCGCGTGCTCGCCGAGATCGGCGCTTCCGACATCCCGCAGATCCTCGTCTACAACAAGCTCGACAGGCTCGACGCCACGCAGCGCCCCCGCGCGATGCTCGATTGGATCGAGCGGTCTCCCGGTGTGCGCGTACCCCGAGTGTGGGTCAGCGCGGTCGAAGGCGAAGGTCTGGACCTGCTGCGCGAGCAGATCGCCCGCATGGCTTCCGGCGAGCCTCTCGAGCCGGACGACTCCGCACCCCCATCCGAAGCTGCACCAGGCGCCGAGGCGCCCGAGCAGCACGAACCCACCAACAGAACAATGCAGGCATGAGCACGCCCGTTCAAGACTCTCCGCGGCCCGGCCCCACACAGCGGGCGTTTCAGCGCGTGTGGTGGGCCCTCCGCCGGCCCTTCGGGGCTCGCGCCAGCGACACGCTGGTTTTCAACAACGGCGGTCGCAACGAAGGCCCTCCGGATCTCGATGAGCTCTGGCGCGACTTCAACCGCAAGCTCAGCGGGCTGTTCGGCGGCAAGGGCGGCGGTGGAGGGCGCATGAACGGTGAAGGCGGCGGTGGCGGCTTCCAGCCCGACATGAAGAACGCGAGCATCGGCGTGACGCTGATCGCCGCCGTGGTCGTGATGATCTGGCTCGGCAGCGGCATCTTCATCGTGCAGGAGGGCCAGCGCGCGGTCGTGACCTCGTTCGGCCGCTATGCCTACACGGCCGATGCCGGCATCCAGTGGCGCTTTCCGTATCCGTTCCAGGCGCACGAGACGGTTCCGTTCACGCAGCTGCGCTCCAAGGAGGTCGGCAAGAACGCCGTGGTGCAGGCGACGGGGCTGCGCGATTCGTCGATGCTCACGCAGGACGAGAACATCGTCGACATCCAGTTCACGGTGCAGTTCCGGCTGAAGGACGCGCGCGCCTACCTGTTCGAGAACCGCAATTCGGACGACTCGATCGTCGAGCAGGCCGCCGAGTCGGCGGTGCGCGAGATCGTCGGCCGCAGCAAGATCGATTCGGTGCTGTATGAGCAGCGTGATGCGATCGCGGCGGACCTGGTGAAGTCCATCCAGACCCAGCTCGACCGCCTGAACGCCGGCATCGTCGTCGTCAATGTCAACGTGCGCAATGTGCAGGTGCCGGAGCAGGTGCAGGCCGCCTTCAACGACGCTTTCAAGGCCGGCGCCGACCGCGATCGCTTCAAGAACGAAGGCCAGGCCTACGCGAGCGACGTGATCCCGAAGGCGCAGGGCACCGCCGCCCGTCTGCGCGAGGAGGCCGAGGCCTACAAGGCCCACATCACGCTGCAGGCCGAAGGCGATGCGCAGCGCTTCCGCTCGGTGCTCGCCGAGTACCAGAAGGCGCCGGGCGTCACGCGGGACCGCCTCTACATCGAGACGATGCAGCAGATCTACAGCAACGTCAGCAAGGTGATGGTCGACAGCCGCAGCAATTCGAACCTGCTGTACCTGCCGCTGGACAAGCTGCTCCAACAAGGGGGGGTGTCGTCGGGCGTGAGCACGCTGCCGGCCGGCAGCACACCCGATGCCTCGCCCACGAACAGCTCGGTCGACGTGCGCTCGCGCGACAACCAGCGCACCCGTGACCGCGAAAGCCGCTGACCGCTCAGGGAACAAGACAACACCATGAACCGCATCGGACTCATCGTTGCGAGCGCCCTCATCGTCCTGATGCTGCTGGCCTCCACGCTGTTCATCGTCGACCAGCGCCAGGTGGCGGTGATCTACGCCCTGGGCGAGATCAAGGAAGTGATCACCGAGCCTGGCCTCAAGTGGAAGCTGCCGCCGCCGCTGCAGAACGTCGTCACGCTCGACAAGCGCGTGCAGACGCTCGACAGCCCCGAGACGCGCCCGATCTTCACCGCCGAGAAGAAGAGCCTGGTGATCGACTGGCTGGTGAAGTGGCGCATCGTCGACCCACGCCAGTTCATCCGCAACAACGGCGTCGACCTGCGCACGCTCGAGAGCCGGCTGAGCCCGATCGTGCAGGCCGCGTTCAACGAAGAAGTGACCAAGCGCACCGTGCGCGGCGTGCTTGCGACCGAGCGCGAAAAGGTGATGCAGGATGTGCGCAACCGCCTCACCGAAGACGCCAAGGCCTTCGGTATCGAAGTGGTCGATGTGCGGATCAAGCGCGTGGACTTCGTCGCCGACATCACCGATTCCGTCTATCGCCGCATGGAGTCCGAGCGCAAGCAGGTCGCCAACGAGCTGCGTGCCACCGGCAATGCCGAGGGCGAGAAGATCAAGGCCGATGCCGACCGCCAGCGGGAGGTGATCGTGGCCGAGGCGTACCGCGATGCACAGAAGATCAAGGGCGAGGGTGATGCGAAGGCGTCGGCGATCTATGCCGATGCCTTCGGCCGGGATCCGCAATTCGCCCAGTTCTACCGCAGCCTCGAGGCCTATCGCGCGAGCTTCCGCAGCAAGTCGGACGTGCTGGTGGTCGACCCGAACAGCGACTTCTTCAAGGCGATGCGTGGCAGCGGCTCCTCGCCGGCCGCCGCGGCTCCTGCAGCGCGCAAGTAGGCCAGCAGCCGCCGCTCGATGGGCTCGCTGTTCCTCGGGGCGCTGGCGCTGATGCTGGTGTTCGAAGGGCTGATGCCGTTCTTCAGCCCGACGACTTGGCGCTCGGTGCTGGAGAAGGTGCTGCAGCTTTCTGATGGGCAGATCCGCTTCCTGGGATTGAGCAGCATGCTGCTCGGCCTGGGCCTGCTGATGTTGTTCTGGCCGTGAAAGCCCGCTGTACCGGTGGCGGGCGCCGGTACAATGCCGTTTTTAATCCCCCGGTGCCGATTCATGTCGTCTGCTTGGCTGCTGCCCGAGCACATTGCCGATGTCTTGCCCGCCGAGGCAAGGCGCATCGAAGAGCTTCGCCGCAGCCTGCTCGACGTGGCGCGCGGCTACGGTTTCGAGCTGGTGATGCCACCGCTGCTCGAGCATCTGGAGTCCCTGCTCTCGGGGACGGGGCGGGAGCTCAATCTCAAGACGTTCAAGCTGGTCGACCAGTTGAGCGGCCGCACGCTGGGCGTGCGGGCCGACACGACACCGCAGGTCGCCCGCATCGATGCCCACCTGCTGAATCGCCGCGGCGTCACCCGGCTGTGCTATTGCGGCCCGATCGTGCATACCCGTCCGGACGGCCTGCACGCCACACGTGAGCCGCTGCAGCTCGGCGCCGAGATCTACGGCCACGCCGGCCTGGAGGCCGACCTCGAGGTGCTGGAGCTCGCCCTCGATTGCCTGAAGGCCGCCGGTGTCACCGAGCTGGTGCTGGATCTGGGCGATGCCCGCATCCTGCGCGGTGTGATGGCGGGTGTGGCCGTCGACGCGGCCCGGATGTCGGAGCTGGTCGCGGCGGTCGGCAGCAAAGATGCGAGCGCCCTTGACGCGCTGGCGCAAGGCTTCCCGGAGTCGACCCAGCTGGCGCTGAAGCGCCTGCTCTCGCTCTACGGCGGCGCCGAGGTGCTCGAGCAGGCCAAGCAGCAGCTGCCGGCACACCCGCAAATCACCGCGGCGCTGGCCGACCTGGCTTGGCTGCACAGCCATCTGCAGCGTGCCTACCCCACGCTGAACATCGGCTTCGATTTGTGCGACATGAGCGGCAATGCGTACTACACCGGTGTGCGCTTTGCCGTCTACGACGGCATGTCGTCCGATGCATTGGTGCGTGGCGGGCGCTATGACGAGGTGGGGGCGGTGTTCGGCCGCAACCGGCCGGCCGTGGGCTTCAGCCTCGACCTGAAGTCGCTCGCCGGCAGTGCCTCGCGCCAGCCGCTGCGCGCGGCGGTGCGCGCGCCCTGGGGTGAGGATCCCGAGCTGCGGGCGGCAGTGCGCCAGCTGCGCGAGCAGGGTGAAACCGTCGTCTGCATCCTGCCGGGGCACGAGCACGAAGGCGAGGAATTTGCCTGCGATCGTGAACTGGTGGCCGCCGGTGGACGCTGGGTGGTGCGCGCCCTCTGAAGGCGTGGTCCCCGACATTTTTTCCTGACGAGATTTTTCAGACATGCAACAAGGCAACGCTTCCGCGCCTGGCCGCAATGTGGTCGTGG
>Ga0207706_10005758_pt1 | contig 11531 bp, 11 predicted proteins | sample KBSC53metaG_FD_184318 | JGI IMG/M metagenome (GOLD analysis project Ga0207706, IMG submission 184318) | Corn rhizosphere microbial communities from Kellogg Biological Station, Michigan, USA - KBS C5-3 metaG (SPAdes) (version 2) | ecosystem: Host-associated > Plants > Roots > Rhizosphere > Soil ... | reverse complement strand
GAAACTCCGGTCGATCTGACCTTCCCGCAGATTCAGAAGGTCTGAGCATGACAACGACACCCTGCCAGCTTCGGTCGCATTGACCGTCACACGACCACGACAAGGATCAGATCAGAGAAATGCCTCCCAAGAGAAAGAAAGTCGCTGCGCTTGTCAAGATCGCCTTGAATGCGGGCGCAGCCACACCGGCGCCGCCCGTCGGTACCGCGCTCGGTCCGCACGGTGTCAACATCATGGAGTTCTGCAAGGCGTACAACGCCGCAACTGAATCCATGCGCGGCACGATCATTCCGGTCGAGATCACCATCTATGAGGACCGCACGTTCTCCTTTATCACCAAAACGCCACCGGCCGCCGAGTTGATCAAGAAGGCCGCGGGCGTACCGAAGGGGTCTGGCGTACCGCATCGGGAGAAGGTCGGCAAGATCAGCCGCGATCAGGTACGTGACATCGCCACCACCAAGTTGCCTGATCTCAACGCCAACGATCTTGACGCAGCGATGAAGATCGTCGAGGGCACCGCCCGCTCTATGGGAGTAACCGTTTCTGAGTAGATGGGCTGCAGATCCGGCGAGCGGAGCTAGCAACTAAACCCGCGAGCGGAGCGAGCAATCAAACACCGTGGCAGAGCCAGCGCGGCTCGGACCACAACTGGCCAGAAAGGACCAGCATTATGCAGCGCAGCAAGTTATACCGAGAGGTCGCGCAGAAAGTCGATCCTCAGAAGTTGTACACGCCGAGTGAGGCAATGGATTTCGCAAAGGCCAATACCCGAGCGAAGTTCGACGAGACGGTAGACGTCTCGGTGCGACTCGGGGTCGATCCTCGCAAGGCGGATCAGATGGTCCGCGGCACCGTCAACCTCCCCAATGGCACCGGCAAGACGGCGCGGGTGCTCGTGTTCGCCACCGGCGAGCGCGCCGAAGCCGCGATTGCGGCTGGGGCCGACGAGGTGGGCTCCGATGAGTTGATCGACAAGATCTCGAAGGGCTATCTGGACTTCGACGCCGTCGTGGCAACGCCCGACATGATGGGCAAAGTCGGTCGGCTTGGCCGCACTCTCGGCCCCCGCGGGCTGATGCCCAATCCGAAGACCGGAACAGTCACCGTCGACGTCGCGAAAGCGGTCAGCGATATCAAGGGTGGCAAGATCGAGTTCCGGGTCGACCGGCATGCCAATCTGCACTTCATCATCGGCAAGGCGTCCTTCAGCGCCAAGCAGTTGTCCCAGAACTATTTTGCGGCGATGGATGAGATCGTCCGGCTGAAGCCGAGTGCTGCCAAGGGTCGCTATCTCCGCAAGATCACGTTGTCCACCACGATGGGCCCTGGAATCCCGGTCGATACCAACAAGACGCGTCCCGAAGCCGAATAGCCAAGCCCACCAGCGTGCTGCTGCTGAGCTGGTTGGGTGCCATCGTCGCCTGCTTCGGGTATGGGGTGGCCTCTGTTCTTCAATCGGTCGCGGCGAAGCGGGGCGCGGAAGTTGTCGGGCTAACCGGGCTGGCCATGATCGTCAAGCAGGTGCCCTATCTGCTGGGTCTCGTGATGGATGGGCTGGCTTTCGGCGGCAATGTGTTGGCTCTGCGGCGACTCCCGCTGTTCCTAGTTCAGTCAATCGTCGCAGCCAGTGTCGGAGTGACCGCTGTGATCGCCAGTCTGCGCGGCGCGCACCTGTCCCGAAAGGATTGGCTGTCGCTCGCCGTACTCGGCGTTGGGCTGATCTTCCTCAGCGTCACAGCCGTGCCTGGCACTGCCGCGCGGATTTCACTGGACAGGGATTGGCTCATCCTGCTCCTAGCAATCGTTCCAGCCACCGTTGGGTTCATTGGCTTCCGGATGAAGGGTCGTCGCTCGGCGATCGTGATGTGCTGCGCCGCTGGGCTCGGATTCACCGGGGTAGCCGTCGGCTCTCGCGGCATCGGCGCGGATGACGTGTCATGGTCGTTGCTGCTCAACCCACTGCTCTGGGCGATTGTGGTCTATGGCGCGATCGGCATGGGCTTTTTCACGGTGGCGCTGCAGCGAGACTCAGTCACGCTGGTCACCGCGATCACATTCGTCTTCGAGGTCGTGGTGCCCTCATTGGTCGGCATCGCCCTTTTTGGCGACGCGATCGCGCCGGGGCGGCTCCCCCTGGCTCTTGCAGGATTCGTGCTGGCCATCGGTGGCACGGTGTCTTTGAGTCGCTTCGCCGAGTAGCCAACTCGTGAATCAGGAAGTCACTGGACTGGCTGCCGCGGCCGCGAGCGCTGTGCCGCTGAGCCGGTAGGCCGTCCACTCGTCCATCGGTACCGCCCCGAGGCTGCGGTAAAAATCGATCGCGGGCTGGTTCCAGTCGAGCACCGCCCACTCCAGCCGTGCGTAACCTCGCTCGACGGTCAGCTCGGCCAGCGACATCAGCAAGGCCCTGCCAAGCCCGAAACCCCGATACTCAGGCATTATGTAAAGATCCTCGAGGTAGAGACCGTGAACACCTTCCCAGGTCGAGAAGTTTCGAAAATATAGTGCGAGACCGACCACGTGCTCGTCCCATTCCGCAACGAGCGCGTACGCCGCGGGCTGGTGTCCAAAGAGCGCGCTGCGAAGCTGTTCGGTCGTGGTCTTCACCTCGTGAGCAGCCTTTTCGTAGCTGGCCAAATCGACGATCAGCTGGAGGATTCGATCGAGGTCAGACTCCCGAGCCTCGCGTACGCAGGGATGCATCGACCCATCTTCACAGCAAGTGGTCACAAACGACACGGAGCGAGCGAATTGCGGTGTCGCCTGTGACCACTTGCGCGCCCCTGTGCAGCTAACGTGTTCAGGCCGGTCGGCGTGCGCCCATGTAGGGCATGTACTTCATCTTGATGTATTGCACCTTCTTGCCTGGGTGTGGCGCGTGGATGACGTTGCCGTTGCCGGCGTACAGCGCGACATGTTTGATGCCGGGGTAGAAGAAGATCAGGTCGCCGTTCCTGAGATTGGATTTGGAGATCTTCTTACCCATGCGGTACTGCTTTCCGGCCGAGTGCGGCAGCCTCACTCCGGCCGCTTTCCAGGCCTTCATGCTGAGGCCGGAGCAGTCCCAGCCGTTGGGGCCGGCGGCATTGCGTACGTATGGATCGCCAAGCTGTTTCTTGGCGAATGCCAGAGCTTTCTCGCCCTTCGTATGAGTCTTTGGCGCCTTGGATACCGGTTTGGGGACCGGCTTCTTGACGACGACGGTCGTCGCGATGATCCTGCCGGCTTGCAGCCTCTTCCAGAACTCGGCGTTGACCTCTCCGGTTCGCTTGAGGTGCCGCGACTTCTGAACGGCCTTGATCACGTCGGCGGTAGCGGCGCCGTAGCGGCCCTTTGTCGGGATCTTGGCGAAACCGGCCGAGCGCAACGCCAGCTGCAGCCGAAGGACGTCCTTACCTTTGTCACCGGCCTGAAGGTGCGGCGTCGTGCCGCGTGAGAGTAGCGCACTCCAGGCACGTCGACCGCCCACGAGGAGGGGATTGAGCCCAACGGATTTCCGGAACTTGGCCAGCTCCTGCGCGTCGGCGGTGGAGAAGTGACTGTTGACGGCGGTCGGGTAGCCCGCTTTGTAAAGCAGGCACTCCATCGCCTTTGCCTGGGCTCCGTGGGAGCCGGCCTTGATCGGCTGGTACGTCGTGAAGGTGACTTCACACCTTGTTACAGCGCCGGCCGGAATCGTGCCAAGAGCGGCGGTGGCAGCTAGTGCGACTCCGGTAATCAGGCATGCTGCAGTCCTCAGAATCCTCCCCATGACGGTGGATCTCCCCCGAGTGAGACAACACCGGCCCCGTTCGAAATGGCCAGTCGGGCCACGTTATCAAATCGAGACATTTACCACTACCGCCAGCCGAAATTATCTCGTTTTGATTACGGCGACCTGCCTACGCCGTGATCCTGGGTTGGGCGGCGGTCCCAGAATTATCGATTTGGTGGGCGCTTGGAGCCATCGGTAGAGTGTTCGCTGCCGAAGACCGCTGGTTGGTCGAGCTTCCAGTTCGACCCGAAGTGTCCGTACGAGAGCACGGGCGGCCCGCGTAGGTGAGTACAAGTGTGGCAGGAGATATCTGATCTCCTCATCGCCCTTTGCCGCCTGCGCAAAGGGCTTTCTCATCTCCGCGGCCCCTTCTCAAGGCAGAGCCAGCCCTTCGGTAGCGCTTCAGATGATGCGCGCGACGAAGTGGAGGAGACATATGGCGAGGTCGGACAAGATAGCGGCCGTCGCCGAGCTGGCCAATAGGTTCACCAGCTCGGCAGGCGTGGTACTGACCGAATACCGCGGACTCTCGGTCAAGGCGCTCAAGGAGCTGCGCCGCTCGCTCGGCGATGAGGCCAATTACTCGGTATCAAAGAACACGCTCACGACGATCGCTGCCCGTGAGGCGGGTGTCGATGGGATCGAGGAGCATCTCGTCGGGCCGACAGCGATTGCGTTCATCGACGGCGATCCCGTGATCGTGGCCAAGGGCCTGCGTGACTTCGCACGTACGAATCCGCAACTTGTGATCAAGGGCGGGGTGCTGGACGGCAAGTTCATGAGCCCCGACGAGGTCAGGAGACTTGCGGATCTTGAGTCGCGTGATGTCCTGCTTGCGAAGGTCGCTGGGGCCCTGCAAGGAGTCCTGCAACAAGCAGTCTCCCTAGCGGCTGCTCCGCTGTCTCACGCGGCTCGGCTGTTCGCCGCGCTCGAGAAGGCAGCAGAAGAAAATCCTTCGCTGCTCGCCAGCGCGCCAAAAGCTACGACGGAGTCCGCGAACGACGAGCTTGCGGCAGTTTCGACCGCTGAGCCGACGAATAGCGAGATTGAGGACGAGTCGACCCAGGAACCGACGAACGATCAGCTTGCCGAGGAGTTGACCCAAGAGCCGACGAACGAAGAACTCGCCGCCGAGGCGGCAGAACCCGCAGCGTCAGCTGCACCTGACGCGGACACCACGTCCGCGGCAGAACCACTGGCAGCACCCGCTGCGGAAGACAACTAGGAAGGACGCCCACTATGGCGAAGCTCAGCACTACTGATCTCCTTGATGCCTTCAAGGAGCTGACCTTGATCGAGCTCAGCGAGTTCATCAAGGAATTCGAGACCACCTTCGGCGTAACAGCGGCCGCCCCCGTTGCCGCTGCGGCGCCGGCAGCAGCCGGCGGCGAGGCCGGTCCTGTCGAGGAAGAGGGCAGCGACGAAGTCGATGTCATCCTCGAGGCAGCCGGTGACAAGAAGATCCAGGTGATCAAGGAGGTGCGGTCACTCACCAGCCTTGGCCTGAAGGAAGCCAAGGATCTGGTCGAGGCTGCCCCCAAGGCCGTTCTGGAGAAGGTCAACAAGGAGGCTGCGGACAAGGCTAAGGAGGCTCTCGAGGCCGCCGGCGCCACAGTCTCCTACAAGTAGCGATCAGCTGCTCACAACGTGTGTCCTTTCTCCCGACATCGGGAGAAAGGACACACTCAATTCTGGCAACGTGTGCATCGAGCCGGTTGGCCGGTGTAGCCGCGTCGGCGTAGCACCCGAAACACGGCGGGTGGGGACGGGTAGTCGATGAGGCCGCTCGACCTGCTCGATCCAGCGGTACTCCAGCGGACTTTGAACCCCGTTCGCTGTCTCAGCGAGGATGTCGCTGGTCAGCAACCGGTGAGCGATGCGGGCTCGGCGCTCCAAGGCGCGTCTCAGCTTTCCTGGGCTTGTCAGGCGAGGAATGGACAAAGTGAGGAAGCCAATCACGGCGGCTTCATTCGCTGCCGAGGCACACATATCCAGCACGGTGTCCTCAACCACAGTCCGCGGTGGCGACGCGAGGAAGCGGGACGGTCGGGCCTCGGGCCGCTGTCGGACCACAGTCATCCACCGCCGTGAAGCAAGCCCACTCGTCCAGTCGACGGCGAGCTGGATTGGCAGGCGCGGATCTGCCAGGCCGTGAAACACGGCGGCGGAGGCGCCGATCTGTCGTGCCGAGCTCCCGCCGAGTAGTACTGCATGCGTACTGGTGCCAGGTCGGCTCCAACGCGCCGAGGACGTAGACGCCTCGGTCGAGCCGTTGCAGAACTTGTCCGCGGACCAGCCTGGCCACCTGACTGTCGTGAAGGCCGAAACTGGTTAGCTGGCTGCGGGTCAAGACACCAGCCTGGCGCTCTGCCCACGCGATCGCGGCCGCCGGGAGTGGTTCGGTGCAATGCACGCCCGTAGTCTTCGGATTCTTCGTCTAATCGTGCGCTGCACGCCAAGGCTGTGGAAAGCGGGTCGAACGCGCCTGTGGATGGCCCGCGCGGAGTCAGGTCCGGAGGCTACGCGGATTGGGCCGACTCGAGTGGAAACCCGACGCCCGTGAGTTCCTCAGAAAGGGTCCACAGCCGCTTGGCCATCTCCACATCAGAGGCTGCGGCGGTACGGCCCACCAGCGTCGGATAGCCGCGGCCCTCACGCAAGCCGTCGGGGCCGACATAGCTCGCCCCAGGAAGGTCTTGGGTGGCTGCGAACAGCGTCGGCCGCGCTCCGGCCTCGTCGGTCTGGGCGATGAGCCGGTTGCTGATGGCCATCAGTCGGTTCTGCCATCGGCTCTCGGTCCGGAACTGAAGGTTCGTCGCCGCGTAGCCCGGATGTGCCGCTAAAGCTCGGACCGACGAGTCGGCGGTCGTGAGCAGACGTTGCAACTCAAGGGTGAAGAGCAGATTGGCCAGCTTCGATTGCTGGTACGCGGCCCAGCGTTGGTAACGCCGTCGTTGCCAGGTGAGATCGTCCAACGAAATCGAGCCGCCGCGATGCGCGCCAGAGGCGACGGTCACCACGCGATCGGTGATGTGTCGCAATAGCAGGTTGGTAAGCGCGAAGTGGCCGAGGTGATTCGTGCCAATCTGGAGCTCGAAGCCGTCCGCCGTACGCTTCTCGGGCGTTGCCATCACGCCGGCGTTGTTGATCAAGCCGTCAATCTCACCCTGCCAGGCGTCGGCGAACGCGCGTATCGACGCCAGATCGGCAAGATCAAGACGGCGCACTTCGGTGTCACCGGCTATCGACCCAGCAGCCGTCTCGCCTTTGGCCACATCGCGTACGGCTAGCACGACATGAGCGCCAGCTTCGGCGAGCGCGCGCGCAGTGGGGAGTCCGATGCCGCTGTTGGCGCCAGTGACGATGAAGACCCGTCCCTTTTGTGAGGGTAGGTCCGCTGCGGTCCATCCAGTAGAGGTCATGATCATGGACTCTAGTGGCTGCCGCAAGCTCGTCATGATCGCAGGTCAGAACGTGGTCGCGGACGACACAAACCGCGTGGAGTCCGTGTCGTCCGCGACCATTTTCCCGGGGGAGGGACAAATCTAGTAAGGCTATGGATCCCTGAGTTCGAACCCTTCGACGGCGTTGAGGGGGAGGCAAATCACTGAGGTCGGGACATCAGCTGGCCAGTTTTCTTGGAAAGCGGCTTGATCGATCAGCGGGCGTTCGCCGCTGTCGGCCAGTACGGCGGTGCCAGTCACCACGACTGTCTCGCGATGAGCGGCGGGCGTTCCACCATCGACGTCCAGGCTGACCTCAGCCCCAGGTGCATAGTGCACGATGTCGTTGTAGTCAGGAACCCGAAGCAAGATCTGATCGCCGGCAACCGCGTACGAAACAACGACCGAGCGATGACCGCGGCCAGACTGATATCCCAGCCGGCCCTCGTGATGGCTGCAAATCCAGGCCTTGCATTCGTGCGGCGACAGCTTGCGTAGCCGCTCGCCTGGAGACATGCGACCGCCAAATGTTGGCATGATCGACTCCCTCGAGTTCCGCCCTCCCTCACCTAATTGTGCGCTAGTCGTCATTAACCCGGTAGAGGTGGGCGGGGCCCAGAAAAAGTCAGGACCAAAGTCCCGGCACCTTCACAATCGGTTGCTAATGACCGGCAATTCACCCAGATATTGGGAAACAACCAGATAGCGGAAACCCGCGCACCTAGGCGCCTAACCGGACTGGGCGGCCACGACCCGCCCGGTCACCTTGTGCGGCGTGATCTGGATGAAGACGTTTCTGACCCCAGCCGCCCACGGAACAACGCTGCCAACAGTCCACATCCGAACGAGTTGATCAGGCTCGGCGACTCCCTGCGCCCGGCCCTGCACCACCACGCTCCATCCCCGACGATTGACTTGATCAAGCTCATCGACCTCGAACGCGACCGCAGTCGGCCGAATCAGCTCTGACAAAACCCCGTATGGCGACGTACGGAAGATGATCATGCCCTGATGCCAGGCATAGGTCACCGGAAGGATCTGCGGACCGTCCGCGGCCTGCCAGGCGACCCGCCCGACACTCTGGCTCTCGAGCAGTTCCTGGCAGCGGGCCGGACTGATCGCCCGAAACTCGCTCGTCGACTTTTCGTCGGCGTAGCTGTCCTTCACCGTCAGTCCTTTCCTGCCATCGTTCGATCGAGGTGACCGACAAGTAGTGGACGCCCTGACAACATGCCCATCCCGCTCGCGTATGTCACGAGCACCCGAGTCGGCTTTGCCATGGCACGTCCTTCCTCGACGGAGGTCCATCGTCAGTCAAGGCCAACCGATCCGGTGATGGGAGAGTCGAAGGTCCTGGCGCCATGGGACCAAGAGCGGTGCCGCTGAGGGAGATACCGCCACTCCGCGGGGAGTCAAAGGAGCCAACATTGCCCCTTGTCGAGCGGCTATCGAAGAGTATGATCTCCTGCAAGGTAGTCGGAAATTTGACTGCTCTAGTTAGTGCTGCGCCCGGTTCTTGACTTTGGGCGTATCAGCATCTATATTGGGGGTTTGCCCTCGCCATCTGCCGACCCGTTTCACTTTGACACGGGTCGTTCAGCATGCGTGGAAGCACTTCGCTCCTCAACTGCGAGCCCTCGGAAGGACACAGGAGTTGGCCGCCTCGCGCACAGCCTTGAAGACCAAAGTCATATCCACTACCGGCAGGATTTCGTTCGCGAAGATCGCCGAACCCATGGAAGTTCCATATCTGCTTGATTTGCAGATCGATTCATTTGATTGGCTTGTCGGCAATGACGCCTGGCGCGACCGCGTAGCGACCGCACTGGACCAAGGCCGTACGGACATCAATACCAAGTCCGGACTCGAGGAGATCTTTGAGGAGATCTCTCCCATCGAGGACTTCTCCGGCACTATGTCGCTGTCGTTCCGTGACCACCGGTTCGAGCCGCCGAAGAACACGGTCGATGAGTGTAAAGAGCGCGACGTCACCTACGCCGCCCCGCTCTTCGTTACGGCCGAGTTCATGAACAACGAGACTGGCGAGATCAAGAGCCAGACGGTCTTCATGGGTGATTTCCCGCTGATGACCGACAAGGGCACGTTCGTCATCAACGGCACTGAGCGGGTTGTCGTGTCCCAGCTGGTTCGCTCTCCGGGCGTCTACTTCGAGCAGACCACGGACAAGACCTCGGACAAGGACATCTTCACCTGCAAGATGATCCCGTCGCGCGGCGCGTGGCTCGAGTTCGAAATCGACAAGCGCGACATGGTCGGGGTTCGCCTAGACCGCAAGCGCAAGCAGAACGTCACCGTGTTGCTCAAGGCGCTCGGCTGGACCGACGCACAAATCCTTGAGCAGTTCGGCGAGTACGAGTCCATGCGGCTCACCCTGGAAAAGGATCACACCACCACCCAGGACGAGGCGCTGCTGGACATCTACCGCAAGCTGCGCCCCGGCGAGCCGCCGACGCGTGAAGCTGCCCAGGCACTGTTGGAGAACTACTACTTCAACCCGAAGCGCTACGACTTGGCCAAGGTCGGTCGTTACAAGATCAACAAGAAGCTCGGTCTCGAGCTTCCGTTTGATCGTACGGTGCTGACCATCGAAGACATCGTGGCTGCGATTCGCTTCGTCGTCGCTCTGCACGAGGGTACGGAGACACTCGAGTCGCCGCGCGGTGAGTTGCTCGTAGAAGAAGACGACATCGATCATTTTGGCAATCGCCGGCTGCGTACGGTGGGCGAGCTGATCCAGAACCAGCTGCGCACCGGACTCGGGCGTATGGAGCGAGTAGTCCGCGACCGGATGACGACTCAGGACGTCGAGGCGATCACGCCGCAGACCTTGATCAACATCAGGCCGGTCGTCGCAGCGCTGAAGGAGTTCTTCGGCACCTCGCAGCTGTCCCAGTTCATGGATCAGACCAACCCCATCGCTGGTTTGACGCACAAGCGGCGGCTTTCCGCGCTCGGCCCAGGCGGCCTGTCGCGGGATCGCGCTGGCATGGAAGTCCGCGACGTGCACCCGTCCCACTACGGCCGGATGTGTCCGATCGAAACTCCTGAAGGTCCCAACATCGGCTTGATCGGTTCGCTCGCCTCCTTTGCGCGGGTGAATGCTTTCGGGTTCGTCGAAACGCCCTACCGCAAGGTCGAGAAGGGCCACGTCACTGATCAGATCGACTATCTGACTGCTGACGAGGAGGACCGGTACGTCATCGCCCAGGCCAACGCCAAGCTCGACCCGAAGAACAAGTTCGCCGAGGAGCGGGTGCTGGCCCGTCGCCGGCACGGCGATCCGGACACGGTACCGGCGGAGTCCATCCACTACATGGATGTCTCGCCGCGCCAAATGGTCTCGGTAGCCACCGCGATGATCCCTTTCTTGGAACACGACGATGCGTCTCGCGCTCTAATGGGGTCGAACATGCAGCGCCAGGCTGTGCCGCTGATCCGCTCGGAAGCACCATTTGTGGGCACCGGGATGGAATACCGCGGTGCGGTGGATGCCGGTGATGTCACTGTCGCGACTGCGGCCGGTGTGGTCACAGCAGTCAGCGCTGATCTGATCGACGTCGCGCAGGACGATGACACGTACAAGACCTATCGGCTGAGTAAGTTCCGTCGTTCGAACCAAGGCACCTGCATCAATCAGCGTCCGCTCGTCACGGTGGGACAGCGGATCGAGAAGGGTACGCCGCTGGCTGATGGACCCTGCACTGATCAAGCCGAAATGGCGTTGGGTCGTAATCTGCTGGTTGCGTTCATGCCCTGGGAGGGCCACAACTACGAAGACGCCATCATCCTGAGTCAACGGCTCGTGCAAGATGACGTGCTCACCTCTATCCATATCGAGGAGCACGAGGTCGATGCTCGGGACACCAAGCTAGGGGCGGAAGAGATCACTCGCGACATCCCCAATGTCAGCGAGGAGATGCTCGCCGATCTTGACGATCGGGGCATCATCCGAATCGGCGCAGAGGTATCGACCGGCGACATCTTGGTTGGAAAGGTGACCCCGAAGGGCGAGACCGAACTGACCCCGGAAGAGCGGCTGCTGCGCGCGATCTTCGGTGAGAAGGCACGCGAGGTGCGCGACACCTCGCTCAAGGTGCCGCACGGTGAATCCGGCACCGTGATCGGCGTTCGTGTCTTCGACCGTGATGCCGATGACGAGCTATCGCCTGGCGTCAACCAGCTGGTGCGGGTCTACGTCTCTCAGAAGCGCAAGATCCAAGACGGCGACAAGCTTGCTGGCCGACATGGCAACAAGGGCGTGATTTCCAAGATCCTGCCCATCGAGGACATGCCGTTCCTCGAGGACGGAA
>Ga0207706_10005757_pt1 | contig 11532 bp, 10 predicted proteins | sample KBSC53metaG_FD_184318 | JGI IMG/M metagenome (GOLD analysis project Ga0207706, IMG submission 184318) | Corn rhizosphere microbial communities from Kellogg Biological Station, Michigan, USA - KBS C5-3 metaG (SPAdes) (version 2) | ecosystem: Host-associated > Plants > Roots > Rhizosphere > Soil ... | reverse complement strand
CGGACTAAACACTTAGGCGACCTTCCGCCAGAGCAGGAATGGCGAGTCCTTGGGCAGTGGCACCGGCTGGAGCCAGGCGGGGACCTTTCCCGCGACCAGCTGCTTGTAGAAGCCCTTGGGGGCCTGCGACGCATAAATGGTCGATTCGGACAGGCCGGGGCACAGCAGCAGCAAGGTTGCGCCGTGGCGCACCATGACGTCATGCGCAACCTGCGGATTTTCGCTGCGGAAACTGTGCTGGACGTCGAGGATCGCCTCGCCGTTGCGATGATAGGGGCCGGCGATCGCCATATGATGCGTCACCGTGATCAGCCGGGGTCCGAGATCGACGAAGGTGAGGATCGTCGCCGCGGGCATCCGCGCGATCGGCGCGAGCGCAGGCATGGTCGGGCATTTGCGATTGGCCTTCGAGACTTGTTTCCGGCTCTTGTTTTGCACCTTTTCGGGCACCAGCTGGATGGTCATCGATGCCGCAAGCCCGGTTACGGCCAGAAAAGCGCCAAGCGTGCCGAATATCCGGACGGGCATCAGTCGGTGATTGGCGGTGAAGCGCATCGTTTGCCAGCCCAGCCAGGCGGCACCCGGCACCGCGAGCATCTGCGCGGCGGCGCCAGCCCGAGTTTGCCAGAAAAGCAGCCCGGTCGAGGCCAGCGAAAGTGCCGTGGCAGTCGCCCAGGCCATCACCCGCTCGTCACGACGATTGTACCATAGGGCGAGGAGGCTTCCGATCGTGCCCATCACCGCGATGGCGAGCACCGGTACGAAGCGTTTGTAGCCATGGCTCCACATCGGCTTGGCTTCGTTGATATATTGAAACCAGAGCTGTTCGAGTTCTGGCGAAATACGCTCCGGGCGCCCGAGACATTCCGGCCATATCAGCACGAACGCGACCGCCAGCATCAATCCGGCGGCGGCAGCCGCGCTCAGGCGCATGGGCCAGGTGCGAAGCGTGAACATGCTCAGCAGCACACCGATCCCGCCCGCCGTCAGCATGGTCGAAAGATAGACCGGCGAGAGCACGTCGCAGACATCGGTCCGATTGTCGTATGAGGCGAACAGCACGTAACCGATCGCGCAGCCCCCGGCGAGCGCGGCCCCGTAGCCGCGCAGGCGCGGGGCCGCGGCCTCGCTTCGGACCCACGCCAGAACCGTCATCACCCCCGCCAGTGCCAGATACGGAAGCATCTCCAGCCCGATCACAAGCGAAAGGGCTGTCGCAAGGCCCGTGGTCACTCCGCCGCGCAGCCGATCCCGATCGGCGCTACCCGCGACGACCCACAGCAGGAACGCCAGCTGCCAGCCATGATGATCGATGCGAAGCGGCGCCCACATGTTGAGGGTCACCTGCGCACAGGCGAGGACCGCGATCGCGACCAGCCAGGCGTTACGGTCGATCAGGCGCCGCGCGATGAGCATCAGCGCATAGAGCGCCGGACCGATCGGCAGCAGCGGCGCCACCGATACAGCGAACTTTTCAGCCATCGCACCGCCGACGAAGGGTTTGGCGGCGAGTATCAGTCCGGCGATCGGCAGATCGACCAGCCGCGACCAATGCATGTTGAAGCCAACCGGCGGATTGAGCTTATACTGGCGCAGATCGTACCAGTCCTGCCCCCGGAGCAGCGCGCGCACCTGGGAAATACGCATATTGTCGTCAGTGTCGGGAAGCGCGAACCAGTGGATCGCCCCCCATTTATATATGAGCAGCCAGACCGCGAAACCGCCCCATGCGATCAGCCACCACCAGCGCCAATCGAGGCCCATCACCTTGCCGTTGGGAGTTTTTTCAGACACGCGCGCTATTTCCTTGCCGCCCGCCGCGCATTACGCACTCCATCAGCCCCAGAGCAAGTTAAGGTTCCGCTTTGTACAAGTCGCTCAAAGCCCGTTTCGACGAGCATCAGCTCCAGACGCTGATCCAGCTGTTCCGCTATGTCTTCTCCGGCGGGATGCTGACGGTGTTCCATCTGAGCGTCTACTGGAGCTGCGCGCAGTTGCTGAAGATCGCGCCGCTGATCGCCAACGTCATCGCGCAGGTGATCACGACGATCCTTGGGTACATGGTGCACAGCATGTGGACCTTTCGCGGACATGGCCGGCGCGACAATCTGGCGCGCACCGGCGGTCGCTTCCTCGCGGTGACGACCTTCGGCTTCCTGCTCAACAGCTTCTGGGTGTGGACCTTCACCGGCCTTTTGCACGGTCCCGTCTGGTGGCCGATGCCGGCGATCGCCATCCTGACCCCGCTGGCGGTGTTCTGGCTCAACCGCCTGTGGGTGTTTTCCTGATCTTGTAGAGCACGCCCTTCGCGCCTTCCCACACCCGGATCAGGCCGGGATCGCCATGCGGCCAGCGCTGCGGCGCAAAGTTGATCAGCCACAGATAATCGAAGGCATGCCGCGGAAACTGCTGGATGACCGCGGGGTAGGTGTAGCTGCCGGGCTGCTTGCAGGGACCCGGACGGATGATCTGGGTCGGATCAGTCGCGAATTTCGGCGCATCGGGATAATGGACGGTCAGTAACTGTGCGCCTGCCATCGCCCACTGGCCGTTGACGAAAGCCTCACGCCGCACGATCGCCAGCGCTTCGATATGATCGAGCCGAGTCCAGTATGGCTTGCTGAGGCAGGTGAGATCGGTGAGCGCATAGATGCGCGCATTCTTCGGCACATGATCCAGCGCCTGAAGCTGCGCGCGGAAACCTCGGTCGAGACGCACATAGCTTTCGGTCTGTGCTCCGATGCGGACGAGGAAAAAGGCGACGGCCGCGATCGCGACGGCGTTCAACACCCGCTTGTCCTCTGTGTTCGGCCGCGCCGCCAGCAGCAGGAACGCGATCATGAAGGGCGCCAGCCGCATGTCGGCATAGGCCGATCCCAGCGCGATACGCGGCAGGATGATGAACGTGGCCAGCAGGATCACCGCCGCCAGCATCAGCGCCGCGTTGCGCCGGAAGACGAAGCCAAGCGAGCCCATGATGCCGAGGAACAGCAGGAACTTGCTGCTCCATAGATCGAACGGCCCGCCTTCGTTGCGCAGGATGTGGAGCAGGTAGAAGATCTTGACCTTCCAGTTGAACCAGTCGCCGGTGAAGCCGGTGACATGGCCACTGCGCCACATCAGCATCAGCAGGATCGGCGGCATCAGCGGGGCGGTCGCAAGCCCGGCTTCCCACGCCGAGCGCAGCCAGAGCTTGCCGCTATTGTGGCGCCGGACCAATTCGCAGGCAAAGGCGATGAGGCCCAGCACGCCCCAGCCGAAGCTGTGTACGAACCAGAGCGCGATGCCATAGGGCACGAACAACGCTGCCCGGAGGCGGAGATGACCCGTCCGGCCGAGCCGGAGCCACAGCGCGAAGCCGAGGATGGCTAGCCCCATCGACAGCGCGAAGTTCACGAAGCCGAAATCGAACGGGTACCCATAGGCAAGCGGCAGCGCGAAGGCGGCATTGGGTGGCAGATCGCCATAAGCCTCGCGCGCCACCAGCAGCAGTCCCGCCACGGTAAGCGGCGGGATGGTCAGCACGATCAGCTTGACCGCCAGTTCCAGACCAAAGATCTTCGCCAGCGGCATCACCAGCAGGTCGACCCCGAGATTGCCGATCACCGCCCATTTGAACTCGAACCAGCGATGCAGCTCCGAATTTGGCGGCGCCATCTGGATCGCATAACGGCCCATATGACCGGGCAGATCGACCAGCGGCGGGATCGTCGGAAGCAGCAGCGGGATGGCGGCGATGAATATCATCGCGTAGGCGAAGGCGCGGGTCGACCACCAAGGCTGCGGCGAATTCATTCGCGGCGCCTTTATGGCGCGCCGCCGGAACGCGCAAGCGCCAAGCCAAAACCTCTCTTATTGTGCGCGGCTTGAAGCCTGCCTAAAGGACGGGAAGATCCATGGCGACCTCGCTCCCCGTCCGTTCCCGCTGGCACATCCTGTTCGGTCTCCTCGCGGCGGCTGCGGTCGGGCTGGGGATCGGCTTCCGTCTCTGGAACATCGCGCGTGAACCGCTCTGGCTCGACGAAGCCTATAGCGCGTATGCGGCATCCAAAAGTTTCGGTTTCCTGTGGGGGATCGTACCGCAATATGAAACCCATCCGCCCTTTTATTACAGCCTGCTGAAGGTCTGGACGCTGATTTTCGGGGACAGCCTGGCCGCCCTGCGCGCGCTGGGTGCGCTTGGCGGGATCGGGGCGATCGGGGCGGGTGTCCTCGCCGCGCGCGAAATAGGCCGCATGATCCATCTGGCCCCGGCGAAGTGCGCCGTGCTGATGAGTGCGGCCGCGATCCTGCTGGCGCTCGGCACCCTGCCGATCGAGATGACGCGGGAGGTCCGGCCTTATCCGCTGATGGCGCTGGTCTATGCCACGATCATCGGACTGCTGTTCCGGACGGCGCGCGGGATCAGCAATGGGGGGCGGCTATGGTGCCGGTCCTACGCCGCCTATCTAGTGCTGCTTGCACTGCTGCTGTGGCTCCACAATCTGGGCATCCTCTATGCCGGCGCGGCCGGCTTAGCGCTGCTGATCTTGTGTCTGCGTCGAAGCTGGACCAGACAGGATTGGCTGGCGCTGGTACTGGGTCACCTGCTCGTGCTTGCCATCTGGCTGCCCGCGCTGATGATCCTATCCGAACAGGCACCCACCTGGGTGCAGTCGACCTGGCTGCGTTTCTCGCTGAGCTGGACGCTGCCCTGGACGGTGACTCGGCTCTTCATCACCCCGCAACTGACCAGCCTGACGAGCGCGCTGCTGTTGATCATATTGGCATGGACCGGCCTTGGCGGCCGATCGCAGGGGATGCGGACGGCGAGCGCGCTTTTGATCCTGATGCTGCTGCCGGTGCTGCTGTCGATCGCGATCTCGGCATTGATCGCACCGGTCTTCATCCCGCGCACGCTGGCGGCAGTGGCGATCCCCGGCATGCTGCTTCTCGCACTCGGCGTTGCTGCGCCGCGGACGGTGGCGATGCGTATATTGGCAATGATTGCGCTTGCCGTGATCCTGATCGAGATGATCGCGCTCGATATCCATCAGCGCAGAATCCGCCCGTCGGAGGACTGGTATCCGGTTCTTGCATGGCTTGAGCCACGGTTCCGGCAGGGCGATCTGGTCGTCGCCTATCCCAATGAAGGCGCGCTCGCTTTCCGGTTCGCCCAGCGTGACCGGAATATGTCCATGGCAACAAAACCCATTCCAACGGACATGCCCGCACTCAACGCCGGCCCCGGCGCGTGGAACCCGACGGGGAGCCGGGGGGTGGTCTCGTTATCGAAGGCCCGGCTCGAGCAGATTGTCGACACCCCCGATCTTCAACGTCCGCCGACGATCTGGCTGCTGCGGCAGGGTGCCTGGGCCTATGACAAGGGCGACAATTTTCTGCACGCACTGGAACGTGATCGGGTGCGGACCGATCGCATCTTCATCATGCCCATCGAGATCATCGGGCTGCGGCGGAAGGACTTACCGCCCGTCGCGCCGGCCCAGCAGGCGAAGCCGTAGCGCGTTCAGTTTGATGAAGCCCGCCGCGTCGCGCTGATCATAGGCGCCGGCGTCGTCTTCGAAGGTCACGACCTTCTCCGAATAAAGCGTGTTGGGCGACTTGCGGCCGATCACATAGACGCCGCCCTTGTAGAGCTTGAGGCGCACGGTGCCCGCTACCTTCGCCTGCGAATGATCGATCGCGGCCTGTAGCATCTCGCGCTCCGGCGAGAACCAGAAGCCATTGTAGATCAGCTCGGCATAGCGCGGGGCCAGCTCGTCCTTGAGGTGCGCCGCGCCACGATCGAGCGTGATCTGCTCGATCCCGCGATGGGCGAGGTGGTATATGGTGCCGCCCGGCGTCTCATACATGCCGCGCGACTTCATGCCGACGAAGCGGTTCTCGACCAGATCGAGCCGGCCGATGCCATGCTTGCGGCCGAGTTCGTTAAGCGCCTCAAGCAGCGTGGCAGGCGACATCGCCTGACCGTTCAGCGCGATGCCGTCGCCCTTCTCGAAATCGATGGTGATGATTTCAGGCTGATCGGGCGCGTCCTCGGGGTTGACGGTGCGCGAGTAAACATAGTCCGGCACTTCCTGCCACGGATCTTCAAGCACTTTCCCCTCGGAGGAGGTGTGTAGCATGTTCGCGTCGGTCGAGAAGGGGCTTTCGCCGCGCTTGTCCTTGGGGACCGGAATCTGGTGCTTCTCGGCGAACTCGATCAGCGCGGTGCGGCTGGTGAGATCCCATTCGCGCCACGGGGCGATCACCTTGATGTCGGGTGCGAGGCCGTAATAGCCCAGCTCGAAACGGACCTGATCATTGCCCTTGCCGGTCGCGCCATGGCTGACGGCATCGGCGCCGACCGCCCTCGCGATCTCGATCTGGCGCTTGGCGATCAACGGCCGTGCGATCGAGGTGCCAAGCAGATATAGCCCCTCATAGAGCGCATTGGCGCGCATCATCGGGAAGACATAATCGCGGACGAATTCCTCGCGTAGATCGTCGATGAAGATATGTTCGGGCTTCACGCCCATCAGCTCGGCCTTCTTGCGGGCGGGCTCAAGCTCCTCGCCCTGCCCGAGATCGGCGGTGAAGGTCACGACTTCGCACTGATATTCCTGCTGAAGCCATTTGAGGATCACGCTCGTGTCGAGGCCGCCCGAAAAGGCCAGCACTACGCGATTGATCTTGTCCGCCATCATCTGCTCCGTGATCTCAAAGGCGGCGACGCGATAGCGATGCTTCAGCCGCGGTTCAACTGCCTGCGCTATACGGGCCGCAATGTGGCAGGCGGATGACCGTCTGCCTTTAAAGGAGTCCCCGATGAAGCGTGTCTTGATTGGAGCAAGTGTCGTCGCCCTGCTGACAACCTCCGCCTGGGCGATCGCCGACAAGGATCATAAGGATATGCGCGGCCCGCAAACCCGCGAGCAGGTCGAAGCCAGGGTGAAGGAGCATTTCGCAGCGGTCGATGCCAACAAGGATGGGGCGATCACCAGGGAAGAGGCTGACGCCTTCAAGGCGAAGCGCCGGGCCGAATGGCGCGACGAGAAGTTCGCGGCGCTCGATGCCGACAAGAACGGCCAGATCTCCCGCCAGGAATTCGACGCGCCTCGCGGCGACCGCGATGGCGGTGAGCCGGGCCACCGCATGGGCGGTCGCCATCACCATGGTGGCGGCAAGGGCATGATGGGCGGCCGCATGTTCGAGAAGGCCGACGCCAACAGCGACGGCAAGGTGACACTGGCCGAGGCGACCGGCAAGGCGCTTGAGATGTTCGACCGCGCCGACGCCAACAAGGACGGCACCGTCACGCCCGAGGAGCGCCGCGCCGCCTGGAAGGGCTGGATGGATCAGCGCCGCGCCGACAAGAAGACCAGCTGATCAGGGTTGCCGGATCGCTTCGTAGGCTTCGGTCACGGCGATCCGGCAGCGTTCAGCCAGCGCTTTACGCGAAACTCCCGGTTCCGGCGCGAAGGCCAGCGTGAGCCGTATCTCCGCAGTCAGCCAGAGACGTGAGACCGTGCCGAGGTTGGACAGCAGATCATCGTCGCCGGTCCAGCCGATCATCCGCATCTCGTCATCCGACAGCCGCACGCCGTCACCTCGATGATAGCCGACGGCGATCGGCTGGATCAGCGCCGCATGGGCGGCTGCCTCGAACAGACTCGAGCGAAAGGGGAGAACGGCCAGGCCATCTGACGTCGTCCCTTCGGCGAACAGCACGAGGCTTCGGCCTGATCGCAAACGCTGGCCAATCTGATCGGCCTGATGATGGACCCGGTGCCGTTCCTCGCGGGTTACGAACAGCGTGCCGCTGCGGCGGGAAAGCGGGCCGATCAGGGGCCAGCTTTTGACGTCAGATTTGGCAATGAAATCGGTGTCGAGCGCGCTGCCCAGAACCGGAATATCCATCCAGCTCATATGGTTGGAGACATAGAGCGTGCCGGGACCGGCGGGGCGCGCGCCGGTAATCGCGACAGTGCGGACGAGACGCTTCGCCACACGCTGCATGAAGCGTTGTTCGTACCGGAGCGCGGCTGGAGAATGGCCCCGGACAGCCAGCCAGCCGGGGACCAGCATCAGCCCGTGCAGGAGACCGCCCACCGCCTTAAGCGCGCCGAAGCGGCGAGTGGCGGCGCTCATTTCAGCGCGTGCAGCCGTATCTCTTCCTCGTCCAGATAGCAGCGGGTGATCGGCAAGGTGCGCCGGTCGCGGATATACTGGATCTGATAGTTGCAGAGATTGCCATGGAAGAAAGCCGCCCGTGCACCGGCGAGGTAGAAGGTCCAGAGCCGGTAGAAGCGCTCATCGTACAATTCGATGAGCGCATCGCGCGCGGCAACGGTGCGATCATACCATTGATCGAGCGTGTAGGCGTAATGGAGGCGCAGCGTCTCGACATCCGCCACCATCAGCCGGGATTTCTCGCTGGCTGCGATGATCTCGGATAGCGCCGGATTATAGCCGCCGGGAAAGATATATTTGAGGGTGAAGGCATCGGTTACGCCCGGCTCGCCATAGCGGCCGATGGTGTGGAGCAGCATCACCCCGTCCATGGCCAGCAATTCGCGGCATTTGCCGAAGAAGGCGTCGTAGTGCGGCGTGCCGACATGTTCGAACATGCCGACCGAGACGATCCGGTCGAAGGTGCCGGTGACGTTGCGATAGTCGATCAGTTCGAACTTCACGCGATCGGCCACGCCCGCTTCCTCGGCGCGGCGGCGGGCGACCTTCAGCTGCTCCTCGCTGAGGGTGATGCCGAGCACATCCACATCGGCGACGCGGTTGAGATAGAGCGCCATGCCGCCCCAGCCGCAGCCGATGTCGAGCACTTTCTGGCCAGGTTTGAGATAGAGCTTGGCGGCGATATGCGTCTTCTTGTCGAGCTGGGCCTGTTCCAGGCTGTTGGCCGCATCCGTGAAATAGGCGCAGCTATATTGCCGGTCGGCGTCGAGGAAGAGATCGTAGAGCCGGTCGCTCAGATCATAATGGTGGGCGACATTCTTCTTCGACTGCTTCTCGAAATTGCGCTTGGTCATCCGTGTCTTGGTGAGATGCTTGAGCTGGGTGGCGAGCGTGCCCTTGAGATAGGAGCCCTTGCCCTCCTCGAACCGCCCGTTGATCCGGATAATGTCGATCAGGTCGCGGATATCGCCCTGTTCGAATACCAGCCGACCGTCGAGAAAGGCCTCGGCGGCGTGCAGCTGCGGATGCCGCGCGATGAAATTTGGAACCCCGGCGTCGGTGAAGCGGATCGTCACGGGATTGATCGCGGGATCGGGCGCGCCGTAGGTCTTCACCTCTCCGTTGGCGTATTGGATCGTGAGCTGCCCCCGCTTGAGCAGCCGCCCGATGAACTTGTTGAACAGCCACATATTCCGCCGACCTTGAACCCGCTTCCAGCCTCAGCCTAGAGCAGCCTGCTTCTCTTCGGCAAGCCGGTCGAGCTCGGCGCGGCTCTTCTTTTCAGCAGCCGACTTGAGCTGGCCGCACGCGGCCATGATGTCCCGCCCGCGCGGAGTGCGAACCGGGGCCGAGATGCCAGCCTTGAAGATGATGTCTGAAAAGCGCGCGATGCGGTCCGGATCGGAGCATTCGTAGATCGCGCCGGGCCACGGGTTGAACGGGATCAGATTGACCTTGGCCGGCAGCTTGTACTTGCGGATCAGGCGGACGAGTTCGCGCGCATCCTCGTCGCTGTCATTCTTGTCCTTCAGCATGACATATTCGAAGGTGATGCGCCGCGCATTGTTGGCGCCCGGATAATCGGCGCAGGCCTGCAGCAGATCCTCAATGCCATATTTGCGGTTGATCGGCACGATCTCGTCGCGGACTTCCTTGGTGACGGCATGCAGCGAGACCGCGAGATTGACCCCGATCTCAGCCCCCGCGCGCTCCATCATCGGCACGACGCCTGAAGTAGAGAGGGTGATGCGCCGCTTGGAGAGCGCGAGGCCGTCGCCGTCCATCACCAGCTTCAGCGCATCGCGGACATTGTCGAAATTGTAGAGCGGCTCGCCCATGCCCATCATGACGATATTGGTGAGCAGCCGGCCCTCGGGCTGCGACGGCCATTCCCCGAGCGCGTCGCGCGCCAGCATCACCTGGCTGACGATCTCGCCCGCCGTCAGATTACGGACGAGCCTCATCGTGCCGGTATGGCAGAAGCGGCAGTTGAGCGTGCAGCCGACCTGGCTCGACACGCACAAAGTCCCCCGATCGGCGTCGGGGATGAAGACCATCTCGTAATCCTGCCCGTCATCCGAGCGGAGCAGCCATTTACGGGTGCCGTCGCTGGAGACCTGCGCCTCGACCACCTCGGGCCGCGCGATCACGAAATGTTCGGCAAGCCAGGGGTGCATCGCCTTGGCGATATCGGTCATCAGCGTGAAATCGGTGACGCCGCGATTATAAATCCAGTGCCAGAGCTGCTTGGCGCGCAGCTTCGCCTGGCGCTCGTCCAGCCCGGCCTCGATGAACTTTTCCCTGATCTCGGCGCGCGACAGGCCGACCAGGTCCGGACGCGCGTCGTCGGACGCCACGCTCGGGCGCGGAACAGGGACCGGATCGAAATGGCCCGGAATTGGCATTGCCGCTGTCATAAGCGCGCGATGTAGGACGAAATGCCAGGATTTCCAGTTCTAAAGCCCGGACGATGCACGCCTGTCAGGCCGTGGGCGGCCGGGCCGCCGTCTGTTGCCGGCCATGATGGAGGACATGCTCGACGCCGCCGGCGATCTCGACCACGGTCCCCTGTGACAGTCCTTGAGCCACCGGCGCGCCGCATTCCGGACGATGCATGGCTCCGGTCAGCATGCCTCGCAGCACGCGTGAGGAGATGCCGTGCATCACCACCAGGCGCGGGTTTGCGAAGTCCCGATTGTCGTCGAGCCACGCCTGCAGCCGCGCCGCGATCTCGTCATACCATTCGCCGCGCGGCGGCCGGCGGCTGAACAGCCCGGTAGTCGGATCGATGATTTCGCCGACCTCCGCAATGACGTCATGATAGTAGCGTCCCGCCCAGTCGCCGATGCCGATCTCGTCCAGCCGGGCGTCGATGCGCGCCGCATGCCAGTCCAGCCCGAGATGCTCCGCCATCACGGCCAGTGTCTGCAGCGCGCGTCCCGTCGGTGAAGCCCACAGGTCCAGTACCGGGCGCGGGCCGAGCCGGCGACGCAATGCCTTACCCATTGCGTCGGCCTGGGCGAAGCCCGCGCGGGTCAACGGCGTATGCTCGGTCGAGCCCTGCATCCGCGCGGCGGCATTGAACACGGTCTCGCCATGGCGGGCGATGAAGAAGGGGGCGCTCATCAGCCGCGACGGGCACAAGCCAGAGCGGCAGCATCCATCGCGGTCGCGGCGCCGCGAAGCCGGTACTGATCTCGCACCAGGGTCCCGCGCGTCGATCGGGTCTCGACCGTCATGTCGATGCCAGTGCGCATCGCCGCCATGATCTCGTCGTCGGCGCGCGCGTCAGGCGACCAGGCGTCGCGGCCGCCGCCGCGCAACTGGAAACTGCGGCCGTCGATCCTGAGCAGGACCGCC
>Ga0207706_10005755_pt1 | contig 11533 bp, 9 predicted proteins | sample KBSC53metaG_FD_184318 | JGI IMG/M metagenome (GOLD analysis project Ga0207706, IMG submission 184318) | Corn rhizosphere microbial communities from Kellogg Biological Station, Michigan, USA - KBS C5-3 metaG (SPAdes) (version 2) | ecosystem: Host-associated > Plants > Roots > Rhizosphere > Soil ... | reverse complement strand
AGCGGTCGCGCCTGTATCGCAAAGCCAAAGAGCAGCAGCTGCATTCGTTGACCTATGCCTACCGTGACCGGCGTGCCCGTAAGGGCGAGTTCCGCAAGCTGTGGATCTCCCGGATCAACGCCGCAGCCCGCGCCAACGACATCACGTACAACAGGCTCATCCAGGGGCTCAAGGCCGCAGGCGTCGAGGTCGATCGCAAGAACCTCGCCGAGATCGCGGTCAGCGACCCGGCCGCCTTCACCGCCCTGGTCGAGGTAGCCAAGGCTGCGCTGCCCACGGATGTGAACGCTCCGTCGGGCGAGGCTGCCTGACGCTCACCGAGCGCTCCGCCCGGGTGGCGGCGGCGGTCAAACTGCACCGTCAGGTGGTTAGGCGCCGGGAAGCGCGCTTTCTCGCCGAGGGACCGAACCTCGTCGAGGCAGCGTTGCGGCGTGGTCTCGTGTCGGAGGTGTTCGCTACCGAAAACGCCTCGGCGCGATTCGGTGGGATGCTGGCTGGCGTGCCGGTCCAACTGGTGACCGAGCGGGCGGCAAAAGCGTTGTCGGACACCGTGACTCCGGTGGGACTGGTGGCGGTGTGTGCGGTGCCGGACGTGGCACTGGACGATGTCGTTGCGGACCGGCCACGGCTCGTGGCCGTGGCGGTGGAGATCTCTGAGCCCGGCAACGCCGGGACGCTGATCCGCATCGCCGACGCGATGGGCGCCGACGCCGTGGTGCTGGCCGGGCACAGCGTCGACCCCTACAACGGCAAGTGTCTGCGGGCGTCGGCGGGCAGCATCTTCTCCATCCCGGTGGTGTCCGACCCCGACGCCGCAGCCGTCGTCGGCGCGCTGAGCGACGCCGGCGTACAAGTGCTGGCGACCACCGTCGACGGTGAGGTCAGCCTCGACGAGGCCGACCTGTCAGGGCCGACCGCGTGGCTGTTCGGTCCGGAGGCGCACGGCCTGCCGGCTGAACTCGCGGACACGGCGACGCACCGGGTGCGGATCCCGATGCCGGGCAGCGCCGAGAGTCTCAACGTCGCGTCCGCCGCCTCGATCTGCCTGTACCAGAGCGCACAAGCGCACCGCGTGTAACGCGCCATGGCGAGAAAACGGGCCGAATCGCGCCACTGCGTTACATGCGGTGACTAGGCGCCGCTCAACAACCCCTTGGCGACGTGGGTGATCTGCACCTCGTTGCTTCCGGCGTAGATCATCAGCGATTTGGCGTCGCGGGCCAGCTGCTCCACGCGGTACTCGGTCATGTAGCCATTGCCCCCAAACAGCTGCACCGCATCCATCGCGACGTCGGTGGCAGCCTGCGAGCAGTACCACTTGATCGCCGACGCCTCGGGTAGCGAGATCGGCTTGCCCTTTTGTGCCGACTCGATGACGCGAAACAGGATGTTGCGCACGTTCATTCGGGCGACTTCCATGTTGGCCAGCTTGAGCTGGATCAGCTGGAAATGCCCGATCTCCTGGCCCCACAGCTGGCGGCTCTTCGCATAGTCGACGCAGAGCCGCAGACATTCCTCGATGACGCCAAGCGCCATCGCCGCTACGCCGATCCGTTCGGCGGAGAAGTTGGACCGCGCGCTGGCGCGCCCGTCGCCTGCCGAGCTGCCTTCGGTTTCGCCCAGCAGCCGGTCGCGGCCCAGCCGGACGTTGTTGAAGAACAGCTCACCGGTGCGCGAGCTGTGAATCCCCATCTTGCGGAATGGCTTTGACTGGACGAAGCCCTCCATGCCACGGTCCAGCACGAAGGTCAGTACCCTGCGGTCGCGCTTGTCGACGCCGGGTTCGTCGAGTTTCGCGTAAACCACGATCACGTCGGCATCGGGACCGTTGGTGATGAATGTCTTCTGGCCGTTGAGGATGTAGTCGTCACCATCGCGTACGACGTAGGACTTCATGCCGCCGAACGCATCCGACCCGGCGTCGGGTTCGGTGATCGCCCACGCGCCGATCTTGTCGTAGGTGACGAGATCCGGCAGCCAGCGCTCCTGTTGGGCCGGCGTGCCGCGGCCCATGATCGTGGGCACCGTCAGCCCGAGGCTGACGCCCATACCGGTGACGATGCCCATCGACACCCGGCACAGCTCGCTGACCACGACGAAGCCCATGCTGCCGGAGCCCGCGCCGAACATCCCGCCCGAGGACGGCTTTTCGGACGACTCGCCTCCCTCGCGCAGGCGGGCGAGCCGATTGTTGAGCGAGTCGCGGGCCATCTCGGCGATACCGAACGTCGCGAACAGCTTGCGGATGACGGGGTAGGGCGCCATCTCGCCGCTTTCCAGCTCGTCGACGTGAGGGCGAATCTCTTTATCCACGAACTCGCGCACGGCGTCGCGCACAGCGAGATCGACGTCAGACCATTCCAGCATGCGTTCAGGCTGCCTTACCGCGTCCGCGCCCCGGACGCAGCCCAGCCAACGAGAACGTGGTGTGCACCAGCGACCCAGCGCGGTCGAGCAGTGTTTTGCGCGGCGGCACATAGTGCATCGACAGGCCATGGCGGTCGCGGGGCGGCGCCATGAACGCGGGTGCCTCGACCAGCGGCGCATCGGCGGGTAGGCGCCCCTCCGCGCGGCGGTACGCGGCCAGCGCGCGCGGGTGCAGCCGGATCTCGTCAGGCACCGCGACGAACGCCAGCTCAACGAGCTTGCCGAACAGCCGCAGCAGCACCTCGTCGCCCGGCGTCCACCGCATGCCCGCTTTTTCCCGCACCGCCTCGTCGAACAGTCCGGCCGCGATCCACCGCTGCGCTCCGACCATCGGCTTGAACAGCTGGTCCCACACCGCCGTCGGTATCAACACGAACCACGGTTTGGGGATGCGGATCGTGAAGATGTCCAGCGTGGCCTTGTTGATCTCGAGCTCTTCGCTGCACTTGCGTTCCCAGTACTCCTGGAATTCGTCCCAGCTGCCGGGTACCGGCCGCATGCTCATGCCGTACATCCGGTACCACTGCACGTGCTCGTCGAACAGCTGGCGCTTCTCGGCCTCGGTCAGCCCGCCGCAGAAGTACTCGGCGGTCTTGATGATCAACATGAAGAACGTGGCGTGGGCCCAGTAGAACGTCTCCGGATGCAACGCGTGATAGCGACGGCCTCCGGCGTCGACGCCCTTGATCGTCTTGTGGTAGCTCTTGATTTGCTCACCGGTCTGCGGGGCGCGCTCGCCGTCGTAGACGACGACCATGATCGGGTACACCGAGCGCGCGACGCGCTGAAGAGGCTCGCGCAGCAGGATGGAGTGGTCCTCGACGCCCGCACCGAGTTCGGGATACATGTTCTGGATCGCACCGATCCAGACGCCCAGCATGCCCGTGCGCAGATCGCCGAAGTACTTCCACGTCAGCGAGTCGGGGCCAAGAGGGGTGCCCGTGTTTGCGGTCGTCGTTGAGCGCACGCTTCAACGATAATGTTGACAACGCACGTTGTCTACGATTGGCGGCGCAAGTGTTATCCGTGCTCCATCGCCGCGCCACACGCTTGTGACCAGCCCGTTTACCGGCGATGAAGAGCGGCACCTACGCTTGCGCCTGTGAATGTCGAGTCGTTCGACGAACGATCCGGCGGTATCGGGGAAATCGACGGGGTGCCGGATAGCCCGGCTCCGCCGCAACGGTCATCCGGACCGATGACGTGGCTGAAGGACACCAATCACAGCCCGGCTGTCATTGCCTTCCTTCGCCGCGCGCGTCGCGCGCTACCGGGTGATCCCGAGTTCGGTGATCCGTTGTCGGCGGACGGAGTCGGGGGCCCACGCGCCGCCGCCAGGGCCGCCGATCGGTTGCTGGAGCGCGAGGCGGTGACACGCGAAGTGAGCCTGGGTGCACTCCAGGTGTGGCAGGCGCTGACCGAGCGGGTGTCAGGTAAGCCCGCGAATCGTGAGGTGACGCTCGTTTTCACCGACCTGGTCGGTTTCTCGACGTGGTCGCTGAGCGTCGGGGACGAGGCGACGCTGCGGTTGTTGCGCCGGGTTTCCCAGGTCGTCGAGCCACCACTGCTGGAGGCGGGTGGTCACATCGTCAAGCGGATGGGCGACGGCATCATGGCCGTGTTTCCGGAACCCGTCACCGCTGTGCGCGCCGCCATAGCCGCCCGTGACGCGGTGAAAGCCGTTGAGGTGGACGGCTATACACCGCGGATGCGGGTGGGCATTCACACCGGCCGCCCGCAGCGGATCGGTTCGGACTGGCTCGGGGTGGACGTGAACATCGCGGCGCGTGTGATGGAACGCGCAACCAGGGGCGAACTGGTGGTATCCGCACCCACGCTGGAGCGAATTCCCGACGAGGACTTCGAATCTCTGGGTGTGACAGCGAAACGGCTTCGCAGGCAGGTCTTCACGGCCAAGCAGGGCGGCGTGCCCGCCGACCTCACCATGTATCGACTGAAAACTCGCAGGCAGTTGCCAGGCAGCAAAGACGATGACGGCGAAACACTGGACGCATAGTAGTTTGGAAATGTTGTTCAGATTGCTCGCCCGGCTGGTGCGGGTCCGCGTCACCGTGGCCTATGCGGTGATCGTGACCTCCGTCACCATCGTTTTGTATGCTCTCGGCCCGCAGGTGCAGGACCGGGTGATCCGCCACGTCAGCACCAATCTGCACAACCTCAGGCATGGCCACTTCGGCACGCTGGTGGGCAGTGCGTTCGTCGTTGACGCCGGGCCCATCTATGTGTGGTTGCCCGGGCTGGTCTGCCTGCTTGCAATCGCGGAGTTGACCTATCGCAGCGGCCTGCTGGTCGTGGCGTTCGCGACCGGACACATCGGTGCCACCCTGCTGGTCGCCGCCGGCCTGACCACCGCGGTGGAGCTGGGCTGGCTGCCGATATCGGTCAGCCGCGCGACCGACGTCGGCATGAGCTACGGGGCCGCAGCGGTGCTGGGCTCGCTGACCGCGGCGATACCGGCGCGCTGGCGGCCCGCATGGATCGGATGGTTCATCGCGGTCGGGATGGCGGTGGTGGCGGTTGGCCGTGATTTCACCGACGTCGGACATGCGGTGGCACTGGCGCTGGGCATGTTGATCGCGACGCGGTTCCGTCGGCCTGAGCGCTGGACATCGGCGCGGTTCGTGATGCTCGCAGGCGCGGCGGGATTCGGCTACCTGGTGCTGGCCAGCACCGACATGCTGGTCGCGACGGCCGCCGGGCTTGCCGGTGCCGTGGTCGGCGAGGCGGTCGCGCGGCTTCGCTCGACGCGCGAACCGGCAGCTATCGCACCGCCGGTGACCTGTCCGACCTAGGACGTCGAAGCAGGGATCGGGCCTCTGAGGATCTTCGGGTCAATGTTGGCCAGTGCGTAGGCGACCGCCTCGTCCATGCTCATGTTCGCCCCGGCCGTTCGAAGTTCACGCATCTGCTGGTCGCCGAGGGCGGCCGCGACGAGGTCCGCCGTCTCACGAAGGTGTCCGAGGACGAAATTGGAGCCCGAACCGGTAGCGGAAGCGCTGTTCGGCCCGGGCCCTGCCCGTTGGAAGGCGACGTACGACGCACCCAGTAGGGCGCCCGCTACTTCGGGCCGGTCATCGGCGAAGGCGCGCGCACATTCGGCCAGGCAGATGGCGATCTGGAGCGGAGCCATAAACCAGCGCCCATCGGTGTGACGGCGTGGCTCTGCGCCTGGGGATGGTTCGCGACGAGCCGCACGGCCAGTGCGGCGTCGCGGACGTCGAGCGCTGTGGCGAACGCGACGCGGATGTTGTCACGCTCCGGGCTTACCAGTTTGGCCGATGCGATTTGGTCAGGGCCATACGAGTTTTCGCCTGCCGTCACCGACAAGTCGGCGTAGAAGCGCGCATGCCGCATCAGCAGCGTATCGGCCTCGTCTGTTTCGGCGAGCCGTTCTTCGGCGTACTGGTGGATGGTCTCCAGTAGGCGGTAGCGGGTGGCCAAGCCGCGATCTTCCGCGACGACCAAAGACCGGGCCACGAGGCTGGTGACGAGGTCCAGCACATCTTCGGATTCGACGGGGTCGCCGCTACAGATTTCCTCGATCGCCGCCAGCGTGCAGCCGCCGGAGAACACGGCCATCCGGGCGAGCAGCCGTTGCTCGGCGCCGCTCAACAGATCGAACGACCAGTCGATGGCGGCGCGCAGTGTGGCGTGACGCTCGACGGCTCCCCGGCGGCCGCCGGACAGCACGTGGAATCGCCGCTCAAGGCGCTGAGCCAGCTCCGCAGGAGTCAAGGCGATCACGCGGGCCGCCGCCAGCTCGATCGCCAAGGGAACTCCGTCCATCTGCGCACACCTCCACCACCGCCCCGGCATTACGGCCCGCGAGGTCGAAGTCGGCCTTCGCCCGGCGGGCGCGCTCGACAAACAAACTGACCGCGTCGGTGTGCACGAGCCGCTCGATCGCATCACCTGGCTCGCCCGCCGCCAGGGGCGGCAGCGCGATCGACTGTTCGCCCTCGACAGCCAGCCCCTCCCGACTGGTTGCGAGCACGGAGACGTCGGGGCACGCCTGCTCTATCCGCGTCACCAAGCGTGCCGTCGCACCGAGGAGGTGTTCGCAGTTGTCGAGAACCAGCAACAACTGCTTCGGCGCCATCATTTCGACGAGCTACTCCTCGAGCGACGGCCCGCCACGGTTCGCCAGATGGAACGCCGCCGCGACCGCCTCTACGACGCCGCTGGGGTCGCGCACCGCGGCCGACTCGACCAACCAGGCGCCCTCGCGGTAGCCGGGCAGGAGATCGGCCGCGGTCTGAAGCGCCAAGCGTGTCTTGCCGACTCCGCCGACACCGGTGATGGTCACCACCCGGGACTCGTCGAGCGCCTTGGTCACCCTGACGACCTCGGCATGCCGCCCGATGAAAGAGCTCACCTGAGTCGGAATGTTCCCGGGAAAAGAGTCGAGAGTGCGCAGCGGCGGAAATTCCTCGCGATGCCCCTTTCGGACGAGCTGAAACACGCGTGTCGGTCGACCCAGATCGCGTAACCGGTGTTCGCCGAGGTCATTTAGTCCCATACCCTCGGGAAGTTGATCGCGCACCAGCGCTTCCGTGCTTCCTGAGAGGACCGTTTGTCCGCCGTGGGCGGCCGACATCAACCGGGAGCAACGGTTTATCGGCGGGCTGGCGTAACCACCGTCGTCGACGAGGACGCCCTCTTGGGTGTGCAGCCCAACGCGTGCCTTCAGCGGCCGCGGGGTGTCCCAATGTTCGCCGGCCAGGGCCTGCTGAATCGCCGCCGCGGCGCTGACCGCATCCATCGCCGTGGGAAATGCGGCGGCCAACCCGTCGCCCATCCGCGAGAACACGAAGCCGCGATGCTCGTCGATCGCGTTCTCCAGGAGTTCGTCATGGCGACCCATGGCGATCTTCATCGCGTCGGGATCCTGCTCCCACAGGCGGGTGGAACCCTCGAGGTCGGTGAGGACGAAGGTCACCGCGCCCGATGGTGGTATCTCGGACATGCCCAGACCCCCCGGTCGCAGGAATCTCCAAGAGTAGCCGCGGAGAAATGCCTGCGAAGCGCGATCAGGGCATCGCCTATGATCGCCGGGTGGCTGATCAGCCCATGGACCTGTCAGAAGAAGCGCTGACCAAAGCCGTCAGCGCGGCCCAGCATGCCTTCGACCTGGCCGCCGATCTGGAGGAGCTCGCCCGCGTTAAGACCGAGCACCTCGGCGACCGCTCGCCGATCGCGTTGGCACGGCAGGCGCTCGGTTCCCTCGCCAAGGCCGACCGAGCGGACGCAGGCAAGCGGGTCAACGTGGCGCGCACCGACGCGCAGCGCGCCTACGACGAGCGCCTCGCCGCCCTGCGGGCCGAGCGCGACGCCGCCGTGCTGGTCGCCGAGCGCATCGACGTGACGTTGCCGTCGACCCGCCAGCCGATCGGTGCCCGGCATCCGATCACCATCCTGGCCGAGCACATCGCCGACACGTTCGTCGCGATGGGCTGGGAGCTGGCGGAGGGCCCCGAGGTCGAGACCGAGCAGTTCAACTTCGACGCGCTGAACTTCCCGCCCGATCATCCGGCGCGCAGCGAACAGGACACCTTCTACGTCGCGCCCGACGGCTCGCGCCAGGTGTTGCGCACCCACACCTCGCCGGTGCAGATCCGCGCGCTGCTGGAGCGCGACCTGCCGGTGTACATCATCTCGATCGGCAGGACCTTCCGCACCGACGAACTCGACGCGACCCACACCCCGGTGTTCCACCAGGTGGAGGGACTCGCGGTGGACAAGGGCCTGACGATGGCCCACCTGCGCGGCACGCTCGACGCGTTCGCCCGCTCGGAGTTCGGGCCACACGGCCGCACCCGCTTGCGGCCGCACTTCTTCCCGTTCACCGAGCCGTCCGCCGAGGTCGATGTCTACTTTGCAAACAAGAAGGGCGGCCCCGGCTGGGTGGAGTGGGGCGGCTGCGGCATGGTCAACCCGAATGTGTTGCGCGCCTGTGGCATTGACCCAGAGGTCTACTCCGGGTTCGCGTTCGGCATGGGGCTGGAGCGCACCCTGCAGTTCCGCAACGGCATTTCCGACATGCGCGACATGGTCGAGGGCGATGTCCGCTTCTCGCTGCCGTTCGGGGTAGGGGCCTGATGCGGCTTCCATACAGCTGGCTGCGCGACGTCGTCCAGGCCGGCGCTCCGGGCTGGGACGTGAGTCCGTACGAGCTGGAAAACACACTCATTCGCATCGGTCATGAGGTCGAAGATGTCATCCCCGTCGGGCCCGTTACGGGTCCGCTGACCGTCGGCCGGGTCGTCGAGATCGACGAACTCACCGAGTTCAAGAAGCCGATCCGGGCCGTCAAGGTCGATGTCAGTGAACCCGCGCCGCGTGACATCGTCTGCGGAGCAACAAATTTCGCCGCTGGAGACGTCGTAGTCGTTGCGCTCCCCGGCACCGTCCTGCCAGGGGATTTCACGATCGCCACGCGCAAGACCTATGGCCGCACCTCCGACGGGATGATCTGCTCGACGGCCGAACTCAATTTGGGCACTGACCATTCCGGCATCCTGGTTCTTCCGCCGGGCACCGCGGATCCGGGAACCCCGGCCGCTGACGTGCTCGGGCTGGACGACGTGGTGTTCCACCTGGCGATCACGCCCGACCGCGGCTACTGCCTTTCGGTGCGCGGCATGGCGCGCGAAATCGCCTGCGCCTATGACCTCGACTACGTCGACCCGGCGGACGTGCCGCCACTGCCCGCCGACGGTGAAGCCCTGCCGGTGACCATCCAGCCCGGCACCGGGGTGATCCGCTTCGGCCTGCGGCCCGTCACCGGCATCGACCCGACGGCGGTGTCGCCGTGGTGGATGCAGCGTCGGCTGTTGCTCAGCGGCATCCGCGCGATCTCGCCTGCCGTCGACGTCACGAACTACGTGATGCTCGAGCTCGGCCACCCGATGCACGCCCACGACAGCCGCCTGATCACCGGCGGCTTCAAGGTTCGCTTCGCCGAGCAGGGGGAGACGGTCCTCACGCTCGACGACATCGAACGCAAGCTCGACCCCCGTGACGTGCTTATCGTCGACGACGTCGCGACCGCGGCCATTGGTGGCGTCATGGGTGCGGGAACGACCGAGGTTCGCGACACCACCACCGACGTGATGCTGGAGGCGGCCGTGTGGGATCCCGCCGCGGTGTCACGGACCCAGCGCCGGTTGCATCTGACCAGCGAAGCGGGGCGCCGCTACGAGCGCACTGTGGATCCGGCCGTGTCGATGCCTGCGCTGGACCGCGCCGCCACGCTGTTGGCCGATATCGCAGGCGGCACAATCGAACCCAGGCTGACGGACTGGCGCGGTGACCCGCCGCGGGACGACTGGTCGCAGCCGCCGGTCAGCATGGCCGTCGACCTGCCCGACCGGATGGCAGGCGTCGACTACGCCGACGGCACCACGCAGCGCAGACTCACCCAGATCGGCGCCGACGTGGTGACCGACGGCGACCGGGTGACGGCGACCCCGCCGAGCTGGCGGCCCGACCTGCGTGAGCCCGCCGACCTCGTAGAGGAGGTGCTGCGACTGGAGGGCCTCGAGATCATCCCCTCGGTGCTGCCGCAGGCGCCTGCGGGCAGCGGCCTCACCCCGATCCAGAAGCGCCGCCGCGCCATCGGAAAGTCGTTGGCGCTCAACGGCTACGTCGAGATCCTTCCGACGCCGTTCCTGCCTGCGGGCGTGTTCGACCAATTGGGCCTGCCCGCCGACGACCCGCGCCGCACCACCACCCAGGTGCTCAACCCGCTGGAGTCCGACCGCCCGCAGCTGGCCACCACGCTGTTGCCAGGACTGCTCGAGGCGTTGGCGCGCAACGTGTCTCGCGGCGCGGTCGACGCCGCGCTGTACGCGATCGCTCAGGTCGTCGAGCCCACTTCGGAAACCCGTGCCGTCGAACGCATTCCGAACAGCCGCAGGCCCACCGACGAGGAGATCGCCATACTCGACGCGTCGCTCCCGCGGCAGCCGCAGCACGTCGGCGTGGTCATGGCAGGCCTGCGTGAGCCGGCGGGGCCGTGGGGTCGCGGTCGGCCGGCGGAAGCGTGGGATGCGTTCGAGGCCGTGCGTGTCATCGGCCGAGCCGCCGGTGTCGAGTTGACACTGCGGGCCGCGCAATACCTGCCGTGGCATCCCGGCCGCTGCGCCGAGGTGCTGGTCCGCGACACCGTCGTCGGACATGCCGGCCAACTGCATCCGGCGGTCGTGGAACGCGGGGGCCTGCCGAAGGGCACCTGCGCGGTCGAGCTTGACCTGGACGCCATCCCGATGACCGAGACGCTGCCGGCGCCCGCGGTATCGCCGTTCCCGGCCGTCTTCCAGGACGTCAGCCTGATCGTCGGCGAGGACGTCGCCGCGCAGACGGTGGTAGACGCCGTACGCGACGGCGCGGGCGAACTGCTCGAGGACGTCCGGCTGTTCGACGTCTACACCGGCCCGCAGATCGGCGACGGGCGCAAGTCGGTGACGCTGGCGCTGCGCTTCCGCGCCGCCGATCGCACGCTCACCGAGGACGAGGCCAGCGCCGCTCGCGACGCCGCCGTGCGGACCGCTGCCGACCGCGTCGGCGCCGAGCAGCGCGCCTAATTCTCAGACTCCTCTGTGGCGATCGGCTCGAAATCCGCCGCCGCCGCTTTGGTGCGGTAGTGGTCCATGAACGCCCGGTAGGTCGCGTCGTCGCCCTGGGCTCGGGCCACGAGCGCCTGCAGCCGCAGCAGCGGCAGTTCGTGCAAGACAAAGCCTGGCTCGCTCGGTACGGCGGCCAGCCGATCGATCGCCGACAGCGCTTCTTGAAGGTCTCCTTCGGCGCCGCGATCAAGCAGCGATTCCACGAGGACCGTCGTGGCGACTCCCAAGGAGATCACCCCACCCGTGTCATACATGTCGGCGATCGCGGATCGCGACAATTCGATGGCGTCGTCGAGATCGCCGTTGCGGGCCTTCTCCCGCGCCATCGCGGGGTCGACGAGCGCCAGCGCGTTCATGGTGAAGCCCTGCTTGACCGCAGCGTCACGGGCTCGTGACAGGAGGTCGACGCCCTCCCGCTGAAGACCGTCGTGGTGAACAAGAACCAGTCCCCGGGCGAG
>Ga0207706_10005752_pt1 | contig 11543 bp, 12 predicted proteins | sample KBSC53metaG_FD_184318 | JGI IMG/M metagenome (GOLD analysis project Ga0207706, IMG submission 184318) | Corn rhizosphere microbial communities from Kellogg Biological Station, Michigan, USA - KBS C5-3 metaG (SPAdes) (version 2) | ecosystem: Host-associated > Plants > Roots > Rhizosphere > Soil ... | reverse complement strand
TGATCGGCTATTTCAAGTCGATCCCCTATGAGCTGGAGGAATGCGCGCTGGTCGATGGCGCGACGCGGCTGCAGATCCTGCGGCGGATCACGCTGCCGCTCGCCGTGCCCGGGCTGATCTCGGCCGGCATCTTCTCGTTCACGCTGTCGTGGAACGAGTTCATCTATGCGCTGGCCTTCATCCAGAGCGGCGCCAACAAGACCGTGCCGGTCGCGATCCTGACCGAACTCGTCACCGGTGACGTCTACCAGTGGGGCGCGCTGATGGCAGGCTCCCTGCTCGGCTCGCTGCCGGTCGCGCTGTTCTATTCGCTTTTCGTGGACTATTACGTCTCGTCGCTGACGGGCGCGGTGAAGGAATAATGTCTACTGCAGTCCGAACGATACCGGCATGGTGAAGCTCATCGAGCCCTGCGTCATATCCGACGGAAAGGGTGGGAAGGGCTGTGCTCGCCGAAGCGTCGCCAAACTCTCTGCATCCAGTACCGGGTGGCCGGTCGATCCGGCGAGTCTGCTCGCGAGCACCTGACCGTTGCGGCCCAGGGTGAAATTGACCCGACCAACGCCCTGCTTGCCGGCCGCTTTGGCTTCCGGCGGATATTGCTTGAAGCGCCGCAGATGGGCGAGAACCAGCTGGTTGTAGGAAGCAACGGCCGCAGCGGACGCGCCGGAGCTGGCGACCGACACGGCCGGCGTCTGACGTTCCGCTCTCGGAGATGCCGTCGTGCGCGGGGCAGGCGGAGCCTCAGTCGGCTTCTTGGCGTCCGCGCGAACGACCTTTGGCTTGACAGGCGCCGGCTTTTTCTCGGGCTCGACCTTTGCAGGCTCGGGCTTTGGCGGGGTCGGCTCGGTCTTCTGCTCCGGCGGCGCGACGACCTCCGGCTTCTCCTGCGGCGGAGTCGGTGCGATCTGCTCCTGCACGGCTTCCGCCATCGCCGGCTCCGGCGGTGAGGCGTCGGCCTGCTGCATCACCGGTCCCGGCGCGAGGTCCATCGGCGTCGGCTGCGGCGAGGAAGAGACCGGCGCCATGTCGACCATGATTGCAGGCAGGGAGACGCCGGGCACCGGCCGCTGCGTGTACCAGTTCATCGCAAATGCGATCAACGCGGCATGCGCGGCCACGATCGCGAAGGCCGATGTTCCCCAACGCCGGACGGCGGCTTGATCGTGTACCTCATGGAGCGCGAACGCATTCATGGCGCTAGCTGCGGCCGTCGAGGCCGACCAGCGCGATCTTCAGATAGCCGGCGTTGCGCAGCAGGTTCATCACCTCCATCAGGTTGCCATAGCTGACGGCCTTGTCGGCGCGCAGATAGATGCGCTCGTTCTTGTCGCTCTTGGTAGCCGCATCGATGGTGGCGGTCAGCGTATCGCGCGCGATGACGTCCTCGCCGACGGCAACCGAAAGATCCGGTTTCACCGTGACGAACACCGGCTTGTCCGGGCGCGGCGATGGCTCGACCGCGCTGGCTGGAAGATTGACGCCGAGATCGACGGTGGCCAGCGGCGCGGCGACCATGAAGATGATCAGGAGCACCAGCATCACGTCGATGAACGGCGTAACGTTGATCTCGTGAGCCTCGACAAGGTCGTCCACGCCGCCGCGCATCCGTCCGCCGACCACGTTACCCAGTTTGACACCCATCGCTCAGCCTTTCCTCGCTCACTCGGCGGCGCGCGCGAGGCGGAACGAGCCACGGTCACCCTCGCGGCTGATCAGCAGCAGCACCATCGCGGAGGCGTCGCCGAGCAGCGCGCGATGGGCCGATATCGAGCGGGTGAGATGATTGTAGATCACGACCGCCGGGATCGCCGCCACGAGACCCAGCGCGGTCGCGAGCAACGCTTCCGCGATGCCGGGCGCGACGACGGCGAGATTGGTGGTGTGCGCTTCGGAAATGCCGATGAACGAATTCATGATGCCCCATACCGTGCCGAACAGGCCGACGAACGGTGCGGTGGCGCCGATGGTCGCGAGCAGCCCGGTGCCGCGTGCGACCTGTCGCGACATCGCGGCCTCGACCCGCTCCAGCCGGAGCGCGACCCGCTCTTTGAGGCCGTCGTCGAAATGACCGCCGGAGAGGCTGGCCTCACGCGCGGCGCACTGGATGATCTGCGCCACGGCGTCGTGGCCGCCGCGGGTTTGCTCTTCCGCCTTGGCGAGCACGGTATCGGTTTCCAGAAGGCCAAGGCGCTTCCTGGCGGTCGCGGTCTTGCGGCGGAGTTCGACGGTCTTGGCCAGCCAGATCGTCCACGTCACCAGCGAGGCAAAGGCCAGCCCGACCATGACCGCCTGCACCACGACGTCCGCATTCACGAACATGTTCCAGGGCGACAGGTTGCGCGGCAACAGCGCGGCGTCGGTGGCGGCCAGCGCCGCCCCCGGCAAGGCGGCCGCGCCGACCACCGCCAGGGCCATCGCCTTCGAGCTGAAGCGGATCACGGGGTCGGGCGCACCTTGATGCACTCCTGGCTGCATGGTCACCTCCCGGACTGGCAATACGATTGGGCTACGCCGCGCCGGCCGGCGCGATCCTGTCCGCGAGCGCATGAAAGCGTTGCAGCTGATCGCCGCGTAGCGCACGCGTCTCGTCGCGGCCGACAAACACCTTGAACATGATGCCGCCATCGAGATTGATGAACGCGATGAAGGCCGACGATTTTCCCATGAACGGCCGCTCGACAAAGGCGATGGCCGCGCAGCGTTCGTGCCGGAGATGGCCGTGCAGTCCCTTGGGCTGCATCAGGTTGAAATAGCCGCGGCCAATCTCGCCCGCAGGTATTGCGCCGGTGAATTCGAAGATCGCATCGTCGGTATGAACGATCAGCGTCACCTCGCCCCATTGCGCGATATCGCCCATCGCGGCGGCGAACTCGCTGCCGCCGCCGATCCGCACCATCGTTTCCGGCATCGCCTCCAGCACGGCGCGCGGCGTGACCTTTCGCTCCCGCGCCACGTCCTCGACGACCGCGCCGGGATTGTCGGCCATATGCGCCTTGAGATCGGCGGGTTCCGTGCTCAGCATCGCACCCCTCCCCGTCAAGCGGCGGCGCTGGATTTGCGCTCGCTCAGAATCACCTCAAAGCCCTCGAACTTGGGATGGCCGAGATAGAGGCTTTCGCCGGTCTTGTTGTCGGCGCGGGCATGCGCGCGGCGGAACTCCTCCGAGCGGGTCCAGGCTTCGAACGCCGCCTTGTCGACCCAGGTCGTATGCGACGAATACAGCGTGTGATCCTCGAGGACCGGGCCCTTGAGCAGATGAAACTCGACGAAGCCCGCCATGTTGCTGAGATAGGATTCCCGGCTGCGCCAGACGGTCTCGAAGGCCGTTTCCGCGCCGATCTTCACCTGGAACCTGTTCATTGCGATAAACATCTGAAATCTCCTTAGCTTGGGGTGCGCCTGGCGTACCGATTGAGTTAGGTAGAAACACGAACGCGCCGAAGCCGCGCTGGAGCATCAGCGCGGCTCGGCGGCAACTGGACTGGCTTGTCAGCTCGTCGGACTATGCTCCACCAAAGTGAATTTTCAAACCGGCCTTGTAGACCCTGCCAGGGCCGGGGCTCGACCACAGGACGTCGTTCTGCGTGGTGCCGTCGGTCGAACTGCCGGGGATCGCATAGGGCCGGTAGTACTGGTTCAGGAGATTGTCGATCGACGCCGTAAATGTGATGTCCTTGGTCGCATTCCAGGTCAGGTACAGGTTGATCAGGTCATACCCGGTCGAGGGCAGAAAGCCGGCGGGCACGTTGTTGTTGGGGCCGAACGACGCCCACTGCGCCGCCAGGATCAGCCTGCGGTCGAGCAGCCGCACGCCGCCCGTCGTGGAGAGCTTGCGCGGCGTGATGGTCGCCAGCCCGACATTGGTCGCGACGTTCTTGCCCTGGATCAGGTGGCCGGCGACGCCGACATACCACAGGCCCGCATCGTACAGCGTTTCGACTTCAAGCCCCTCGATCCGGGCTTGCGCGATGTTCTGGAACTGGAAGAACTGGCTGAAAAGTCCCGGGGTAGCGAAGAGGATGGGCGGAATGGGAGTCGACCCGACGAGATCGATAAAGTCGGTGATATCGTTACGGAACACGTTGATCTTGCCGCGGAAGCTGTCACCGGCGTTGAAGATGTTGTCATACTTCAAGTTGATGCCGACTTCCTTGTTCTTGCCGACCTCCGGCTGCAGGTTCGGATTCGGCAGGAAGCAGAACAATCCCACCGTACCGCCCGGACAGGGGAAGAACGGAGGGCCGCCGCCGGTCGCGTGTTCGCCGGCAATCAGCGTCTCCGTGATCGAGGGCGCACGATAACCTTCGGCATAGCTGACATAGGGCGTGAAGCCCGCCACCGGCGTCACGCCGACGGTGATCTTGGGCGAGAAGCGGTCGCCGCCCGTCGACACCGTCCGGGAGTCGAGATCGTAGCGATCGTACCTGACCGCACTGACGACCTCTAGCCAGGTGGAATAATTGTTCTTCAACTGGAAGAAGCCGCCGGAAACCGTGCGCTCGCCACCCGGCGTCGTGATGTTGGAATTGCCGCGGCTGTCGGATGTACGAACCTTGTCCTGAAACACGTCGAAGCCGTAGGTCGCCGCGTTGCGCCAGTCGCCGACATTGAAGCGCGTCGTGTTGTAGACATCGGTTCCGACCGTGTCGATCAAATAGCTGCGCCTGTCGCCCACGCAGCCGGAAACGTTGTTGCCGAAGCCGCCGCCGCAAAAGACCGAGGGCGTCGAGCTGAGGTGGGCGGTCTTGAGCTGGTCGTTCTCGGTACGATTGCCATAGAACGATGCATTCCAGTCGAACAGCATGTCTTCGGGCTTGCTGTATTTCCAGCTGACCGTGCCCATGGTGTTCTTCGCAGTGGACGCATAAACCGACGAGCCCTGAAACAGTGCGCGCTGCGCCGCCGTCGCCACCGGGCCACGATTGAACTGTCCGATGCTGTATTGGTAATCCTGGAACACGCCGCCGAGCTTGACCTCGTGGCCCTCGGCGGGACGCACGGTAAGTTTCATCAGGGCGGCCGCGATGTCATTGCCGGTATTGCCGATCTCGGTGCCGTTGCCGTCCTTGTAATTGCCCTGCGTGCGGTAGACCGCACCGCCGAAAATATCGAGATTGGGATCGACGCGCACGCCGCCGAAGACCGAGCCGAGGCCGCGAGCACTGTTGGTGCCGCCGGAGCCGGTCATGTCCACGCCCCAACGCTCACCCGGGCGCACGACGTCGTTGATGTCCTTGGTGCGGAACGAGACCACGCCGCCGATCGCGCCGGAGCCGTAGACGTTCGCGGTCGGCCCGCGCACCACATCGACGCTGCCGATCAGCTCCGGATCGAGGAAGAACGAGCCGTTGGCGTTGTGTCCGGTGCGCTGGTAGTTCTGTCGCGCGCCGTCGACGACGACCGCGACGCGGCCGAAATCCTGCAAGCCGCGGATGTTGATGACGGTCGAGGGATCGTCGCCGCGCTCCTGAAACGATACGCCAGGCACGTTGTAGAAGATATCAGACAGCCGGTTCGGCTGCAGCCCCTGGATCTGATCGAGCGTCACCACGGAGACGGGAGCCAGCGCGTCGATGGCGCGCTCCTGGGTCTTTGACGCCGTGATCGTGAGGGTATCGAGCGACTGCACCGGCGCGGCGCCGATCTGCGCACGCGCGTTCATGACAGGCGCTGCCTGGGCTTCCTGCTGCGGTGTGGCGGGCCTGCGTTTCGATTGCTTCTGCTTTTTCTCGGACGCGCGCGCGACGGCTTCCGGCTCAGCCGTTTGCGCGAACGCGGCCGTTGAAGAAATCAACGCGAATGAAAATGCCGACGCGCCCAAAACCAAGGCGCGCGAATGCCAAGCCCCGAAAGCCATACTGCCCAACCTGTTGTTCTGTCTCTTGGGTCTGGCTGGCGGGCGCCGCTGACAACGCGGCTGCTTGCTGGCTACCGATTTTGTGACCGGGCCACCCCTGCCCGTATCGCGTTCATTTGGTTACGCTGCGCTACGGAACCGGTCAACAACCGCACAGGCCACTTTATATCGATTGTAAATTGCAGCAGTTGGATTGCGGCCGGGCCCACCTGTACAAGCATGCATTGAAGTATTTCAATCGGGGCTACATAAGTTAAATGACTTCAACTTCAGGAGGGAAGCCCGGAGACGCACCGACGCATGCGGCGGGTTCGACTCCCACAGGGCGTTCCGTCGTCATGAGCGGCAACCGGATCGACAGCCGCGATCTGTTCGCGGTGGAGCGCGAGATCATCATCGCGCATGGCGAGGAGAATTACCGCCTGCGGCTGACGTCACAGAACAAGCTGATCCTGACCAAGTGAACCAGCAATGACACTCTGTCGCACGCTCGCAATATCGGCCGCAGCCTGCGGCGTCCTGCTCGCCGGTGCTGCAGTTGCAGCGGGCGTTACGGTGCATGACGCGCGCAACCGCGACGTCTCGATATCCGATCCCGCGCGGATCGTTTCGATCGGCGGCGCGATTACCGAAATTCTCTACGCGCTGGGTTTCGAGAACAGGCTGGCCGGCGTCGACACCACAAGCCTCTATCCGGCCGCGGCGCGCGACAAGCCGAATGTCGGCTATATGCGCCAGCTATCGGCCGAAGGCGTGCTCGGGCTCAATCCCTCGCTGGTGCTCGCCGTGCAGGGCTCCGGGCCAAAGGAAGCCATGGACGTGCTGGAGGCGGCCAAGGTGCCGCTGGTGCTGGTGCCCGAAACCTTTTCCGAGCAAGGCCTGCTCGACAAGATCAGGCTGGTCGGCCACGCCATGGGCGCGGACAAGCGGGCCGAATGCCTGACGGCGGTCGTGACGGACGATCTGGCGCAACTGCGCGAGCTGCGCGCCAAGGTAACGAAGCCGGTCCGCGTGATGTTCGTGATGTCGATGCTGAACGGCCGGGCGATGGCCGCGGGCCGGAAGACCGCCGCCAATGAAATCATCGCGCTCGCCGGTGGCGTCAACGCGATCGAGGGCTATGACGGCTACAAGATCATCAACGACGAGGCGATCGTCGCGGCGAAACCCGACGTGGTGCTGTCGATCCAGCGTGGCAAGGATTCGGTGGACGCGGAAGCAGTGTACGTCCATCCGGCCTTCGCACTGACGCCGGTAGCCGTGAACAAGACTTTCATCTCGATGGAAGGTCTCTATCTGCTCGGCTTCGGGCCGCGCACGGCGGCGGCGGCGCGCGATCTCGCGATCAGGCTCTATCCGGCGCTGGCGCCGCAGGCGGAGAAATTTGCGCCGGCGGCGTTGACGGCAAACTGCCGGCAATGACTGACCTGGCGGACTCCCGTGCGGAAAGCGCGAAGCGCCGCAGCGGATATGCGTTGCGCCCGGCCGCGTCGCTGACCCTCGCCGGTCTGCTGATCGCGGTTGTTGGCGTAGCGCTGATCGCACTCACGGTGGGTGCTGCGGGCATTCCGCTGGCGCGGCTGCCCGCGGCGCTCGGGCTTTGGGCGGATGCCTCGGCCGGTCCGAATCTCGCCCGCGACCAGCTCGTGCTGTGGTCGATCCGGATACCGCGGATTGCCGCCGCCGCCATGGTGGGCGGGCTGCTCGCGGCATCCGGCGCGATCATGCAGGGGCTGTTTCGAAACCCCCTCGCCGATCCCGCGCTGGTCGGCGTTTCCTCCGGCGGCGCGTTCGCGGCTGCGGCAGCGATCGTCTTCACCGACAGCCAGATCGGCGAGAGCCTGCGCTTCATGCAGAATCAATTGCTGCCGGTCGCGGCTTTCACGGGCTCGCTGGCGACGACCGTCATCCTCTATCGAATCGCGAGCCGTTCGGGCCGGACCTCGATTGCGATCTTCCTGCTGGCGGGAATCGCGATCGCCGCGATCGCCAATGCCGGCATCGGGCTTTTGGTGTTCATCGCCGACGACCGCCAGTTGCGCGATATCACGTTCTGGCTGCTGGGCTCGCTGAGCGGGGCGACCTGGTCCAAGCTTGCCACGCTGGCGCCGGTGCTGGGGGTCGCCCTGGTCGCCTGCCTGTCGATCGCGCGCGGGCTCGACGTGCTGGTGCTCGGCGAGGCCGAGGCGTTCCACAGCGGCGTCGACGTCGAGCGGCTGAAGCGGATTTCGATCGTGCTGGTGTCGGCCATGACCGGGGTTGCGGTTTCGGTTTGCGGCGTCGTCGGATTTGTCGGCATCGTGGTGCCGCATCTCTTGCGGCTGGTGATCGGGCCCGCGCACCGCCTGCTGCTGCCGGCCTCGATTCTATTGGGCGCCGTGCTGATGGTGGGTGCGGATACGCTGGCCCGGACCATCGTCGCGCCTGCAGACATGCCGATCGGCATCCTGACGGCTGCGATCGGCGCGCCGTTCTTTCTGGCGATGCTGTTGCGGCAGCGCGGACTGGTCTCGCTATGACGCCCATTCTCGCAGCGCAGTCGCTCTCGATGGTGGTTGGCGGCGCGACGCTGGTCGATACGATCGACCTGCGCATCGCGGCCGGCGAGATGGTCGCGATCGTCGGCCCCAACGGCGCCGGCAAATCGACGCTGCTGCGGATGCTCTCCGGTGACCTTCGCCCGACTAGGGGCCGGATCGAGCTCAAGCAGCGCGAAATCCACACCTATCCGCCGCGCCAACTCGCCCATCACCGCGCGATGCTGTCGCAGCACGTCACCGTTACCTTCCCGTTTACGGTCGAGGAGATCGTCCATATGGGCGCGGGCGATGCCGGCCGCGCCGCCGCGCAGCGGCTGGTCGATGCGGCACTCGGCGAGGTCGGGCTGGCGCATTTCAGTAACCGGCAATTGCCGACGCTCTCCGGCGGCGAGCAGCAGCGCGCGCATCTCGCACGCGTCCTGGTGCAACTCGCCTGCGGCGAAGCGCTGCACGGGCCCGGCCTGCTGTTGCTGGACGAGCCGACGTCCAGCCTCGACATGCGCCACCAGATCGATCTGGTCGAGACGGCGCGGCGACGGGCGCAGAACGGCACCGCGGTGGTCGCGGTGCTGCATGATCTCAACCTGGCGATGCGGTTCGCCGACCGGATCGTGCTTCTGCATCGCGGCAAACTTGCCGTCGACGGCGGCCGCACCGAGGCGATGACGGCCGAGACCATCCGCAGGATCTTCGAGGTCGACGTCGAGATCGACTATACCGAGCAGGGCGTACCGTTCCTGCTGCCGCAGACCATGCGGCCGGTGGCGTAGCGCCGCACCTCTTATCCAACAGCGACATGTGCGCTTCATAAAACTGTCAGCCGCCCGTTACATCCGCTGCCCAGAACTGCGCATCATCAACCTCAGGAGATCGACCATGCGCATGTCCCTGCTCTGCTCCGTCGCGTCCGTCCTTCTGGCTACGACCGCTGCGTTCGCGCAAGGCGAAGGCGAATTTCCCGCAACGTTGAAGGGCCACGCGGTGCTGCCGGCGCAAACCTTCATCGATGCGCCTGCAGATGCGCCTGATGACCTCAAGACCTCGGGCAAATACACCACCGGACGCCGCGTCGACGCCGTCGGCAGCGTGATGGGAAAATCCTATGAGCGGCCGACCGGCGTGTCGCTGCCGTTCAAGGGCCAGCCGCTGCAGGGCCATTCCGGCATCAAGGTGATGCCCGACGGCTCGTTCTGGGTGCTCACCGACAACGGCATGGGCTCGCGTTACAACTCGGCCGATTCGATGCTGTATTTGAACCGGCACAAGATCGACTGGGCGACCGGCAAGATCGAACGGCAGGAAACCATCTTCCTGCACGATCCCGACAAGAAAGTGCCGTTCCGTATCCTGCATGAGAACACCGCGAAGCGTTATCTCTCCGGCGCCGATTTCGACACCGAAGGTTTTCAAATCATCGGCGACACCTTCTGGATCGGCGACGAGTTCGGTCCCTATGTGCTGAAGGCCGACAAGACCGGCAAGATCCTGGCGGTGTTCGACACCATGGCCGACGGCAAGCTGGTCCGCTCGCCGGATCATTGGTCCGTGCAGTCGCCGGGCGCCCCGGGCGCCACCTACACGACGGTCAACCTGCGCCGCTCCAAGGGCTATGAAGGTTTTGCCTCCTCGAAGGACGGCAAGTTCCTCTACGGCCTGCTCGAAGGCCCGCTGTGGGATGCCGAGAAGAAGGATTTTGAAAAGGTCGACGGCAAGGAAGCCGCGCGCATTCTCGAGTTCGACGTCGCCGCTGAAAAGTTCACCGGGCGCTACTGGCACTACGTGTTCGAGCAGAACGGCAACGCCATCGGCGATTTCAACATGATCGACGCCACGAGCGGCCTGATCATCGAGCGCGACAATGGCGAAGGCACCGCGGACAAGGCCTGCCCGCAAGGTCAACGCGGCGAGAACTGCTTTCCGGACCTCGCCAAATTCAAGCGCGTCTACAAGGTTGAGCTGTCTGACGCCAATGTCGGCAAGCCGGCCCGCAAGATCGCCTATATCGACCTGATGAAGATCAAGGATCCGGACAAGAAGGCCCGCAAGCCGCTCAACGACGGCGTGCTCACCTTCCCGTTCTTCACCATCGAGAATGTCGATCGCGTCGACGAGACGCACATCATCGTCGGCAACGACAACAACCTGCCGTTCTCCTCGAGCCGCGATCCGAACAAGGCCGACGACAACGAGTTCGTGCTGCTGGAAGTGGCCGATTTCCTGAAAGCGAAGTGACGCCGCCGCTTCTCTCCCTCTCCCCGTCTCTTGCGGGGAGAGGGTCGGGCGAGGAGCTGTTTCCACAATCACTGCTGTTTGAGTCTGCTGAAACAGCCCCTCACCCCTGCCCTCTCCCCGTAAAGAACGGGGAGAGGGAGAGCCGATCCGCGGCAGCAGAGCGTGCGTCGCCGCGTCAGCCCAACGGCGTCATCACAACGCTCTTGTCCTTTGGCCAGCGCAGGCGCCAGGCGAAGTTGATGTCGCGGACTTCGCCTGCCTTGGCCTCGAACGCCCATTCCAGCACGCCGCGCTTGTCGCGAATGTTGCTCGCGGTCGGAGCCGTCGTCGACGGCAGCATCTCGACCACGATGTCCTCGTTCTCGCTGACCGGCAGTTGATCCTCGATCGCGATTCTGATCGGGAAATCGTGGCCATTCCGGACCGTCGTCTTGAACGCGCGTTCGTCGGTCTTCGACGTCGTCACGATCAGGCCGGCCGATCCTTCGTTGCGCTTGAGGACGTTGCGTTCGATCTTGATCTTGTCGTCGGCGCCGAAGCCGAGCCGCACGGTCTCGTCCTTGCTCGCGGCGGCCATCTGGCCACGGCCGACGAACACGCCGTCGCGGTAGATCGAAACCCGGCCGGGCAGCAATGGCGCGTCCTCGGTCTGCTTGAAGCTGGCTTCGAGGAACGCGGTCGGATCCAGCACCGGCGCTGCGCGCACGGCGAGATCGGGCGCGATGGTCGCGGTGGAGACGCGCAGGCTCTTGGCGCCTTCGCTGGCGCCGAGGCTGACGCGGCCGGGAATACTGAACACCACCTGGAAGCCGCTGACGTCGGCCGCGGCTTGCTGCTCGGCCGCCTTCTCCATCACCGGCTCCTCGGCTTTCCCCCCGCTAGCGCGGAACTGCCTCGACCTCTCCGGGGAT
>Ga0207706_10005748_pt1 | contig 11550 bp, 9 predicted proteins | sample KBSC53metaG_FD_184318 | JGI IMG/M metagenome (GOLD analysis project Ga0207706, IMG submission 184318) | Corn rhizosphere microbial communities from Kellogg Biological Station, Michigan, USA - KBS C5-3 metaG (SPAdes) (version 2) | ecosystem: Host-associated > Plants > Roots > Rhizosphere > Soil ... | reverse complement strand
GATCCGCCGCGGAGTCACCGCGCTGTACAGCGACGATGCCGACGACGCGCTGAGGCAGCAGCTCGGCGACCTGTTCGCCGCGCTCGGGTGGGCCATGTGGACCGTGGACGAGGCGCGCCTCGCTGCCGTCGGTTCGATGGCCGGGGCTGGTCCCGCCTATGCGGCTCGCTTCGTTCGAGCGCTCGCGAAGGCCGGGGAGGCGCGAGGACTCAGCCCGGAAATCGCCGCGACTATCGCGCTCGAGACGGTTCTCGGCACGGCGTGGATGGCCGCGACGAACAGCGAGACAATGGACGATATCGTCAAGCGCGTCGCCAGCCCGGGCGGAACCACCGAAGCCGGGCTTGCCGTGCTCGACAAAGCGCTCGACGATCTGGTCGGCGAGACGATCGAGGCAGCGGCGCGGCGCGGCAGCGAGCTTGCTGACTCCGCTCGCCTGTCCTAGGCGCCTAACATGGCCGAGCAGCAGCAGCGCCCGTACGACGACCGCGACGGCTGGATATGGTTCGATGGCAAGCTGGTCCCGTGGCGCGACGCCAAGGTCCACGTCCTCACCCATGCGTTGCACTACGCGTCCTCGGTATTCGAGGGGCAGCGCGCCTATAATGGCCAAATTTTCAAGCTCACCGAGCATAGCGAGCGGCTGAGGAAGAGCGCCGAGATCCTCGGCTTCGACATCCCGTGGGGCGTCGAGGAGATCGACGAGGCCTGCAACGAGGTGCTGAAGGCCAACGGCTGGACCGACGCCTACATGCGTCCGGTCGCCTGGCGCGGGGCCGAACAGATGGGCGTCGCCCCCAAGGGCACCAAGCCGCACCTCGCGATCGCCGCCTGGCAGTGGGGCAAATATTACGATCCGGAAAAGGCCGCGAAAGGCATCCGCCTCGATATCGCGCCCTATCGCCGGCCGGCGCCCTACACCGCGCCGGTGCATTCGAAAGCGGCAGGCCTCTACATGATCGCCAGCCTGTCGAAGCAGCATGCCGACAATCGCGGCTATGACGACGCTTTGATGTTCGACTGGCGGGGCCAGGTTGCGGAGGCGACGGGGGCGAATGCGTTCTTCGTCAAGAACGGATCGCTCCACACGCCGACCGCCGATTGCTTCCTCGACGGGATCACCCGCCGCACGGTCATGGACCTCGCCCGGAACCGGGGCGTGGAGGTGGTCGAGCGCGCGATTTGGCCGGAGGAGCTGGAAGGCTTCGAACAGATGTTCCTGACCGGAACGGCGGTCGAGGTGACTCCCGTGCAATCCGCGGGTCCGTGGATGTTTGAGGTGGGCGACCTCACCAAGCAGCTCGCCAAGGATTACGACGACCTGGTCAACGGGCGCATTCCGAACGCCTAGCCTTTGACTTCGCCGGCGCCCCTAGGGATATCGGGAGACGTGCCAGGGCGGAGGCGGTAGTATGCGGTTCCATAATCGGGCGATTCCGATCGTTCTCACTTTGCTGCTGATCGATTCCATCGGCTTCGGCATCGTCCTGCCGGTGCTGCCAAGCCTCATCGTCCACCTGGGCAAGGTTTCGCTGCCGGAGGCGACGCGGATCGCCGGCTACATGCTCGTCACTTATGCTGGCGCCCAGTTCTTCGCCGGACCCGTGCTCGGCAATCTCGGCGACCGCTTCGGACGCCGGCCAATCCTGCTCTTCTCGACCATCGCCTTCGCGCTCGATTATCTGTTTATGGCGGCCGCCCCGACGCTGGCCTGGCTGTTCGTCGGGCGGTTCATCGCCGGAATTGCGGGGGCTACCTACGGGCCCGCGAACGCGGTGCTCGCCGACATCACGCCCCCGGAGAAGCGCGGAGCGACGTTCGGCCTGATGGGAGCCGCATTCGGCCTTGGCTTCATCCTCGGCCCGGCGATCGGCGGCCTGACGGCCAGCTTCGGCACAAGGACGCCATTCATCATCGCGGCGACACTAGCTGCCGCCAACGCGCTGTGGATCTTCTTTCGCCTCCCCGAAACGCTGCCAATCGAGCGCCGCCGCCCGTTCCACTGGCGCGACGCCCACGTCTTCGGTGTCTTCCGGCCATTGTTCCACGCCGGCGGCGCGACGCCGCTGCTGGTCGCGGCCTTGCTCTGGCAGCTGGCGCACTTTGTCTACCCGGCGACCTGGGCGTTCTGGGCGGGGTTGGCGCATCATTGGGACGCGGCGATGATCGGCTGGTCGCTGGCCGCGGCCGGCCTCGCCATGGCGCTCGCTCAGACCTTCGTCACCGGCCCGGCCATCGCGCGCTTCGGGGAGGCCCGGACCGTGGTGATCGGAATGGTGGTCGGCGGGCTCGCCTTTCTCGCTTACGTCTTCGCGCGAGCGGATTGGTTGGTGTTCACAATCATCTTCCTGTCGGCGGGCCAGGGACTGGTCTGGCCATCGATGAATGCGCTGCTGTCGCGCATGACCGACGCCTCGCACCAGGGCGCGCTGCAGGGCGGAATGGCGAGCATCGCCAGCGTCGCCGCAATCGTCGGGCCGCTGGCGATGACCCAGGCGCTCGCCTTCGGCGCCGAGCATGGGGAGCCGGGCGGCGCGTTCCTGCTCGCGGTCTTGCTGGTGGCTTGCGGACTGCTGATCGTCATCTTCGGCGTCGTTCGGAAGCTCGGGCCGGCGCCGGAACCCGCGACGGTCAGCTGAAGACATCGAGCCGCTCGTTCGGCCCGCCATAAATCCAGCTTATTGGTATGCCCGCGATCTCAGTTGGAAAAAGCATCTCCAAACTCGCAATCTGGGGCAGGGACTGGAGCACCGACCAGAGGACAAAAATCTCATGTCTGCTTTCAGCCCAGTTCTTCCGGATGTGACGACGGCGACGCTTCAGTTCCTGCGTCCGATGCGAGAACGGCCCGTTTCCTATCAATACGATCCGCCGGACGGCATACCGGTCCGAACCGGGACCTATGATCCGCACGCGGTCCAGATCCGCAACGCCCGGCCGCTGGCGCGGGCGCTATCGCTGGACGCGGAAGGCTTCACCCTGGTTCGGGCGCAAAGCGATTTCTCCGACTATGACGACGATGCGGCCATACGTTCGGCTTACTATTCAGAGGTGGAGCAGCTGATCGCAACCGCGACCGGCGCTGAGCGGGTGATCGGCTTTGACCACAATATTCGAAACGTCGACCGCGCCGCAAAAGGTGAGGCGGGGATTCGCGGCCCCGTCCCTCGCGCCCACAACGACTTCACGCTCCGCTCGGGTCCCGATCGCGTCCGGGCCGAACTCGAACTGCGCGACCTCGATGCTGAAGCACTGCTTCGTCGGCGTTTCGCGATCATCAATCTGTGGCGGCCAATCAATCGCCCAGCCTACAAATCGCCGCTGGCGCTCTGCGACGCCCGCACCGTCGCGCCCGCAGACCTCATCGCCACGGATCTCGTTTATCGCGACAGAATCGGCGAAACCTATGCCGTGCAGCACAGTGCCGCGCACCAATGGCATTACTTTCCGAATCTCTCGCCGAACGAAGCGATCCTTTTGAAAGGCTATGATTCGGATGAGCGAGTTACGCGATTCACCGCCCATGCGGCCTTCGACGACCCTAACAGCCCGCCCGACGCGCCGGAGCGCGAAAGCATCGAGATACGCGTGCTGGTGATTTATCCGTCGGCCGCCTAGGCCAGCGCGCAGGCCGCTCAATCGAAGATCGACAGGTTCAGCGGTTCGCTCGGACCGAACCAGATCACGTGCTCGCTATGGTCGGCCAGGTCCTCGCCCGTCGTGGTGTGAGCGAAGATGGTGAGGCCATCGCGGTTGAGCGCGATCCACTGGGCAAACTCGCCGAAAGTATCGCGCGGAACGGTCAGCTGGCAGCTGCCGCGCGGGTGCGGCCCCACCGGCTTCAAATGAAAATGCCCGACGGGCACTCCGAAGCGCTCCTGCGCCGCGGCGGCAAGCGCCTTGGCGCGTTCGACCTCTGCGGGATCGTAATAGATGTGGGCGTGAAAGTTCTGGATCGATGGTTCGGGCATGACCTCCTATAGCGCGCCGCCGCTCAGTTCCCATCTTCCAACTCGGGTCGCGACGGGTATAAGCGCCGCTTTCCCGCATTTGCGGCTCGCCTGCTGGGGCGTCGCCAAGTGGTAAGGCACCGGTTTTTGGTACCGGCATTCGCAGGTTCGAATCCTGCCGCCCCAGCCAGTCTGCAAAAGATCCTGCTCCTCGGTCGCATGAAATGGCCCAAGGAATTTCCGAGGATCGGTCCTCTCAGTCCGGCCCAAAACCTCAATATGCTTGCGAGCGAGTTGCCGGATTTCGCGATCCGGTAGCTTTCGACGGTCCGAGCAAATCGTCGATCAATTCGCGTGTTCACGATTCGAAAGTCAGCGCGCCCCTGCATTGCTTTCGATTTGTGGCGTGTTGCCGCCGGTGTGAGAGGAGCGCACCCTCCGAATACCATCTTTCACCGGCGGCAACTTGAGGCGGCGGGGCGTGCGATCCCCGTCTCAGTTTTGCCCGCAAGAATTTGAAAGCCGAGTAAGGCACCGAAGGGCATAGCAGCGGTGTCCAACGGAACCGTCCAGCTCCCACTCCAGCTACTCAAACCAGACGACGCGCGATCGGTTGATGCGTGGGATTTGAATCCAGCACGAATGGCGGGGACTCGGTGAGCAGGGCTGCACGGTGAATTGAAGAATGGAAATCGTGTTCGAGTTGCCCATCGACCTGCCAAGGGTAAGGCACAGCCCTTCGACGCAAGCCGTCTATGAACTGCTGAAGGCCGCCATCATGGCGGGCGAGCTGGCCCCGAGTTCAAAACTGCCGCCCACCCGATGGGCGGGCCGCCATTTCCGCCTTTCGCGAAACACCATCGTTTCGATTTACGAGCGCCTCGCAAGCGAAGGCCTTGTCGTCTCCCGAAGAGGTTCAGGAACCTACGTCGCAGCGAACCGGCGACGCTCAAATCCCGAACGGCCACGCAAACCGACTGTCGACCCCGCCACGTTCGTCCAGCCTGAATGGCGCGACAGCGTGACCCGGCGGAACATGTGGTTCTGCACGGATGACCCGGTCCGGGATCCGTCGCCCGATGCCCTTGAGCTTCGACCGGGTCTCGTCGACGTCACCATGTTCCCGTTCGATCAATTTCGCCGATGCATGGTCAAGACGCTTCGCCGAATGGAACGATCTCCGCCTGGCCTCGGATGCCCGCAACCCTTCCAAGGCGATTTCTCCCTACGTCAGGCGACCGCCGACCACGTGGCGCTCATGCGATCCTTGGCGTGCGACCCGGATGACATCATCGTCACGTCCGGCACCCAGCAGGCGTTCGATCTGGTGACGCGCGTCTTCGTCGAACCGCATCGCACTCTCGTTGCCGTCGAAGACCCGTGTTATCCGCCGCTGGTCGCGGCGCTCAAGGCTGCGGGCGCACTCATTTGCCCGGTCCCGGTCGACGCCGAAGGTATCGTCGTCGAACAGATACCCAGCGAAGCGAAGCTCGTCTTCGTCTGCCCGTCGAACCAATTCCCGTTGGGAATCACGATGTCGGCCAAGCGCCGCCGTGAGTTGCATGAATTCGCACGATCCCGGCGCGCACTCATTATCGAAGACGATTATGACGGCGAATTCCGGACGAAGGGCGAGCCGCTAAAGGCGATTTACAGCCAGGAGCCGGCCGATCTGGTTTTCTATATCGGCTCCTTTTCCAAATGCATGTTCCCCGGAGTCCGGCTCGGATATGTCATTGCCCCGCAATGGGCGATCGAGCCCATGGTCCTGGCGAAGAATATTACGGACTGGCACTCGTCCTCCGTCATTCAGGCGGCGACGGCATCCTTCATTTCCGAAGGCCATTTATCCACGCATGTGGCTAAGATGCGCACCGCCTACCGGGCCCGGATCGCGGCCCTTCTCGACGCCCTGTCGGCGAAGTTCGAGGGTAGACTCCGGCCGATCGTTCCGAATTATGGGACACATGTATCCGCCGAGGGCGATCCGTCCATCGATTGGGACGCGGTCGCCGAGAAGGCCCGGGCGAACCGCATCCAGCTCCATTCTCTTTCCCGCTATCATTTCGGCGAGGGCTGCCCGGGCCTGCTGTTCGCCGTCGGAGCGGAATCCGAGGCGCGCCTGCGTCTTGCGGTCGACCGGCTGTCTGGCTTGGTTCGCTAGGCTGTGGCTTGAATTCGAGCGCGGGGTCGCCGAAGCACGCGGATGCAGTGCTCCTTGGGTGAGTTGAAGTGAAAATCGGAGTTGTCGGTCTTGGTTATGTTGGCCTGCCGCTCGCGGTCGCTTTGTCGCGCAAGCACCAGGTCGTTGGGTTCGACATCAGTTCCAGCCGTGTTGCCGAGCTTCGCAGCGGTTTGGATTCAACCCATGAGGTGTCGAGCGAGCAGCTCGGCGCCGCGAAGTTTTCCATTACCGACGACGCGGGCGAGCTGGCCGGATGCGAGGTCTTCATCGCGACCGTCCCAACCCCGATCGACAATGCCAATCGGCCGAACCTCGGACCGCTTCTAAAGGCCTGCGCGCTGATCGGCCCGGTGATCGGCAAGGGTGCGATCGTCGTGTTCGAAAGTACCGTCTTTCCCGGAGCAACGGAGGAGATTTGCGGGCCCGCTCTCGAGCAGTCCTCGGGCCTGAAGGCCGGCGTCGATTTCAAGCTCGGCTATAGTCCCGAGCGGATCAATCCGGGCGACAAGACCCATACGATCGAAACGATCACCAAGGTCGTCGCGGGTGAGGATGCCGAGACGCTCGAGAAACTCGCCGGGCTTTACGGCTCGATCATCGACGCGGGCATCCATCGGGCGCCGTCCATAAAGGTCGCCGAGGCCGCGAAAGTTATCGAGAACACGCAGCGCGACATCAATATCGCGCTGATGAACGAAGTATCGAAAATCTGTCACCTGCTCGGCATTAGCTCGAGCGACGTGCTCGAGGCTGCGGGCACGAAGTGGAACTTCCTGAAATTCCATCCGGGGCTAGTCGGCGGTCACTGCATCGGCGTCGATCCTTATTATCTGACCGCGAAGGCCGAAGCGCTGGGTTATCGGCCCGAGGTCATCCTTTCAGGCCGACGGGTGAACGACGGAATGGGGCCGTACGTCGGGGAGCAGGTCGTCAAACTGCTCGCCATGCATGGCCATTCGACCCAGGATTCGCGGGTCGGGATCCTCGGGTTCACCTTCAAGGAAAACGTGCCGGACATCCGCAATTCCAAAGTCGTCGATATCTACAACCAGCTGCGCTCGTCCGGGATCGCGCCGCTCGTTAACGACGCCAAGGCCGATGCCGATACCGTCCGTGGCGCTCATGGCATCGAGCTGGTGCCGCTAGACGAATTCCGCGATCTGGCGGCGCTGATCTACGCCGTCCCGCACGATGATTACGGTTCGATCGAGCCGACGATATGCGAGCGGATCGCGCCTGGCGGCATCCTCGTCGATATTCGCTCGAGGCTCGGCGGCACGGGTTTGCGCGAAGACATTCACTATTGGAGCCTTTGAGCTCCTAGATCGGATAATGGCCCGGTTCGCCGGCGATCGTGATCCACCTGAGGTCCGTGAAGGCTTCGATCCCGGCCTTTCCGCCGAACCGGCCGTAGCCGGATGCGCCAAGCCCACCGAACGGCATTTGCGGCTCGTCTTGAACCGTCGGCCCGTTGACGTGGCAAATGCCCGATCGAATCCGCCGCGCGACCCTGAGGCCGCGGGCGGCGTCGCTGGTGAAGACGGATGCGGACAGGCCGTACTCGCTATCGTTGGCAGCGCGGATCGCCTCCTCTTCATCCGCGACCCGTATGATCCCGACCACCGGTCCGAAACTCTCGTCACGATAAAGGCTCATCGCAGCCGTCACGTTGTCGATCACCTTCGCGGCGCCGGCCGACAGCTGCCGAGCGCCTTTGGCGAGCGCGTCATCGATAAGTGACTGCACCTTCGATTCCGCGGCCCCGTCGAATTGCGGACCAACCGCCGCGGAAGGCATGCCTGATGCTTTCTCCGCCAGCTTGCGCGCGAACTCATCGGCGATCGCATCGACCACGATGATCCGCTCGGTCGACATGCAGATCTGACCGGCGTTCATGAACGCTCCGAAGGCCGCGGCCTTTACCGCTTCGTCGAGATCGGCGTCTTCGAGCACGATCAGCGGCGCCTTGCCGCCAAGCTCGAGAAGCACGGGTTTCAACTGCTCGGCTGCGCGTGCCGCAACGATCCTGCCGACGGCGGTCGAGCCCGTGAAATTGATCCGCCGGATGGCCGGATGGTCGATCAGCGCGCCGACGACCTCTGCGGCCTCATCGGGCGCGTTGCTGACGAGATTGACGACATCCTTGGGAAAGCCCGCCTCAGCAAATGCCGCAACGATGAGGGCATGGGTTTCAGGGCAGCGCTCCGACGCCTTGAGGATCACACTATTGCCGCAGGCGAGGGGGGTCGCGATCGCCCGACATCCGAGAATGACTGGAGCGTTCCATGGCGCGATTCCCAGGACGACCCCGACCGGCTCTCGCAGCGCCAGCGACAGCAGGCCGGGTCTGTCGGACGGGATTATTTCGCCCGTAATCTGAGTGGTCAAAGCCGCCGCCTCGCGGATCATTCCCGCGCCCAGCTGAATGTTGAACCGCGCCCACGACTCGGACGCGCGAACTTCCTCGCGCATCGCACGGACGAACGCGTCCGCGCGCGCTTCGAGCGCGTCGGCAGCCGCGTTCAGCAAGGATCGCCTCGCATTCGGGCCGAGTTGGGACCATGCCGGGAATGCCGCGGCGGCGGCTTCGGCGGCCTTATTTGCCCTTGTGGTGCCGTCACTCATGCGGGCCCGCTACACGGTTCGGCATCCAGCCGCTATGGCCGCTCCATGAACCCCATCTACGAAGCAATGCAGACGAGCGTGTTCGAGCGCATGTCGGGGCTGGCGGCCCGGCATGGCGCGGTCAATCTGGGGCAGGGCTTCCCCGATTTCGGCTGGCCCGATGAGATCCTCGATTCCGCGGCGCGCGCCCTGAAGGAGGGCTCGAACCAATACGCGCCCTCGCGCGGCTTGCCCGCTTTGCGCGAAGCGGTGGCCGCTTTCTACGGCCGGCATCAGCAGCTGGATGTCAGTGCCGACCATGTCTGCGTGACGAGCGGCGCGACCGAGGCTTTAGGGTCCGCGATTCTCGCCACTGCGAGCCCCGGCGATGAGGTCATCATCTTCACGCCCGCCTACGATAGCTATGCGCCGATGATCCGAAGAGCCGGCGCAAGGCCCGTCGAGGTCGCGTTGCGGCCACCCGAATGGCGAATCGACCGCGAGGCCCTGAAAGCAGCAGTCACGGCGAAGACCCGCGCGATCATTTTCAATAATCCGCACAATCCGGCGGGACGCCTGTTCGATCCCGACGAGCTGAAAGCGGTCGAGGAAGTCGCGCGCGAGCACGACCTCATCGTCATTGCCGACGAGGTGTGGGAGAAGATTGTCCTCGACGGCCGGCAGTTCACGTCGATCGCGACGCTTCCCGGCATGGCGGAACGGACGATCAAGATCGGATCGGCCGGCAAGATTTTCTCGCTGACCGGATGGAAGGTCGGCTGGATGGTCGCCGCGCCGGCATTGGCCGGGGTCGTCGCGAGGGCTCACCAGTTCCTGACCTTCTCGACCGCGCCCAACCTGCAGTCGGCGGTCGCATTCGGGCTCAACGAAGGCGATTCCTGGCTGGAACCGATGCGGCAGCGCTTCGAGCGCGCTCGAGACCGGATGACCGAAGGCCTGCGGGCCGCTGGCTTCACCGTGCTCGATGCTGCCGCGACCTACTTCCTGTGCGTCGACCTCGCCGCTTCGGGAATTACGATCGACGACGACGGATTTGCGACGGCCGCGGTCGAACGAGCCGGCGTTGCGGTGGTGCCGCTGTCCGCCTTCGCGGAGCAGGATCCGCCGCGGACGCTGGTTCGCCTTTGCTTCGGCAAGAAGGACGAGACGATCGAGGCGGGGGTCGCCGCCATGGCGAAAGCGAAGGAGATTCTCGGGTGAATCCCGCCGACGAAGCTTCCGGGCTGCTGGAGCGGTTCGGATTCGCAAGCTCCGGGGACCTCGTCAGCCGGTCGCCGATCGATGGGAGCGAAATCGGCCGCGTTCGAGTGGGCGATCCCGCTGACGCCGCGACCCGCGCCGAGCAGGCCTTCCTAAGATGGCGCACGGTCCCAGCGCCGCGTCGCGGCGAGCTTGTCCGGCTGCTCGGCGAAGAACTGCGCGCGGCCAAGGAGCCGCTCGCTCACCTGATCACGCTCGAGGCCGGCAAAATCCTCCAGGAGAGCCTGGGCGAGGTCCAGGAGATGATCGACATCTGCGATTTCGCGGTCGGCCTGTCGCGTCAGCTCTATGGCCTTACCATCGCCAGCGAGCGGCCGAACCACCGGATGATGGAGCAATGGCATCCGCTCGGGCCGGTGCTCGTGATCAGTGCATTCAACTTTCCGGTCGCCGTTTGGGCGTGGAATGCCGCGCTCGCCCTGGTTTGCGGGGATCCGGTGATCTGGAAGCCGAGCGAAAAGACACCTTTGTGCGCCGAAGCCGTCATCGCCTTGGCGCGGCGGGCTTGCGAAAAATTCGGCGACGCGCCGGACGGCCTCATCCAGATCGTTCAGGGTGAGCGCGACGTGGGAGCGGCCCTGGTTGACGATCCGCGCATCGCTTTGGTCTCCGCGACCGGTTCGACGGCGATGGGCCGGTCGGTCGGTCCGCGGGTCGCTCAGCGCTTCGGGCGCGTGCTGCTCGAGCTCGGCGGGAACAACGCGACGATCGTCTGCCCTTCGGCCGACCTTGAGCTTGCGGCCCGCGCGATCCTCTTCTCCGCGGCCGGAACGGCGGGGCAGCGCTGCACGACCTTGCGGCGGCTGATCGTGCACGAGAGCATCGCCGATGAGCTTGTTGGCCACCTCAAACACTTGTTCCAACAGGTAAAAATCGGCGATCCGCGCGATCCTGGCACACTGGTCGGCCCTTTGATCGATGAGGCGGCGCTCAAGGGTATGCAGAACGTGCTCGGCGACGCGGTCGAGCGTGTCGAGCCGGTGCCCGGCGGCTTCTACGTTCGTCCGGCCATCGTCGAGGCCTCGGCGCAGGAAGGAACGGTCGTCCAGGAGACGTTCGCGCCGATCGTCTACGTTCTTCGCTACCGCGAATTCAATGAGGCGATCGCGCTCAACAATGCGGTTCCGCAGGGCCTCAGCTCTTCGATCTTCACCAACGACTTGCGCGAGGTCGAGCGGTTCGTTTCCGCCGCCGGCTCCGACTGCGGCATCGCCAACGTGAACATCGGGCCCTCGGGCGCGGAGATCGGCGGCGCTTTCGGCGGAGAAAAGGAGACCGGCGGCGGTCGCGAAAGCGGGTCGGACAGCTGGAAGGCCTACATGCGAAGGCAGACCAACACGGTCAATTACGGATCAGATCTGCCCCTCGCTCAGGGCATTCGCTTCGACGTCGCCCCATAAAGCGAGCTTCTCTTCAGCGATCATCGACGGCCAGCCGCGCCGGAACTTGGTTTTCCAGGGCTTGAGCGCCTGCGGTTCGAGCGGCGGCGAGATGAGATAGCCCTGCACGACGTCGCAGCCGAGCTCTCGC
>Ga0207706_10005747_pt1 | contig 11551 bp, 6 predicted proteins | sample KBSC53metaG_FD_184318 | JGI IMG/M metagenome (GOLD analysis project Ga0207706, IMG submission 184318) | Corn rhizosphere microbial communities from Kellogg Biological Station, Michigan, USA - KBS C5-3 metaG (SPAdes) (version 2) | ecosystem: Host-associated > Plants > Roots > Rhizosphere > Soil ... | reverse complement strand
CTGACATACGTCTTGCGGAGACTGCCGATGGGAGCAAGGCCGTCGTCGGGTCACGTCCAATCTCTGACAGCGGTGCACCTACTGTCCTGCTGTACGCGCACTACGACGTTCAGCCGCCTCTCGATGAGGCTTCGTGGCGAACTCCGCCGTTCCAGCTCACCGAGGTGGACGGACGTTGGTACGGCCGTGGCGCGGCCGACTGCAAAGGCAACATAGTCGTTCACTTGGCTGCCCTGCGCGCTCTGGGTGATCAGATACCGGTGAACCTGAAGCTGGTCGTTGAAGGATCCGAGGAACAAGGCACCGGTGGTCTGGAGGACTTCGTACCGAAGAACGCCGACCTGTTGCGCTCCGATGTCATTTTGGTTTGCGACACCGGCAATGCGGCGGTGGGTCGTCCGGCGGCCACGGTGAGCCTGCGCGGCTTGGTCAACGTCATCGTTCGAGTCGAGGCTCTGCGCTCGGAAGTGCACTCTGGCATGTTCGGAGGGCCTGCACCCGATGCACTTGCCGCGCTTGTCGCAATGCTGGCGACGCTACGCGATGACGAGGGCAACACCACGATCACCGGGCTGGACAACAGCGAGACCTGGACGGGCGAGCCGTATCCGCCTGAGCAGTTCCGAAGTGACGCTGGCCTGCTCGATGGCGCATCGCTTCTGGGAGATGGCAGTGTCAGCGACATGTTGTGGGCGCGTCCCGCGATCACCATTCTCGGCATCGACTGTCCGCCAGTCCTCGGATCAACGGCGGCCATCGCACCTGATGCGGCTGCTCGGCTCAATTTGCGCATTCCACCGGGCATCGAGCCCGGCCTGGCGTACACGGCCCTTGCTGACCATCTCCAAGCGGTGGCTCCCTGGGGTGTCCGGGTCACAGTTGAGCTCGAGGGCGACGGTGAACCGTTCATGGCAAAGGTTGACGGGCCGGCGTACGAGGCGATGGCCAGCGCCATGAATGACGCTTACGGAACGCCTATGACCACCCTGGGGCAGGGCGGATCGATTCCGCTGTGCAATGTGTTCGCCGATACCTATCCCGACGCCGAGTTGATCATGATTGGGGTCGAGGAGCCAACGGCACTCATCCACGCCCCGAATGAGAGTGTCGCTCCCAGCGAAATACAGTCAATGGCGCTGGCTGAAGCACTCTTCATGCAACGCTACGCAACAGCACGCGGCCGCTAGTCGATTAGACCGCGCCCAACAGTTCCGCCAGAATCGCAACCGATCCGGGTCCAACGCCGGGCCTCGAATGAGTTCTACAACGGCCTGCAGCTCACTGCGCCGGACATGATGAAGATCCGAGAACAACTTCCTCGCCGTCGCGCCCGGCTGCCGACCGGCGTCAACGTGAACGAACGGAGCGTCTCCCGCGAGAATGCCGGGTGGTCGGGATGTCCAGCGGATCGAAGAGTTTCTCCCTGGCGTAGTCCAGAACCGTCCGAGGACGGTCGCCGTCGGCCCGTCCAGGGCGGCTGCGAGCACCGCCGCCGCCAGGTGAGCACTGACATCGGAGTACCAGAAGACCTTGCCCGGTTCGAAATCCTGCCGTCGCTCGAGTAGCACATTGACGAAGCCATGGCCAGGCTCCGCGGACTTCTGTCAGACAAACCCACCAGTATCATTGGCCTCCGTGTTTTGTCTGGGCCGGGCCAAGCGCAGGTGTAACGTCGATCACCCATTCACTCCCCCAGCCCGGGATCTGGACGCGGTCTGGTCCTCTTTTTGCGCGCGTTGTTGTACGCGAAGTGCGCGCTGCGAGGAATCAGGTTGGAATCGGGTCTGTCGCTTGGCCCGCTGGTAGGAGCGGGGCTGGGTCCTGGTGGAGGAGGCCGTGTGCCTCGGCCACCGGTCGGGAGACCAGTTTGCCGCCGAGAGTGGTCAGCCCCTTTGCTAGGACTGGATCACGCGCGGCCGCGCCGGCTACCCCGTCCGTCGCGACGCGGACCAGGTACGGCAGCGTGGCACTGGTGAGCGCGAGGGTGGAGGTACGCGCGACAGCGCCGGGGATGTTGGCGACGCAGTAGTGCACCACACCCTCTTCGATGTAGGTCGGTTCGGAGTGCGTGGTCGGTCGGCTGGTCTCGAAGCAGCCGCCTTGGTCGATAGCGATGTCAACCACCACACTGCCAGGCCGCATGCTCTTGATCATGTCGCGGGTAACCAGTTTCGGCGCCTTCGCACCGGCGACCAGGACGGCGCCGATCACCACATCGGATTCGGTCACGTACGCCGCGGTCCGCGCCCGGTTCGGAACTACCAGGTCAAGCCGGCCACCGAACACATCGGAGAGGTAGGACAGGCGCGCCGCGTTGGTGTCCAGCACCCGCACGATCGCCCGTAACCCGAGCGCCATCTTGGCGGCCTCGGTTCCGGCGACGCCACCGCCGATGATGGTGACCTTCGCGGCCGGCGTACCGGGGACCCCGCCCAGCAGCAGGCCCGCCCCGCCGGCGGAACTTTCCAGGTGGTGGGCGGCGGCCTGGACAGCCATCCGCCCGGCAACCTCGCTCATCGGGGTGAGCAGCGGCAGTCGCCCGTCTGCGGTCTGTACGGTCTCGTAGGCGATCGAGTCGATGCGTCGGTCGAGGAGGAACTCGGTGAGCCGGCGGTCGGCTGCTAGGTGCAGGTAGGTGAACAGCTGCTGCGCCGGGCGGAACCGGTCATATTCCTCAGGTATTGGCTCCTTGACCTTGACGATCAAGTCCGCAGCGGCAAACACCTCGTCTGCGGTGCCGACAACCCGCGCGCCGGCTGCAACGTACTCGGCGTCCGGAAACCCGCTGCCCGACCCGGCGCCGGCCTGGACGGTGACCTCCCGGCCGTGGTAGGCCAGCTCGGCAACGCCGTCGGGCTGCACCGATACCCGACCTTCCTTGTCCTTGATTTCCTTCGGCACACCAACCACCAACCCGGCCATACCCGCTCCCTCCTTAATTCAGGCCCTTGATTCCGGCCTCCATCGAGCATGCTCGTGAGCTGCCGACCCGCGGGCCAGGATCCCTGGGAGTCCAGGGCTTGGTCTCTTGTGCTGAAGTTTGAAGCGCCTCCCGCAGGGCGGATCCGACTATTTACCAGATTGGGAAAAATACTGTCCGGCTTGCTGGAGCCGATTTTAGTGACGACCAGTATGGTTCTGATCGCCCGGGTCGTCCTGAGAAGGCAAGTGTTGGTGACGAACGAGTCCACTAAGCGCCGGGCGGTAGTGCATGGCGAGGTGTCACCTCGAGGTTGTCGGCGGGGGGGCCGCCTCGACCCTCGCGCGCGGACACGATGATGGATATGGCACGCCCGACCAGGACGCCGAGGGCGATCGCCACCATCGTCTCCACTGTGGTGATCAGGGTCGTGGTGCCGGCGCTATCACCGTTGAGTAAGGCCGCGACGCCGACCAGGCCGAGCGCACCGGGGACAAGGAGCCAGAACGCCGGTGTGAAGCTGACGATCGCCGGTGGCCCGGTTCGCTGCCGGGCGACCAGATCGGCCACCGGGGTCATCACGGCCGCGCCCACGAATGCGGACAGCACGCCGCCGAAGAACAGGCCTCCCAGAACCTGGCCGCCGTATGCCACATACAGGACCAGGAGGATCCAGCCGAGGGAGCTCGGACGCGCGCATAGGTTCATCACGATGCCGACGCCGAACACGCCGACGGCGAGCCAGGGGCCAAGGACGCCGAGCGCCGGCTTGGTCGCCGTCAGGTCGAACGCGGGTACCCCGACGAGAGCGCCCGCGGCGAGGATGCCGAGGCCCAGCAGCACGAGCTGGGCGGCCCCGGCCGCCAGTCGCCCGGCACCGGAGATCATCTGGCCGGTCGCCAGCTCGATCACCGAGGTGGTCAGCAGCGCTCCGGGCAACAGTGTGACAAGCGGGGCGATCAGGCTGGGGGCGACGTCGAAGTCGAGGCCGGTCCGCGACAGCAGGAAGACTACGAGCGACACGCTGAACGATGCAGCGACCGTCAGCAGGACCTGGAACCGGGGCGGCACACGGCTTCCGGCGAGCAGCAGGGCCCCGGTCAGGCCGCCGAGTCCGGCAGCCACCACGATCCCAAGCCAGGAGCTGCCGAGCAGGACGGCGAGGCCGACCGTAGCGAGCACTTGACCGAGCACCTGCATCGACGGACCGAAGGGCGGGGGCCGGGTACGAATCGCCACGATCTGATCGTGGGCCCACCGGGGATCGATCCGACCGGTGCGCGCGACCCTGACAACGTCATCGAGCTCCTCGATCTGGTGCAGCCGCAGCCGCTGGCGGCCGCTGGTAACGGCCCTGGTCCGAAGCCGACCGCCGGTGCCGGACGACACCAGCAGGGCGGTCGGCAGGGCGATGATCTCCGTGTCAGCCATGCCATATGCGCGGGCGATCTCCTCCAGATTCGTATCCACGTCGTCGACGTCGAAGCCGGAGTCGATCAGCGCCTCCCCGGCCGACGCCAGAAGCACCAATACGTCGGTGGCCGGCTCGGTACCGCTCCGGCGCTGAGCTGCCTCCGGCTGCGGGACCTGACCCTCGCCCTTTCGGGCGAGGCGCAGCAGCACAAGACTCACCAGGATCAGGACGGCGAGGGCGATCAGGACCGAGCTGAGCGGAACAGCTCCGGTGGAGCTTGCCGCTGGCGTCGCCGGTCGTTGGGGCGGAGGGCTCTCTGGTTGGGCGGACGCGGAAGTCGGGCTGCCGCTCGGTGTCGGGGGCTCCGAGGGCGTGGACGGCGGTACTCCGGTCGGGGTGAGGGATTCAGCCGTTGTTGCAGTCGGCGTCGCCGGAGGGGTGAGTACCGAGCTGGTGCCGCCTGGCGTGGGGCTTTGGTCACCTGGCGTGGGGCTTTGGTCGTCCGGCGTTGGCGAGGCTGAGGCGGTCGTAGTCGACGTCTCGGTTGGGATGCCCGTGGGAGTTTGCGCCACCGCAGCCGCCGCCCCAACGACGGTGAGCAGTGCCGCCGCCGCCCAGATGATCTGGCGGCGCTGGCGGAAGCTCGCGACGCTGCGGCGGCGGTCGGCGACCATGGAGCGTGACTATAGGCCGGGGGCCGATGCCGGTGGATTACCACCCAGCAAATGGTGGTGCGGGGCTGCTATTCGGCCGACCGAGCCTGATGGCGTCGGCGCGAGTGCCAGCCTCCGCCACCGCAGTCACCTGTACATCAACCGATTGCAGGGACCGCTGCGCGTGCGCTCTCTTAACCTGCCTGGTCCAAAGAACCTAGGGCGGCCTCGAGTTCGGCGGCAACCTCGTTCAGCGTTCGGAAGATGGCCTCTGGGTCGCCAGCTTGGAGCAGTTCCTCCACGCGTCCACGTGACACTCGTACTGCATCTCGGAGGGTGCGCGTCCCAGTTCGAGTGGCGTCGTCCGGGGCCGAAGCCTGGAGTATGGTCAGCCGATCCTCGACAGCGGCTATGCGACTCGCCTCGACGGTCCAGCTGCCATCGACCTGATCAAGAGAGCCCGATTGACCCAGCTCCGGGACGAGCACGCGGGCAAACCACCCCACCTCTTGCTCGGCCGCTGCAAAATCAGCCCTCCAGACGCGTCGACGATGTGCCCGCACGAGAAGGGGCGTCGCTACCGCGGCCGCAAGCAGCAAACCCGCCAGCACCCACCAGAACCAGGAAACTGCGCCTGTTTCGGCAGACTCGCCCGCCGCGGACGAGGACGGTGACGGGCTGGCAGTCGGCGATGGGCTGGCAGTCGGCGATGGGCTGATAGTCACCGACCGGGTGACAGTCGATGGACTCGGCGCTGCAGTGACCGTCTGGGTCGTGGTGGTCTCCGCGCGGATCGGCGACCGCGAGGGATTCGTCGTCGCCGATGGCGTCGGCGTCGGTTCTAGATCGGCTGTCGGCCCCTCTGTTGGCCGGCTCGATGAGAGTGCGGGACTCGGTTTCGTCGGCGTCGGACTGGGAATCTCCGGGCGCTCAGCCGACCTCGTGGGGGTCGGTAGGGACCCCGTCGGCGTAGGCAGTTGGCTTGCTGAGCGTGATGGCGATGCCGGCCCTTCGATGTTCCCACCGCCAGCGCATGACGTGAGCACCGCAATAGCCGCAGCAAAGCCAGCCATTTTCAGGACCAGCGTGCCAAACATGCCACCGGATCCAGTCTTCTTGCGCACCCCGACCCCCGATGCAACGTCTGTTTGAAAGTGGATACGCTCCGCGTTGCTGGCGTCACAGTAGCGCCGTTCGGGCTGAGCCAGGTCGAAACCGAAGTGCACGCTTGATAGGTCAGGGCGTGCGAGGGCCGCGCATGTCGCCGAGCGAATACAAGGAACGCCCTAGCTCGCCGGGACTAAGTGCTGCCCTTGAAGCTGAATCAGCGTCTGACTAGCGCGTCCATCGCTGGGCAGTCTTCTAAGTTGCATGCTGCAGCTCTAGATCTGCGCAAACTCATCCATCATTTAGCAGTCTTCGTGAGAGCGCGGGATGGGACTACAACACGCTCTACTCCAACCGGCACCGACGCGCGCCCGCGTCGCCGACGAATGAGCTTGCTCAGCTCAACGACGAGGGGAAGTAAGGCGGCAAGTCCGGCGCAGATGAGCCATTCAGGCGGTGTGAGTGTGGTTGTGAGGAGTCCCTTCTGCAGCGTAGGCAGCTGAGTCGCGAGAAAGAGGAGCGCAATGGTGATCAGACCGATGCCTATTGACTTGAGGATCGGCGGCGCCAACCCGGTCGTTGGGTCGCGCCGGTTTACCAGGGCGTTGAAGACAGTGCCGAGGCCCATCACAACAAAGGTCATTGTCATCGAGACGCTCGGGTGGTCAATGCTCGGCTCGTCCGGGCCTGCAACCAGCGGCATGAACGCGGCTAGGAAGAGTACGAAAGCGTAGATGAGCCATAACAAGATCGCCGTGCGGTTGGTGATAGCCACTGTCGGGTCTCGCGGCGGACGATGCATGACGTCTGGATCGCCCGGATCGACTGCGATGATCACGACGCCCACCGCCGTCGCGAAGAAGAGTAGATACAGCACCATAGATGGCGTCAACGCCACACCTTGATTGACGTTGAAGATCGTCGCGGCGAGAAACAGCATGATCAGCGATAACAGCTGAGTCATCTGGTAGCGCACGTATGACACGACTTTGTCGTAGACGCGCCTGCCGATCTCGACGGCATGGACCAGCGTCCCGAAGTTGTCATCGGTCAGGATCATTCGAGCCGCTTGCTTGGTGACCTCGCTGCCGCTTCCCATCGCGACGCCGATGTCGGCCTGCTTGAGCGCCGCAGCGTCGTTGACAGCGTCACCAGTCATCGCAACGATCAATCCCTGTTGCTGCATAATTCGCGCGAGGCGCAGCTTGTCCTCCGGCGTCACACGCCCAAAAACATGGAGCTCAGGAAGGCTCTGACCCAACTCGCTATCGGACAGCGTTCGCAGCTCTGTCCCGCTGATCGCACCTGGCCCCAGACCGAGCGACTCTCCAATAGCCCGAGCCGTTACCGCGTGGTCGCCGGTGATCATCCGGACATCGATCCCAGCCGTCAGCGCCGTTCGTACGGCCCCTTTGGCCTCGGCTCGCAGGGGGTCGATGATCCCAGCCATCCCGACGAAGGAGAGGTCGCCCGTCAACGACATGGGATCGTCGCTCATGATCTGTAGCTCATCGTCTTGGATGAGCCGCGCTGCGAATGCCAGCACCCTCAGACCACTTTCACCCATCCGCTCGTTCGCTGCCTCAATGCCGGCGCGCGCCTCGGCGATGGGGACCTGTGAGCCGCTCAATGGGCCGCCCTCATGCGAGCAGCGCACCAGCACGACGTCGGGCGCACCCTTCACCAGCTCGATCACGTGCTCGACCCCGTCGACCGGGACGCGGTGGAACGTGGCCATGAACTTGTACTCGGAGTCGAATGGCACCTCCGCCAGCCGCGGGTAGGTTCGGCGCGTCTCTTCGGCGTCGACCCCCAACTTCGCGGCGAGAACGACCAGAGCCGCTTCGGTCGGGTCGCCGATCACTGAGCCGTCGTCCTGGACGACCGCGTCGCTGTCCAGCGACAACCCGTAGGCCAGCCGGGTGAAGTCCGGAACGGGCACACCCGCGACCGATGTAATCGCGCCGGACTTGCGGTAGCCCTCGCCCTCCACATTGAACCAAGAACCACTGGCATACAGGGTCGACACCATCATCTGGTTCATCGTCAGGGTGCCGGTCTTATCGGTGTTGATTGCGCTCGTGGCACCGAGCGTTTCAACGTCCGTGAGGTTCTTCACCACGGCTTTTGCCGCAGCGAGTTGCTTCGCTCCGATAGACAGGAGTCCTGACACAAATGCCGGCAGACCCGTCGGGATCGCCGAGATCGCCATCGCCGTCCCGAGCAAGAGCAGATCCTGGATTGGCAGGCCGCGGATGAAGCCGACGACGACGATGACGGCCACCGCACCCCAGGCGATGCTGCCAAGCACCTTGGTGAGCGAGTCGAGCTCTTTCTGCAGCGGCGAACGCGTGCGTGTGACAGTCGTCAGCATGGTGGCGATCTGGCCCATCTGGGTCTGCATGCCCGTTGCCGTCACCACCATTGAGCCGGTTCCTCGGGTCACGGAGGTGTTCTGGAACAGCATGTTCGTCCGGTCGCCGAGCGCGACATCGGCTGAGGCCAGCGGCGCCGCATCCTTGCCGATCGGTGCGCTCTCGCCAGTCAGCGCGGCCTCCTGCGCCTCGAGTGTCGCCGACCGTACGATGCGGCCGTCGGCGGGCACGATATCCCCGGCCTCTACATACACGATGTCGCCAGGAACTATTTCGGATGCTGGCACCAAGCGCACTTCGCCGTCGCGTACAACCCTGGCCTGCGGCACCTGCATCTTGGACAGGGCGTCGACGCTGGCCCTCGCCATCAGCTCTTGCCGCGTACCGAGGGCCACATTCAGAAGGATCAGCAACGCCACAACGATCCCGGTCGACACCTGCCCAATGAGAATGCTCACCACAGTGACGGCCACAAGCATGATGTTCATTGGGTCGCGCAGCTGGAGCAGCGCCACTGCCCATACCGAGGGCGGCTTCTCGCTGACGATCTGGTTCGTCCCGTACGTTGACAGCCGACTCGCGACCTCAGCCTGAGTTAAGCCGGAGTCGGCGTCGCTGCCGGCCGCCTCGACGACGGCAACTGCATCACGAGCATATGGCGGCACAGTCCTACCAGCCGCGCCTGCGGCCGCCGTCTGGTCAGCAACCATCACCTCTACTCCTTCCGCGAGCCGTAACGTCGCTGCAGGATCTGAACGTCGGGGTTTAGTACGCCCGTCCACACTGTAGAACCGCGCCGGCTCCGACTTCGTCCGCGATCGTGTGCGCGGGTCGCGCATGCGGCCCATCGGTCAGCTCTCGTTCATCGTCCAGTGACGGTCGCTGGAGATCCTCATCAAGGTGACGCCGCCGGGCACAAGGTATGTGCCGGAAATTGCCAATGCCGTTGATGATCAAGTCCTCGTCGTCCCCGAGGCCGTGAACGGTCACGTTGCCGTCGGTCTTGGCGCTCCTGAACTTCATCGTTTCGTCAGGCGCTCGAGTCTGAAGTGCACTCTGGAATGTTCGGTGGCCCCACACCTGACGCGCTCGCTGCGCTGGTCGCGATGCTGGCAACCCTCCGGGACAACCGCGGCACACCACAATCAGAGGTCTCGACAACACCCAGGCCTGGAACGGTGAGCTGTATCCGCCTGAGCAATTCCGAGGCGACGCCGGCGTATGGACGGGTGTCGCTGGTCGGCGACGGCAGCGTCAGCGACATGCTCTGGGCCCGGCCAGCCGTGACGATCTTGGGGATCGACTGCCCGCCAGTGCTCGGATCCACCGCGGCGATCGTGCCGCGCGCGGCCGCTCGGCTCAATCTACGCATTCCGCCGGGCATGGCTCCCGACCAGGCCCGCGATGCACTCGTTGATCATCTTCGGGCTGTTGTTCCCTGGGGAGTTCACCGCAGGCACTGATCCACGCCCCGAACGAGAGCGTGGCCCCCACCGAAATACAGTCGATGGCACTCACTGAAGCACTCTTCATGCAACGCTACCCAACCGCGCGCGGCCGCTAGCACTGTTACTGCGTCCGCTAGTTGATCGCTATTCGTTCGCGACGGCCTGCGCGGGTGCGGGAGTTGCGGACGTCGGGAGCGTATGGGTATGGGCCGCCGCGGCTGCGGCGGAGTCTTGCAGAGTTCCCTTGGCCGCACGATGCCGAGCCATCACCAAGGCCATCAGAACACCGACAAAGCTGAACGCCGCCATGAGCCACGATGCCACTGCCAGGCCCGATGACAATGCCTCGGCAGGCGTCTTGCCGGCCGCGGTCCGGCCCGCGGTCACCGTGGCGTAAATCGTTGCTGCCAGTGCGGTCGCCACTGCCGCGCCAACGTACCGTGCCATGTTCGACACCCCGGACGCTTCACCAACCTGATCTGCAGAAACGGCCGCCGTTGCCGCCGACGAGGCGGGCCCATTGGAGAGTCCCATACCAACCGCGATGGCGATGAGCGGCAGCACAAATGCCAGGTAGCGCCAAGAAGGTTGGACAAGTCCAATCACAGCGAATCCAGCTGTCGTGATCACGAACCCTGTGCCGATGACCTGGCGGCCACCGAAGCGGGCAGCGAGCTTCGGCACGAGCGGCGCGACGACGACCAGACCGACGGTGGCAGGCAGCGTCGCCAATCCGGCCTGCAGCGGACTAAAGCCGAGTGTGCTGGGGTCTTGGAAATAGAGGCTGAGCAGGTACATGAGTCCGTTGATGGTGCCGGCGCCGATGAGGATGGCGATGGTGGCGCCGACGAGGACTCGATTGCGCAGCAGCGCCAGGTCCAGCATTGGAACAGCGACCCGCCGTTCCACTGCGACGAACGCGAAGCCTGAGGCAACGGCAACCGCAAAGCAAGCGAGCGTGGCGAGGGAGAACCAGCCCCAGTCACCGCCTTTGCTGACGGCCAGTATGAAAGGCGCAAGCGTAAGCGCCACCAGCACCGTGCCCGCGTAGTCGATGGATCGCGGGCGGTTCGGGTCGCGTGACTCCGTCACCGTGATGAAGGTCAGCACCATGCAGAGCACAGCGACGCCAGCGTCAATCCAGAACAGGCCCTGCCATCCGGTGATCTCCACCAAGACACCGCCGAGCAGCGGCCCAGCCGCGGCGCCCACGGCTGCTGCTCGCTCGTGTACTCGTTCACCAGCGATGCGAGCCGCATTGCCTCCGCGAGCGCGGCGCGGAAGCGCGCGGCCTCGATCTGCGTCCCGACGGAGTCGAATCCCGCGTCGACGGCCGCGATGAGCTCACGGTCCCGATCGGTCAGCTCGCCGGGCTCGGGGACCGCACCGAAGTTGCGATAGGCGCTCGCCAGCGTGCGGTTGACGAGATTGCCCCAGGTAGCGACGAGCTCGTCGTTGTTCCTCCGCACGAACTCCGCCCAGGTGAAGTCCGAGTCGTGCGTCTCCGGGCCGGCGGCGGTCAGGTAGTAGCGGAGCGCGTCCGCGTCGTATCGCGCCAGGAAGTCCTTGATCAAGATCCCGATCCCGCGGCTGGCGCTGAACTGCTGCCGCTCCATGGTCAGGAACTCGCTGGC
>Ga0207706_10005745_pt1 | contig 11553 bp, 13 predicted proteins | sample KBSC53metaG_FD_184318 | JGI IMG/M metagenome (GOLD analysis project Ga0207706, IMG submission 184318) | Corn rhizosphere microbial communities from Kellogg Biological Station, Michigan, USA - KBS C5-3 metaG (SPAdes) (version 2) | ecosystem: Host-associated > Plants > Roots > Rhizosphere > Soil ... | reverse complement strand
TTCCGCCGCGTCCGCGTCGCCGTGTTCTCGACCGGGGACGAGATCGTCGAACCGGGGACGTCGCGGCCGGCCCCGGCTTTGTTCGACGCCAATCGCTATCTGCTCGCCGGGCTGATCGAAGGCCTCGGCGCCGCGTCGACCGATCTCGGCATCCTGCCCGACGATCCCGAGCGCCTTGCGCGCGCAATCGCGAACGCCGCTCAAACGCACGATCTGGTCGTGACCTCCGGCGGCGTGTCGACCGGTGAGGCCGACCATGTGCGGCACGCGGTCGAGACCGTCGGGCGGCTCGTGTTCTGGCGCGTGGCCATCAAGCCTGGCCGGCCGGTGGCGATGGGAGTGATCCCGGGATCAAGTCCGGACGCGAGTGCGGCTTTCGTCGGCCTGCCCGGCAACCCGGCCGCGGTCTATGTCACCTTTGCGCGCGTGGTGCGGCCGCTGCTGCTCCGCCTGGCCGGAGCCGAAGCCGTGCCGTTGCTGCCCCTGCCGGTACGTGCCGCATTCGGGTATCGCAAGAAGGCCGGCCGTCGGGAATATGTGCGGGTCAAGCTCATGCGCGGCGCCGACGGTGCAGTGGAAGCGGTCAAGCACGCGCAGGAGGGCGCCGGGATCATCACCTCGCTGACCGAGACTGATGGGCTGGTGGAGTTGTCCGAACCCACGACGACGGTCGAACCGGGCTCGACCGTCGGGTTCCTCTCCTATGCGGCGTTGTCCGCGTAGGGTCAGATCCGCACGGCCGACGTCGCGAACGCCACATCAACCGGCTCCTGGAAGCCATTGAGAACAACGACGGCGCAGACCGCGATCACGGCCGCCGCGATGCAAGCGACGATGAAGGTGCGCATGGGTGAATCCCTTCGATGCTGGTGAGGTTATTGTAGCCACTACCAGCCGACGGCGCCAGATCACGCGCTCAATGGTCGCATTGCTGCGACGCGATGTGCTGGGCCTCGGCGGCGTCCTCGGGTGTGTTGACATTGAAGAAGGGATCGATGGGTACGGCAGGCCAATCGGCGATGGCGACGCCATGGCGGGCGGTCCAGGCCTCGATCTTGCGCAGGTCGTCCTCGACCAGCGCCGTGCGCAGATCGCCCCGCAGGCCGACCGGCCACAGGCCGATCACCGGATGCCGCCAATCGCCGGAGCGTGCGCAGGCCAGCGGCAGGTCGGCCGCCTTGCGCGCCTGCTCGAGGCGGGGAACGAGGTCGGGTGGGAGAAACGGACAATCGCCGGGCACGCTCACGACGTCGGTTACCTGGGGAGCGTTTGCCGCCGCCCAATCGAGCCCGGCAAGGATGCCGGCGAGCGGGCCGGCGAAACCCGGCACCGTATCAGGCACCACCGGGAGGCCCGTGTCGCCAAAGCGCGCGGGATCACCGTTGGCATTGAGGATCATCGAGCCGCACTGCGGCGCAAGCCGCGCCAACACGCGTTCCAGAATGGTCTTGCCCCCGATCCGGATGCGCGCCTTGTCGCCGCCACCCATGCGCCGCGCCAGCCCGCCCGCGAGCACGAGGCCGAGGATCGACGGATCACCCATGGTTACCAACCGCGGAGGGTGTCAGTCATCGTGCACCGCCGCCTTGCGCCGGTGCTTGGCGCTTTCTTCCTCGACGAAGTCGAGGTTCTGGTCGAACACGATGCGGTCCTCGCCGGCGAGCGCGACGAATCGCTTGCCGCGCGCGCGGCCGACCAGCGTAAGATTTGCCTTGCGCGCAAGCTCGACGCCCCACGCGGTGAAGCCGGAGCGTGAGATCAGGATCGGGATGCCCATCCGCACGGTCTTGATCACCATTTCAGAAGTGAGGCGGCCGGTGGTGTAGAAAATCTTGTCGTCTGCACCGATGCCGTGCTTGAACATGAAGCCCGCGATCTTGTCGACGGCGTTGTGGCGGCCGACGTCCTCCATGTAAATGAGCGGCGTGTCCTCGTGCGCGAGCACGCAGCCGTGGATCGCGCCGGCTTCGAGATAGAGCGAGGGCGTGGTGTTGATCTTGTGCGTGAGCGTATAGAGCCACGACGTGCGCAGTTGCGCTTGCGGCAGCGTGACGTTCTCCAGCGCCTCCATCAGGTCGCCGAACACCGTGCCCTGGGCGCAGCCCGAGGTCTGCACCTTCTTCTTCAGCTTCTTCTCGTAATTGGTCTTGCGCTTGGTGCGCACGACGACGACGGCGAGTTCCTCGTCGTAGTCCACTCCGGTGACCACGTCGTCGGGCAGGAGCATGTGCTGGTTGAGCAGGTAGCCGAGCGCAAGATATTCCGGATAATCGTTGATGGTCATGGCGGTCACGATCTCCTGCGAATTGAGGAAGATCGTGAGCGCGCGCTCCACCGTGACCCGGGTCTCGATCGCCTGGCCGGTCTGGTCGACGCCGGTGACGCGCTCAGTGAGCCGCGGATCGAGCGGATCGGGCCGGATGAGGTAGTCGTCCTTGGGTGCGGTCATTTCACGGGAATATAAGTGCTCGTCATCGCCCGCGAAAGCGGGCGCCGCATAATCGCCTGTCGCCGGCCATGCTGCCGGCCTCAGCCCGGTAGAAACGCGGTATGGCCCGTGACCCCATCGGTGAGCATCTCCACCGGCGCGCGATAGAGGTCTTCGAGCCTTTCGCGGGTGAGCACGGCGCCCACAGCGCCTTCGGCGATGCGCTCGCCCGCGCGCAGGAGATAGGCGCGGTCGGCGGCGCGCAACGCATGGTTCGGATCGTGGGTGGTGAACAGGACGCCGTGACCGGCGCCGGCGAGCGCACGGATTTCGCGCATGACCTTGCCTTGGTTGCCGAAATCGAGGCTCGCGGTCGGCTCGTCGAGCACGACGAACTGCGGCTCCTGTGCCAAAGCGCGCGCCAGCAGGACGAGTTGGCGTTCGCCCCCGGAGATCATCGTATAGGGCCGCGGCGCAAGCTGCGCGATCCCGAACTGCTCGAGCACACGCGCTGCCACCATCCGATCATGCGCGGACGGCCGGCTGAAGAGATTGCCATGTGCGGTACGTCCCATCAGCACCACGGTCTCGACGGTGAAGGAAAAGGTCGGCACATGCGCCTGCGGCACATAGGCGATGAGCCTTGCGCGCTCGCCGATCGAGATGCGGGCCAGCGAGCGACCGCCGATCATGACCTCGCCGGCTTGCGGCGTGAGGATGCCGAGCAGTGTCTTGAGCAGCGTGGTCTTGCCACCACCATTCGGACCCAGCAGCGCCAGCACCTCGCCCGTCGCGAGCGCCACGTTGAGGTCGCGCCCGACCACGTGATCGCTGTAGCCGATGGTGAGGTCCCGACCGGCGAGGGTCATGACCACGTCCGTTGCATGCCGGCCAGCAGCCAGATGAAGAATGGCGTACCGATGACGGCGGTGAGGATGCCAAGCGGAATCTCGATCGGCGCAGCCGTGCGCGCGAGCGTATCAATGAACAGCAGGTAGCCGCCGCCGAGCAGCGCCGCGGTCGGGACGAGCCGGGGGAAATCGGGCCCGACCAGCGCGCGGGCAAGATGCGGCGCCACCAGCCCGACCCACCCGATGATGCCCGAGGTTGCGACGCTGGCCGAGGTCACCAGCGTGGCGGCGAGGACGATCGTGATGCGAAGCGGGCCGGTCGCAACGCCGAGCGTGCGGGCCTCGTCCTCCGGCAGCGACATCACGTTCAACCGCCATCGCAGCGCCACGAGCACGACGGTGCCGAGCGCCACCGGACCAGCGAGCGGCAGCAGATCGGAGGCGGTGGTGGCGGCGAGACTCCCGAGCAGCCAGAAGGTCATCGCCGGAAGCTGGTTGTAGGGATCGGCGAGATACTTCACCAGCCCGATGCCGGCGCCGAGCAGCGCCCCAACGACGACGCCGGTGAGCACCAGGACCAGGATCGGATCGCGCGCCTGCAGCAGCGAGCCGATGACATAGACCGCGGCGACCGCGACCAGCCCGCCGACGAACGCAAGGCTCTCGATACCGATGACGCCGAGCGAGAAATAAATGCCGAGCACGGCGCCGAGGGCCGCCCCGGAGGAGGCGCCAAGAATGTCGGGGGAGACGAGCGGATTGCGAAACAGGCCCTGGAATGCGGTGCCGGCCACCGCGAGTGCGGCTCCCACCATCACGGCGGCGAGCACCCGCGGCCCGCGCACCAGCAGCACGACGTTCTCGACCGCGGCCGGCGCCGTGCTCGGCCGCCCGGTGACGCGGGAGAGCAGCACATCGGCAAGCTCGGCGAGCGTCACCGGGTAGCGCCCGACCGTGAAGGCGACGACGAGCCCGAGCGCCAGCACGCCAAGCGCGATGATGAGTCCCGGGAGGAATCCGCGAGTCATGAGTGCCAGCCACCGTGTCTCATGTCATCATGCGCCAGACCGGAGCCAGTAAACACCGGCGTGTCATCATGAGTATGGAACGTTGTTACTGAATATACATTCTCGCCAGCGCTATTGGGGGCACGCTCTACATCGGTGTGACCAACAACCTGGTGCGGCGGGTCTACGAACATAAAATGGGTCTCGCAGATGGCTTCACGAAAAAATATCACGTTCATCGGTTGGTCTATTTCGAACAATACAGCGACGTTGCGGCTGCAAACCTCCGCGAAAAGCGTCTCAAGAGATGGAATCGGGCATGGAAAGTTCGGCTCATTGAGGAGCTGAATCCGAATTGGGACGACCTCTATCCACAAATTGCCCAACCGTAGCTGGTTGTCATTCCGGCCGAAGCGAGCACAGCGAGCGAGAGCCGGAATCCAGTAAACACAGAACCCGGCAATTTAAGCTGCCCTCCAACCGCAACGCAGGCGTTTACTGGATGCCCGCTTTCGCGGGCATGACAGAGGTCGCACGGTACAGCAGAATGCGCCGGGATTTTCATCCTTCAATCACGCCCGGCCAGCACGCGGTCGATCTGCGCATCGCTGGGCGTGACGTGATAGAAGCGCGTGTAGAATTCGCGCGTCAGCGTTCGCAGATCCTCCGGAAACAGATCGGGATACAGAATCTTTCCCAGCCACCACAGCCCGATCAGGCGGTTGACCGACGGAGGGAAATCGACCCACCCGAACGGCAGCTTGGGCGAGAGATGCACACGCCGCGCGCGCACGGCCGCGACCGGCGCCCAGGCCGGATCGCTCAAGACGCTCGCGGCGAAATCCTGGTCGATGGTGACGATGATGTCCGGATTCCACAGCAGCACCTGCTCGATCGAGACATTGGCGAGGCCGCCGCGCGTGCCCCCGGCGACGTTGCGTGCGACCAGCTCGATCGTCTCCACGTTGATCGAACCGCCGAGTCCGGTCTCGAGCCCGCGCGGCCCGCGGGCGTAGTAGACGCGCGGCCGCTGCTCGAGCGCAATCGTATCCACGCGTTGGGTGATGGTCTTGATCGTGCCCTCGGCGCTACTGGCCAGGGCCTCGCCCTGCTCGCGCCGTCCGATCAACGCCCCTAGTGTGCGGTAGGCGAGCGGAATGCCGTCGAAACGGCCGTCGAGCAGCGCATAGGGAACGCCGGTCTGCTGCTGCACGCGATCAGCGAGCGAGACATAGGTCGGGTTCACGCTGCCGACGTCGAGAATGAGATCGGGCTTGAGCGCGAGCACGACTTCGAGATTGGCGGTATTGCCGCGCCCGGTGATACGGCCCACTTCGGGCCGTGTGCCGACGTCGGGCAGGAGGAATTCGCGCTCCTCCGGCCGGTTGGCGCGCGGCCAGCCGATCAGAAGCTCGGGCGCGAGCGTGTAGAGAAAGATCGCCGCCGGAGGGCCGGCGGGAAACACGCGCTCGACCCGCTCTGGCACCGGTACGGGACGGCCAGCGCCGTCGGTGACGGTTGCGGCGCGGACGGCATGCGGGGCGAGGATCGCGGCCGAGAGTCCAGCGATCAGTGCGCGGCGATCGAGGTTCATCCGATGTGAGCCCTCGTCGACGCCGGGGCAGCGATCTTCATGGCGTTCTCCTATGGCGGCAGCAGGGGAGCTGCGAAGCCATACCTTGCCAGCGCACGCTGACCGTTCAGCGACAAGATGAACATGGCGAATTGATAAGCCTGCGGTGACGCGCGGGTCACCACCGTCAACCCGTAGTCGGCGCCCACCGCGAGCTCGTCGGGGAGGGCAACGATCTGCTGGCCGGCATTTTGCTTCTGCGCCTCGAGTGCACCGGTGCAATAGGTGAGAAAGATGTCGGCTTTGCCTTCGGCGACCAGCAGACCATAGATCGTGCGTCCCGGCGGGGCCGTCGGTGCGTTAGGCTCTCCGGTCAGCTGCAGCGCCTTCTTCTGCAACGCTTCGTACGCGCCGGGCTTGACCTTGTCGGCCTTGCGGAAAGTTTCCCACGCGTAATCACCGGAAGGGTCCGCGCGCGGTGTCGAGGCGCCCAGTTTGACATTGGAGTCGAGCATACGGTCGAGCAGCATCGCCGGCTCGACGGCAAGTCCCGGCCGGACCAGCGCGCAAAGCCGGTTGCGGGCGAACAGCACAACGGGGCCGCTCTTTCCCGCTGCCGCCAGCGCCTGCGGGTGCTCCATATTCGCGGAGGCAAACACCTCCGCGCGCGTTCCGCCCGCGATCTCATCCTTCAGTGTGCCGGAAGGCCCGTATCTGGCCTCGACCTTTTGTCCTGATGCCGCCTCGAACGCGCTCGCCACCTCGCTCAAGGCGCTGCGCAGGCTGCCGGCGGCATGCAAGAGCACCGGCTCTGACGCCTTTGCGGATGTATCCATGGCAACAAGGATGATACCGGCTGATAGCGCCGGCCCCAAGCACACACACCGCCTCGGCCTTGCAGCAGGGCCAAGCGAGCCAAAGGCGGTGGCGATTGCTGAGTCGTTTGTTGGCGCGGACGACGACAGCCGACTGCGCGGGCGCGGCATCACGCCCCCGGCACCGTGGCATTGGAGAAGAACAACTGCTCTCCATTGACCTTGTAGTCCGCGATCGCCTTCTGGCCTTCGGGCGAGACCAGCCAGTCGATGAAGGCCTGGCCGAGCTCCTTCTTCACGTGCGGATGCTTGTCCGGGCTCACCAGCATGACGCCGTATTGGTTGAACAAGCGTTTGTCGCCGGCAACGAGGATGTCGAGATCGCCGCGGTTCTTGAACGAGAGCCAGGTGCCGCGATCGGCAAGAACGTAGGCATTCGCGGCTGATGCGGTATTGAGTGCGGCGCCCATGCCCTGGCCGATCTCCTTGTACCAGGGCCCCTTGTCCTTGCCGATGTCGATGCCTGCGGCCTTCCAGAGCTCAAGCTCGGCGGCATGCGTTCCCGACCGGTCACCGCGGGAGTTGAAGGGTGCGTCCTTGGCCTTGATGGCCTTCAATGCCTCGGTGACGTCGCTCATGTTCTTGATCCCGGCGGGGTCGCTCTTGGGGCCGACCAGGATGAAGTCGTTGTACATCACCGGGAAGCGTTTCACGCCGGCGCCGTCGGCGATGAATTTCTCCTCCTGCGGCTTGGCATGGACGAGCAGCACATCGGCATCGCCGCGCCGGCCGGTGTCGAGGGCCTGGCCGGTGCCCTGCGCCACCACCTTCACGTCGATGCCGGTCTTGGCCTTGAACAGCGGCAGGATATGGCCGAACAGGCCGGAGTCCTGCGTCGACGTCGTGGAGGCGACGACGATCGACTTGTCCTGCGCATGCACCGGCGAGGTCGCGAGCATGGCGATGGTCGCGGCTAGAACGAACAGGCGGCGGGTCGGCATCATGTTCTCCTTCCTCGTTTCTTGTGGCCCGGGGGTGAAGACGGTCAAACGAGAAGCTCGCCGGCGATGAATCGGCGGGCGTCCTCGCTCCGGGGAGCGCAAAAGAAGGCGTCGGCCGGGCCGCTCTCGATCACGCGGCCGCGATGCAGGAGGACGATCTCGCCGGCGAGTCGCTTGGCCTCGTGCAGATCGTGCGTCGACATCACTACTTTGATGCCGCGCGCGACGACCGCGCGGATGACATCTTCGATCGCTTTGGTCGCAGCCGGGTCGAGGCTTGCAGTCGGCTCGTCGAGCAGTAGGACTTGCGGCTCCTTGGCCAATGCGCGCGCGAGCGCAAGGCGATGCTGCTCACCGCCGGAGAGCTTCCGTGCCGGACGATCGCTGAGCCCGTCGAGGCCGACGAGCGCGCAGAGCTCGCCGGCGCGTGCCTTGCGTTTCGCGCGCGGCACGCCGGCGGCCGCCAGCGCATGACGGATGTTGCCGCCGGCGCTGCGACGAAGCATCGTCGGGCGCTGGAACACCATGGCGCGATGGGTCGGTGCCACGTCCTCCCGGCCGCCCCAGGTCACGCGTCCGTGCGTGGGCGGCACCAAGCCCATGATGAGCCGCAGGAGGGTGGTCTTGCCGGCGCCGTTCGGTCCGATCAGGACCGTGGGCGATCCGGCCGCAAGCACAAGCGAGATCCGCTCGACGATCGTCACGCCGCCGGCGACGAAGCTCACGTCCTCGAGCACGATCGGCAGATCGGTGACGGGCGCGCGCATGGTCATCCCGCAAATCGTTCGCCGGCGCGCCGCAGGCCCCAGGCCGCGGCGTTCACCAGGATGACGATGGCGACCAGCACCACGCCAAGCCCGATCGCGAGCGGCAGGTCGCCCTTCGAGGTCTCGAGTGCGATCGCGGTGGTCATGGTGCGGGTGAAGCCGTCGATATTGCCGCCCACGATCAGGATGGCGCCGACCTCCGCGGCCGCGCGACCGAAGCCTGCGAGCAGCGCGGTGACCAGGCTGAAGCGGCCGTCCCAGATCAGGGTCGCGATGCGCGCGAGCGGGCCGACATCCATGGCCGCGAGCTCGTCGCGGTACTCGGTCCACAAGTCCTCGATGGTTTGCCGCGTCAGCGCGGCGATGATCGGCGCGACGAGGATGGTCTGGGCGATGATCATCGCCTGCGGCGTGAACAGCAGGCCCCATGATCCGAGTGGGCCCGAACGCGACAGCAGGAGATAGACAGCGAGCCCCACGACGACGGGCGGCAACCCCATCAGCGCATTGAGAACGACGATCACCACCTCGCGGCCGGCAAAGCGCGTAAGCGCGACGCCGGCCCCCAGAGGCACGCCGATGAGTCCGCCCAGGATGACGGCCGCGAAGCTGACGAGGAGCGACAATCGGATGATCGCCAGCAGGGTTGGATCGGCCGTGAGCAGCAGTTGCAGCGCCGAAACGTTGTCCGGCATGAGCATCCCTCATTGGATGAGACATGTTGCATTTCGACCCAAAATGGTCAATTTTGGTAGCTGGTTCATAAATATTCATAGCAGTGCATATGCCAGACCTGCTGACGACTGACGAGGCGGCGGCCTATCTCCGCCTCTCCGAGCGCAAGCTGTATGAGCTGGTGGCCAATGGCGCCGTCCCGTGCACCAAGGTCACGGGCAAATGGCTGTTTCCAAGAGCCGCGCTCGACCGCTGGCTGGTGGCGGGTCTGGTCCTGCCTGCCCTCGCCCAGGCGCCGGCGCCCCCGATCGTCGGAGGGAGCCACGATCCGCTGTTGGAATGGGCGCTGCGCGAGAGCGGCTCGGGGTTGGCAAGCCTGCCCGAGGGGAGCGAGGCCGGCTTGCGCCGGCTCGCGCGCGGGGAGATCACGGCCGCGGCGATCCATGTCCACCGGCTCGACGGCGATGACGAGGCGGCGAATCTCGATGCCGTTGCCGATGCACCGGGCCTTCACGACGTCGTCGTGATCGCCTGTGCCCGCCGCGAGCAAGGCCTCGTTCTGGCGCCGGGCAACCCGTTGCAGTTGCGCGACGTCGCCGGCGTCGCCGCGCGGCGGGCGCGTCTGGCGCTGCGGCCGCAGGGCGCCGGCGCGCAGCTCCTCCTGCTTGCCCTTCTTGCCCGTGCCGGCCTGGCGTTCGATGCGCTGGCATTGGTCAAGCCGGTCTGTCCGACCGGCGCCGACATCGCCCAGGCGGTGCGCTCCGGCCGCGCTGACTGCGGCATCGCGACCCGCGCGGTCGCGCAGGCGGCCGGTCTCGATTTCGTGCCGTTGACATGGGAGCGCTTTGACCTGGCGCTGCACCAGCGCGACTATTTTCGGCCGGGCTTGCAGACGCTGTTCAAATTCGTCCGCACAGCGGCGTTCCGCGACCGTGCCGCCGAGCTCGCCGGCTATGACGTGAGCGAGGCGGGCGACGTGCGCGCGCTCAATTGACGCGGAACCGGCTTGGCGCGGCGGGTCGCCCCGTGCGGCGCCGCGGGTTGTCACTGCACCCCGCGTCGTTATATTGCCGGCGCCGCACCGTTCCCGGAGGGATGGCCGAGTGGCTGAAGGCGCTCGCTTGGAAAGCGTGTATACGGGAAACCGTATCGTGGGTTCGAATCCCACTCCCTCCGCCAGCTGCGCGATCTTGCCGCGCCTTCAACAACTCTGGCCGGGAGAAAATGGGCGTCCTGTCGCGCTACGAGGTGACGCTCGAGCGGAGCCTCTACAAGGCGCTCCATGAGCTTCAACGCCTGCAAGCCGCGCGCGACGGACAAGCCGTCCCGCTTCCAGAGGCGGTGGAGGTGGATATCTCCATCTCGACGCCGGACGAGGGGCATCAAATGGTTTTGCTTGGCGAAAGCATCGGCGTTGCGAGCGAGGGAATCAAAGAACCAGTCAGCAATTAAATCCGACGCAAAACCAATCACTTGGGAAATCGAATAGCGGAATCGGCGGTTTTGCTGGCCCTAATGATTTAGGAAAACCGGAAGCAACTTTGGGCGGCTACGGAAGCGGCTGGCAGGGTTCGAAAAAGGCAACGGTTGAGGGCTCACTCGTCCTGACCGCATCAGCTTTGGTGCGCAAGAAGGCGCTCGTGCCTGGTGCCCAGACGGCGGGCTCGTGGGGCTGGACCTATGAGGGGGAGGACGGTCCGCACGCCACCATACGGTACGAGGCAGACCTCCGCGACACCGACAATGCATGGCTTCGGCTGCACTACCGGGCCAACGGGGAGGCGGTGGACTACAAAGTCCAGCTCGTGACCACGAAGCCGAACTATGGCGGGCACAGGTGGTGGTTCATCTGCCCGATCGTGCGCCGCGACGGCGGTCCGCCGCGACGGGTAGCGAAGCTCTACCTCCCATCAGGCAGCAAGTATTTTGGGAGTCGCGAAGCCTACGCATTGACCTACGCGTCGTGCCAGGAGAGCGGAAAATAAGGCCGCGACGGCGGACAAACTCTGAGACTTGCCCTTGTACCTCCGGAGACTGCCCTCGTCGGGCTGCGAGCTAGAGGTCGGCGGCTCGTTCCCTGACTAATTGAGCGTGCGAAACTTGGCAGTTCTGCACGTTTTTTCTTGATGCGATTTTCGGCCTCATCTAGCGTGCAAATGTCACGTGCGAAATGGGAGGCTGATATGGCGATTGTGGGCTATGCCCGGGTGAGCACCCGGGATCAGGACTTGGCCGGGCAGCTTGCGGAGTTGAAGGCCGCCGGCTGCGAGTTGGTTTACCGGGAGAAAGTGTCGGGTGCCGCTTCCGACCGGAAGGAGCTGGCCCGGCTGGTTCGGAAGCTAGAGCGCGGCGACACCGTGATTGTGACGCGGCTAGACCGGCTGGCGCGTAGCACGCGAGACCTGTTGAATATCCTAGACGAGATCGGCAAGGCGG
>Ga0207706_10005744_pt1 | contig 11554 bp, 12 predicted proteins | sample KBSC53metaG_FD_184318 | JGI IMG/M metagenome (GOLD analysis project Ga0207706, IMG submission 184318) | Corn rhizosphere microbial communities from Kellogg Biological Station, Michigan, USA - KBS C5-3 metaG (SPAdes) (version 2) | ecosystem: Host-associated > Plants > Roots > Rhizosphere > Soil ... | reverse complement strand
ATTGAAGTGGACAAGTTCTCACATGAAGGAGAAAAGCTTGATGATGATACAAAGAAAATAACCTGGAATCTGACTGTTGATCCAAAAAAAGAAACAAAACTTCATTTAGGTTATTCAGTAAAATATCCAAGAGATAAAATTTTGCAATTGGAGTAGGGCTTATGGAAAGTGCAAAATCTCGTTTCCATGAAATGCATCTTTTCTGTTAAGCCAAGTCAATCTTTATTTCTCACACAACCTCTACCTCATACACAGGACTAAACAAATAAACCCGCCCCGTGTTGACCTCGATACACTTAAAACGTTTTCTCATCTTCTCTCCTCTTTTAAAAACTCTTCCGTTGTCACAGCGGAATATGCCATTTTCGGGTATTTCCTCAACCAACCGGTGATGACTTCTCTTGTCATCGTATTTTCTAAGCACCCTTATCAATCCATCTTCGGCACAACTGGTAGCAGCAGGATTTTTCAATGAATCCAGCAGTTCTTTTTCAATATCAATGGGAAAAATTTTATTCTGAAGAAATTGCTCCAGCAATTTCCCGTAGATCATTTTCCACTCTCTTCCATGCGACAACACTTTATTACCAAACTCTTCAAATGTCAGCAAATGAGCCAGCTCGTGTAACAATGTGATCAAAAAAGAAAATTTATTCAGGTTGCCATTTACGCTGATGCGGTGGTTGGAAAAATGTGTACGATGACGGTAATCACCCAGTATGCTTTTTCTTTCGGCCGCCACGGTAAGATGTACTTTGTAAAATTGGAGGTACTGCAGAACCGCCTCATAGGTACCGGGCGGCAAAAATTTTTGTAACTGATCAATGGGTGCTTCCTTCTTAGGCATTTTTCTTTTGCTTCAACATCTTTGTAAGTACAGATACCTCGATAAAAGTATAAACAAGATATAATCCCATGCATGTAAACAGCGCAGGCCTGTTTAAATTTTTCCGGAATAAAAAGATATAGACCAGCGCAGCAATCAAACAAATAAAGAGTTTTATCATGATACTCAGGTATACGCTGCGCACAAAGGCTTGCGGATTTTCAGATCTCAGTCCGCGTTTGGCAAATACAAACGACACAAGTGTTGCGATAAAAAGGACCAGGTTTCCAATAATGAGGACCGATTGGTCAAATCCTGATCGTTCTAAAAAATTTTTACCAACAAGAAATAATGCGTTTAGCAGGATAAAAAATATAATGATGGGGAGCAGTGGACTCCTATTTCTTCGCATCGCCATCCTTTTGTTTCGATGTTTCTTTTACAATTTTATAAATAATACCCACCAACACGATCACCGGCAATATCAATACCAGCAAAGGTGCAGAAATTTTTAACCATTTATCGGCTTTTAACCCAACGAAAACGGCCAGCCCGAGCGCCACAAATATTTGGGTGCCCATGCTGGCATAGCGAAGAAGATCACTGTAATTGTTATTGGACCGTTGCTTTGATTCCATTGGCGCTGCTCACCTTGTCAGCTACGTTCAAACTGGATTTCTCGACACTGGGTTTTTCATTGCTTCCCATATGACACTGTCCATTGAATATCGCCGTGGGTTCTACCTGCAATTTACCGGCATAAACGTTACCGTTCACAACGCAATCGCCGCGCAACTGTAAAAGGTCCTTTGTTTTAATATTACCAGAAACCTTACCGACAATATCGGCCTGGTTACCGGAAATATCACCTTCTACACTTCCGCTGGCACCGATTACAATTTTCGCAGTGCTGCTTACGTTGCCAATAATTGTTCCATCGATCCGGAGATCGTGGTTGCTGCTAATGTCGCCTTTTACCGTTGTGCCGGCACTGATCAGGGTAGCGCCGCTGCTACCATTGGTTTTTTCATTGCTCATAGTTGTTGGTTTTGTAAACATAGGTATGTATTAAAGTTTTTCTATACAGGATTTGGCTTAGGAACTGGTAGCTTGCGTCACAACAATCAGCAACAGGACATTCACTCATCAGTCGTTTGAGTAATCTTCTTTGGGTAAATTTATCTTCGTGGTATCCAGTTTCACCGAAACATCACCTTTTAAGACCTTTTTTAATCCATCTATATAACGTGCCTGGTAGTTCACTTGTTGTTCCAGGGAATCAGTTCTGTATTTCAATTCCCTGTAATCACGCCCAATTTTCAGGTCATCATAGCCGGGTATATAGTATTTTAAGGGCGTAAAGACGATCAGCGCCACGGTAAGTCCTATCAACACAACAAAAATGGTACTCATAAGTACATACACGCTGAACCTGGATAATTTAAATGTCACCACTTCCTCATAAGTATCATCATTCATTACCACCAGGCGATAACGATTACGCAGCCTCTTGAAAGTGCTGTTGGTATCAAATTTTACCATAAACTAAGAATGAGAGCTAAAGATAATGAAACAGGGACAGAAATCTTAGTAACCGGTTCATCGTATTTCTATTAGGCTAATGTTGCAGCTTGTCCCGATTTTTATCGGGATCGCACACTTGTACTTTCAGTAATTCTACGGAGCATGGGCGCCATTTACATCGCTAACATTGGAGGCATCTTTCTGTTTAGGACTCGTCACCCAATGAGTCAATCATTTCCCGTCAATAATTTTTTTTTCTTCATCTTTGCCCATTCATAATTTTAAAGTTCTGAAAAAAAATGATCGACCTCTCTAATGAACTTGCCATCGGGATCGATATTGGTGGTACCAATACAAAGTACGGCATTGTTAACCATCGCGGGGAGATCCTGGAAAAAGGCGATTTAAGAACGGATGCTTATCCAAAAGTAGAAGAATATGTAGAGGCTTTGCATGAAGCTGTGAAGCCAATCATTAAAAAGAATGGCGGTGAAACGACCATTAAGGGGATTGGCATCGGTGCCCCCAACGGAAATCCTTTTAGCGGCACGATCGAGTATGCGCCGAACCTGAGATGGAGAGGGGTAATTCCCTTGTGCGAATTGGTCACCGCAAAATTCAAAATGCCCTCCGTCATTAATAACGATGCAAAAGCGGCAGCCATTGGCGAAATGACCTATGGGGCTGCAAGAGGAATGAAAGATTTTATTATGATCACTTTGGGAACCGGTGTGGGAAGTGGAATCGTTGTCAACGGCCAGGTTGTTTATGGTCATGATGGCTTTGCGGGTGAGCTTGGACATACGACCATCCGGCCCGGTGGCCGCAAACATCCGGGTACCGGAATGCATGGAACTCTTGAAACATACGCCTCGGCCACAGGAATTGCGGTGACGGCGAATGAAATGCTGGATGAAGATCCGAAGCAGCAAAGTTCGATGCGCAAATACCGAAGAGAAGAGATCACCGCGAAGATAGTTGCAGAAGCTGCTGAAAAAGGAGATAAGATCGCACAGGATGTATATCGCTTTACCGGGCAGATACTGGGCGAAGCTCTCGCAAACTTTGTCATGTTTTCTTCACCCGAAGCGATCATACTTTTTGGAGGAGTTATAAAGGCCGGAGACCTGATACTAAAGCCCACGAGAGAGCACATGGAAAAAAATGTGTTGCCTATCTTTCAAAACAAGGTCAAGCTTGTTTTTAGCGAATTGAAAGAAGCTGACGCTGCGATATTGGGAGCAAGCGCACTTGTTTGGGAAATGAAGGATGCTGTAGCAAGCTAAAATTTTACGGATCGTAGACGGCCGCTCCTGTAATTTTCAGATCATCTTTTTGTTGTGTGTATATTATCAGTTGCCAGTTTTCCTTATCAGGAGTCGAATTATCCTGAGCTATCCCACTCGGAACAGAAACCTGGAAATCCATTTTTTCCTTTGCCGGCAATTTCAAAAATGATCTGACCACGTTTATATGCGATAGTTTTGCTCCATGATTCTCCCCGGCTTTTACATTTACTTCGGCATGTTTCTGTACAATTGCAACCAGCAGATCACAGTTTTGAAAGTCACCCTGCAAACGACAACTCACTGATAGTTTATCGTTTTCTTTTTTCACTTCATCAATGGTCAGTTGCAGTGGCGCGTTTTCCGCTAACAATTTTTTTATGTCTGCTTCAGCTGATGACCTGTTACTTCCTACCAGTTCATACTCGCCATTAATAACGAGTTGCGGAGTATAAATGCTTTCCAGTTTAAATTGTTTTGCATAACCACGCTGGCGATCCGTGAACGATGAGTTGCTGAAAGGATCTTTCCATCCATAACGATCCCAATAGTCAACATGAAATGATAATGGAATGACATTGGCCTCTGAAGCAAGGTGTGGAAGTAAACGATCAGCGGGTGGACAACTTGAACAGCCTTCTGAAGTAAACAACTCGAGTATTGCAAAAGACTGATAAGATCTTTTTAAATGATGGCCCTTATTTCCGGAGTTTATCTTTTTGTCAACTTCGAAAACAGCAAGCCCTAAAAAAATCACGCCCAATATCCATTTCATAGATGAAAGTTACAAATAAGGCAGAATAAAGTTCTGCCTGCGTCGTTAACAATAAACTAATTGATGAAATGAATCAAGTGCTAGTCAGATTCCTTAAAATTTTGCTCTTCTTCTACTTGTCCATTGTAAACCCTTAAATTGATCAATTTTGCTTTGCCTGTCAGGTGAACAATATAATTCACGGGATGAAGAGGTTGTTCAATCTCCTGCACCTGGAAAATAGTATAGTCATAATAGGAGCTCTGGACACTTTGTTTTAAATCAGGAGACATTTTAGCTTCACCATAAGTCCGAAAAGTCTCGATCCAGTTTCCATTCCTGTTATTATAGTCAACACGGTAATCAATATCATGAAAGGAAAATAAGGCAACAACCATGTGTGGTGTGGCATACCATTTTTCACTCGATGTGTCATTGAAATTCCTAACAAAATGCCTGAGTGCATTTACATTAATATCACCGCGATTAACGCGGACTGCAGTATTGATCGGCTGAATTTTACTGATCGCATCTTGTGCTTTCACGGTAAGGCTCAGCGATACAATAAATATTCCTATCAGGCTAATGAGAGAGAGATTCTTCATACTTACAATTTTAAAACGGATGATCTTGGTTGACGGATCAAAAGATAGTTTGCAGGATCGTTGTTTGTCGGGGTATTTAAAGTTACTGGGAATAATCGGTCAAACTAAATCCTGTGGAAAATAGTTCTTAACAATCTATAGAAAAGCCTTCCTGGAAAAGAAGGCTGTTTGACGTTTGCATTGTATATTACTATTGAACGTATGCAGTTTATATAACCTGAACTATCCCACTTACTCAATTACTACTTTTATATTCAGATGTGCGACATGATTCAGATATTCGACATTTTGTGAATTGCCCCGATAATGTATGTTGACATCTGTTTCCGTATTTGTTGCCCACAACTCTCCATTCATAAATGAGATAAGTTGATTGATCTGCGTGTCTTTCCCATCTCTTACCAGGTAAACCTTTGTGGAATGGCTCGCATTTATTGGAATAACATGCACAAATGCATTGACGAAAGTGCCATTCCCTTCTGCTTCCCAATGATAGGTTGTCAGGTTCAATGTAATTGGGCCCTGTGTTGGAGGCACATGAATAGGAGGATACGGAAGACTATCAGCCTTGTTGCAGGAACCCAGAGTTGAAATGATCATTGTGCTAACAATAACCATCATGAAGAATAAGCGTTTCATATTTAAAGATTTTATTGGATTGATTTTTTTCGACTGACAACCCAAAAGTAGTTTCCAGTATTACCTGTTACAAGCGACAAAGAGCAGTAAGCAGAAAAGGAAAGTAATTAGCAGGAATAACTTGGCAGCAGGACAAGTCCTTTAGTAATATTTGAAACGTTGCCAAAAACTGCGAACGGCATGATACCCGTCTCCCTTTGTGTCCTCTGTGCCTCTGTGGTCAAAAGAAACCACAGAGGCACGGAGAATAATACAGAGAAACACTCAGGTAGCCTTATTGGGAAACTACATGACCTTTAATTACTACACTATTTTTTATGGCATTAGGAGAATGCCAAAAGATCAGAACCATTTCATTAAAGCGTCTTTTCGGCTGCGGGAAACGTTGACAGTGGTATCATCACTCATCACAAGATAACCACCTTCACCACGGATATATTTTGTTACTTCATTGAGGTTTACGATATAGGAATGATGGACACGAACAAAAAAAGAGAAATCCTGTAACTGCTCTTCCATTTCTTTCAAGGTGCGGCAAGCAACGATCTTCGTGCCATTTTTCAAAAAAAGATACGTGTAGTTATCATCCGCTTCACAGCGTATCACATCGGTCGCAGGTATCAGTTCAAAACCCTCCGTCGAAGGAATAGCAATTTTAGTAAACCCATTTTCTTTGTGTTTTACCTGGTTCATTAGCATCTCGAACTGTTCGGGTGCCGGTAATTGTTTTTGCGTTTGCACTTTGTGTACAGCAGCGATCAGTTCTTTAGGATCGACAGGTTTGAGCAGATAATCCAGTGCACTGAACCGGATGGCCTTTATGGCATATTGATCGTAACTGGTGGTAAAAACAATTGCAAAGTTGATCTCCTTTAATTGCTCCAAAAATTCAAAGCCATTCATCACTGGCATCTCGATATCGAGGAATATAATTGACGGTTGATGTTTTGCCACGGCATCCAGTCCCTGTTTTGCTGAGCGACATACTTCCATCACCTGCAATTCCGGGCAAAAATCTGTGATGAGAATACTGAGCGTATCCAGGCAATGAACTTCATCATCAATTAATATGGCTTTGATCATACTTGATTTGTTTTAACCCGGCTCCGCATTGATCGTTTTTAAGAAGTGATAAGTTAAAATATTTTCCTGAAGAAGCACCTTTCAATTCTCCTTTTTAGATGTAAAAAGATTTTGCATCCATGCAAAAGTTGATTTTGTTTTTAATTTTCCTTCAAGCGCATTGCGTTGCGGAACAACAAGGCCCTGGTTAGCCAGGGCGAACACCGTAACAGGCTTGTCCACATTTTTAAAATTGATCCGGCCGAGAGGAACTGATTTGAGATCCGGAACGTTCTTGATCTTATCATGCATTTCTTCCGAAAAAAGGATGCTATTACCCTTGCCGATGGATTGAATTCGTGACGCTATGTTCACGCCGTCACCTAAAATTTTTCCGTTCTCAAAAAGTATTTCGCCGATATGCAACCCTATCCTCAAGGGCACTGCCGGTTCAGTTTGTAGCTGCATTTGCATTTCCAGGGCACAATGCATGGCTTCAGAGGCGCTGGAAAAAACACAAAGGCTTCCATCCCCATAATCATTTAGTATTTCTCCTCCATGTTCTCCCACAGCCTGTTTTAACACAATGGTGTAACGACGAATAATGGTTAATGCCTGTACTTCGCTTTGCTGCATTATAGCAGTATAGCCAACAATGTCGGTGAAGAGGATGGCTGCGAGGCGGCGCTGCTTGGATTGTGACAGTGAAGGGATTTGCAACGAGGCATTGTTGCTCAATATCGCGGTCAGTTTTGCCACTTCATCTTCTTTTCCCCGGATATGATCCATCAGCATACGAAGTTGATCAGACGATGGAGGCGCTTTTTGCAACTGAACCTTATGTACCGCTGCGATCAATTCTTTTGGATCGACCGGTTTTAATAAATAATCCAATGCGCTAAAGCGAATGGCCTTGATGGCATACTGATCATAGCTGGTAGTGAATACAACAGAAAAAGGAATTTGTTTGAATTGTTCTAATAATTCAAAACCGTTCATGATCGGCATTTCAATATCAAGAAAAACGAGCTCCGGTTTAAGCCGTTCGATCGCCTCCAAACCTTTTTTCGCCGACATACATTTTTCCATTACCTCCACTTCGGGGCAAAAGTCGTCCAGTAAAATACTCAGTGTATCCACACAATGTACTTCATCGTCTATGATGATTGCTTTAATCATATATCAAAGGTATTTTAATGATCACTTCAGTCCCCGCAGCATCTCCGTTGTCATTTACCAGGTCATGAATCATTACAGGTGATTCCAGCGATCCATTTTTTTGCAGCATGGCAATACGGTTTTCTGTAATACGAAGACCCATGGATTTATGTTTCGTTGCAGTTTTGCTAGCCAGCTCCTTTGCTTTTTGACGACCAATACCATCGTCACTAATGCTGAAATAGAGTTGATCATCTTTCTCTATTATCTCAATGTTCAAATTGCCTTTTTCTTCTTTATGCATCAATCCATGCCAGATCGCGTTTTCAACATAAGGTTGTAAGATCAGGGGAGGAACCTGCAACACTTCGACATCCAGGTCTTTTGATACCGAAATTTTATACTCAAAATGGTAATTGAAACGAAGAGCTTCCATTTCTAAGTAAAGTCCAAGGGCTTCCAATTCTGCTTCAAGGCTGATAAGTGAAGCCTGTGAATTCTGCAGGATCATTCTCACCAATTTTGAAAATTTGGTAAGGTATTCAGATGCTTGTGTCCTGTTGTTTTGAAGAATGAAACGATTAATGGAATTAAGTGAGTTGAAAATGAAATGCGGGTTCATCTGTGCACGCAGCGCCTGCATCTCCATTTCTGTTCTTTGTTGCTGCAGTTCTGCATTTTTTTGTCCGAAATCAGCCAATTGTTTTTCCTTTTCCGAGCGTTCCAGTTTCAGGCGGAATCTCTGTTGCAAGCTCCAGCGGAGCACTCCATAGATGATTGCAATTACACAAAGCAGCGCAATGATTCTGAACCACCATGTGTTCCAGAACGCAGGACTGATGTTGATAAACAAAGTTTTTATCGGGCCGTTAAATTTATTGCCCACATCGGAAGCCTGGAGTGTAAGTTTGTACTTTCCCGGCTGTAAGCCTTCATACCTGATAGTATAGTAAGCAGGACCATACTGCCAGTTTACATTCTTGCCATTTTCTTCCAGTTTATATCTTATATGACCTTTGCCCTTTGCATAGTAGTCAATAATGCCGGTTTCAATATTGATATTGTTCTGATCATAGTTCAGAGATAATTCTTCCAGGTTGTTTACTCCTGTAGAAAGCGAAAATGGTTTTTGATTAATGTCCAGCGAACGCAGGTAAAGGGCAGCGGCCGATGAATATCGTTCCGGGTAAATTCGTTCCAATCCTACATTTGAGGGCTCGCCCCAGGCCCCGAAATATAAATTTCCCTGTGCATCTTTTGCTGAAGATGAACCCTCACCAAAAGTTTGTTTTTCATAGCCATCTGCTTCCGTAAGCGTAGTGATGATACCAGAAGCAGTATCGAGACGGCACACCTGGTCTAGACTAGCGTCGAACCAAATATAGCCGGCATTATCAAACAGCATATGAAAGGCTGATCCGGGATAGCCATTATTTTCGGTATAAGATCTTATTTTCTGGAAATCTTTATCATAGTGAATCAATTCGTATTTGAAACTGATCCATTGCGATTGGTCTTTTTTGTCGTAAACTATATTGTCCCATTTCAGCGTATCGAGCAAGTGAGGGATTTTTATCCATTTCCCATTCTTGTTTTCAAATGATACATTTTGATCAGCAACGGTGCCTAAACCCCGCAAAAATAAAAACCGGTCTTCATTGAGGATCATCCTCCAGCCGATACCTTTAAAGGGAAACACCAGGTCTGCAAACAGGCTGTTTTCTTTGACCTCAAAAAGCCCATGTTCTGCATCGCAGATCAATAAACCGTTTTTATAAGGCCGCGCCAGCTCGCCGTAAAAGAAAGTTTTGTCAAACTGCCTTGATCCGTCCCTGAATATGATCGGTCTGCATTCACGGGTTTTAAGGTTCATTTCATATATATTAACCACCCGCTCTGCCCCCTTTTGTATCATTGCCCCGAGCCAGGCTTTTTGACGAACAGTATCTATATAAAGCGGTGCGATCATCGGTCCCTTTATACCCGGCAGATCTTTTTCACGGAGTACTTCGAATTCTTCTGTTTCCGGGTCAAAAATATTCAGCCCATCCCCTGTGCCTATCCACAGTTTGCCCTGCGGGCCTGGAAGAATATTTTCTATGTTTTTATTACTTAGTGAACCAGGCAATTTCGGATCAGCCGCATAACGTTTAGCCGGCGGGTTATAAGGTAACAATTCATAAATACCGTTATTAGGAAAACTCCATTTGGATGTCCACACAATTCCATCCCTGTCGCAATAAACGCGGAGGTTATATTCTCCTGCGAGTTTTTGCAAAGAAGTATCTGAAAGTGGCTTTCGCAGCTGTTTTGTTTCCGGATCATAAATAAGGATATTATTGGGCTGCGATGCAAACCATATCCTCCCATGCCTGTCTATATCAATTCCTACACCGCGGTCATAGTCTTTCAATTTGATCAATTCGTTCAATGCACCAACCGGGCGAAACTGTTTATCATTCAAAGAAAATTCAAGGAGACCATCACCGCTGTTGATCCAGACAGCATTTCTTGTGGGGTCATATACCATGTCTTCAGCATCATGCCGGGGGTGTTTTACATTTTTCCTGTAGCAGGGCCATGAATAATATTGTATTTTCCCATCAGGAAAAATCTGCTCCAGGCCACCCCTCTGCTGTTCATAATGTTTCAACACCCAAATACTGTTCGACCCCGCATCAAAAAAAGAGTGGTTTGTATTCCAGGTAATTCCCGGGTCATCCTTCTTCGAAAGTTGTACCAGTTTTCTCCTGGCAAGAGTATGTATGTTAAATGTTGTTATCAAGCCGTCCGGCTCCATGCAAAAGACTTCATCCTTTGTGGCCCAAAAAGGAACAATGTTTTGACCAGCATTTACAACTATTTGTAACAAAGGATTCCAAATGTTATCCGTTGAAGAAGGCCCGGTATCAATAAGCGGTAAAAAATTGGTAAAGGTGTCTGCTTTACTGTCATACCTCGATATACCTTTGCCGGTTCCGATCCATATATTATGCAGGCTGTCTTCTTCAAATGACTGAATATAATCGGAATTTATGGCACCTCTTTTCTGCGGATCAGGAATATATTTCTTAAATGTCGCTCCATCAAAGCGGCAGAGTTCTCCTCCCGTGTTTGAGCTTCCAATCCACAGAAATCCTTTTGAATCTTTGATCATTGCATGCCTGTCATACGCAGACAAACCATCTTGTACGGTCCAATTAACGGCTCGGTAACTAACAGGGGCGTTGACAGTTTTAATTTGTTGGGCAACAGAAATAGCAGCAGCAAAACAGAATGTGATGAAGAGTAACATTTTCCTGATGCCCATGATGAATAAAATCACCTGGGTAGAATGTGTGTTTGTAGTCTTGTACTTTTTTTTGATATTTATTTTCATGTATGCTTTTGGTACGTAATAACAACTATACATCTATGAGTTGCGTCAATAAGATAGCTAATTTTATCGGGTTGCAACTGATTCAAAATTATTCCGTTGTTGGATTTTGTTCTAGTGCCGGTGAGTAATTAACGCCGGGGAAAAGTAACTTGCGCTTTTCTGCGGATCGGGAATATATTTCTTAAATGTCGCTCCATCGAAGCGGCAGAGTTCTCCTTGATTGGTTGTACTTCCAATCCACATAAATCCTTTTGAATCTTTAATCATTGCATGAAAGCCATACGCAGATGCACCATTTTGTACGGTTAAATGAATGGCACG
>Ga0207706_10005742_pt1 | contig 11558 bp, 8 predicted proteins | sample KBSC53metaG_FD_184318 | JGI IMG/M metagenome (GOLD analysis project Ga0207706, IMG submission 184318) | Corn rhizosphere microbial communities from Kellogg Biological Station, Michigan, USA - KBS C5-3 metaG (SPAdes) (version 2) | ecosystem: Host-associated > Plants > Roots > Rhizosphere > Soil ... | reverse complement strand
TCCTGGACCAAAGTATTCCATTCGGCGCAGTCGGCGCATTGGCCCTGCCAGCGGTGCGAGACCGATCCGCACGACTGGCAAACGTAGCGCGCTTTGGTCTTGGCCATGTGAGAACAATACACGAACATTCGTTTCGCGAAAGACCTCGTTTGAATCGGCTGATATGCCGCCGTCATGACCGGCGCTTCGCTTGCCCCGATCGGCGTGCTGCTGCTCGTCGCGTGCCTCATCGCGATGCTCTCGCGGCGGCTCGGCTTGCCGTACATCGTCGGCCTCGTCGTCGCCGGGTTCGGCATTGCGCTGCTGCCCAATGCTCCAGCGCTGCCGCTGTCGCGCGGGCTGATCTTCAACGTCCTGCTTCCGCCGCTGGTGTTCGAAGCCGCGCTGCAGCTCGAATGGCGGCGGTTTCGAGGCGAGCTGCCGCTGACCCTCACCTTGGCCTTTGCCGGTGTCGCGATCGCGGCCGCGGTCGTCGCGGCGGGCATGCACTACGCCGCCGGCTGGAGCTGGATCGGCGCAGCGATGTTCGGAATGCTGATTGCCGCGACCGACCCGGTGTCAGTGATCGCTGCCTTCCGCGAAATGCGTGCCGAGAAGCGGCTGTCGATGGTCGTCGAATCCGAAAGCCTGCTCAACGATGGCGTCGCCGCCGTCGGCTTTGCAATGCTGACAGCGATTGCGGCGGGGATGGCGCCGAGCGCTGCCAGCGTCGTCCCGCAATTCCTGTGGACGCTCGGCGGCGGCCTGATCGTCGGCCTGGCGGTCAGCGGCGTCATCCTGCTGATCGTCGGGCGCACCGATGACCCGCTGGTCGAGATCACCCTGACCACGATCGCGGCCTATGCTTCATTCCTGATCGCCGAAGAGCTGCACGCGTCGGGCATCATCAGCGCGCTCGCCGCCGGGCTCGTGGTCGGCAATCTCGGCTGGGGCGCAGCCCTCTCCGAAGAGGGCAAGACGCGAGTCCAATATGCCTGGGAGTATTTCGCCTTCCTCGCCAACAGCCTGGTCTTCATCCTGATCGGCCTGAACACCGCGAGCCTGCCATTGGGCAAACTCGGCTCCGTAGGCGCAATCGCCATCGTCCTGGTCCTGCTTGGCCGTGCAATTTCCATTTACCCGCTGGCGGTCTTGTTCGGCGGATCGCGCTGGAAGCTGCCGCCCGCCTACCAGCACACCTTGTTCTGGGGCGGCCTCCGGGGCGCGCTGGCGCTGGCCCTCGCCCTCGCCGTGCCCGCAACCGTGCCGGAGAGGACGGCGATCATCGTCACGGCCTTCGTCGTCGTCGCCTTCTCGATCCTGGTCCAGGGACTGACCATGCCGTGGCTCATCAATCGCTTCGGGCTTGGCGAGTTGCCGCCCGGCGGAGCGGAAGCTAGTCGCCCCGGGTGAGCCTGCTTCCCGAACCGCTGCGCATCCCCTCCTTCCGTTATTTCTGGCTCGCTCGATTGACCGCGACCATCGGCCAGATGGCGATGGTCATCGTCATCGGCTGGCAGGTTTACGACATCGCCCGCGAGACCATGGGCCTCAAGGAGGCCGCGTTGCGCCTCGGCATTATCGGCGTCGTCCAGTTCGTCCCCTTGTTCCTGCTGACGCTGATCACCGGCTGGGCCGCCGATCGGGCCGATCGCCGCTGGATCGCGCGCGCGTCGGTGGCGCTCGAGCTCGGTTGCGCGGTTGCGCTCGCGGCGTTCGCCTGGACGCACACGACGACGCTGCTGGTGCTCTATGCCGTCGCCGCGCTGCTTGGGGTGGCGCGAGCCTTTGCCGGTCCGGCGCTCGGCGCCCTCGCTCCGAACCTCGTCCCGCGCGAGATCCTGCCGCGCGCGATCGCGCTCTCTTCGATCGCCTGGCAGACGGGCGCGATCCTCGGCCCGGCGTTGGGCGGTTATCTGTACGCCGCCGCGCCCTATGCGCCCTATGCGGCAAGCGCACTGCTGTTCGTGATCTCGCTTGGCGGGCTGCTCGCGATCCACCCGGTCGAGCGGCCCGAAATCGCACGCGGGCCGAGCCCTTGGGCGCAGATGGTCGAAGGCCTGCGCTACGTGCGCCATAACCGGCTGGTGCTCGGCGCCATCAGCCTCGATTTGTTCGCGGTCCTGCTCGGGGGGGCGACCGCCATGCTTCCAGTGTTCGCCCGCGATATTCTCCATGCCGGGCCCGAAGGCCTCGGGCACCTGAGGGCGGCGCCGGCGATCGGCGCGACGCTGACCGCGGCGTTCTTTTCGGTAAGGCCGCTCAAACACAACGTCGGGACCAAGATGCTGGCGGCCGTCGGCGTGTTCGGAGTCGCGACCATCGTGTTCGGCTTTTCGCGGTCGATGCCGCTCTCGCTCGCCTGCCTCGCCCTGCTCGGGGCCGCCGACATGTTCTCGGTCTATGTCCGCCAGTCGTTGATCCAGCTCTACACGCCGGACGCGATGCGGGGCCGCGTCGGGGCGGTCTCGTCCTTGTTCATTTCGGCATCCAACGAGCTTGGCGAAGCCGAGTCCGGCTTTCTTGGCGCCCTGATCGGCCCGGTCGCGTCGGTCATCGCCGGCGGCGTCGGAGCGATCGTGGTCGTCGTCGCGTGGAGCTGGTGGTTCCCCGAATTGCGCCTTGCAAAAAGCTTCGACGCACCCGATTTGCCCGCAGCCCCCTTGGAGGAGACCTAGGGCCCATGAAAGCCGCGAACATCCTCGAGACCATCGGTAATACGCCGCACATCCGCATCAACCGCCTGTTTGGCGACCGCGCCGAAGTGTGGATGAAGTCGGAACGCGCCAATCCGGGCGGATCGATCAAGGACCGTATCGCGCTGGCGATGATCGAGGATGCCGAGCGGTCGGGGAAGCTGAAGCCCGGCGGAACGATCATCGAGCCGACCTCGGGCAACACCGGCATCGGCCTCGCCATGGTCGCCGCGGTCAAGGGCTACAAGCTGATCCTGGTCATGCCCGACAGCATGAGCATCGAGCGGCGCCGGCTGATGCTTGCTTATGGCGCGACCTTTGACCTGACGCCCAAGGAAAAGGGCATGTCGGGCGCGGTCGCCCGCGCGCAGGAGCTGGTCGACCAGACGCCCGGCAGCTGGATGCCGCAGCAGTTCGACAACCCCGCCAACGTCGAGATCCACCGGCGCACCACGGCGGAAGAGATCCTCCGCGATTTCGCCGACACGCCGATCGACGCGATCATCACCGGCGTCGGGACCGGCGGACACATTACAGGCTGCGCGGAAGTGCTGAAGCCGGTCTGGCCAAACCTCAAGGTTTTCGCCGTCGAGCCGGCGCTTGCGCCGCTGCTCAGCGAAGGCCGGGCGGGGCCGCACCCGATCCAGGGCCTGGGCGCCAATTTCATCCCGAACATCCTCAACCGCGACGCGCTCGACGGAGTGATCGACGTCGATGCGGACGAAGCGAAGGAGATGGCTCGCCGCGCGGCCCGCGAGGAAGGAATTTTGATCGGCATCTCGTCGGGCGCGGCACTTGCCGCCGTGGCGCAGAAGCTGCCCGAGCTCGGCGAGAAGCCGCGAATCCTGACCTTCAACTATGACACGGGCGAGCGCTACCTGTCGGTTCCGGACTTCCTCCCCGAACAGGCTTAAGCCGCTGCTAACCCTGCTCGTTTGACCTCGCGTTAACTCGCGCGCGCTACCTGTACGCGTGTGGAACAGCCCGTCCGCCTGGCGCGGATGGGCCCGAGCGGGGTCCAATGCGCAGGTCGCGATTCGCCAATACCGTCGAAAGCAATGACGCGATTCGCGCGCGCACGTCGGTGCGCGAAGCGATGCGCTTCGACCTGCGGCATCCGGAAAGCAGCGACGAGCGCTCGCTCGCCGACTGGCGCGTCGCCGGGCTGGACCTGATTGCGGTCCTGCTCGGCGCGACGCACCTGCTGATCGCCGCGGCTTACGTCGTGCTCTCGCAAAAGCTCCAGTTCTGCGTGTGCCTGGACAATCCGCTGATTCCCTCCGGGCTCGTCATCCTGCTCGACACCATCGCGATGGGCGCCTTGCTGGCGCGCCACCGGTTCAACTTCCCGTCGCACGTCGTGGTGCGCTCGCTCTGCGTCTACATCGCGGCCAGCGGGCTGCTGTGGACCTGGTTCGGCCAAACGGTCGAGGACGATGCGTTCACAACTCCGATCGCGGCCGCACAGATCATTCTTTGCGCCGGCATCTCGATGGGGACGATCGTGTCGATCAGCTCGCCACCCCTGGCGCTGGTCAACGCCGTGGTGGCGACGTTAGCGGCCCTGGTTTTGGCGAATTCCCCGCTGATCCCATCCGGCGTCGCGATCCTGTCGCTGATGCTCGTCGCCTACAGCATCGCGGGCACGCGCAAGATCATCGCCACCGGCCGCATCCGCCTCAAGCTCGAGGCCCAGGCGCGCAAGTCGCTCCACTTCGTCGACGAATTCGAGAACAGCGGGCGCGGCTGGTTCTGGGAGACCGACTCGTTCGGCACCCTGTCCTACGTCTCCAAGCAGCTCGCCGACGACTTCCAGTGCGAGCCTGAGGAGCTGCTGGGACGCCAGTTCACGGACCTGTTGTCGGTCGACAGCCACACCGCAGACTCGCTCGAGGAGCGCAAGACGCTGGGTTTCCACCTCTCGGCGCGCTTCCCTTTCTCCGACGTCGTGGTTCGGCCGGCGAGCGAGCAGGACGTCCACTGGTCGCTGTCGGGCAACCCGATCTTCGACGACTTGGGCCGCTTCCTCGGCTTCCGCGGCATCGGCACCGACCTCACCGAGCAGAGGCGGTCGGAGCAGGAAATCTCGCGCCTGGCGCGCTTCGACTCGCTCACGGGCCTCCCCAATCGCGCGATGATGCGCCAGACGCTCGAGGAGGCGTTGCGCAACTCGGCTCACCGGCAAAAGGGCTGCGCGCTGTTCCTGATCGACCTCGACCGCTTCAAGAACGTCAACGACACGCTCGGCCACCCGATCGGCGACGCGCTGCTCCGCGAGGTCGCCGAGCGGTTGAAGTCGGTGATGGGCAACCACGGCCAGGTCGGGCGGCTGGGCGGCGACGAGTTCCAGGCGGTGCTTCCGGGAACGGTCGCGATCGGCCTGCTCGAATCCCTGGCGCGGACGCTGATCGAGCAGGTCTCGCGGCCGTACACGATCGAAGGCCACAAGGTGACGATCGGCGCGTCGCTCGGCATCGCCATCGGCGACCCGGGCCGCGCCGCCGCCGATGCACTCGTCCGCAACGCCGACCTCGCGCTCTACGCAGCCAAGGCCGCCGGGCGCGGCAAGCATTGCTTCTACGAACCGTCGATGCACAGCGAGGCGGCCGAGCGCCAACTGCTCGAGAACGACCTCCGGCAAGCGATCGAGCGCGGCGAGCTGTCGGTCCATTACCAGCCCATCGTTCACGCCGCCGGCGAGGACATCTCGGGCTTCGAGTCGCTGGTGCGCTGGCAGCACCCGGCTCGCGGCGCCATCTCGCCCGCCAAGTTCATCCCGCTCGCCGAGGAAGCCGGTTTGATCGGCAAGATCGGCGACTGGGTCCTGCGGACCGCGCTTGAAGAAGCGGCCAACTGGCCCGACCATGTTCGCGTCGCGGTCAACCTGTCCCCGGTCCAGTTCAACGACCCGGGGATTGTCGCGGCCGTAGCGAGCCACCTCAAGGAAACCGGCGTCCGCGCCGCCCGCCTCGAGCTCGAGATCACCGAGGGCGTGTTCCTCGCCGAGGGCGATACCACCGACGAGACCTTTGCGCGCCTCAAAGGCCTCGGCGTCCGCCTGGCGCTCGACGATTTCGGCACGGGCTATTCCTCGCTCGGCTATTTGAAGAAGGCGCCGTTCGACAAGATCAAGATCGACCAGAGCTTCGTTCGCGGCGCGGCCTCGAACATCGCCACCAACCGCAACGCGGCGATCATCCGCGCCATCGTCACGCTCGCCGAAACGCTCGGCATGGATACCTGTGCGGAGGGCGTCGAGACCCATGACGATCTCCAGCTGATCCGCGAGCTCGGCGTCAGCATGGTCCAGGGCTATATCTTCGGCCGCCCTTCGGAGGGCCCAACCGCGCGCGAGCTCGCCAACAGCGTCCGGGTCGAGGCCGACGGCTATCAGTGCATCCGCGAGCCACGCCACCGGCTGATGCGCCGCGCGATCACCTGCATCGACGGCGAGACGATGGAAGTGAAGCTGCGCAACATCTCGTCGATGGGCGCGCAGGTCGAATGCCCCGCTTCGGTCGCGCCGGGCATGGCCATCGTCATCGATATCGTCGGGGTCGGCCCGGTGACGGGCACGGTACGCTGGGCGCAGGCCGGCAAGTTCGGAGTGCAGTTCGGCGAGCAATTCGACCTCGGGCGGCTCGCGCCCAAGCGCGAGAAACCGAACGACACGGGGATGCTGCGCCCGGGCTATCTCGAGCGGCGCGAGGCCGGCCGCTAACCGCTCAGAGGCTCGCCATGCGGCTCAGCCGCGCGCGGTCCTTGCCGTAGAAATCGTCAAAATAGACGATCGACGTCCCGCTCGGCACCGCCGTCAAATAGGTGAGGTAGATCGGCACCGGCGCCGGCAGGTTGACCTTCTGCTCCGGCTTCGCGCCGCGCGCTTTCGGCGGACGGCCATCGAACAGCCAGTTAAGCAGGCGGGGCGCGGCCTCGAGCCGGACGCAGCCGTTGCTCTGCAAGCGCGCCGCCTCGTCGATCTTCTCCTGCTCCGGCGTGTCGTGCAGCCAGATTCCCTGCGCATTGGGGAACATGAACTTCATCTTGCCCATCGAGTTGGCGGGTCCCGGCTTCTGCCGCAGCCGCGCCTGGATCCGGCCGGCCTGAACGGAACGCCAGTCGATCGACATCGGGTCAAGGACGCGCGGATGGTCGCCCCAGTCCGACAGGAGCTCGTAGCCCCGCTTGGTGAAATAGGCGCGCCCTTCCTTGAGGATGGTCGGCGCAAGCTTTTTCGCCGTGATGTCGGCTGGCGAATTCCAGTAAGGGTTGAGCGCGACGTAGCGGATGAAGGCGTTCATCATCGGCGTCTGCGCGATCGGGTCCGGCCTGCCCGCGACGACCCGCATCGAGTCTACCACCTGCCCATTCTCGTACATGTAGAGCCGCGCGGCCGGCGCGTTGACGATTACGTAGCGGCCGCTGCCCGAAGGCAGCGCCCGGGCGCGCTCCAGGTTGAGCGCAAGCAACTGGCGCTCACGCTCGCTGCGGTAGAGCCGGCTGGCGAGCGCGAGGCGGAGCTTGCCGTAGATCGGGCTCATCCACCCTTCGTTCTCGACATAGTCGGCAAGGTTCGAAGCGGCGGCCGCCTGGCTGAGCAGCGCGGCGGCGGAGGGCGGCGTGGGTTTCAGCTCGGCATCGACGTAGATCACGCCGCCGGGATCGTGCCTGACGTCGCGAGCGAAGGCGACGAATGCCTGGCTTAGCACTTGCTCGGACCGACCGACGTCCCCGCGCCGTGCCGCCTGGATGGCCCGGGCAACGCCCTTCAGATTATAGCGGTTGGGGTTGAGGTTGTCGGCGCGCGCCGTGCTGAGCAGTGTCAGCAGCTGCTGCGCGGCATCGCCGGACCTGGGAGAGAACCACAACGGCGCGCCGCCGCGTGCGCGGTAGAAACCCGCCACTTCGGCGCCGGTCGAATCCCCATGCCGCGCTGCCAGCGCAGGCGTCGGAGCCAGCAACAGCGGGACCGCGGCGATTGGGGCGGCGGCGATCGCGGCCCCGGTCAGCAGCTTCAAACTCTTGGCCATGCGGATTGGTCGTCTCCAGAAAGTCTGCGCCCCAACGCACGTGGGCGCGCCTTTGTTACACGCAATAGGGCCGCGAACTGAACCCCGACTGAAATGCCAGCTTTTCCAACCGCTTGCGAGGGCACGAAAAAAGAGCGCCGGGGAAAACCCGGCGCTCTTCTTTTGTCGTTACAGCCGTCGTTATTAGCGGCGGTTGATGTCGACGTCGCGGACGTAACCGCGGTAGTCGACGTCGCACTTGAACGACAGGTCGGCGGCCTGGTTGTAGCCGTAGCCGAGCGAGCCGTAGGCGCCGACGCCATAGGGGCCGTAGTTATTGTAGGCATAACGGCCGCTGCTCGCGAGACCGCGGATGCGCATGCCCGAGCGGGTCGGCGTCACCTGGGTGATGTTCAGCACGCGCCCGGTCGTATTCGAGCCGAGAATCGCACCGAGGATTCCGCCGATCGAGGACCGGTTATAAAGCCGGCTCTGGACCGCGGCGGTGCACTGCTGCGTCGCAGTAGTAGAGTTCACGCCATAAGCGCCGTAGGGGTTCGAATAGCCGTAGGCGTTCGAATAACCATACGGGTTGCTGTAGCCGTACGGATATTGCGCGGCGGCAGGAGCCGCAGCCGCAATTGCCGCAAGACCCACGCCTCCGGCCATCATTTTGATCATCAGTTTCATGGCTCGTCTCCTTTCCGAATGAAATGGAGCCTTCTGACCGTCACAACGCGCGGGCTGTGTCACTGTGACGACATTCATCGTCACAGACGCTCGATTCGTCGTGGCAGCGTGAACGGGAGCTAAATGTTGCGGGTGCGAAGGGCCCGGCGGGCCTAGAATGCCTCGACCGGCATCTTCATCAGCGCTTCCGCCCCGGCCTCGATCTTGCGCCGCAGCGCGGTCGATCCCGGAAGCTCGCGTTCCGCATAAAAGCGCGCCGTGACCAATTTGGCCTCGTGGAAGGCTCGATCGTCGGTTCCGTCCGCGAGCGCCCGGGAAGCGGCCGCGGCAAGCTTGAGCCACATCCAGCCGAGCGCGACGAGGCCCGTCAGGTCCATGTACGCATAGGCCCCGGCCCCGGCGTTGTCGGGATCGCCCATCGCGTGGTGCGCGAGCCAGACCGTCGCGGCCTGGAGGTCCGCGAGCGCCGGCTGGAGGGCAGCCGCGACGCCGGCGGGGTCGCCGGCCGCCATCGCTCCCTTAATGTCGCTGCCGACGAGCTCGAAGAACGCGCGGACCGCCCGGCCGTTGTCACGCGGCAACTTGCGGCCGACGAGGTCCATCGCCTGGATGCCGTTGGTGCCTTCGTAGATCTGGGTGATGCGCGCATCGCGCACGAACTGCTCGATGCCATGCTCGCGGATGTAACCGTGCCCGCCGAGCACCTGCTGCGCGAGGACCGCCGCCTCGAAGCCCTTGTCGGTGAGGTAGCCCTTGATCACCGGGGTCAGCAGCCCGAGCAGGTCGTCCGCGGCTTGCCGTTCCCCCTCGTCGGGCGAACGGCGGATGAGGTCGACCTGGAGCGCGCCCCACAGGACCAGCGCTCGCCCGGCCTCGTTCCAGGCCCGCGCCTCCATCAGCATGCGGCGGACGTCGGGATGGACGATAATCGGGTCCGCCTTGGCGTTCGGATCGCGATCGTCGGGGTTGAGCGCGCGGCTCTGGCGCCGCTCCTTCGCGTAGGCGGCGGCGTTCTGGTAGGCGACCTCGCCCTGGGCGAGGCCCTGGAGCCCGACGCCGAGCCGCGCGGCGTTCATCATGATGAACATGGCCTGGAGGCCCTTTTCGCGCTCCCCGACCAGCCAGCCCTTCGCCCCGTCGTAATTCATCACGCAGGTCGCGTTGCCGTGGATGCCCATCTTCTTTTCGAGCGCCCCGCAGGACAGCGAATTGCGCTCGCCGAGCGAGCCGTCGGGGTTCACCAGGAACTTGGGCACCACGAACAGCGAAATGCCTTTGACCGTGTCGGGAGCGCCGCTGATCTTGGCCAGCACCAGGTGGATGATGTTTTCCGAAAGGTCGTGCTCGCCCGAGGAGATGAAAATCTTCGTCCCGGTGATCGCATAGCTGCCGTCAGCCTGCGGCTCGGCGCGAGTCTTCAACAGCCCGAGATCGGTCCCGCAATGCGGCTCGGTCAGGTTCATCGTCCCGGTCCAGCGGCCGGTGACCATCTTGGGGATGTAGGTCTGCTTCAGCTCGTCCGACGCCTTGAGCATCAGTGCGGCGATCGCGCCTGACGTGAGGCCCTGGTACATTTCGAAAGCGTGGTTCGCGGACAGGATATACTCCGACACAGCCGACCCGATGACTTGCGGCAGGCCCTGCCCGCCGAACTCCTCCGGCGCCGTGAGCGTCGGCCAGCCGGCCTCGCAGAATTGCCAGTAAGCGTCCTTGAAGCCCGGCGGACTAGTGACCGACCCGTCCTCGGCCCGCTTGCATCCAGCCTCGTCGCCGATGCGGTTCAGGGGTTGCAGGACCTCGGCGGCGAAACGGCCGGCTTCCTCGAGGATCGCCTCGACGACGTCGGGCGTGGCGTTGGCGAAGCCCGGCAGGTTCGAATAGCGGCCGATGTCGAGCACGCTCTCGAGGATGAAGCGCGTGTCCTTCACGGGCGCGGCGTAGGTCGGCATGCTCTTCCCTCCAGCGAACGCCTTCCTATGTCCGTGGCGCTGGGGCGTCCAGCGCGTGCATCCGCGGTTCAGCGCGATCCGTAGATGGTGGCGTGAGGAGAACGAGATATGCGTAACTTGGCCCTGCCGCTTGCTTCCGTCCTGTTGGTTTCCGCTGCCCCGGCCCACGCCGAGACCGCAGTTCTCGCCGGCGGCTGTTTCTGGGGCATGGAAACGGTGTTCGAGCATGTGAAGGGAGTCACCGACGTCGTTTCCGGATTCGCCGGCGGCAGTGCGAGCGACGCGACCTACGATGCGGTGAGCTCGGAGCGCACCGGCCATGCCGAGGCGGTGAAGATCACCTACGATCCCAAGCAGATCAGCTACGGGCAGCTGCTCCAGATCTTCTTCACCGTCGCGCACGATCCGACCCAGGTGAACCGGCAGGGTCCCGACACCGGCCCGAGCTACCGCTCGGCGATCTTCCCGCAAAACGCCGGTCAGGCGCGGGCGGCGCGGGCGTTCATCGCCAGCCTGGCCTCGGCGCACGCCTACAAGAAGCCAATCGCGACCAGGATCGAGAGCGGCGGCTTCTATCCGGCCGAGGCCTATCACCAAGACTTCGCGAGGAAGCACCCCCTCTATCCATACATCGTCGTCAACGACCGCCCGAAGGTGGCTGCGCTCAAGTCGCGATATCCCAGCCTTTTCAAGGCGTAAGACCGCTAAGCCGTTAAAATTTCACGCATTATTCAGCCTGGGGGCGACAAAGGCCCGTCCGCAAACTATATGGCGGGCGACAGACGGCCGAGCACGCAATTGGGGCAACCATGGACCTGCTGACGACCAATCCCTTCGACGACGACAAGCTGCGCGAGGAGTGCGGCATCTTCGGCATTTGGGGCGCCGACAACGCCGCGAGCTTCGTCGCGCTCGGGCTGCACGCGCTTCAGCACCGCGGCCAGGAAGGGGCGGGCATCACCAGCTTCGACGGCCAGTATTTCCATTCGCACCGAGCGATGGGCCATGTCGCCGGCAATTTCGACCGCGACGAGGTGATGCGCACGCTCGCCGGGCGGACGGCGATCGGGCACGTGCGCTATTCCACCGCGGGCGGGCCGGGATTGCGCAACGTCCAGCCGCTGTTTGCCGAGCTTGCAGAAGGCGGGTTCGCGCTCGCGCAGAACGGCAACCTCTCCAACGCCATGAAGCTCCGCCGCACGCTCAACCGCCGCGGCTCGATCTTCCAGTCGACC
>Ga0207706_10005740_pt1 | contig 11560 bp, 9 predicted proteins | sample KBSC53metaG_FD_184318 | JGI IMG/M metagenome (GOLD analysis project Ga0207706, IMG submission 184318) | Corn rhizosphere microbial communities from Kellogg Biological Station, Michigan, USA - KBS C5-3 metaG (SPAdes) (version 2) | ecosystem: Host-associated > Plants > Roots > Rhizosphere > Soil ... | reverse complement strand
CGAATGCGAGCCCGAGCGATCCAGACCGCCCGGTAGAGAATAACGAGGACCAGAAGGAAACACGACTGCGTTTCATTCCGAGCGGCCTAGCGAACGAGGTGCTGCTGGATGTATTCGTGCGCGTGGCGTCCTTCGAGCCCGGTGTCTCGGGTTTCAGCCAGCGCCTGTACGATGCCTACGCCGCAGAGGTGGCACGGGTCGATCAGAATCACGACGGCGTGCTTACGTTCGTGGAAGCGGACGCCGAAGAAGAGTCCGACGGTCAATCCAACGAGCGACTCTTCTTGTCTCCGACCGTGTACCGGCGCTTCGCCGTGACGCGTGAGCTCAATGACGGCATGCTCGCGCCCCGTCTTGCGCCGAGTCAGCGCGCGTACGTGCTGCGCGGATCGCTCGTCCGCGTGTCACCGTCCGTACCGGCTTCGATCGGGCGAGATGGCGACGATCGCTAGGTCAGTCTTCCTTACAACCACTTCGCTTTTCGCAGCTTGTAGAAGAGGTACCCATCGATGACTGCCATCACGGATATCGTCAACCCGTAGCCGAACTTCCACTCGAGCTCGGGCATATGTTCGAAGTTCATCCCGTAGATGCCGGCAATCATTGTGGGAACTGCTACGAGCGCCGCATAGGCCGCGAGGCGCTTCATGGTCTCGTTCTCCTGCAGCGAAATCATCGACAGATTGACCTCGATCGCAGTCGCAGCCGCCTCACGGATGGATTCGATGCTCTGGTTAAGTAGAAGCAAGTGATCGTAAACGTCGCGGAAGTATTCCCTGAGGCCGGTGCAAATAGGGGGTACTCGCGCACCAGACAGGTTTGACACGCCTTCTAGTAACGGAGCAACCGCGTGCTTGATCGTCATGAACCGACCCTTCAGACGATACAGGGCTTGGATGTTCTCTCGCGGTGAACTTTCGGTTGCAAAGATTTGTTGTTCGATCTCATCAAGTTCGCTCTCTAGATCGTCAAGGAGTGGGAAATATCGATCGACGACTGCATCGAGCAGGGCATACAGCACGTAACCGGAGCCGTGGCGCAGCAACCCAGGTTCGCGCTCACAGCGTTCCCGAACTTCGTGGAGCCCCTGCTCAGCGTGGCTCCGGACCGTGAGGACATAGTTCTGTCCCACAAACACATCCAACTCGCCCACTCGAAACTCGCCGTCACGCTGTTCGACCATATGCAGCACGGCGAAAAGCGAATCCCCGTACTCCTCGATCTTGGGCCGCTGGTGACCATGCCGTGCATCCTCGACGGCCAGAGGATGCAGATCGAACTCCTGCTGCATGTCGTCGAGCACCTTGGGCTCAGGGTCCAGCAATGCCACCCAAACGAAGCAGTTCGGTTGACCGATGTACCGATGTATCTGGTCCGTGGGGATGTCGGCTACCTTCCGACCGTCTTTGTATAAGACGCAGCTGATCAACATGGATGTGTTCCGATCTGGACGCCCCGTTTGAGGCAGGCTGGTACTCTAGCTCTGCACACTTGCCTCGGTTCCAGGATCGATCAAGGACGGAGTCGCCGGAAACAACTGGTGGCGCGAATCTTGCTTGGACAGCTCTGCTTCCACTTCGAATCGGTCACGGAGGACTTCTTAGTAATGCTGGCTCTGCGGCATGGCCGGGACGGACGGAGATGATCCGGAAGCTCAAGTCGGGCCAGTACCGGCTTTACTCGCGCAAGGTCGAACCGCGGACTGGCAGGCGACGGAATCTGGGCACGTTCGCCACGCGAGCAGCGGCGGAGAAACACGAGCGCGCGGTGCAGTATTTCAAGCGCCGCCGCTAGGCGGCCGTCGACAATCCGCGAGTTGATGCCTCCAGCGTCTCGACGATGCGGTAAAAATTTCATGCGCGCCGCGCAATTTGGTGAACAACTAAGCGAACCCGGGCACGGCACGATGGCAACCAAAACCCAAATGCCAGCGAGAGCGGTGAAGCGCGCCGCGCCACGGACATTGCGCCCTGTCCTCGCGACGCTGGTGGATGCACTCCCTGGCACGCCTGACGACTGGCTCTTCGAGGTCAAGTTCGACGGGTATCGGCTGCTCGCGCGGATCGACTCAAGGGAAATACGCCTGATCACACGCAACGGACACGATTGGACCTCGAAGCTGCCCCACCTGACCAAGGGACTGGCGAGCTTGAAACTGAAGCCCGGATGGGTCGATGGGGAAATCGTCGTGCCCGGGGGACACAGCGGAACCAGCTTTCAGGAATTGCAGAACGCGTTCGAGTCGGCAAGAACCCGCGACATCGTCTTCTACCTGTTCGACATCCCCTTCTACGACGGATATGACCTCACCCGTGTTCCGCTGAGCGGGCGTCGCGCGCTGCTCGAATCGTTACTCGGTAAGGGAGTCTCCCCGATCCTGTTCAGCCAGACGTTCGACGCCTCCCCGGACGAGCTGTTGAAGTCGGCATGCCAGCTCGGCTTCGAGGGGATCATCGGCAAGCGGAAGACCAGCATCTACGACTCTCGCCGGTCGCCTGACTGGATCAAGCTCAAGTGCAGTCAACGGCAGGAGTTCGTCATCGGCGGATGGACGGATCCAAAGGGCAGTCGCACAGGACTGGGTTCTCTGCTCTTGGGCGTACATGACGCGGATGGAGCGCTCGTCTATGCGGGCAAGGTCGGCACCGGTTTCGATGATCGGTCGTTGCGCGAATTGCAAAACAGGCTCAAAGGGCTTGCGACTACCAAGCGGCCATTCCGCGATCCCACACCCGGTGAGCGAAACGCTCACTGGGTCCAGCCAAAGCTGATCGCGGAAGTGACGTTTTCAGAGTGGACGCATGGCGGTCACCTGCGCCATCCGGTATTCCACGGCTTACGGGCCGACAAGCCTCCTGAAGCGATCGTTCGCGAAGAGCCGGAACATCTGCTGGGGCCGGATCTCGAGGAGGCAACTCCCGAAGTCCTGTCGCGTATCAAGATTTCGAATCCCGATCGAGTGATCGACTCGAGTACCGGTGCAACCAAGCTGGACGTGGTGCGTCACTACGCATCCGTGGGAACGCTGATGATGGAACACCTGGCAGGGCGTCCGGTATCGCTGGTGCGTTACCCGCAGGGAATCAAGCGCCAGGGCTTCTTTCAGAAGCACCTGGAACGCGCGTCTCTTGAAGGGGTGCGCCAGCTCGACCCGCGCCTTGATCCGGCTCACCCGCCGCTGATCGAAGTGGCAGAGCCAGTCGGCCTGGTGTCGGCGGCGCAGATGAATGTGATCGAGCTCCATACGTGGAATGCGCTTAAGACACATATCGACCAGCCGGACCGGATCACCCTGGATCTGGACCCCGGAACGGGAGTCGAGTGGTCGACCATACAGAAGGTCGCGGGACTCTTGCGTTCCTTTCTGACGGAGCTCGGCCTGCCCGCCTATCTCAAGACCAGTGGCGGGAGTGGCTTGCACGTCGTAACGCCGATCCGTCGGCAATACGACTGGGACACTGTCAAGAATTTCTCACGGGGAATCGTCGAGCATCTGGCACGTACCCTACCTCAGCTGGTGGTGGCAAAAAGCGGCGCGAAGAACCGGGTCGGCAGGATCTACATCGATTACCTCCGCAATGGGTTTGGAGCCACGACGGTGTCCGCATGGTCGGTACGCGCGCGCCCGGGGCTCGGCGTCTCCGTGCCGGTTTCCTGGGCCGAGCTCGCGAGTCTGAAGAGCGCTGCGCAGTGGACAGTGCGCAATGTCGGCGACAGGCTGGAAGTAGGTAACGCACCATGGAAGGACTACAGCCGGAGCGCACGGAGCATCACCACCGCCATTAAACGCCTCGACTCGCTTCAAGCCAGACACGTTGCGTGATACGCCGGTCCGACGCCATGCCGTCGTCGGTCATTGGCGCCTTGGCGGACACTTCGAGTCCGCTCTTTCCCAACGCACGCGTGTGCATGGCTGCGAGTCAGCCGGTACAGGGCTTCAGCTCAACGGCCAGGGCATGCGCCTCGGTAGTACCGACGTTCTCAGCCGCATGAGTAGTGAAGTCGCGCCACGCGACGTCGGCGGCGCTTCTGGTGCTCTCAGTGGTGGAACCGTCCGATGCGGTCATGCGGAGCGTCGCGTCCGAGAGCGTATAGACGATACCCGGCGCGTGGGAGTGCATCGGCTCCTTTCCGCCCGGCTCCAGACGATACTCAAGCACCCGCAAGCGCTCGTTCTCGAACCGCACGGTGTATAGCTGTGGCGACTGCTTCACCGGGTCGGTGTCAGGTTGGGCGGCTCTGACGACCGCGACCGCCACGACGCCGCCAAGCGCCACACCGAAGACGAACGAATGAAGTGCTCGCATATCTCCTCCTTTCAGTTTCGAGGACTCAGGTCGGCTGGTTCCAGCGGCGCACGGTTTCAGTATGCTGTCGCTGTTCGTTCGAACGGAACGTAGACTGGCGGCCATCGCCACCGGGACACAAGGGGGCACGCGCGTGCGGAGAACTAACACGAACGGGACAGTTCGCCTCCTCGGCCTCGCCCTGCTGCTGGCGACGTCGGGGTTTATCACGACTCCGCGGGCGCAGGATCCGTCCGATGACGAGAATACGGTCGTCGAGGAGGATGCCGCCGCCGAAGAGGCGGACGACGCCGACGATGAGGCGGCCGCTCCGGACCCGGATGACACCTCCGACGAAGACGATGCCGAATTCGACGACTTCGACGACGGTTCGACCGCCACCGACGAATTCACGTCGATCGACTGGGCACCGGACGTGCCGGACGACGACGACGACGACGTGCTCGACACGGACGAGTCGCTCGACCCCGCCGACGTCGATTGGGTCGTGACGGCCGAAGTACAGGACGTGCCGGGTCCGGACGGGCGCCGTGGCAACGGCGATTACGCCGGTCCGTCGCCAATCTTCGTCATGCAGCCGCGCCCGGCCCCGGCTGCGCCGAAACCGGGCCCGGGCGCCGGCAAGGACACTGCGTATTCCTTCGGCGGTCAGCCGATCGCACCGGGCGCGGCCCCGTGGCAGGCGCAACTCTATCGTTCGCTCGCGAAGGAGCGGCCGGGCGTGTCGCGCTGGAAAGCCCAGCACAATTGCGGTGGCACGTTAATCGCGCCCGGCTGGATCCTCACGGCCGCGCACTGCATCGACGACATTCTCGACGACCGCGAGGCCGGCTGGCGGGTGCGCCTCGGCGGGCGGGACCTGACGAAAGACGACGGCATCACGTACGCCGTCGATCGCTGGGTCCGCCACTCGGGCTACAAGAATGTCGGTCATCCGGCGCCGCCGAAGCCGCCCCTGCCACCGCCGAACATGTACTCGAACGACATCGGGCTCGTGCACTTCACGGCCGACGCACAGACTAAACCGCCCGCCGGCGCGAAACCCGTCCAGCCGGTCGAGCTCTATCGCAACGCGATCAAGGGCGGCGACGAAGTCACCGCGATCGGCTGGGGCATGACGCAGAACGCGGCGAAGTCGTTCAGCGCCGTGCCGCTCAAGGTGGACCTGCGGGTAATGGACACGGCGATGTGCCGGTCGCGTCCGGGGTACGGCCCCGAACGGGTTGACACGTCGGTGATCTGCGCCGCGCGCGAGGGCCAGAAGACCTGCCGCGGCGACAGCGGCGGTCCGGTCATCCTCACCAACGGGACGACGCCGCGGCTCGTCGGGTTGGTCAGCTGGGGCAAGACGGATTGCAGTGGCGACGGCCGCCCGTCCGTCTTTACCCGACTCGAAGCGCACCTTGCATGGATCGCGCAGGCGATGAAGCTGCCGGAGACGCGGGCGTCCCTCCCCTAAGCCGCGCGGCGGGCCACGCGGCCGACGAAGGCCGCCACCCCCCGCGCACGGTGAGTGACGGCCTTCGGTCGAGCGGGCTCAGCAGGCTTTTTAGTTACTAACCTTGTCGCCGCCGGACTGCGCCGTGTCTTCTTCGGTGCTGCCGGCCGCGTCGGCCGGCGCATCGGTCGCGGCGTCGGGCGCCGGTGCCGTTGCGTCACCCGGGGCGCCGGTCGTCGAGTCCATGGGCCCGGTCTCCGGAACCGTAGTTTCCGGAACCGTCGTCTCCGGCGGCGGTGTTTCGACGGCCGGGACGGGCTCCTCCTTCTTGGCGCAGGCGGCCATCAACATGGCCGTGGTCAGGACGGCAATTCCCGTGAACATCTTGCTCTTGTGCATGGCTGTCATCCTCACCTTTGTCCGCGGACGGCGGAGCTTGGATCGAAACGGATGGTCGGCGATCAAGCAAACCCGAGGCTCTGCAGCAGCTTGACGAATCTGGGCTCGTCACGCAACGGATCGAGCAGCGGGTCGTTGCGCGCGTAGATTAGACCAGAATCGCCGACGCTGCGCGCCCGTTCGAGCTGGTCGAGTGCCCGGGTGCGTTCGCCCCACTGCGCGTACACCTGCCCCTGCTGGTAGAGCACGCGGTCGGCCAGCTCGGCGACCAGCCGGTCGCAGGCCTCGCGGGCCGCGCGCTCGTTGCCGAGACGGCGTTCGACGATGGCGAGGCCGGCGAGGCGGAAGTCGTCGATGGGCTCGGCGGCGTATTCGCCGCGGGCTTCGTCGAGCCGGCCCAGCATCAGCAGTGCGTCGCCGATTGCGGCATGGGCTCTGGACATTTTCGGGTTCATGATCAGCGCCTGCCGCAGTGCGGGCAGGGACTCGGCATACCGTCGCGCGGCGTATTCGATCGACGCGGCCGCGCGGTAGATCAGGGGGTTCAACCGGTCGAGCACCAGCGCCCGTTTCATCGCCGGTCCGGCGGCGTCGTCGTTGCCAATGCGCGCGCTGTACTGCGCATAGCGAGCGAGCACGGTCGCCTCCCCGGCGCCGAGCTTTGCAGAGCGCTCGAACGGATCGCGCGCGCCTCGAGCGTCGAGACGCCCCTGGAAGAGCGTGTAGCCGAGCGTCGAGTAGGCGTCCGCGAACTCCGGGGCGAGCTCAATGGCGCGCTCAGCCGCCAAGACGGCCTCGTCGTACAGCGCTCCGCGCGACGTGACGTCGCCATACTGGTTGGCAATCGCCGTGAGCGTGCGCGCGCGCGCCGCGTGTGCCGCCGCGTAGTGCGAATCGAGAGTGATCGCGGTGTCGAATTGCGCGAGCGCGGCGCGCTCCGAGGCCTCGTCCACGCTCAGGTCGTAGAGCGCACGGCCGCGCAGGTACGCGTCGTAGGCCGCCATGCTCATCGTGCCGCCGGCCGCGGCGTGCTCGGTATCGCGCGACTCCCCGGCCGCGTCGCCGCCCTCGACACGCGCGACGAGCGCGTCGGCCACGGTCGTCGCGATTTCGCGCTGCACGGCGAAGATGTCGTCGATGCGCCGCTCGAAAGTCTGTGACCAGCGGCTGAAGCCGCTGTCGCCGTCGATCAAGTCTGCGGCGACGCGCACCACTTCGCCCGAACGGCGCACGCTGCCCGAAAGCAGGTAGGCGACGCCGAGCTGCTCCGCGATCGAGGTCGCGGTGGTTTCGCGATCCTTGAAATGTGCCGACGAGGCCTGCGCCATCACGAGCAGCCGCACGTCTCGAGCGAGCGTCGCGCGCACTTCTTCGGCCAGTCCTTCGGAAAAGTACCCCTGGCCCGGGTCGCCGCTCAGGTTCAAGAACGGCAGCACGGCCACGCTGTTGCCGCGCGAAGGGAGCAACCGATGCAAGACGCCGCTGCGCCACGCGGCGAAACCGGCGACGGCGCCAATCGCCAAACCGGCGCCGAGACGCAGCGCTCGACGGCGCGAGAGCCTGACGGTCGAGATAGCCGCGGGCGCGGGCGCTTCCCTGCCGGCGTCACGCCGCACGACCGGAGGTGCTTCGGTCGCGTCGTCACGACGAGGAGGCGAGACGATGCCTGCGACGATGCGGCCGATCGCGCGGGTGTCTTCGCCGGCCAGCCACGGCCGCAGGTCGACGGTCTGGTAGCGCCGGAAGCCCATTGGCGGTTCGGTGCCATCGAGCGACACCGGCACCAGCTTGTGCAGGTCACGGCCCCGCGACGCTTCGTCGAGCACCCAGTCCGAGCCGACCGCCCGTTGCGACCAGGCGACGACAACCGCGTCGGCACGGTTGATCGCCGCCTCGATCGACTTGGTGAATTCCGCGCCGCCTTCGATCAGCGTGTCCCACCACACCTCGACCCCCGCCTGCCCGAGCGCCGTCGCGAGACGTTCCGCGCGCTCCTGGTCGCCGCGCGCATAACTCAGGAACGCCGTTGGACGGGTCGTCCTTGCCAACGAATCCGCCGCGCTCGACATCGCGAAGCCTCCCCCTCCCGTGGCCCCTCGCGCCTACTTTACCTCGCTCGGGCGTCTAGTGCTTTTCCGCTGTAGGACCAGTCCGTCCGCGTGGTCGGACATCACCGAGCAGATTGGTTAGCTTTTGACGGATGGATAGCAGCTGGCTACGGGGCGATTGTGTCCATGGATAAATACGCGCGTGGATGCAGGTACCATGGAAGCTATTACTCTCGAAATCGACGACGACGGGTGCGGACAACTGCTCGCATGTTCAAGTACCTACTGATGATTGCTGTTGTCGCATGCATCGCGCTTTCTGCGAAGTCCACTCGTGCCGATTTGGCGGTGATTCCTGAAGTCATTCAGGGCCTACCAGAGGATGTGCGCGAAGCATTACTTAGCGTTACCGCACCACTGATCGCAACGGCCATACGAGAATCGCGCCAGCAAGCGATAGATCGGGGCGTGAGCCCCATTCCACCTCACATTCGGGCTACGCTTCAGCCTTACTTCCCAACCGCGATTCTCGATAAGGCTCGATGGACAACGGCAGGGGGAATCAGTCTCGATGGGGCACTAACAGAATGGTTCAATATGGAGGGCGCCATAACGCTAGGCGAGGTCATCGCGTTCAGCGATGGCATGCAAGCTCAGGATGTCGAAGTTTGGTCTCATGAGCTGACGCACGTAACTCAGTATGAACAGCTAGGCATCGATACGTTCGCCTTCGAGTACTCGAGCGACTTCACTGTCCTGGAGGGTCAAGCCAGAGACAATGCCAGCCGGACGATGGCCAGTATTGCCGCAGCAGAAACTGACAGGGCGCGCGCAAAGCCTGAAGAGTTGCACGAGTCTGCACCGCGATAATTATCCGACGAGGTGCAACAGCTTCACGGAGGCGCCGCGCCGGCAAGGAGTTGTGCGCGAACTCAAAGCTGTCGCCGAAGCCACGCCACGTCCCGCGCGAGCTCGGTGAGCGTCGCCTCCAACAGCCGCCGCGGACGGGCGCGCAGCTCGCGGCGCACCGCGAGCCCGCAGAGCGCGGCCCCAAGCAGAAACACCCCAAGCACCGCGAGCGCCGCGGCCAGCCGGTGCGCGTCCCAGAAGACGAGCACGACCACGAACCCGGCGATCAGTGCGCCCAGGATGCCGGCGAGGAGCGTCGCCATCCCCAGCAGGAGCACGCGGCCGACGCGCTCGAACTCCTCCTCGACCTCGGTCGTGAGCAGCTCGGCGCGCGTCTGCACCGCCTGCACGATTGTACCCAGCAGCTGCACCGCCAAGCGCAGCAGCCGCGAGGCGGCGCCCTGCGCTACGGTGCCGGTGTTACGTGCACGATTCATAGCGATGGCCGATGGCAGCGGTAAACAAACCAGTTATCTCTCGATTCGGTACTCCACGCCGGCCCGCGTGTCCTCCGGTCCGGTCTGTGCGTGTATCGAAAAGTCCTTCTTCAGTTTGTAGCGCAACGTGACGACCTCGCCCGGCTCGAACAGGCCGACGCCGTAGCTGACGTACAGTCGCGGCGACAGATACTCCCCCACGGTCAGTGCTGAGCCTCCGATCATTTCCTCGTCCTTGATGGCAAACTCGTCGACTCCCAGCCGGCGCCCGATGCTCTTGGCGAGCAGACCGCCGCCAGCCGTACCGAGCGAGCGGGCAGCCGACTGCAATGCGTCGCCCTCGCCGTCACCCGAACCGACTTCGTCGAGCGGCTTGCCGGCCACGAGATACGACAAGGCGTTCGCCTGGCTCATGGCCGGATCCGAGAATATCGTGAGTTCCGGCGTCTGCACCGTGCCCGCGATGCGCAAGCCCGCTGTCACATCGTCGATGACCCGCGTCGCCCGGATATTGAGTCCTGGATTGTCGAGCGGACTTGATGCGTAGAGCAGCTGTCCCTGCTCGATCGTCAGGTCCTGACCATATGCCTTGTATTGACCCTGCAGACGAATCTGCCCGGATCCTAAGGTGGGCTGGCCTGGTGTCTCGATCACCTGCAGACGGCCATCGACTTTCGCCTGCAGACCGAATCCGGTGAGTTCGACCTCGTCGCCGAGGATCACCGTGACGTCCGCGTCCAGCGGAATGGCCGAAGCTGCCTCTTCGCTGCTCCGCTCATCGACGACGATGACGTCCGACGAAGGCTTCGGCGCACGCTCGCCACGCGGCAGCTTCTGGAGATTGATCGCTGCCTTGGGCACCCGTACTTCGCCGTTGAGCGACATGCGCCCCTCGGCCCGCAGGAAATGCAGGTCGGGTGTAACAATCACCTTAGCGCCTGCCATGTCCGCCGCGACAAATCGATCGCCCTCGAGATTCATGTCCAGCTCGCCGGCCATCGTGGCGCGACCGTCGAAAGTCACCCTGCCTTCGCCGGACTTGATGCCGCCCTTCAGGGCGAACGATCCATCGTCGTTCGGCGTTGCTTCGACTCGACCGTCCTCGAGCTCGAGGCCGATCGCGGGAATATCCAGTGCGAGGTCGGCGGCATTGAGTCTTCCGCGCACGTCGGGCTGCTGCAAGGTGCCCCGCAGCTCGACGTTCGCTTCGGCTTGGCCGCGCAAGTTTGCAAGCTGCGGCGCAAGCACTGCGACGGGCGCGAGGCCCGGAAGCTTGACGGCGGCGCTTCCGTTCAGGCTCGTGGAAGTCTCACCGAGTCCCTTCAGCGATACCTCGCCGCGCAACGAGCCGCCGTCCATGACCGAGGCGCCGACAGACGCACGTGCGTCACGTCCGCTCAAAGTCGCACCGGCTTTGAACCGCGCATAGGACAGCAACGTTTCGCTTGCGTCTTCTTCGCCCTCGAGTCGCCGCTCGACCCGTCCTGTCGGCGAACGCAGCTCGACCGTTCCTCGCCACTCTCCCTGCGCTGTCTTCTGAACGTTGCCCTCGCCTTCGAGCATCCCGGAAATGCTGAGCGGCAAATCCTCCGGTGCGAACACGTTAGCCAGAGCGAGCGGCAACCCCTTGATCGAATAATCAGCGCTCATTGCGCCATTCGCGTCCATGTCAGCCCGAGCACAGAGCTCGATGTCGCCGTCCGCAAGACACGCCCTGGACATGTCGAACTCGTGCGCGGCGTAGTTGATGGTCACGGGGTCGCGCAGAACGAGACGCGCGGCTTCTCGTACGTCGAATACGAGTCGATCGATGCTGCCCGCCCAGCCACCTTCCTTCTGCGCTCCCTGCAGCGATACCTGCGCGCTGAGGCGATCACCGTTGGCGTCGAGCGAAAGCTTGTGGTCATCCGCCGCACCGGAAGCCGTCGCGACCAGGCGGGAGAAGTTGAAGCCGCGGACACTCAGTCCGCGGATATCGGCTCCTGCAGAGCCGGCGGGATCGGTCGGGCGCCGGAGATCGAC
>Ga0207706_10005738_pt1 | contig 11561 bp, 11 predicted proteins | sample KBSC53metaG_FD_184318 | JGI IMG/M metagenome (GOLD analysis project Ga0207706, IMG submission 184318) | Corn rhizosphere microbial communities from Kellogg Biological Station, Michigan, USA - KBS C5-3 metaG (SPAdes) (version 2) | ecosystem: Host-associated > Plants > Roots > Rhizosphere > Soil ... | reverse complement strand
GCATGGAATCACGAGAGTAGAATTGCCCGCTCCCCGCGCGATGCGCAACGGCCCGCGCGAGCACCTAATGGCAGACTCCTTTTGTTTAGACCCTGCATCGCGACCGTGTTTCTGCTTGCCGGCGCTCAAGCGCTGGCGCAAGCCTATCCGACCAAGCCCATCCGGTTGATTGCGCCATTCGCCGCAGGCGGCGGAGCGGACTATGTAGCGCGCGTTGCCGGTCAGAAAATCGGCGCCGCGCTGGGCCAGCCGGTAGTGATCGACAATCGCGGCGGCGCGGGCGGCGCGATCGGCACCGAACTCGCGGCAAGATCGCCGGCCGACGGTTACACGCTGCTGCTCGGCAGCCAGGGCCCGTTCGCGATCCTGCCGGTCATATCGACGCGCCTCGCCTACGACCCGCTCAAGGATTTCGCGCCGGTTACCGTCATGTGCAGCTTTCCCTTCCTGCTGGTCGTGAATCCGTCGCTGCCCGTGAAGAGCGTGCAGGAGTTGATCGCGCTGGCGCGGGCGAAGCCGGGCCAGCTCAACTTCGGCTCGCCGGGCAACGGCGCCACCACGCATCTAGCCACCGAATTGTTGAAGGTGCTCGCGAAGATCGATGTCGTGCATGTGCCCTATAAAGGGGTCGCGCCCGCGGTTGCGGATTTGCTCGGCGGCCAGTTGCAGTTCATGTCGGGCGACTTGAGCACGCTGATGCCGCAGGTAAAGGCAGGCAAGCTGCGCGCGCTGGCGGTAACGGGCGCGAAGCGCTCGACGCTAGTGCCGGACCTGCCGACGATCGCGGAGTCCGGTGTGTCCGGCTACGAGGCGAGCGGCTGGTTCGGCGTAATTGCGCCGGCAGCGGCACCGCGCGAGGTTGTCGCCCGCTTAAGCGCTGCCTTGATGAAAGGCATCATGGAAGCGGATGCGCGCGAACGTCTCGCCGCACTCGGCGGCGAGGTCGTCCCCAATACGCCTGCCGAGTTCGCGACCCGCATCCGGGACGATCTCGCGAAATGGCGCAAGCTCATTGCGGTGATCGGGCTCAAAGCGGGCGAGGCCGGCTGACGGGGCATGCAATAATTCAGTTAAACGAAATTCAATTTTAGGAGCGAGACATGGCAAGCCCAGGCAAGCAGTTCAAAGATTTGATGTATGCACCGGAAATCCTTATTCAACCGGGCATATACGACGGCTATACCGCGCGCCTGGTCGAGCATTCCGGTTTCAAGACCGCCTCGATTTCCGGCGCGGGAGTATCAGAAAGCCGCATGGGCTGGGCCGACCGTGGCGTGATGACGTTCGACGAGAATCTCAACAATGCGCGTCGCCTCGCCGATTGCACCAATCTGCTGCTGCGCGCCGACGCAGACACGGGCTACGGCAACGCAATGACCGTGCACTTTGTCGTGCGTGCATTCGAGAAAGCCGGCATGGCGGCGCTCATGTTCGAGGACCAGGTATGGCCCAAGCGTTGCGGGCACATGGCGGGCAAGTCGTGCATTCCCGCGGAAGAAATGGTGCAGAAGGTCAAAGCGGCGGTCGATGCACGCCGCGATGACAACTTCGTAATCGTTTCGCGCACCGATGCAGCGGGACCGCACGGGGTCGACGAGGCGATACGCCGGCTTAATATGTACGCAGAAGCGGGCGCGGACGTGATGTATGCCGACGCGCTCTTGTCGAAGGAAGACATTGCGAAAGTCGCGAAAGGCGTGCCCAAGCCGCTGATCGTCAACATGGGGCTCGGCATGCGTTCGCGCAAGACGACTCCATTGATGTCGCCCAGGGAATTGCAGGACCTGGGCGTCGGGGGTGTCAGCTATCCGCGCATTCTGTCGACCGCCGCGCTGAAAGGCATGATGAACGCGATGGCAGTGTTCAAGGAAGAAGTCGTGAAAAACAACCGCGTGGTCGACCGCCCCGACTTGCTGGCGTCGTTCGACGAGCTGAACGACCTGATGGGCATGAAAGAGCTCGACGTGCTCGAAAAAAAGTTCGCAACTTAAGACTTAGGAGAAAACCCAAAGCAGGCCACAGAGGACACAGAGGTCACAGAGAAAAATCGAACCTACGCGTTATATCTGTTCATGGCATTTCTCTGTGTTCTCTGTGGCAAGTGTTTTTTGGCAGTAGTCTGAGGAGTCCGCGTAATGGGCATGACCATAGCCGAAAAGATTCTCGCGAAAAAAAGCGGGCGCGATCGCGTGGCGGCGGGTGATCTCGTGACGGTGAAAGTCGACACCGTGGTGCTGTTCGACAATAACTTCATGCCGAGCATCTGGCAGGACGTGCTGAAGATGGAGCATCCCGAACGCGTCGTCGTCATCATCGACCATCGCGCGCCGGCGCCGACGATCCAGAGCGCGGGTGCCCATCGCACGGCGCGAAAGTTCGTCGAAAAATTCAAGCTCGCACGGTTTCACGATGTCGGCGGTACGCAGGGAATCTGCCACCAGGTGGTGGCGGACGAGGGTTATGCGCTGCCCGGGACCGTGCTCGTGTGCAGCGATTCGCATACCTGCAGCGCGGGCGCCTTTAATTGCATCGCGCGGGGCGTCGGCGGGCCAGACGTCATGTATTCGGCGGCGAAAGGCGAGACGTGGTTCCGCGTCGGCACCACGGTGCGCTACGAGCTGCACGGCGCGCTGCGCGACGGCGTCACCGCGAAGGACGTTTTCCTGCACATTGCCGGCACATACGGCGATCACGCCACTCAGAACGTCGAGTTTGGAGGACCCGGAATCGCGGGGCTTTCGATGAATGCGCGCAAAACGCTGACCACCATGGGCGCGGAGCTCTCGTGCGAATTCGCAACGTTCGAATACGATTCGGTGCTCGCGGATTACCTGAAAGCGCGCGGCAAGACCGGACTCGAGCCGGTGTATCCGGACCGCGATGCGAAGTACGCTGACGTGCGGCGAATCGATCTCGACAGACTCCAGCCGCTCGTTGCGCTGCCGGATTCGGTGCTGAAGAATTCGCGCAATCTCAGTGAAGTCGCCGGCACGCGCATCGATCAGGCGTTCATCGGCTCCTGCGCGAACGGCACGCTAGACGATCTCGCTCTCGCCGCGCGCGTGCTGGCTGGACGCAAGGTGTCGCCGCAAACGCGCCTCATCGTGACACCCGGATCTCAGTACGTATATCGGGAAGCCCTGCGCGCGGGCGTGATCGCGACGCTCGCCGAAGCGGGCGCGGTCATCACCAATCCGACGTGCGGTGCTTGCGGCGGTGGCCACATGGGCGTGCTCGGCCCCGAGGAGGTGTGCATCACCGCGAGCACGCGCAACTTCAAAGGCCGCATGGGTGACCCGAGTTCGAAGGTCTACATGGCGTCGCCCGCAACCGTTGCCGCATCGGCGATCAAGGGTGTCATCACCGACGCCGGCGAATTCCTGCACTGACAAAAGAGCTGGCGATGAAATTCACCGCAAAAGTCTGGAAATTTCCCGACAACATCAACACCGATCTCATCCTGCCAAACCGCGCGTTTTACCTGACGCCCGAGGAGCAGGTGAAGTTCGTGTTCTCGGCGAACCGTCCCGGCTGGGTCGATCTCGTGCAGCCGGGCGACATCCTGATCGGTGGAAAAAATTTCGGCATGGGCTCGAGCCGGCCGGCGGCGCGCTCGTTGCGCAATCTCAAGCTCGGCTGCCTCGTCGCCGAGTCGATCAACGGGCTTTTTTTCCGCAACAGCGTGAACTTCGGGTTTCCGGCGCTCGAATGTCCTGGTGTAGACGCGGCATTCCAAGAAGGCGATGTCGCCGAGGTGTCATTCGAGGATTACTCAGTGCGCAATCAGCGCAGCGGCACCGCGCTCAAGGCTGCACCTTTGCCTGATGCGCTGCGCAAACTGATGCAGGCCGGCGGCTTGTTCCAGTTGCTCGAGACGGAAGGCTACGTCGCGCCGAAGGCCGCGGCGAAGTAGATCAATTCGGGCAATACGCCCCCGCTTACAAGCGCTCGTTCGCAGTATGCGCCGCGGCCTGGAGCGCACACGGCCGCATTTCCGATAACGGCACGTGTTGACGCAGATCAAATCAAACGTCGTGGAGCGCGCACATCATCGTTCCTCACCGGGCCCGTAGACTCAGGCCGAAGCTGTCAGGCCGCTCGGCCGTCAGACGCGAGCCGGCACGCCCGGTTGTTCGCACAACTTCACGCGAAGAGGAGCAGCGCATGTTCGGTCAAACGGTCCGCTCCATCATGGAGCGCAAGAAACTTGTCACGGCACCGCCGGCAACCACGGTCAGGAAAGCGGCCGATCTGATGGCGCGCAGCAAGGTCGGTGCGGTTCTGGTCGTCGAACGCAAGCAACTGATCGGCATATTTACCGAGCGCGATGCGCTTTTCCGCGTCATGGCGAAAGGCCGCGATCCTGAAACGACCGTGCTTGCGGATGTGATGTCGAAGGCGCCGACGACCATTCATCCCGACAAATCGTTCGGCTACGCGTTGCTGGTGATGCACAAAAATGGTTTTCGCCACCTGCCGGTCGTCGAGAACGGCAAAACCGTCGGCATCGTTTCCGCGCGCAATGCGCTCGATCCCGATCTCGAGGAATTCGTGTCGGAGTCGCGGCGGCGCGAGCAGATCCTGCGCGAAGCGACTTAAATCCCGGTTGCCGGGAAACGATCACCTAACGGCGGAGTCCGATAATTTCGAGAGCGCCGCCTCGGCCAGCGCGAACGCCTGCGTGCCGGCGCCGACCATGCCCGAATAGCGCGAGAAAAAAAGATAGCCGTCGAACGGCGCGTCGATGGTTTCGATTACGTCGTAAGTGTAAAGATCGACCACTTCACCCAAGCGGGTGCCGCCCTTGACGAGCTTGCCGAGGTCTTCGGGGTTTTCAAAGTGCGACACCAAATATCCGCTCACGCGCGGGCGCAGCTCGCGCCGCGCCTTGGTGTCGAAATCGATCTGCCGCGGCAAGGCCGGCCTGCCTTCGAGCATGCCCAGGTGCTGTAGCATGCCGGCCAGCCCTTTGATCATCATCTCGCTGTAGTAGCGCGCGGTCGACGGGCCAAGATAGCAACCGCCGACTTCGGGGTTCACGGCGACGACGCCGCGCGAATTCAGGTAATGCGCGGCCGAGCCGGCGAATTCGTTCTCGTGGACGAAAGGCGCGCCGAACGCGCGCGCGAGCGCGATGTTCTTCACTTTCAGTTCCGCGGACGCCTTGCTGTTGTGGTCGACGCGCGCCTGCAGCCGGCCGCCGCTGCCGCCCGAATGAAAGTCGATCAGCGCGTCGACGTGATGCAGCACGTGCCCGGTGATGACCGCCGCGATCATCTGCGTCGTGTTGCCGCGCGCGTTGCCGGGGTACACCTCATGCAGATCGGTGCGGCCGTGCTGCTCGGGCGTCAGGCGGCCGAAGCCGGCCGTGGCCATCGGATTGGCTACTGATACGAGCACGATGCGGCCCTTGAGCTTTGCGGTATCGAGCGCGTTGATAAACTCGCGAATCGCGATCGTCGCGAGGAACTCATCGCCGTGCGTGTTGGTGATGATGCCGAACGTCGGTCCCGGCTCGCGGCCCGTGATGACGTGCAGCGGGATCGCGAGGTCGGCGCCGTTCAGCATCGTCGTGACCGGCAGCCGCGCGAAGGTGCGGCCTTCTTTTTCGGTGGCCCAGCGCGGGCCCGTCGCTGCGCTCATTTCGCCTCTCCGAAAATCATTGCGGCTATTTGACCAGCTCGAGATCCACGAGCATGCGCTTCATCTCGTCGTAGTGCTGCTCCATTTCGCGCACGGTCTCGCGGCTGCCCTTGAACGTGACCTCCCACAGGTTCTTCTCCACGTCCTGGCGCCATTCGTCGGTGCGCGTCAATTTGCCGAATACGTCTTCCCAATAAGCGGTCTGCGCCGCGTTCAAACCGCGTGGACCCATCATGCCGCGCCAGCTCGCGTATTCGGAATTGATGCCTTGCTCCTTCCACGTCGGCGCGTCGGCAAAACCTTTGAGCCGGCGCGGCGACGATACGGCGATCACGCGCAGCTTGCCGCCCTGCGCGTGCGGCACGAAACTGTTCACCGTCGACACGGCGACGTCCACGTGGCCGCCGAGCATTGCGGTCAGCGATTCGGCATTCGCGTTGAACACGACGATGCGCAGCTTCTTGACGTCGACGCCCGCGGCCTTGAGCGCGAGGCCCGTGGCGATGTGCAGCGCGCCGCCGCGGCTGGTGGCGACCGCGATGCTGTAGCGCGTCGGGTCCTTGCGCAGCGCCTCGGCGAAGTCTTTCGCGCTTTTGATCGTCGAATCCGGGCGCACGCCGTAGGCGAGGTATTCGCTGAACAACATCGCAACCGGCGAAAAGTCGGTGTACGTATCCTTCGACACGCCGAGAATATGATTGGTCAGCACGCTCGCCGTCATCACGAACAGATAATGCGCGTCGCCCGCGTGCAGATTCAGGTAGCTCATCGCGATCGTCCCGCCGCCGCCCGCCTTATTGATGACGGAACTCGAGCCGGGCAGCATTTTCTGGTCCTGCAGCAGGCGCTGGATGGTACGGCCGGTGGTATCGAAGGCCGCGCCCGGCGCTGCCGGCACGACGATCTCGACGTTTTTTTCCGGTTTCCATGCGGACTGCGCAGAAACGCCCGCGCTACTTAGTGCCGCGACGATCAACGCAGCAATGCGGACGCGGCGCAGGGAACTCACATTCAACCCGGAAAACGAAATACCAGCGACGGCTCTTCCATGCGGGCGCGCGGCTTGCGGATGCGCTCGGCCATCGCCAGTGCAAATGGCGCGGTCTCGAGCAGGATCGTTTTCTGCACGTCGTTCAATTGCAATCCGGCGCGCTCGGCGGTGCGCAGCACGAAGTCGCGCGTTTTCGCATCGAGATCGGCGGCCACCGGATCGTTGCCTTTGGGATTGACCTTCGGTTGCGGCGTGCCGGGTGCGAGCTGCGGATGGCGCGTGTGCCAGTCGGTTGCCTGCTGATAGGCATGACCGACTCGCAGTACCGTCGCCTCGTCGAACGGCCGGCCGATGATCTGCATGCCCAACGGAAGCCCTGCGACGTTCGTTACACCTGCAAGCGCGCCGCTCATTCCTACGGGAGCCGCAAGCGATGGTCCGCCCCACACGTTCGACGGCGTGAATACGTTGGACTTTTGCCAGAAGCTTGCGGTCTTGTGCGCGTCGAGCCGCGGCGCCGGTCCGAAACCTGCGGCGAGCAGTACGTCGTACTTCTCGTAGAGCGGCTGGATGGAGGCGATGATGCGCCGGTGCTCGCGCGATGCCTGCACGTAATCCGACGATTGAAAAAGGCAGGCGGGCAGCAGGCGCCCGAGGAAATCCCGGCCGAAATCGCCGGGCCGCGATTTGAGGTTGTCGTAATGGATCGAATAGATTTCGCTCTCGCCGATCAAGACCTTGGTGTCGAACGAATCCTGCATCGGGCGCGTCTGGCAGTCCTCGACTTTGGCGCCGAGTTTTTTGAACTGGTCGATCGCCGCATCCATCGCCTTGGCGAGATCGGGATGTGCGGGCATGTCCTTTTCCCAGTAATGGCGCAATACGCCGATGCGCACGCCCTTGATATCGCGCCGCAGCGCGGCGCGGTAATCGGGGATTTCGCTGGCGATGCTGCCCGCGTCTTTCGCGTCGAAGCCGGCGATCGCCTGCAGCAGGATCGCGCAGTCCTCGACCGTGCGCGCCATCGGGCCGCAGTGGTCGAACGTGAACGAATTGGGAATGACGCCCGCGCGGCTCACCAGGCCCGACGTCGGCATCAGTCCGGAAAGCCCGCAGAACGATGAGGGGCCGCGGATCGAGCCGCCGGTGTCCGACCCAAGCGACGCGGGCACCATGCCCGCCGCCAGTGCCGCGCCCGAGCCGCTCGACGAGCCGCCGGTGAAATGTTCGAGGTGCCACGGGTTGCGCGACGGCGGCCACGGCAGATCGAACGACGGCCCGCCGTGCGCGAATTCATGCGTCTGCAGTTTGCCGAGCAATACCATGCCGGCGTCGAGCAGACGGCGCGTGGTCGTCGCATCTGCGGACGGGACGTTGTCCTTGCAGACTTTGGAGCCGCCCGACGTCAGGATCCCCTTCGTGTTGTAGATATCCTTGAGCGCGAACGGGATGCCGTGAAGCGGTCCGCGATAGCTGCCGGCGGCGATTTCGGCTTCCGCCGCGCGCGCATGCGTGCGCGCGAGCTCGAAAGTGCGCGTGATGAATGCGTTGAGTTGCGGTTCGAACGTTTCGATCCGCTTGATCAGGGTCTCGGTGTATTCGAGCGGCGACAGTTTGCGTGCGCGGATCAGTTCTGCGGCTTCGGCGAGGGTCAGGTAGTGAAGGTCGGCGGTCATTGGGCAGACGTGAGACGTTGGGTTTCGGATAATTGCTGTCCCGCATTCTACCCGCGGCGCCGTAAATTGACATTGCGGGCGCGCCGCTTGTATAGTCCGATGCCGTTTTTCATACGCGCAATTGCGCGCCTCACCCCGCGCAACTGCCGGCCCCTCACCTTCACGGAGAACACCATGTCCGGACTCACTTTGAAGCAAGCCAATACCATTATCGAAGGCGCGATTGCCAAAGCGCATGAAATGAAAATCAAGCCGCTCGCCGTCGTCGTGCTCGATGCCGCGGGCAACATCGTGTCGGCGCAGCGCGAAGACAACGCGAGCATGTTCCGCATGGACGTGGCGCTCGGCAAGGCGTGGGGCGCGGTGGCCATGGGCTGCTCGAGCCGGGCGCTGGGCAAGCGCGCCAAGGACAATCCGAATTTCTTTTTGTCGCTGGCGTCGACGGCCAACGGCAAATTCCTGCCGCAGACCGGCGCCGCGCTGATCAAGGACGCCGCCGGCAATATCCTGGGCGCGGCGGGCGCGAGCGGCGGCACGGGCGATGAAGACGAAGCGTGCTGCGCAGCGGGTGTCGAAAAAGCCGGCCTCAAGGCGGACGTGGCCGCATAACGGGATAGGCGATAAGCAGCAGGCGAAACGTCACGAAAGGATATTTATGAGCGCAGTACCGAAAGACAATACGAAGAACGAAGGCGCCGTCAAAGCCGGCAACGGAAAATACATATTCGAGCTGACCAAGATGGCGGGCATGGACGCCGGCATCGGGTATTCGACCGCATTCGGCCCTGTGATCGAAGGCGAGCGCATGCAGTGCGGGCTGATCCGCAAGGAGAAGGGCACCGGCGCGCGTCCGCACCTGCATCCGAACGAGCAGTGGAACTACATCGTGCAGGGTACGCTGCGCGTGAAGGTTGCCGACCAGCCCGAGCAGCTATGCGGGCCCGGCACACTGTTGTATTTCCCGGCGAACACGGTGCACTCGACCGTCGCGACGCACGATGAAGACGTGTACTTCTTTACCGTGAAGGATTTGTCGCACGGCATACACGGCATGGCGGCCGACGGCACGATGGCAGGCGCACATTACGACAAAGGGTTCGAGCCGAAGAAATAAGCCCGGCTGCTTATCCGACGAAAAGGCCGCGTGGAAAAATCCGTGCGGCCTTTGTCGTTTTGAGCCGGAGTAGGATGTCGCCACGAAAACGGGAAGCGCACGCGTATGCTGATTCACGGTAAGTGTCACTGCGGCAACATATTTTTCACGCTGGATTGGAAATCCGACCCCGTGGAAATTCCGGCGCGCGCGTGCACTTGCTCGTTTTGCGTAAAGCACGGCGGCGTGTGGACCTCCACGCCGGGCGGGGCGCTCAAAGTGGCCGTCAAGGATGCCAGGCTGGTTTCCAGATACGCGTTCGGCACCAAAACCGCCGAGTTTCACGTCTGCGCGCGCTGCGGCATCGTGCCGGTCGTCACCAGCCGGATCGACGGAACTTTGTATGCCGTCGTCAGCGTAAATGCATTCGAGAACGTTAATCCTTCGATGCTGAGCAGCACCCCGGCGAGTTTCGACGGCGAAGGCGCCGATTCCCGTCTGGCGCGGCGCAAGCGCAACTGGATCGGCAACGTGGAGTTCATTCAAAGCGCACCTGTGTCGCCGTCGTGACGTGATGCTGTCGTGTCCCTGTCGTGGCGGAATATCCCGCGTTGGGTCAGATTGGCCATGCGCAGCCCATCGTCGGCGAGGGGCCTGCGGACGGCGTTCGGAAGATAGCCGAAGCGGCAATCGAATTGAAGAACTTCATGGAGGCATCGGCCATGGCTGTGATTCCAGCACTCGTTCTGATGGTGGCGCTGAGCGCGAGCCCCGCGTTCGGCCAGCTTGCGCGCCAACCCGAGGATGCGTTGCAGAGCCAGCAGGCGCCGGTGAATCCCGCGATCGACATGCAAGGATTCCTGCGGGTCTCGCAACGCGCCGCGATGCACCGTGAAACCCGGCGCGTTTCGGAGGAAGAATTCGCGCGCATGAGCCGCGAGCCGGGCACGATCGTGCTGGATGCGCGCAGCAGGGAAAAATACGACGAGCTGCACGTCAAGCGGGCGATCAACCTCAGCTTTCCCGACATCGCGATCGAAAGCCTGAAGAAGACCATCCCCGATAAGAAAGCGCGCATCCTGATTTACTGCAACAACAATTTCCGGAATGCGGAAGGCCCGTTCCCGTCGAAGCTGCCGAGCGCGTCGCTCAACATTTCGACGTATATCGCGCTGTACAATTACGGTTATCGCAACGTGTATGAATTGAGCGACACTCTGGAGCTGAGCGCTTCGAAGCTCGAGTTCGAGCCGTCGCCAAAAACCAAATCCAGGCTCTAGAAGGAGGACAGATGTTCGGTTCCACGCGAATAGTCCGGCAAGCGGCGGTGGCCCTGCTTGCGCTGGCGAGCACCCTTGCCGCGGGAGCGCCCTGTACCGCCGACAAGGAAGAATGCATGCGTTCGGTTCCGCTGGCGGGAACCGCGCGCGGGCTTGTCTACAGCACATATTCTTTGGACGAGCGCAACGAGTCGGTCACGCGCGCTCTCATCGTGGTCCACGGGGCGGGACGCAACGCGGACAACTATTTTCGCTCGGGGGTGGCCGCGGCGTTTCTCGCGAGCGCGCTCGACAATACGATAGTTATCTCGCCGCGTTTCGCGTCCAACAATGGCAAAACGTGCAAAGACAGCCTCGCTGCGGGCGAGGTGAACTGGACGTGCATCGGCGCCGGCGGCTGGCGCGTCGGCGGCCCGGCGGCGGACAACGAAGCGCTGACTGCGTATGACTTCGCCGATGAAATCCTGCGCAAGCTCGCGCGCAAAAACGTTTTTCCGAACCTCAAGGTAATCGTCCTCGCCGGGCATTCCGCCGGCGGCCAGTTCGTGTCCCGCTACATCATGGTCAACCAGGTGCACGAGACGCTCGGCGTTCCCGTCAAATACGTGATCGCAAATCCGTCTTCATACGCGTACTTCGACTCGAGCCGGCCGATTGCCGCAGGCGGCGTGCAGCCGTTTGCCGATGCGGCGAACTGCGTTACCTACGACAACTGGCCATACGGAATGCAGAAGCGCGTCGGTTATGCGTCGCGCGTCAGCGAAGAAGAGATGAAGAAGCAGCTCGTGTCGCGTCCGGCTACTTACATGGTCGGCGAGCTCGATACGCTGCCGATCGCCGGCTTCGACTCGTCATGTCCCGCGATGGCGCAGGGCGTC
>Ga0207706_10005737_pt1 | contig 11562 bp, 11 predicted proteins | sample KBSC53metaG_FD_184318 | JGI IMG/M metagenome (GOLD analysis project Ga0207706, IMG submission 184318) | Corn rhizosphere microbial communities from Kellogg Biological Station, Michigan, USA - KBS C5-3 metaG (SPAdes) (version 2) | ecosystem: Host-associated > Plants > Roots > Rhizosphere > Soil ... | reverse complement strand
GGTCACCCAGCGGGAATCGCACGAAATCGAGCTGCTCGCGCGTGGTACCGTAAAGGAAGTAGCTCTGGTCGCGCCGAGGATCTGCGCCCTTGTGAAGCTCGGCGCGGTCACCGTTGAGGACGCGGCGGACATAATGGCCGGTCGCCAGGCAATCGGCGCCAAGCTCGCGGGCAAAGGCCACCAGATCGACGAACTTCACGCCCTGGTTGCAGCTGGCGCAGGGCACCGGCGTGCGGCCACGCGCATATTCTTCGACAAATCGATCAATCACGCCGTCGCGGAAGCGACTTTCATAGTCGAGGACGTAATGAGCGATGCCGAGCCGGTCGGCGACCGTCTTCGCATCGTAAATGTCCTGGCCGGCGCAACAGGCTCCCGAGCGCCGCACCGCTTCGCCATGATCGTAAAGCTGCAGCGTCACGCCGATGACTTCGGCGCCGGTCTTCGCGGCAAGCGCAGCCGTGACCGAACTGTCGACGCCGCCAGACATGGCGACGACGATTCTGGCATCGCCGGAAGGGCGGCCAAGCTGAAAATCGATCCGCATTGGAGGTTCTCTTGCTGGGCTCTTTACCCGAATTTCACTCCTGCAGACTAGACCGGACGCACGAGAGGCAATCGAGGGGGGAGTTTTGGCGCGTCACGAGGGCGACTTTCGCGGGAATGCCGAGGAGCCGCTCAGCCTTAACGAGCTGCTCGCGCTCCTGGGAAGTGCCGCGGAGAGCGACGAGCGGTCACGAGAGGACGCCATCGCTTGCTATCTCTCGGGCGGCGATGGGTGGCGCGAGGCCTTGAAGCTCCTTGGCGGAACCTTCGCCGAAGGGGCCGCAGGGTTAAGAGGCCATAAAGACGACTGACCAGTGCATTAACCACCGCGTTTCAGAATATTTTCAACGGCACGACATTAAGAGACGACCAGTACCAATGATTAAGCAGGTGTGACGGAACAATGCTCGAGAACCAAAAGATTCGACCGGCACAGGTCATCGGCCCTCTTGGGGAGCCGCTGACGCTCGAGTCGTTGCCGCCACCCGAGACGACTCGCTGGGTCGTTCGCCGCAAGGCGGAAGTCGTGGCAGCCGTTGCCGGCGGCCTTCTGTCCGTCGACGAAGCCTGCAAGCGCTATACCCTAAGCCTGGAGGAGTTCACGAGCTGGCAGCGCGCGGTCGACCGCAGTGGTATGCCGGGCCTCCGGGTTACTCGAATCAAGCAATATCGCGATCAGTACGAGCGCCAGCAGCGTTACTGAGCGAGGCTTAGACCGTCAGCAATAAGCGCTTACCGGCGTTTATTAACCAAATTTCTGGACGAACCCTTCCGAATCCGGAACAATCGGCAAGCATCGTGCGTCTGTGGTGCCGAACGGCTGCTGCGTCGCTGACCTGCGGCCGCGATAAACAAGGAGGGAAGCTGATGGGAATTATCATCTGGCTGATCGTCGGCGGAATTTGTGGCTGGCTGGCGAGCTTGATCATGAGAACTGACGCACAGCAAGGTATCGTTCTCAATATCGTTGTCGGCATTGTTGGCGCGGTTATCGCCGGACTGCTGTTCGGCGGCGGATCGTCGCTGAACAACGGAATCTCGATCGAGACATTCCTTTATTCGCTGATCGGCGCGGTCATTCTTCTGGCGATCGTCAACCTGATCCGCCGGGGAACCGTGCGATAGACTTCAAGACCTGATTTGAAACCAAGGCCGCGCGGGACTTTCCTGCGCGGCCTTTTTCTTTTCGATCACTGCAGCTCGAACGTCATCGCCAGATTGACCTGCAGCTTTTGCTCGCCCGGTTCGATCTCCGTCTTTGCCTGCGCCGCTTCTGCACGCGCATACATGGGCATTGGCGGAGGAGCAGGATAGCTGCCTCCGCTTTCATTAACGGAGACGATCCTGACGACCCTAAGTCCCATGGAACGCGCGTAAAGCTCCGCACGGGCCCGGCCGACGGCGATCGCCTTGGCTCGGGCTTCGTCTAGCGCCGCTTCAGGCTTGTCGACAGTGAGGTTCGGGCCGTTGATCTGGTTCGCACCCTGGGCGACCAGTGCGTCGAGGATCTTGCCCGACGACTTGATATCCCGGAATCGAACGCTGACGTTGTTCGACGCCGAATAGCCGACGAGCTTTGGCGGCTCATTATTCTCGTAACGATATTCGGGATTGAGGCTCACATTGCTCGTCTGGATGTCGCGAGCCTCGACGCCGGCGCGGCGGAGCGCAGCGAGAACCGCCTGCATCCGGTTTGCCGTATCTTGAAGCGCGGCAGTCGCGGTCGGCGAGCGCGACACGACGCCCGCCGTTATGATTGCGATGTCCGGTACGCGGGTCACCTCGCCCGTCGCATTCACGTCGAGCCGTGTCCCGGCAATGGTCTGACTGATCGTCGATTGTTGGGCCGCGGCCGGTGTTGGGAGCGCCGCGACGCCAAGGATTAGCGCCGTCAGGACAGCCTTCTTCATCAATATTCCCCTGGCAACATGTTCCACGCCGGCAACGATTGCTGCCGTGCCATGGCTGTTTGCTGAATGGAAGAAGGGGCTTAGGCGCGGCGCCCCGCGACAAGCCGGTAGATCAGCAGGAGCAGGAATGCGCCGACGATGGCGGCAACGAACCCGGCTTTTTCGCCGGTGGAATACCAGCCAACCGCATGTCCGAGCCAACCGGCAATTAGGGCTCCGGCGATCCCGAGCAAAATCGTAATGATGCAGCCGCCCGGGTCCTTGCCAGGCATCAAAAGCTTGGCAATAGCGCCCGCAAGACCGCCGATCACGATCCAGCCGATGATTCCATATTGTTCCATTGGCTTGCCCTTTTCGCCATCGTTCTTGTATTGTTCTTCAGCGCCGTTCAACGAGCCTTCATTGTGACCCTGCAAACGCGCGCTTGCGAAACTGGTGCCACCGTTAGTCGAAAAGCAGTGGCGGGGATTGGGGGCGCGGGTCTGTGTTGCGCAAGGTGACTTATTGAGCTAATACAGCTCCGCGTAGGGCACAGTAAAAGATCTGTATGGGTATGGACATTATGAACAGGGAAACTTCGATCCATTCATCGGACACGCTGGTCGTGGTCGACCGCTCGCGGCGCCGGCGCCAGCTGGTGATTGCGGCTGCGGTCGGAATTGTCCTGCTCATCGCTGCACTCTTCTTCATCTTCGGCCGCGGAGGCTCGGACAAGGCCGCCCAGAAGGCGGGTGGCGCCGGGCAGGTGCCAACGGTCAGTGTGATCGTCCCGGGGCACACGCAGGTGGGCAAGGTGATCGGCGCCAGCGGCCCACTTGGCGCGAAGCGGGATCAGCCTGTCGGGATCGCCGGTTCGGGCGGCCGCGTCGTCCGCGTGCTCGTCGATGCCGGAAGCTGGGTGCGAGCCGGCCAGACGCTGGCGGTCGTCGACCGCTCCGTTCAGGCGCAGCAAGCCGCACAGCTTGCCGCACAGGTTGAGGCCGCAAAAGCCAATGCAGCGCTTGCTCAGTCCAACTACGATCGAGCGGTCGCGCTGCAGGGTCGCGGCTTCGTCTCCAAGGCGGAGATCGACTCCAAGAAAGCGATCCGCGACGCCGCATTCGCCCAGGTCCGCGTTGCTCAAGCGCAACTCGCAGGAACGCGCGCCGAAATCGGACGCTTGAACGTCGTTGCGCCTACTTCCGGCCTGATCCTTTCCCGTAGCGTCGAGGTCGGTCAGATCGTCAGTCCCGGATCGGGCGCGCTGTTCCGGCTCGCCGAGGGCGGCCAGATGGAGATGCGCGCGCAGCTGTCGCAGCAGGATATCGCGGCGGTACACGTCGGAATGCCGGCCCAGGTAAAGCCGGTCGGCTCCGACCACAGTTTCACGGGTACGGTCTGGCAGGTATCGCCCATGATCGATCCACAGTCGCGGCTTGGTGACGTGCGCATCGCGGTATCTTACGACCCCGTCATGCGCCCGGGTGGATTCGCCGAGGTGCGGATCACGGCCGGCACGACCAGTGCCCCGCTTCTGCCGCAGAGCGCAGTGCTGAGCGATGACCAGGGCAATTACGTCTATGTCATCAACGGCAAGAACGAGGTCGAGCGCCGCAACATTCAGATCGGCACGGTCAATGACAATGGCGTGACCATCGCGTCGGGCCTGTCCGGAAATGAATCGGTCGTGCTTTCCGCCGGCCCGTTCCTCAACCCGGGACAGAAGGTGAAGCCCAAGCGCCAGGCTGCAAACGCCGCAAACTGAGCGTCAAGGACGAGCAAGAAAGAAGTTAGCTCATGAATTTCCGCAACATCTCGTCCTGGTGCATTCGCAACCCGGTAGCTCCAATCGTGCTCTTCGTCGGCCTGATGCTGGCGGGCTTCGTCGCGTTTGCGCGGATGCAGGTCAACAACAATCCAGACATCGATTTCCCTGCAGCCATCGTCACGGTGTCTCAGCCGGGCGCCGCGCCAAATGAAATGGAGACGCAGGTCACTCAGCGCGTCGAATCCGCCATTCGTGGGATCACCGGCGTCGACGAGATCAACAGCACGATCAGCGAGGGCAATAGCTCGACGTTCGTGACGTTCCAGCTCGGCACCTCACCCGATCGGGCTGTCAACGACGTTCGCAATGCGATCTCACAGATCCGCAGCAACCTGCCGGACGGAATCCTCGAGCCCCAGGTCGTACGGGTCGATGCCGAAGACGATCCGATCATGGTGATGTCCGCGCAAACGACGGACATGACGCTTGAGCAGCTGAGCTGGTACATCGACAACACCATCGCCAAGCGCCTTCTCGGCGTTGAAGGCATCGCCGCGGTTTCGCGCGGTGGCGGTGTCGACCGGACGATCCGCGTCATCCTGGATCCGGCAGCGCTCGAAGCGCAGGGCATCACTGCGGCACAGGTCAACCAGCAGCTGCGGCAGAGCAATATGAACGGCGCCGGCGGCCGCGCGGAAATCGCCGGTTCCGAACAGTCGGTTCGGGTGCTCGGCAACGCCCAAGATGCTTACCAGCTGTCACAGACCCAAATTTCGCTCCCGGGCGGCCGTTTCGTGAAGCTCGCCGACCTTGGTCAGGTCAAGGATTCGTCTTCGGAGCAGCGCACGCTGACGAAGATGAATGGCCGCCAGGTCGTCACCTTTTACGTCCAGCGGGCGAAGGGTTCTTCCGAAGTCTCTGCCTACGCCGCCGGAATGGCGGAGCTGAAGAAGCTCGAGAAGGAGAATCCGCGGGTCCACTTCTCGGAGATCGTCAACCGGGTCGAATATACGGAGGCCCAGTACCGCTCGGCGATGGAAGGGCTGGTTGAAGGTGCGGTCCTTGCCGTGTTGGTGGTGCTGATCTTCCTCCGCGACATTCGCGCGACCGCCATCTCCGCACTCGCAATTCCGCTCTCGGCCATCCCGTCATTCTTCTTCATGAGCATGATGGGAATCACGATGAACTTCATGTCGACCATGGCCATGGGGCTGGTCGCGGGCGTTCTGGTTGATGACGCAATCGTCGAAATCGAAAACATCGTTCGACACATGCGAATGGGTAAATCTGGCTACCAGGCGTCCCTCGACGCCGCGGACGAGATCGGGCTCGCTGTGCTTGCGACGACCATGGCTATCGTCGCGGTGTTCCTCCCCGTCGCGCTGATGCCTGGAATTGCCGGTCAGTATTTCAAGGCATTCGGCTTCACCGTGGTGCTGTCCGTGCTGATGAGCCTTCTCGTCGCGCGCATGATCACCCCGCTGGTCGCGGCCTATTTCCTTCGGTCGCACGGCGCCCAGCCGCACGCGAACTGGAAGTGGATGGACCTTTACCTGAAGGTCCTGAACTGGAGCCTCGACACGACCAAGGCGCACGCTCTGCTCGCCAAGCTTCCCAAGCTGCCGAGCCGATTCGGCTATTATGCGATTGCCGTGCTCCTCGGGTTGCCGGTGGTGCTAGTCTTCTTCGCCGGAACCGCCGGTGCTCTGATGGGCACGGGCAAGTTGGGCGTCCCCGGGGCGTACGGTTTCCCGATCGCAGTGATCATCGGCGCGGCGCTCGCTTATGGAGCGGCCAAGCTGGTCGCCATGCTCGTCCAGATGGTCGGAAGCGCGGCATTCGCGGACTGGCATGGGATCATGGTCGCGCGCTGGAACGCCAGAATGCACGATCATCGCCTGGCGATGGTCGGCGCGGGCATAGCGACCTTGCTCCTCAGCGTTACGCTGTTCGGAACGCTGCCGCTGTCATTCTTCCCGCCGCAGAACGACGACTTTGCGCGGGTGAACATTACCCTCGCGCCCGGCACCACCTTGAAGCAGACCGAAGTCGTGGTCGATAAGGTCGCGAGGCTCGTCGAAAAGGATCCGAGCGTCGAGCGTGTCTTCGAACGCGTCAATGTCGGCGATGGCCGCGTCAGCATCGTGCTCAAGAAGGACCGGAAGGTCACGAGTACCGAGTTCCAGCGCGCCCTCACTCCGACTCTTGCGACCATTCCGGATGCGCGTGTCAGCTTCCAGTCGCAGCAGGGCGGGCCCGACGCGGATTCGCGCGACATCATGCTCTACCTCGGCGGCGACGATCCGGTCGAGCTCCAGGCGGTCGCGCAAAAGCTCGCCAAGGAGATGGCAACCGTCCCGGGCCTCGTCGCTCCGCGTGTCGGAAGCAATCTCGCCCGGCCCGAGATCACCATCAAGCCGCGGTTCGACCTGGCTGCTGATCTCGGCGTCACGACCGCCGCACCGAGCCAGACCATTCGCATCGCGACGCTTGGCGACATCGAGCAGAACAGCGCGAAATTCTCGCTCTCCGACCGCCAGGTGCCGATCACTGTATCGCTGTCCGAGAATTCGCGCCGCGATATCGAGACCCTGAAGAACCTGCCGGTCCCGACCACGGGCGGCCGCTCGGTGCCGCTCAATGCGGTGGCCGATATCGGCTTCGGCTCTGGCCCGACCACGATCAGCCGCTCGAACCAGCTTCGCCGACTGTCGATCGGCGCCGATCTCGCACCAGGAGTGGTCGAGGGCGACGTGTGGGCGAAGGTCTATCAGCTCCCGGCGTTCAAAAACCTGCCACAGGGCGTCCAGAAGATGAATCTCGGCAACCAGAAGTGGCAGTCCGAGCTCCTGTTCAATTTCGCCGTCGCGCTGATTTCGGGCGTGCTGCTGGTGTTCGCGGTGCTGGTGCTGCTCTATCGCCGCTTCCTCGCACCGTTCGTGAACATGGGCTCGCTGCTCCTGGCGCCGCTGGGCGCCGCAGTGGCACTGCATATCGCCGGACAACCGGTCTCCCTGTTCGTGCTGATCGGGATCCTGATGTTGTTCGGGATCGTGGCGAAGAACTCGATCCTTCTCGTCGATTTTGCCGTCGAGATGATGAACCACGGAATGAGCAAGAACGAGTCGATCTGGGAAGCCGGTCACAAGCGAGCGCAGCCGATCGTCATGACGACCGTCGCGATGGTTGCGGGCATGCTCCCGACGGCGATCTCGATTAGCGGGGACAACAGCTGGCGCGCTCCGATGGGCATTACCGTCATCGGCGGCCTGATCTTCTCGACGCTGCTGACGCTTCTGCTGGTGCCGTCCTATTTCTCGATCGCGATCTCGTTCGAATCGCGGATCGGGAAGCTCTTCCACCGCTTCGTCGGCGCTGACGCCCACGCGGCAGGCCACCCCGTCCCTGCGGAGTGATGAGCGGGGACTTGTGAACCTTAGCGCCGGCTCGTTTATTGGGCCGGCATGAGGGCGATGACCAACAGCGCACTGTCCCGCTTCAACCCTGCGCAGCCTGGCACGCAGGGAATGAAGGTCGTCGCGACCGGGCTGCTCGTCGTGATGGCAGCCGTCTTTGCCGTCACTCGTGCACTGCAGCCGCTCTATCCCTGGCTCGGTTACGTCAAGTCGTTCGCTGAGGCCGCAATGGTCGGCGGCCTCGCAGACTGGTTCGCGGTCACGGCCCTCTTCCGGCACCCGCTGGGCCTCCCGATTCCCCACACGGCGATCATACCCCGGAACAAGGACAGGATCGGGGAAGCGCTCGCGAACTTCCTTAAGGAGAATTTCCTCGTCCCGGCAGTCGTTGCCCGCCGCATGCAGCGGCTCGACGTAGCTGCTGCCGCCGGCCGTTTCCTGCAAACTCCCGCTGGGGAAGGTACCCGCATCCGCGCCGGTGCGTCGCGGCTGATCGCCGACATTTTCGAGAGCCTGGATGACGAACGCCTGGGCGGACTCGTGAAAGGCGCCATCTCCTCCCGGCTTCGATCGATGGAGATCTCGCCCCTACTCGGTCACGCGCTCGCCTCAGCGATCAACGAAGATCGGCACGTCCCGATGCTTGAGGCGGCCATCCGCTGGACCGCGCGAGCGCTTGAAGCGAACGAGCAACTGATCCGTGACATGGTCCACAAGAAGGCGAATTGGGTACTGAAGATTGCGGGGCTCGATGAAAAGCTCGCCGATGCGATCATCGATGGCCTCAGGAAGCTCACCGTCGAAATGTCTACCGATCCCGCTCATCCGGTCCGGGTCAAGATCGAGGAGGCACTGGCACAGCTAGCCAACGACCTTCAGGCCCGGCCCGAAACGCGCGAGCGAGTGGAGGCGATCAAGGAGCAATTGCTCGACAACAAATCAGTCAGCCTGTGGCTCGACACGCTGTGGCAACGAGGCCGCGAAGCAATCATCCGCGCGGCTCGCAATCCAGATGCCGTGCTCGCCGGAAAGCTCGGCGAAATCCTGAAAAGCATGGGCGGGACGATCGAAAAGGACGCGCGCATTCGCGCCGCCATCAACCAATTCGCGCGGCGGGCTGTCGTCGGAATGGCGGCAAGCTACGGCGGCTCGATCGTGAAGCTCGTGTCGGAGACGATCCGGAGCTGGGATGCGCAGACCGTCACCAACCGCCTCGAAGCCGCCGTGGGCCGCGATCTTCAATATATCCGCATCAACGGCACCCTGGTCGGCGGGCTCGTCGGCCTCATCCTTCACTTGATCGACAGCATATGAGCGATCCCCGTATCGACGATCTCGCCGAAAGCGCTCGGAATCGAGGCCTCAAGCTCGTTCGATCGAGGGTTCGGACCCCGAACAAGCGGCGCTTCGGAAAGGTTGGCCTGACTGACAAGGCAGGAAAGCCGGTCTTCGGGATGGACTCGAAGGGGCCGAATGCCAGTCCCGAGGACGTTGAGGATTATCTGCGGAACCTCGGTGCCAGGGACTGGGGCGCTTCGCTCGATGTCGCCGTGCTCCCTAGGAAACGGCCGAAACCGAAACGCCAGGCAGCGAATGATGCCGAGCCGGGACCGAAGCGAGCGCCTCCGGCGCCGCCAAAGCCGAAGCTGAAGATCCGCGACGCCAAGCCAGCCGATTCGGCCCGGCTTGCCGAGTTGATCAATGAGCTAGGCCACGAGATCAGTGAAAAGCAGGTTCGGAAGAACCTGGCTGCGCTCAAGAAGTCAGGCGAAACGCCGCTCGTCGCCACACTCGACAAGAAATTGGTGGGAATGTGCGGAGTTGGGCGTCGGATGGTCATCCACCGCCCTGCCCCGCTCGGGCGGATTACCGCTCTGGTCGTCTCAAAGGAGGCGCAAGGCCACGGAATCGGCCGAATCCTGGTAGAGGCCGCGGAAGACTGGATGCGCAAGAAGGGCTGCCAGCTTGTCGAAGTGACGAGCAATGATCGCCGGGCTCAGGCGCACGCCTTTTACCGGCACCTCGGTTACGAGAGAAGCAGCATCCGCTTCTTCAAGAAGCTTTAGCCCGCGCCCTAGCCCGCGCTGCGCCGCTCGATCGTTGCTCCGACGGCGCTGAGCTTCTCCTCGAGCCGCTCATAGCCGCGGTCGAGGTGGTAGACCCGGAGGACCTCGGTTTCGCCTTCGGCGGCAAGCCCGGCGAGCACCAGGCTCATCGAAGCGCGAAGGTCCGTCGCCATGACGCTGGCGCCGGTCAGCTTTTCGACGCCGCGGACGATGGCGGAGCGGCCATGGATCTCGACCTCTGCGCCCATCCGTCGGAGCTCGGGTACGTGCATGTAGCGGTTCTCGAAGATCGTTTCTTCGAGGAAACTGTCTCCCTTGGCGAGCGCCAGCATCGCCATGAATTGCGCCTGCATGTCCGTCGCAAAGCCAGGAAACGGCGAGGTCGAGAGTGCGAGCGGCTTCAGGCCGCCATTTGCGCTGACCTTGATCCCGCGATTGTGGAACTCGATGACGAGGCCGGCATGGGCAAGCGCGTTGAGGGTTGCCTGCATGTCGTCGGGCCGGGCGCCGATCAGGTCGATCGATCCGCCCGTGAGACCGGCCGCGCAGGCATAGCTGCCCGCCTCGATCCGGTCGGGCATCACTTCGTAGGTCGTTCCCCGAAGACCCTCGACGCCGTCGATGATCAGATGTGAAGACCCAATGCCTTTGATCTTGGCGCCCATGGCAACCAGCAGGTTGCACAGGTCGACGATTTCGGGCTCGCGCGCGGCGTTGAAAAGCTGGGTCTTCCCCTTCGCGAGCACCGCGGCCATCACCGCATTCTCGGTTGCTCCGACGGAAACCACCGGGAAACTGAAATCGCCGCCGGACAGGCGGCCCTTCGGCGCACTGGCTCGCACATAACCGGCCGCCAGCTCAATTTCCGCGCCCATGGCTTCGAGAGCCTTGAGGTGGAGGTCGATCGGCCTGTCGCCGATCGCGCAGCCACCTGGCAACGACACGGTCGATTCGCCGCATCGAGCCAGCATCGGCCCCAGCACCAGCACGGAGGCGCGCATCTTACGGACCATGTCGTAAGGAGCAACGGTCGAAACGATGTCGTCCGCCTGGAGCGTCATCCGGCGCCCATATTCGCCCTTCTTGACGCCAGCGACGTGAGTCGAGACGCCAAGCTGATTTAGCAAGTGGGCGAATGTGTCGACGTCCGCCAGGCGCGGAAGGTTGGTGAGCGTCAGCTTGTCTTGGGTCAGAAGCGCGCAGGGAAGAAGGGTCAGTGCCGCATTCTTCGCGCCGCTGATCGGTATTTCACCCTTTAAGGTGTTGCCGCCCTTGATCCAGATGCTGTCCACGCCGCGCGCTTTAGCGCGTGACGACAGTGTGACAAGGACCGCGGCTCAGGCTTTCTCGAGCGTGCACTGCAGCGGGTGCTGGTTTTCTCGCGCGAAATCGATGACCTGGGTGACCTTTGTCTCGGCAACTTCGTAGGTGAAGACTCCGCACACGGCGACGCCCTGCTGGTGAACCTGGAGCATCACGCGGGTCGCATCCTCGATGCCCATCGAGAAGAAGCGCTGAAGCACGAGGACGACAAACTCCATCGGAGTGTAATCGTCGTTGAGCATCAACACTTTGTAGTTCGACGGTTTCTTGGTCTTGGGCCGGGTGCGCGTTGCAACGCCGGTCTCGATCTCGTCGAGGCCATCATCGCCGTCCGGGCCGGCCGCCATCCTGATCAGGTTCGAAATCATCAGACTCTAAAATATGGCAGTCCACGAAAACGCGGCAAGTCAGCAATAAGCAGCAGATCGGTAAAAAAATGGCGGCCGCCCCGAACGGGAGCGGCCGCCGACAGTCGTTGCCCTGACTTTAGGAGGGGAGAGGGTCAGGCAACGAGGGTGTTGAAACGCTCGGCATTGGCCGAAGCGCGGTTCGAC
>Ga0207706_10005734_pt1 | contig 11567 bp, 9 predicted proteins | sample KBSC53metaG_FD_184318 | JGI IMG/M metagenome (GOLD analysis project Ga0207706, IMG submission 184318) | Corn rhizosphere microbial communities from Kellogg Biological Station, Michigan, USA - KBS C5-3 metaG (SPAdes) (version 2) | ecosystem: Host-associated > Plants > Roots > Rhizosphere > Soil ... | reverse complement strand
GCGGAGAACGTCGACCTGCCGGCGCTGCTCGCCGAAATCCAGGGCGCGTTCGGCAAGGAATGCCTGCCGATCAACCTGCCGGCGGCAAACGGCAAACAGGTGGTCGATTGCTTTTTCAACCCGGCGGGCGACGCGGATTTTTCATCGGTCGCCGACGCCCACCGCGCGCTGGTCGAGCAAGTCGTCGAAGTCGACGAAAAACTGATGGAAACCTACCTCGAGCAGGGCGATGTAAAAGCCGAGCAGTTGCATGCACCGTTCGAACAGGCGCTGCGCGACGGGCACCTGGTGCCGGTATGCTTTACTTCAGGGCGCACCGGCGCGGGCGTGAAGGAGCTGCTCGACATTTTCGCGCGCCTGATGCCGAACCCCGAGGAAGGCAACCCGCCGCCGTTTTACAAAGGAACGGGCGCGGACGCGACTGAAATCCGCGCCGAGCCGGACCCCAACAAGCACGTGCTTGCGCACGTCTTCAAAATCGTCGTCGACCCGTTCGTCGGCAAGCTGGCGGCGTTCCGCGTGTTCCAGGGCACGATCCGGCGCGATTCCCAGCTCTTTATCGGCGACGGCCGCAAGCCGTTCAAGGTTGGCCACTTGTTCATGCTGAAGGGCAAAGAGCATGTCGAAACGGATGCGTGCGTGCCCGGCGACATTGCGGCCATCACCAAGGTCGACGAAATCACGCTGGACGCCGTGCTGCACGACTCGCACGACGAGGACCACATCCACCTGAAGCCGATGCAATATCCGGTGCCCATGCATGCGTTAGCACTCGAATTGAAGCGCCGCGGCGACGAGCAGCGGCTCTCCGAAGTGCTGCACAAGCTCGCCGCCGAAGACCCGTGCTTCCGCATCGATCACAGCGGCAGCGAAACGGTGATCCGCGGCCTGGGCGACCTGCACATGCGCTATATCCTCGACAAGATGCAGCAGCAGTACCGCGTCGAAGTCGTAACCAAGCCGCCGCGCATCCCGTACCGCGAAACGGTCGCGGCGCGCGCCGAAGGCCATCACCGCCACAAGAAGCAAAGCGGCGGCGCCGGCCAGTTCGGCGAGGTCTTCCTGAAAATCGAGCCGCTCGCGCGCGGCCAGGGGTTCGATTTCGTCGACCAGGTCAAAGGCGGCACTATTCCGTCGCAATTCATACCGGCGGTGGAAAAAGGCGTGCGCGAAGTGCTGACAATGGGCCCGCTCGCCGGCTTCCCGATGCAGGACGTGCGCGTGATTGTCTACGACGGCAAGCACCACCCGGTCGATTCAAAGGAGGTCGCGTTCGTCGCGGCCGGCAAGCGCGCGTTTCTCGACGCGATCCGCAAGGCGCGGCCGCTCGTGCTCGAACCCATCGTCAACGTCCAGATCAATACGCCGGCGGGGAAAATGGGCGACATTGCGGGCGACATCTCGGCCAAGCGCGGCCAGATCAGCGGCACCGACAGCGCGGCGGGCGGCATGGTCACGATCAGCGGGCGCGTGCCGCTGTCCGAACTCAACAACTACCAGGCGCGCCTGAAATCAGTCACCGCCGGCCAGGGCTCGTTCGTAATGGAATTGAGCCATTACGAACCGGTGCCCGCCACCGTCCAGCAGCACCTCGCCGCGCAATACCAGCACGTCGACGAAGAGCAATAAGGCCGCCTATTTTTTCGCGAGCGCTTCCGGGTTGAGCACGTTGACCGGCTTGCCCGACGCGAAACCGACGATGCCGTCGATCGCGGCGCCGTAATAGGCATCGTAGGTCGATTTCTCCACGTAGCCGAGATGCGGCGTGCAAATCACGTTCGGCATCTTGAGCAGCGGATGGTTGGCGCCCACGATCGGCTCGTCTTCGTAAACGTCGACCGCGGCAAACCCGGGACGCCCCTGCTTGAGCGCCGCCTCGAGCGCGCCGGCCGCCACCAGCGGCGCGCGGCTCGTGTTCACGAACAGCGCAGTGGGTTTCATGCACGCGAGATCGGCGGCGGTAACGATGCCGCGGGTTTCCTTGTTGAGCGGGATATGCAGGCTGATCACGTCGGCGTTCGCAAAGAATGCGTCGCGCGTCGCCGGCACTTCGTAGCCCGCCTCGCGCGCTTTGGCTTTCGACGCATCGCGGCCCCAGCACGTGACTTTCATGCCGAAGGCCTTGCCGACCTGCGCGACGCAACTGCCGATGCGGCCCGGCGCGTAGACGCCCAGCGTCTTGCCGTTGAGCCCCGTGCCGACCGTCGTTTGCCACGCGCCTTTCTTCAGTTGCTCGACCTCGTGCGGGATGTGGCGAAGGCTCGCTAGTATTAGTCCCCACGCGAGCTCCGCGGTCGCGTGCGGAGTGCCGCTGCCGGCCGCGGCAACCACGATGCCCTGCGCCGTGCAGGCCGCCACGTCGATGTGATTGGTATTGCGGCCGGTCTGCGCGATCAGCTTCAACTTCGGCAGTTTCTCGATGACGGCGCGCGGAAACGGCGAGCGCTGCTGGGTCAGCAATACCGCGTCGGCGTCGGCCAGCCGCGCCGCAAGTTTCGCGGGATCCTTCTCGGTATCACGGAACACTACGACATCGTGGCCCTTCAACCGCGCAAATCCCGCGAGCTGGCGAAACGCATCCTGGTAATCATCGAGAACAGCGATTTTCATGAGGGAATTCCCGGCGAAAAATCGTTATTATGCACCGTCCGCGCAGCTGCCCCGCGTCTCTCTCAATAGCCACGCGCGGCGTGTTCACATACAATTCCGGCATACGGCCGCGGCGCCGGCAGCAGCAACGAAACTGGAAAATACGCGTGGAAAAAGTTCTGGTGACCGGCGGTGCCGGGTTTCTCGGCTCGAATTTGTGTGACAGGCTGCTCGCGGACGGGTGCGACGTGCTATGCGTCGACAATTATTTCACCGGCAGCAAGCAAAATATTGCGCATCTGGGCGACCACCCGTACTTCGAGCTCATGCGCCACGACATCACGTTTCCTCTGTATGTCGAAGTCGATCGCATTTACAACCTCGCGTGCCCGGCGTCGCCGGTGCATTACCAGTTCGATCCGGTGCAGACCACGAAAACGTCGGTGCACGGCGCGATCAACATGCTGGGGCTGGCCAAGCGCGTGAAAGCGCGCATCCTGCAGGCGTCGACGTCGGAGGTCTACGGCGACCCCGAAGTGCATCCGCAGGCTGAAGGCTACCTGGGCCGCGTCAATCCGATCGGACCGCGCAGCTGCTACGACGAGGGCAAGCGCTGCGCCGAAACGCTGTTCTTCGACTATTACCGCCAGCACCAGCTCGACATCAAGGTCGCGCGCATCTTCAACACGTACGGTCCGCGCATGCATCCGAACGACGGGCGCGTGGTCAGCAATTTCATCGTGCAGGCCTTGAAGAACGAGGACATCACGCTCTACGGTGACGGCCTGCAGACGCGCTCGTTCTGTTACGTCGACGATCTGGTCGATGCGCTCGTGAAGCTGATGAACAGCGCGGCCGGGTTCACCGGGCCGGTCAACCTGGGCAACCCGGTCGAGGTCTCGATGCGCGAACTGGCCGAGAAAATCATCGTGTTGACCGGTTCACGCTCGAAGCTCGCGTATATGCCACTGCCGGCGGACGATCCGCGGCAACGCCGGCCCGACATCTCGCTCGCGCACAAGGAACTCGGCTGGCAGCCCGGCACGCCGCTCGATGACGGGTTGAAAGACACCATCCAGTATTTCAAAAAATTGCTGGCCTGAGCGGGCGCACCGGCACGGGCGCAAGTCCGCCGGTACGCGCCGGTGCTTGCAGCGCGCCCGCGCCGCTGACCGCACTCCCCGCATCCCACCATGCCACGCGCCCTGCGTCATCCCAATTTCGCGCTCTTCATGAGCGGGCAGATTTTCGCGCTGGTCGGCTACTGGATCCAGCAAATCGCGCTCGCCTGGCTCGTGTACCGGCTGACCGGCAGCGCGACCTTGCTGGGCGTGCTGGCCTTCGCGGCGAACGTGCCGATCCTGCTGCTGGCGCCGTTTGCCGGACTGTGGTCGGACCGCTTCAATCGCCACCGCATGATGCTCGCGACGCAGATACTCGAAATGGCGCAGGCGATCACGCTGACCGTGCTGGCGTTCAGCGGCGCAATTGCCGTCTGGCACATCATCGCGCTCACCGCATTTCTCGGCATGTGCGTGGCGGTCGAATTGCCGGTGCGCCACGCGTATCTGCTGGAGTTGGTCGGCGGTAAGGACGATCTGCCCAACGCGGTCGCGACGACCTCGCTCGTCGCGAACTGCGGCCGCCTGATCGGCCCGGTCGTGGCCGGCCTGCTGATCAGCCGGTACAGCGAGGCAACCTGCTTCCTGATCAATTCGCTCACCTACATCGCAGTGCTCGTGACTTTTGCATTCATCCGCGTGAAACAGCAGCCGAGCGCCGGCGCGCATGCGCCGATGTGGCGCGGGCTCGGCGAAGGCTTCGTCTACGCGTGGCGTGTGGTGCCGATCCGCCTGCTGCTGATGTTGCTGGCGGCGGTCGCGCTGACCGCGGCGCCCTATAACGCGCTGATGCCGGCCATCGTCCACGAATTGTTCGCGGGCGACGCGCAGACCCTGGGATTTCTGGTCGGCGCGGCGGGCATGGGTGCGGTCGCCGGCACGCTGCTCCTGAGCATGCGCCGCAATGTCCGCGGCCTGCTGCGGTTCATCCTGTTTGCAGCATTGGCGGTCGGCGCGGCGCTGACGGCGCTGTCATGGTCGCGCTGGCTGCCCGCATCGATCGCGCTGATGAGCGTGATCGGCTTCGGCATCCTGGTCGTCACGGTCTCGACCAACATGATCCTGCAAACCATCGTCGACGACGACAAGCGCGGCCGCGTGATGAGCCTCTACACTGCCGCTTTTCTCGGCGTGGCGCCACTGGGTTCTCTGCTCGCCGGCATGTTTGCCGACCGCATCGGCGCCGCGACCACCGTGCTGATCGGCGGCATCCTGTGCTTGCTGACCGGCGCGGCGATCGCGCGCGAGCTGCCGGCGCTGCGCGCGCACATCCGGCCGATTTATGCAAAACTCGGCATCACCGTCGACTGACCATCAATGAAAACACCCGATTCCCACGCTGGAGAAATCCGCGCGCACGTACTGCGCGGCATCGCCGGCAACCGCACGCCCGGACTGCATTTTCCGGGTTTCTTCCTCGACATTCAGTGGCAGGAGCTCGCGGGCCAGGCGGCGCGGGTGGCGATCGCGGACGGCCCGCACTGCCGCGACGCCAATGGCGAAATCGATGTCGCGGCGATCGCGATATTGGCGGATACGGCACTGGCCACCGCCACTCGCCTCCTGACCGCGCCCGGCGCGCGGCTCGCGACCACCCGCATGCAGATCCAGTTCACCGGCGCGCCGGCGACGGGTGAAATAACGGCCGATGCGCAACTGCTGGGTTTTAGCGCGGGCGCAGCTTTGCACCAGTCGCTGACCTCGGGGACAGTGACCGCCAACGGCAAACCGCTGTGCTATGTGAGCGGCGAATTCGTGCTGCTCAACCCGCCGCCCGGCGTAAAGCTCGCGCCCTTGCCCTGGCAGCAGCAACCCCCTGCGCCGGATGCGCCGCTGGACGAGAAGACACTCGATGCGAGCGAGCGCTCCATCCTGAAGGCGTGCGATGCCGCGCTGGCCAAATCGTCCGCGCACGCCTCTTTCATACAGCATTTCTGGGGCGGCGTGCCCAAGCGGGTGGCGCACGGCACTTCGATGCGCGTTGCGCTCGGTCCGCATCTGGGCAACCGGGTCGGCCATGTCCAGGGAGGAATTTCGTTCGGCATGGCGGCGGCGTGCGCGTGCGCGGCGGTGCCGTCGACTATGATGCTGTCGAACGTGTCGGCGTGGTATATCAGCCCGGGCCACGGCAAAGCGCTGACTGTCAGATCGCGCGTTGTGCATCCAGGCCGCTCGCTCGCCGTGGTGCGCACCGAACTCAAAACGACCGCGGGCGAACGCGTGCTCGAAGTCGTCACTCAGCACATCGCCCGCAAGCGCGAGTGACACGCGGCCGCCGATGAAAATCGACGATCCCACCGTCTTCTCGGTCGTAATCCCGACCTTCGAGGGAACGCCGTTCCTCGAACGCACGCTCGATTATTTTCACGACCTCGCGTTCAAGGGCCGGATCGTGCTCGCCGACAACAGTTCAGGCGAGCACCGCAAGTTCGTCGCGGCGTGCGCGGGCAAATATCCGGCACTGAAGCTGGAAGTCCTCACCGATCCGGAAAACGTCCGGTTCCTCGACAAAATGACCGCCGCACTGGAAAAAATAGACTCCCAGTTCGTGCTGCTGCACGCCCACGACGATTTTCTGGTGCCGGCGGGCGTCGAGCAGTGCGTCGATTTCCTCGCGCGCAACCCCGGCTATACGGTCGCCCGCGGCCGCATCGCCATGTTCGCGCTCGCCCGCAATCCAGATGACGCTTCCGGCCAAGTCGCCGTGTCGCTGCTGCCGCATCCGATGCGCGGCTACGAGCAGCCGGATGCCGTCGAGCGCCTGCTCGCGCACATCGAGCGTTACGCGTCGACTTTTTATTCGGTGCACCGGCGCGAGAGCCTGCTTGAAAGCTTCCGGCTCACGCAACGCGCCACGCAGAACGTGATCTTTTTTCAATATCTTTCATCGTGCATCGCGGCCGTGCAGGGCAAAATCCGGTGCCTGGACCAGCTCTTCTACGTGCGGCAGGGACACGCGGACAGCTGGAGCGGCCGCCTGAAGCAGGGCGACTACGAGCACTGGCCGATGCTGATCACGTCGCCCGATTTTTCGCGCTACTACCAGGAATTCCGCACCGCTTTGACTGGCCTTGTCGAAAGCACCAATGGAGTGCCGGCCGATGTGCTCGGACCGCGCATCGACGTCGCAGCGCTCGGGCTGTTTCAGCGCGGCTACTGCGGCAGGGAAATGGACAACCCGGACGAGGCGCGGTTCATCCAGCGGCTGCACGACGCCGGCTCGGAGGAACACCGCGTGCTGACGTCCATCGTCGATTTCACGCGGCGCTATCCGCAAACGTTCTAAGCGGTAGTGCCGCGCATGGAGCCGGCGGCATCTACTCGGCGACGATACCCGCGTCCTTGACGACCTTGGTCCACCGGGTGATTTCCGCGCGCAGGAAGGCGCCGAACTGCTCGGGCGTGCCGGTGGTCGGTTCGGCGCCGTCGGCAGCGAGCCGGTCGCGCACGTCGGGAGCACTCATAGTGCGCGCGAGCTCCGCGTTCAACTTCATGATGAGTTCGCGCGGCGTCGCCGCCGGCACCAGCACGCCGAACCACGAGGTAACGACATAGCCGGGCACGCCGGCCTCGATCACGGTCGGCAGTTCGGGCGCGGCCGCGGCGCGCGTCTGGCCGGTCACGGCAAGCGCGCGTATGCGCCCGGTCTTGACCTGCGGCAGCGCCGCTACGAGATTGGCGAACATGAGCTGCACCTGTCCCCCCACCAGATCGGTGACCGCGGGGCCGCTGCCTTTATACGGCACATGCACGAGCTTGATGCGCGTGGCACTCGCAAAGAGTTCGCCGGCGAGATGAGTCGCATTGCCGCTGCCCGCCGACGCGTAATTCAGCTGACCGGGCTTGCCGCGCGCAAGCGCAATCAATTCGCGGATCGACTTTGCGGGCAACGACGGGTGCACGACGACCACATATTGCCCGCTCGTTACCTGGGTTACCGGGGAAAAATCGCGGATCAGGTCGTAATTCAGCTTGCGGTAGAGCCCGGTATTGATCGCGTGCGCGGGTGTGCCCATGAACAGTGTGTAGCCGTCGGGCGCGGCCTTGGCCGCGAGTTCGGCGCCGAGATTGCCGCCTGCGCCCGCGCGATTGTCGACGACGACCTGCTGGCCCAGCTGCTCGCCCAGCTTCTGCGCGACGATGCGCGCGACGATGTCGACGGCGCTGCCGGGCGAGGACGCCGCGATCATGCGCACCGGCTTGGTCGGATATGCCTGCCCAAGCGCGGCCGGCGTCGCCGCGCAGAGCGCGCAGCCCACGACGACGGCGCGACTAGAGAGTCTATTCATCATGCTCGCTCCGGTTCGCTATCCATCAACCCGTTTACGCTCCTGGCGCTGCGTATTTCAGGTAGCGCGGGTCGCCGACCGAATGCTCGTTGGCAGCGCCGTAATGCCACAGGCTCGGGTGCTGCGACTCGGTTATCCAGGTGACGGTGGGCGGCGTGCCGAAACGCTGCATCATCCTCAACACGCAAAACACGCCGGACTGATCGACGAGCCAGGCCGCGGGCTCACGCTCAATGTAACGCAGCGCATAATTGCCGACGGCTTCGAGATAGCGGCGCGCCGTCGCCGTCGGATTGGCGATGATGATATTGGCGATGACATCGAGCCAGGGCGAATCGATCGGCTCGCGCCGGTTCAGGGCCAGGTCGCTGCCCGCCGCCGCATCGAGCAGCAGATCCAGCCGGCCTTTGACGATCATGTCCACATCGAGGCTCAACACCGGCCGCTGATAGTGCTGCAGCCAATACGGCATGTGAACCAGCCGGCCGCACGCGTAAAACGATTTCCGCCGCTGCGCTTCGTGCGCCGGATACGGGCATTGCTCGGTCGACAACGCCACTTGCGCGAGGGCGGCCTCGCGCGCGACCTCGCGCGTTTCGGCGACGATAGTGCCGTCCGGATCGTAGATATGCACGTGCAGAAGATTGTTGCCCTGCGCGTGCTCGGCAAACGAGCGGATAAACGCAAACCCGTGTTTGCGCATATACGCCGTGTCGCACGAAATCAGCACGACGTAGCGCGTGTCGCCGCGCGCCGCGTGGTCATCCAGCATCTGCGGCGGCGGGATCGCCCGCGGCGCGGCTGTCACCGCGGCGAGCGTGGCACGGTCGAACGCCACGATACGCGGATAGACGAACTTGCCCGCGCGTTGTGCCGACTCGGCAAAAGCCGCCTGCGCCTCCTCGTAGCGATTGAGCTCGACCAGTGCACAGCCGCGGCGCATCGGGACCTGATAGTCGCCGGCGTCGAGCTTTTCGGCAATGGCGAGCTGCGCGAGTGCCTCATCGAACCGCTGCAATCCGTGCAGCACGGCGGCAAGATTTGCGTGCGCGCGCGCAAGATCGGGTTTGAGCCCGATCGCTCCGCGCAGGCAGTGCTCCGCCTCTTTGAGCTGGCCCAGCCTGCAATAGCACATGCCCAGATTGCCGAGCGACCACGGGTCCAGCCTGATTTGCATTGCACGGTCGAAAAACCCGATCGCCTCGTGCCACAAGGTGTCCTCGATCGCGAGCCGGCCCATCCAGACCAGCGCGTCGACATCGTCCGGCGCTTGCTCGAGCAGCTGTTCGCACAGTTTGCGGGCCTGCCCGTAATCGCCGGCGCTGGTTAACCGTGCGATCTCGGCCAGAGCTTCATCGGCGTCCAGGTGCGGCGCGGACGTCATCGGGACGCGCTGCGGGTGGCAGCGCCGTGCAGGCTCAAGTACATCACTCGGGCTTCACGCCCGCTGCTTTGACCACCGGCGCCCACTTTGTTATCTCGGATTTGATGTAGGAACCGAACGCCGCCGGCGTGCTGCCGACGATCTCGAACCCGACGTACTCGAGGCGCTCTTTGACGTCCGGCAATTTCAACGCACGAAGAATTTCAGTATTCAATCGCGTGACGATGGCTGGCGCAGTCCCGGCGGGCGCGAGCACGCCATACCACGCGGTCGCTTCGAATTTGGGGAAACCTGATTCCGCGATGGTCGGCACCTCGGGAACGGCAGGCGAGCGCCGCGCGCCCGTCACCGCCAGGGGCCGTAGCCGGCCCGCCTTGATATGCGGCATCACCGCCGACATGCCGCTGACCATCACCTGCACCTGGCCACCGACCAGGTCCACGACCGCCTGCCCGGCGCCTTTATATGGCACGTGCTGCATGTGAATGCCCGCAGCGAGATTCAGCAGCTCGCCCGAGAGGTGGCCGGGGCTCGCGACTGCGGCCGACGCGAAATTGACTTTCGTCGGGTTCGCTTTGGCGTAGGCAATAAATTCCTGGAAATTCCTGGCCGGCACCGACGGATGAACCACGAGGATATTCGGCGCCACCGCGAGCAGCGTGATCGGCGCGAAATCCTTGACGGGATCGTAGGGCAGCTTCGCATACAGGCTGGGCCCGATCGCGAGATTGGCGATATAGCCGAGTAGTATCGTGTAACCGTCGGGCACTGCGTGGGCAACGACGTCGGTACCGATATTGCCGTTGCCGCCCGCCCGGTTATCGACGACGACCTGCTGGCCGAGCGCCTCGGTGAGCTTGGTGCCCAAGGTGCGCGCGAGCGTGTCGGTGCTGCCGCCGGGCGCGAACGGGACGATGAACCTGATCGGGCGCGATGGATACGCCTGGGCGCAGACGGCGGTGGTCGCGACCACGCCCAGCAGCAGCGCACCCGGGAATATTGCAAACGAAATTTTCCGCACGACTTTGTATTCCCCCAATCCGATCAGTCGATCTTCGCCCCGGCATCCTTGAGCAGCTTGCCAAATCTCGCCGCCTCGGCCTTGATGTATTCGGCGAATCGTTCCGGCGTGCTGCTTACCGCCTCGACACCCAAGCCCGCATAGCGTTCCTTGACGTCGGCGAGTCCGTGTATGCGCACGATCAGCGCATTGAGCTTGACGACGAGGTCCGGCGGCACACCACGCGGCGCCAGTATGCCCCACCAGTTGTCCAATGCGTAGCCGGGCATGCCCGCCTCTGCGACCGTCGGCATCTCGGGCACCAGCGGCGTGCGCCGCGCTCCGGTCACCGCCAGCGCGCGCAACTTGCCGGACCTCGCATGCGGCAGCGCAATCGGCATATCGGAAAACATCAACTGCACCTGGCCACCGACCAGGTCGTTCAACGCGAGCACCGTTCCTTTGTACGAAATGTGCACGATATCGATGCCGGCCATCGACTTGAACATTTCGCCGCCGATATACGCCAGCGTGCCCGCGCCGCCCGAGCCGAAGTTGAACGTGCCGGGCTTGGTTTTCGCGAGCTGGATCAATTCGGCCACCGACTTTGCAGGCACCGCCGGATTCACGACGAGCAATTGCGGCGCGCTGCCGACCAGGCTTAACGGCACGAAATCGCGCAACGTGTCGTAGCTCAATTTGTTGAAGAGGCTGGGATTGATCGCGAACTGGGAGAGATTACCGTGCATGAGCGTATAGCCGTCGGCCGGCGCGCGGGCGGCGACTTCGGTGCCGATGATGCCGCTCGCACCGGGACGGCCGTCGACCACCACCTGCTGGCCCCACGCTTCAGTCATTTTCTGGCCGAGTATGCGGGCGAGCGTATCCGACGTTCCGCCGGGCGAGAACGGCAGTACCATGCGGATGGGGCGGGACGGATAGGCGACCGTTTCAGCGGCCGCGTAGACTTCCGCCGCCGGGGCGGTGCAGAGCATGGCAAACATCGCCGCGGCGACACGCCCGCGATAGCGGATGATTTGCGCCGCGCGCCCAGCCGCCATACCCGCGGATAGACTAAGAGCCCATAACATGATGAAACACGTGTGCGTTGCAGCCAGAATTGGTGATGGCAAGGCGCCCGGTGAAGGCAATAGTCGTTCTATTGCCAAGACGAGCAACGCGGC
>Ga0207706_10005732_pt1 | contig 11568 bp, 10 predicted proteins | sample KBSC53metaG_FD_184318 | JGI IMG/M metagenome (GOLD analysis project Ga0207706, IMG submission 184318) | Corn rhizosphere microbial communities from Kellogg Biological Station, Michigan, USA - KBS C5-3 metaG (SPAdes) (version 2) | ecosystem: Host-associated > Plants > Roots > Rhizosphere > Soil ... | reverse complement strand
CCAAGGAACGAATTGCAAATTGGCGACGATCCATTGTCTTCCCTTTTCAAACACCTGACAGGATACTCCCCAGGCTCGGGCCGGAACGCAAGGGAGCCCTCAAACGTAGGAACGTCCGCCGCGGGACAAGGCACGGCGGACGTCGAAGGTCCGGCTTTGCTAATTTCGGAGAGAGTCTAGCGGCCGAAGTGTGCCGCGTTCTTTTCAGTGAAGTGCGCCCACTTTTCCGGTAGGTCATCCTGCGCGAAAATGGCCGATACCGGGCATGCCGGAACGCAAGCGCCGCAATCGATGCACTCCACCGGATCGATAAACAGTTGATCGACTTCGCCGTGGCCCGCTTCGTCTTTCTTGGGGTGGATGCAATCCACAGGACACGCGTCTACACAAGCTGTGTCCTTGGTGCCGATACAAGGTTCTGCAATGATGTATGCCATCTTGATCTCTCCGGAGAGTGAAGTCTCGACGTGATAGTAGCACACGCCCCCAAGGGCTGACTCGCCTTAGATCAAGCCCGTTTTGCCATGCGGGAATCAGAAAAACTGCGCGTTCTCCAAAGCCTTGAAGTCCCGCCATCTTGAATTCCCTCAGCGGCCTGCCCGTTCTGCCCGCTGCGCGGCAAACTCCTCCGGCGTCGGGATTGGCGTCAAATCCCGGCCCGCGAACATGTTCTGGAAAAAACCCACCATCTCATCATGGATAAGCCCGTTCGAAGCCAGAACTTCCCGGCTTTCCAACTGCACACGGTTGCCTGAGAAATCGCTCACTCTCCCGGCCGCTTCCTCCACCAGCAAAATCCCGGCTGCCGTATCCCAGGGATTCAGGTTGAACTCCCAAAAGGCTTCCAGACGCCCCGCCGCAACATACGCCAGATCCAGAGCAGCCGATCCCGCCCGGCGAACCCCGTGCGACCGTAGCGTGAACTCATGGTAGAAGTGGATGTTGGGATTCTCGTGGCGTTTCCGGCTCGGAAACCCCGTCGAAACCAGTGCCTCTGCTAGATCTGGAATTCGCGAAACCCGCGCCGGTCTTCCATTCAACTTCGCGCCACGGCCGCGCTCGGCGCTAAACAACTCGTCGCGCATCGGGTCATAAATCACTGCAGCCACGAGCACGCCATCTTGCTCTTGCTCAAGGCCCGCGGGGCGCTGCTCCAGCCCCATCGAGACGCAAAACTGCGGAAACCCATGCGCGAAATTCGTAGTCCCATCCAGCGGATCGACATACCAGCGAAATTCCCGCTCCAGCTTTTCGCGGGTTCCCTCTTCGCCGTACATACCGTGGTCGGGAAACACTTCAGAAAGTCTCGTTCGGATGAGCTTCTCAACGGTCCGATCCGCAACTGTCACCAGGTCTACGTCGCCCTTGTACTCGGTTGCGACTCCTTCAGAAAAGAACTCGCGCAATCGCGCGCCTGCTTCCCGCGCGATTGCCGCTGCCTTCGGCACCCAGGTGAGGTCACTCAAGACACGGCCTTGTTGGCGATGGGGTCCTCAGTGACAGGTCGTGGTGCCCGCCGTTTGCTCGCCTCGGTAATGGTCTCGATCTGATGTTTGTAGATGAACAGATTGGGCTTTCCCTCCCGAGTCAGCCGAAGCATCCCCTCGTCGAAGTACTCGATCCACCCGCGCACGATCTCCCCTCCGCGAAGCTTTACATGGACGGGAACCTGGCGCTCGCTGAGAGAACGCAGATAAAGAGCCTCCTGTCCGGTCTCACCCGGCGGAGGAGTCTTGGAATGGCGGCGTGAGGTAAGTGAGGGAGTCATGATGCAATCTTAGATGCAAATGGCAAGGTCAATGATGTGAATATGTGAATGTCGACGCCGGGCAAATCGCAAAAAGAGAGGAATCCTCTACTGGTTTCCTATACAGACAACCCATCGCAATCGAGTCAACTCTCATAGCAGAGCCGAGTGATCGATGCGCGGTGCCAATGCACGTATGGGGCAAGTGCAAGCTAAATGCGACCGCTAAATTTCAACCCAAGAGGAGAAACCATGAAGTTGTTTTCAGCCCATATCGATGATCTACAAGCCCTTTACATCTCTAACCTTAAAAAAGCCCTGGACATGGAACAAAAGATCACGAATTCTCTCCCCGATCTGATTCAGAATTCCACAGATTCAGAATTGTCCGAAGCATTCCGTATCCATCTCGAGGAAACCCGGGGACACGTCTCCAAGGTCGAAGGCCTGCTTCGCCGCCTCGTTGGGGACGCGCAAACGGAGACCTGCAAGGTCATCAACGGCCTCTCCAGCGAGGCATCCGACACCATCAAGGACGTGGAGGATACCTCGGTACGCGACATCGCTTTGATTGGCGCAGCGCAACAGGTCGAGCATCACGAGATCGCGATCTACGGCACTCTCCGCCGCTGGGCCAGCCTGCTGGGCCTCGAAGAGGATGCGGATGTGCTGGAATCCATCGAAGCCGATGAGATAAACGCTGATGAAATTCTTACAGGTATCTCAGAGCGGGTGAACCTCGTCGCCGCGGCATAAAACGAGGGCGGCGAGCCCCTCAGGTTCGCCGCCCCACTCTTCTACACCTTGCGTTTTGTCGAGTTTCACACTTTCCGCTTTGTCGAGGGCTTTCGGACCGGCTTCTTCCGGTTCCCGCCAGTCGATGCCAATTGGCGCGATACGGCTGCCCTGCTTCTCCGTCGATGCCCAACAGCCGGCCGTAGTGTTGCGCCAACGCGCCTCTCTGCAATCGCAGGATCGTCAGGATACTGCGGATCAAGCATCGCGATCACCGCGATCGCCCGGGTTCGATACAGCCTCGCCCACTGACTGTGGATCAGGGATGCCTGGACAGCTTTCCAGTGTTCTGTATCTGGCGTCGCGTTTCCAGCACCCGCATCCGGGATGCTTGAGTCCGTGTTGATCAATGCCAGGAACTGGCTGAATTGCTCAAGATTCACGCCCATCTGGTACACCAGCTGGCTCAGCGCCATCTGTTGAGAGGCACCCAACTGATCGAAATTCCGGCAGTAGGCTCTCGCGTTGTAAGCGGCTTGAATCGCCGAGATGCGAAGCAGCATGGTCGCTTCGTCGTCAGTAATCTCCGGCGTGAGTGTCTTGATTCTCTTGCGATACCCTTTGTACTTCCACTTCGCATACTGGTGACTGAACCGATCAAGGATCGCCTGCAACCGCGCCGGCTCCAATCCTGACGCCTGCCATAGTTCCGCGGAGGAGGGCTCGATAAAGGAATGAGGGTTAAGCGGATCGCGCTGTGGGTGATCCCTGGCCGGAAGATCGAGGCTGAATCCCGCGCCAATCAAAGGCCGGTGAGTCTTCGGATCCGGATAGGCTGCTAACACCCAGCCTTCGTGTCTCCGATCTCTCAGAATCTCCGTCAGCTCTTGCAGATTGAACTTCACGTCCGACGTTTTGAAATCCAGCAGAGCTTGCACTGAAGCAGTCTCTGACGAAGTTGCGCTAAAGCGCGGGGTCTCAGAACTGATCAGATTTTGCTCGCCAGCCGCCTTTCGCTCCCCCGCCACCGGCGGCGCGGCCTGCCCTGACGCCGGCAGCGTCACAGCGCATGCCAGCAACACAATGCTCAGATGCCGAGCATTCGTCCCCATGAATACCCCTGATTTCAAAAGCTGCAGTAAGTTACACAATGACTGAAAAGGCTTTCGCGCGCAATGACCCTCACTCAAGAAGAATGCAAAAGGTAATCAACGAACCCGGCGAGAGCCGACTCATTTTCCTTTGCTCTGCGAATCGCCGTAATACCCTGTGCGATGCCGGATATTGAATGCGCCCGGTGCAGATCTTGGTATGGTCACCTGCAAGCGGTGAAACGTACGTCCCGGCTCCTGGTTATGCGGGTAATAGCCAAGCAGGTATTGCGTCCGCAGATCTTCACTGACCCGAGCAAATGCCTTGTCGAGACCGCCTTCACTTGCGTAAAAGCTCTTTCCGCCAGTCTGCTCGGAAAGTGTGATGAGCGCATGCTCACCGCCGAGGTCGCGCCCCGCGCTTGCTTCGATGGGGACGTCGATGATGCTGTAGACCATCACTTCACTGCGTAGAGCTTCTTCGAGGGCGTCAGAATACGTGGTGTTCTTCGCAGTGTCCCCACCATCAGACACAAGAACCAATACTTTGCGTCCTTCTTTCGGTGCCAGGCGACTGGCGCCAAGATAGACAGCTTCGTAAAGGGCTGTTGCATCACCACCTCGAAGGCGATCGAGACCGTGATCAATCTGCGAGACTTTGTTTGTGAATGGAGTCAGTTCGCGTACATAGGTTGCGAATTCCAGCAGACTCATCTGATCCTGGGAACGCATGAGCGCATGAACAAATTTCCGCGATGCGGAAATATCAACCTGCCTGTCCTTGAAAACACTGCCGCTCGTATCGATGGCCAGGGTCAGGTTCAACGCCAACTCCGATTGACGCTCAAAGACCTGGATCGTTTGTGGACGCCCGTCTTCGCTGATCGCAAAGTCCTTCTGGCTGAGGCCACCTACGATTGCCCCGGTCGAATCCGTGACATTGACAAATACATTGACCAGCTTCACGTCGAGGCGCAACGGCGCATCCTGTGCCGTCACTTTCATCGCCAGACCTACCGCAAGAACAAGTGCCATCCATCGACAGCCGATTCGCTTCCCCTTAAGCCGACGGAGCATCTGGATCCTCCACGGCAAAGCCAGCGGGAAAGGGCTCACCATCCGCCCACACCGAGCCATCCACAAACGTTTCCTTCTTCCAGATTGGAACCGTCTTCTTAAGCGTATCGATCAGCCACCGGCTCGCCTCGTACGCCTGCGCGCGATGCGCCGACGCCACCACGATCAAAACGCTGGTTTCGCCGACATGAAGCCTGCCAAGGCGGTGAATGATCGTCACCTGACGCACACTGAAATGACTGCGGGCCTCGCGGGAGAGTTCATCCATTTGTTTCAACGCCATCTCTTCGTAGGCTTCGTAATCCAGATAGAGAGTTTGGCGTCCCCGCGAATGATTGCGGACGATCCCATCAAAAACAACTACCGCGCCGTCCTCGCCACGCTTCGCTGCGGCGACCAACTTCTGAGCATCGATGGGCTCTCTTGTCAATGCGGTCGCGATTGAAGCAAACGCATCAATCGGCGTATCAGATTTTTCTGCACTGCCTCCCGAAACAGGCGGCAACAAACCCACCTCGTCTTCATTGCGCAGCACCTGGCCGGGATTGGCATACTCGGCGTTCACGCTAACCGCAATTCCGCGCAGTTGCACAGCGGGATTATGCGCCCCGATCCGCGCAAGCAACTCCGCGACCGTGGCGTCACCGTCTAACTCGACGACAAACCCGTCAGAGCCCAGAGATTCTCTCAAAATGCCAAAGGGGAAAACGCGCACCTGCATCGTATTGAAAGGATACCGCCTGCGAGTTAGACGGATGAACTGGGATTCAGTCGACGTATCTGCTGGCTCCCTTCTTTCGCCAATAAAAAAGGCCGGCAGATTCGCCGGCCCTTTTCCAACTGCGGAAAGCCTGGTTATGCAGCCGCTTCCGCGCCTCTCTCGGGCACGATCGGCGTCACATCCGGCCGAGCCTTGAGAAGCGGCAGAGCCACCGCCAGCACGTCTTCGATGCGGCTCGCGTAGTGGATCGACACGCCAGAAATCATCTCTGGCGTCAGATCCTCTTCCACGTCCTGGCGATTTTCAGCAGGCAGGATGATGGTTTCCACTCCCGCCCGGCGTGCGGCCAGGAATTTTTCCTTGATGCCGCCCACCGGCAGAACGTTCCCGCTCAACGTGATTTCGCCGGTCATCGCGGTCAGCGGGCGCACAGGAGTGTCCGTCAGCAACGATGCGAGCACCGTCGCCATCGTCACGCCAGCCGAAGGTCCATCCTTTGGGATCGCGCCTGCGGGCACGTGAATGTGCAAATCGATCTCATTGGTGAAGTCCTCGGTTAGCCCCAGAAGCGCTGCGTTCGAGCGCACCCAGGTCAATGCGGCCTGCATCGATTCCTGCATCACTTCGCCAATCTGGCCCGTCATCCTGAAGCCGCCCTTGCCCTTCATCTTGTTCGCCTCGATGAAGAGAATGTCGCCTCCGGCCGGCGTCCAGGCAAGGCCTACGGCCACTCCCGGCCGCTTCACGCGCTCAGCGACCTCGGTTTCCACGCGAACCTGAACGTTGCCAAGGAAGTCCTTCAGCACATCGCGATTCACGACCAGTTTTTCCGTGTTTCCCTCGACGACGCGGCGGGCTTCCTTTCTGCAAACTGTCCCGATCACCTGCTCCAGCTTGCGTACGCCCGCTTCGCGCGTGTAGTGGCGCACGATATGGCGTATCGCCTGCTCAGGAAACTCGATCTGGTCAACCGTGATTCCGTTTGCCTTGATCTGGCGTGGAACCAGGTAACGGTTCGCAATGTGTACTTTTTCCTCTTCGCTGTACCCCTGCAGAGGAATCAGTTCCATACGGTCCAGCAACGGTGGCGGAACAGGGTCGAGCATGTTCGCCGTGCAGATAAACAGCACCTTCGACAAATCGAACGGCACGTCGAGATAGTTGTCTCGAAACGTGTTGTTCTGCTCCGGATCCAGCGTCTCCAGCAGAGCGGAGGCGGGGTCGCCACGGAAGTCGCGGCCCAGCTTATCCACCTCATCAAGCATGATCACGGGGTCGTTGGTTTCAGCCCTGCGAATGCTTTGGATGATCTGGCCCGGCAACGCCCCAATATAGGTGCGCCTGTGACCACGGATCTCGGCCTCATCGTGCATGCCCCCAAGCGAGATGCGTTGAAACTTCCGGCCCAGGGCTCGCGCGATTGATCGTCCGAGACTCGTCTTGCCCACGCCCGGAGGCCCGACAAAGCAGAGAATCGGTCCCTTCATATCCGGCTTCAGTTCCAATACGCTGAGGTAGTCGAGAATGCGGTCCTTGACCTTCTTCAGCTCATAGTGGTCTTCATCCAAAATCTCTCTGGCTTTGTTGATGTCGATCTTGGAGCCTGAGCTTTTCGCCCAGGGCAGCACCGCAAGCCATTCAATGTAGTTGCGCGTCAGCGAGTAGTCGGCAGCCATTGGAGACATCCGCGAAAGCCGCGACAGTTCCTTTAGCGCTTCCTTCTTCACGTCCTCCGGCATTCCGGCGTCGTCGATCTTCTTGCGAAGGTCGTCAACCTCACGCTGGCCCTCGTCTTGTTCTCCAAGTTCCTTCTGAATCGCCTTCATCTGCTCGCGCAGATAGTAATCGCGCTGCGACTGCTGTACCTGGTCCTGAACCTCACTCTGGATTTTGGTGCGCAGTTGCTGCACCTCAAGCTCTTTGGCCAGGTGCTTCGTCAACTGCTCCAACCGCGCCGGAACGCTCGGGGTTTCCAGCAATTGCTGTTTGTCGTCCGTGGTCAGGAATGGCAAGGACGAAGCCACGAAATCCACCAGGCGGCTGGGTTCTTCGATATTCCCCGCTATCGTCCGCAGCTCATCTGATAGCGTCGCCGACTCGGAAACAATTTGCTGGAATTGCCCAACGACGTTCCGAACCAGCGCCTCAACACCCGAAGTCGTCTCCGGCTCAACGTCCTCCACCGTCTCGATTTCCGCCATCATGAAGGGCTCGGTCTGAACGTAGCGCACCAAGCGCACACGCTCAACACCTTCGGTGAAGACAAATCGGCTCTGGTTGGGCATACGCACAACCTTGTGCACTGTGGCCAGAGTCCCCACGTTGTGGAGATCTGCAGGCTTCGGTGCGTCCAAGCGGGGGTCAAGCTGAGCGGTCACAATAATCGACCGTTCATCAGCCAAAGACTCGATCAACTGAATGGAGCTTTCCCGGCCAACTGTCAGCGGCAAAACGGCATGCGGGAAAAGTACGGTGTCGCGGACTGGTAAAACCGGTATACGACGCGGGTTCCCTTTCGTCTGGGAACTCTCGGGCGGCAATATGGAAGGCTGATTTGGCATTGAGTGTCCTTCTATCAACTTTCCTTCATTAGACATTGCAGAAACCGAAAAGTTTCACAAACTCCCCTTTGGCCGTCTGCCCAACCTCGACCTGACCTAAACGACTGAATACGCTACGCCCATCCTTCACGTTCCGTGAGAGAAAGCTAAACAGCCGATACATTGTCGGTTAGACAATGTATCGGCCAAAAAGGTCAAAAAATGATTATCTCTCTTGTGCGCCGCCGCGCAGTCCATTTTCGGGCGCATTTTCGAAGTTCGCTATTCCGGAATTGCCGATCCGTCTTCCTGCTTAATCGCCGATTCGATTCGCTCCCACAGGTCCTCTTCCGGTTGCTGGATCGGAAAAAGCTGCCGCGCAGCCTCTGCGATGGTCTCCAGATCATTAAGGAGAGCCCGGCAAAGATCACAACCCTGAAGATGAGGGTGATCCTGCAGATCTGCTCCTGACCCGATAAGGTCAGACATTTGCTCCTGGAACTCCTGACAGCTCATCGATTTGGGGTCTACGGTCATCGCCGTCCCCCCTTCCGGAGAGAGATTCGGAGCGCATCACGCAATTTCAGGCGGGCTTTGTGCAACTGGGACTTACTATTTCCAACCGAACAGTCAAGCATGGCGGCTATCTCATTATGCTCAAACCCTTCAACATCGTGAAGCACAAAAATGAGACGATATCCAGCCGGGAGGGCTGCAACAGCCCTTTCCAGCGCCAAACGGTCGATGGAGCCGGTAAGGGATAGATCAGGAGCACCGAAGCTGCGGCCGGGACCGTCGTCGTAAGAAGGCTCCATCGCCTCGTCCAACGACATCAGCGGCAGGCCCTTTTTCCTGAGGTGCATCAAAACGACGTTAATCGACAGGCGATGGAGCCACGTGGAAAAGGCTGAGTCGCCACGAAAAGTAGCGATTTTGCGATGAAGTTGCAGGAACGCTTCCTGAGTGAGGTCTTCCGCCTCGGCAACATTCCCCACCATTCGCAGACAGAGAGAATAAATGCGTCTCTTGTGCAGGGAGTAGAGATGGGCAAATGCGTGATGGTCGCCCGCCTGAGCGCGCGCCAGAATTTCGGCCTCGGGAGAGAGCGGTTGCGGAAGCGGTACCTCGGGTGCCGGGTCGCGAAGCTGGACCACGCTCTCTGCTTCCTTGACGGGTTCCGATTGAGACGCTTCGGGAGACTGCTTTTGAAACCTGGAACGGGGCATGCGCTTCCTTTGGGGAGGGGAGTCAGTCGCACTGTAAGTCGAGTATTGCTGCGCCAAGCTTCTTTCCTCGTTAGTATAAGGTGCAGCAGTGAAAAAGTTTGAGCTGCGGCAGAGAAGCGCCGGGGAGACGATCCTCGAGATACTTCCTTTGATGCAGTGAAACGACTTGGCGGGTGGTTGTTGCCGTTTTTTTCTGGAGAAGAAGTGGGAAAGGCAAAGCCGGTTTGGCAGTTCGGGCACCCGACCGTGCACTGGGTGTCGCCGAGGTGGCTTCTATTCTTCGCACTTCTCGCCACCGTCGGCCGCAGCCAGGGTCGGGCAAGTGTGGACCCGCAGACCTCAAATCCACTCAGCATGGCCCCGTCCGTTGGGACACTCACGCAGTTTATGGGACTGCCGGTCAATCGGATCTCCTACGAAGGCGTCGCAGTGGAGCGGCTCCGCCCAATCCCCGACCATCTCGCCCAGAGAATCGGTGTGCCCCTGAGTCGCGAGAACCTAGCCCAGAGCATCCATCAGCTGTTTGCTACCGGGTTGTTCGAGACGATCCGCGCGGACGCCAGCCGTGAAGAAAACGGTGTTGCAATCGTGTTCAAGGGTGAGCCGCGATTTTTTGTCGGAACGGTGAAGGTGTATGGCGCAAAGGGCGCCACCATGAACACTCAGTTGGAGCACGCCAGTCGCTTACTGGCCGGTACCCGCTTTACGAAGGAACGATCAGAGCGGGCAGTCAGTTTGATGCGTCAAGCAATGGCTGACAACGGGTTCAACGAGCCCGTAATTGTCTATAACCTGACAGAGCACCCCGATGAGCAATTGGTTGATATTGCTTTCCAGGTCACCTCTGGCCCACAGGCGCGAGTGGGGGACGTTTCGGTTTCTGGCGATTCCGGAATGACTTTGGACGAGTTCCATCGAGCTGCGCACATGCAGGCCGGCAACCTGGTCACTCACGACACAGGAAATAGAGCATTGAGCGGCGTTCTCAAGCACTACCAGAAGCACGAAAGACTGGAAGCCGAAATCAAGCTCGAATCACAGGAATATGTGAAAGCGACCAAAAAGTACAACTTTCGCTTCTCGGCGATCCGGGGACCTGTCGTGAAAGTCAGAGTTGAGGGAGCGAAGATCAGCGGGGAACGGCTCAAGCGCGCAATCCCTGTATTTGAAGAAGGTACAGTCGACGAGGATCTGCTGAATGAAGGCAATCGACGCTTGCGGGATTATTACCAGCGCCTCGGCTATTTCGATGTGAAGGTTGAGCACCAACGCGAAGCTTCGTCGTCAGACACAGTCTTGATTCTGTACAAGATTTCGCTTGGATCACGCCGCCGAGTGCAGAGTGTTTCTGTAACTGGGAATCACTACTTCGATTCAAAGACGCTCGAATTGTTGCTGAACGTTCGCGCCGCCGATCAATTTGACCGCCATGGCTCTTACAGCCAGGCACTGGTAGTTGCGGACATAAACGCGCTCCGGGCGGTCTACCAGAACAACGGCTTTTCCAAAGTGGAAATAACCCCCGAAACATCAACGAAGGATGCACCGAATGCAAAAACGCCGGGACAAGGGCAGGCGCGCAATATCACGGAACCTCTTTCGGTGGTTTACCGTATAGAGGAAGGACAGCAGCAACGCGTGGGCTTGCTCAGACTGGAAGGTGCAGCAAAATCCAGTGAAGAGAATCTGCTTGCGTTGATGAACACTGCGCCTGGTCAGCTGCTTTCACCTCAGAACCTGGCTGGTGACCGCGATGCCCTTCTGACGGACTATCTGAGTCGAGGGTTCGACCAGGTTCACATCGAGGTTGAGCAACAGACAGAGTCAACGGATTCGACCAAGGTCGATGTCGTCTTCCACATCACGGAAGGCCAACAGATTTTTGTACGCAAAGTTCTACTGACTGGTCTTCATTACACACGGCCAGACACCGTCGCTCGCGGAATTACTCTGCACCCGGACGACCCGCTCAACCAGTCGGCTCTCGGGCAGACTCAGCGGAATCTTTACGAATACGCTCTTTTCAATGAGGTCAATACCGCCGTCCAGAACCCTTACGGGGCGGAACCTTACAAGACCGTACTGCTGCAGGCGACGGAGGCGCGGCGATGGGCCTTGACCTACGGTCTGGGTTTCGAGGCGCAGACTGGAACCCCGCAAAACAACTGTAAAGGCATCAGCAGTACCAGTGGCGCAAGCTGCAATCCCAATGGAAAGACCGGCATCAGTCCGCGGGTGCTCTTTGATGTAACCCGCAACAACCTCTTCGGACGGGAACAATCCGCATCTCTGCGCTCAACCTACGGTCTCCTTGAACAAAACATCAACCTGCTCTTCCAGAATCCCCGATTTCATGGCAACCAGGACTTTGGCCTCACATTCTCCGGAGGCTACGCCAACAGTCAAAACGTGACGACCTACGTCGCGTCCA